>OLND01002033.1_pt1 | contig 19189 bp, 11 predicted proteins | sample 1672031 | NCBI WGS metagenome assembly OLND01 (sample SAMEA3136638, study PRJEB25190) | human gut metagenome | biome: human gut; feature: human-associated habitat; material: faeces | place: Austria | collected 2013 | reverse complement strand
CCGTACTCCCCGCATCCCCCACAAAGCCGTCGGCCACCGACGCACACGCAAAAAAATAGGAGGAAGATACTATGACAAACCGCAAGAGTACCAAACGGGCCTTGCTGGGCAGCATCATGGCCATGGTTCTGTGCCTGGCTATGCTGGTAGGCGCTACCTTCGCATGGTTCACCGACACCGCATCTACCGGCGTCAACAAAATTCAGGCCGGTAATCTGGATGTGGCGCTGGAGATGCAGAACGCTGACGGCAAGTGGGTCAGCGCCGAGGGCAAGACGCTGGACTTCGTCAAGGCTGCTGCGGGCGAGCAGGTTCTGTGGGAGCCGGGCTGCACCTATACCCTGCCGGAGCTGCGTGTGGTGAACAACGGCAATCTGGCCCTGAAGTACAAGGTGGCCATCACCGGTATCAACGGCAGCGCCAAACTGAACGAGGCCATCGAGTGGACCATCGGCGATGTGGCGATGGGCGCTGAGCAGCATCTGGCGGCCGGTGAGAGCAATGCCTTCACCATCAAGGGCCACATGAAGGAGTCCGCCGGCAACGAGTACATGAACGAGTCCATCGACGGCATCGCCATCACCGTGGTGGCCACGCAGGACACCGTGGAGAGCGACAGCTTCGGCAAGGACTATGATGCGGGTGCGGAGTATCCGGTGGTGGCCGTGGCCAATGTGAACACCAATGGCGACACCGTGCTGAAGGACAAGGAAGAGGATCACGCCATTCAGGTAACGGTGCCTGCGGGCGCTCTGGATGAGGGTGTGCAGTCCCTGAAGCTGGAGGTGGTGAAGAGCGCCACGCCCGCTGGGGTGCAGGTTGCAAGCACCGAGAGCAGCCAGAGCTATGAGGTCACGATGAAGGACCAGAACGGCAACGCTGTCAGCACGAATGGTACGCTGATGACGGTGGAGATGAACGTCGGTAAGAACCGTACCGCTCTGAAGCTCTATCATGATGGCGTGAAAATGACAAATGACAGTGGGACCCTAACGGATGCGGCGGATCACTATGTGTACGACGCCGCTACGGGCTATGTCACCATGAAGGTCAGCCACTTCTCTCCCTTTACCGCTGTGTTTGCCAGAGATTACTGGACTGACCATGCGGCGGACGGCTATGCCACGCCGGTGGATACCGCCAACAAGGTGGTGACGGTGGCCTCCGCTGAGGAGTTGGCCCTGTTTGCCAAGGAAGTCACGGACGACGGTAAGAATTACAGCGGTTATACCCTGAATCTCGCCAATGATGTGGATCTGGGTGAGTACCTGTGGAAGCCCATTAACGGCTATAAGCGGCTTTCCGGTATTGTCGTGAACGGCAACGGCCATACCATCCGGAACATGAAGGTACGTGGCTGCACGAATAGCAGCGTTTACGGCGCAGGCTTCATCGGTGATATCAACGGTGCAGTCACTGTTAAGGATATCGCCTTTGATGGAGCGGATGTGTTCTTTGTGAATTATGCAAAACCGCAGTTTGCGGGCAACGTGGGCGGTATTGTGCTGGGTTATACCTATGGCACGACTCTGTTCGAGAATGTCACCGTCACCAACAGCTCCATCTGGGGCTTCGGCAAGATCGGCATCCTGCTGGGCATGGGCGCCGATCCCGGCGTGAAGGTCACCTTCAAGGACTGCGTTTCCAAGAACAACACCATCCACGCCGCCTATGACATGGGCGGTCTGGCCGGCATGATCCAGCGCGGCAACGGCGTGGACAACGCCAGCGTGGAGAACTGCACGGTGGAGAACATCACGGTGGATTATTATGAAGAGTGCGTGGATGTTCAGGGCAAGGCCACTTTGAAGGAAAATGATAAGAATGGTGCTGATGTGATCAAGGAAGTCAGCGGCAAATACTGGGTCAATGGTGGTTACTATTGGGGCGGTTATGCGGATTATTATGTCTCCTATGGCGATTCCAGCTATGATGCGCCGGTGGAGGGGTACAGCATGCGCCTTGCCAACAGCGAGTACTGCGTGAACAAGTAAGCCGGGAAGTATCCGGGCAAAAGTGAAGAAGGCTCCCTGCGCTGGGGGGAAGGCTCCGGCGCAGGGGGCTTTTGCGTGGGGCGGAGCGGGGTAAAATACACGCTGGAGGGGGAGGCAAAGTCTCCCTTGCAATGGGGGAAGGCTTGTGGTATACTGATAGACGTCGAAACATCCTGAACGGGGACGAACCCCGCCGAAAAGAGAATAGAAGATCGAGCGGTCTGCCCCATGCTGCGGGGCAGGCGGAATAGGGTGCAAAGCCCTGCGAGTGGGTCACTGTGAAGCCGGCCGAGCCGGATAAGTCAGATACGCCGGCCGCTGGATCGGATGCCTGCCGACACTGGGACATCCGCCGGGCCGCTTGGAAACAAAGCGGGTCCGCATCGGTATGCCGGTGCGGACCCGCTTTTTTGCATCCGTTCCTTCCGATTTTCTCCTCCGACGGCGGAAATGTCTCCGTGCGGGAGACAACGAGAGTATCAGAGAAAGGAAGAAAGCAACATGAAAAAGAGACTGCTCTCCATGGTGCTGACGGTGATCATGCTGGTGAGCCTGATCCCCACGTCGGCCTTTGCGGCCAAGAAGTCCGTTGACGACTATTTCGACGGGCTCCCCATCGCCGCTGATCCCGGCGCCGGCACCACCGCATGGAAGGTCAGTACCAAGGACGGCGAGGAGGTCCTCATGTCCGGCAATGCCGGAAAGAACCGCTCCTCCAGCACCCTGACCCTGACCTTTACAGAAGATACCCACCTGACCTTCGAGTATAAGGTCTCCTCCGAGGCCAAGTACGACAAGTGTACCATCACACTGGGCAGCACCACCCTCGTCGACGGCGAGAGCGGCGACAAGAACTGGAAGGGTCTGGAGCTGGACGCCAAGCGGGGCGACAAGCTGACCGTACGGTATGAGAAGGACGGCAGCGGCGACAAGTTCGACGACTGCGTCTATCTGCGGAACTTCTCCGCCGGTGAGGCGCTGGTGGTGACCTTCCACGCCAACAACGGCACGGAGGACACTGCCACGCAGAAGATCTTCGGCGGCAAGGGTACCCTGAAGGCCAATACCTTCACCTGCGAGGGCAAGATCTTCGCCGGTTGGGCCACCTCCGCCGACGGGGCTGTGGTCTATGAGGACGGCGCTGCCATCACCACGGAGACGAATCTGGAGCTGTACGCCGTGTGGTCGGACGCTTACACCGTCACGCTCCGCAACGGCGACACCGACACCACCGTTCTGGTCCCCCAGAACAGCGCCATCGGCAGCCGTGTTCCCGCAGACCCCACCAAGAAGGGCTATACCTTCGAGGGCTGGTTCAACGGCGAGGAGAAGCTGACGGCGGAGACGGTGATCTCCGGCGACGTCATCTACACCGCTCAGTGGAGCCCCATTACCTACACCATCGCCTTCAGCGGCGGTGAGGGCGGTCAGGGAGCCATGGACTCCATCCCCGCTACCTATGATCAGGAGGTCACGCTGCCCAAGAACACCTTTACCCGCCCCGGCTACTACTTCAACGGCTGGAGCACATCCTCCGGCGCCTCCAGCGGCAGCTATGCCGACGAGAAGCCGGTGAAGAACCTGACCACCAAGCAGGGGGAGACGGTCACGCTCTACGCCGCTTGGTACGGCCTGCCGGTGAATGTGACCCTGCACCCGAACTATGACGGTGCAGAGAACGGCACCCGCACCTGCATCGTGGGCAGCAACTACAACTACATCCTTAAGGAGGGCGGCGGCACCAAGTTTAACGCCATTGAGGACCCCGTCCGCACCGGCTATATCTTTGACGGCTGGTTCGATGCGGCGGAGGGCGGCAATGCGGTGGGCCCGTCCTACAAGTTCACCGCCGAGGACGCCGAAAACGGCTTCCATCTGTACGCCCACTGGACCAAGGGCATCACCGTCCACTTCGACGGCAACGGCTATAAGAACACGCTGAAGGACAAGACCGTGACGCCGGACAAGGTATTCTCCAGCCTGCCCTCTCTGAGTAGCTACTACTACCCCGCCAACAAGGCACTGGACGGCTGGTACATCAAGAATGCCGACGGCTCCTTCGGTGAGGCCGTCACCAAGGACACCGTGTTCAGCGGCGACGAGGTGACTCTCATTGCCAAGTGGCGTGACTATCAGTACATCATCAAGTATAACGTCAAGTACAGCGACAAGAACACCACCACCGGCACCATGGCCGACCAGACGGCACCCTTCGGTCAGGATGTGCAGCTGACGCCCTGCGGCTACAGTCGGGAGGGCTATACCTTCGCCGGTTGGGCGGAGACCAGCTACGGCAGCACCGTCAAGTATGCCGACGGCGCCACCATCAACCGCCCCTTCGAGGAGGGTGACGATTGGGACGAAGGCAGCCAGGACGGCGAGACATACAACCTCTATGCCGTCTGGACGGAGAGCAAGTCTCCGGAGCAGTCGGAGGCCGAGGCCAAGCTGGAGGCCGCCGAGAAGGCCATTGGCGGTACCTACAACGTCACCTACGGCAAGGACACCAATGCACTGACCATGCTCCGGGCCAAGCTGGAGGCTGCCGGGATCACGGACGTCACCGTCAGCATGAAGGAGGCGTCTTACAGCAGCTATAACCACGTGGGCATCACGGCCGACGGCACCATCCAGTATAAGTGGAACGAAAACGGCAGCACCACGGCGGCTTCCGGCACCGTGCGGCCTACGCTGGTGCTGACCTGCAATACCTACACCAAGGAGTCCACCGGGTGCCTGTTCAGCATTCCTCTGGACGAGGAAAAGGCCATGGAGGCTCTGCGTACCGTGGCGGCCCGCATCAGCGTGCCTGAGACGGTGGAGAGTGCCTCCGACCTCACCAGCCTGCCCAAGTATCCCCTGAAGGCCGGCGTGGACGAGAGCAAGGTGGACTACAGCAGCGGTACGGATCAGGAACTGTGGACCACCGCCACGTGGACCTCCAGCAACACCGGCGTGATCTCCTTCAAGGAGGTCTCTTACCCCTACTTTGCCCCTTATACGGTCACGGTGGCCCAGCCCAAGAAGGACGCCAGCGTGACCCTGACCCTGAAGCTGGTCTATAACGGCCGGGAGGATCTGAACCTGAACATGGTCTATACCGTGGTGGTCAAGGCTGACAATACGCCTCCCGCCATGGACTATCAGGCGCTGCTGGAGACGGCGGTGCGTGAGATCGGCCTGAAGGATCCCCGTGACAATTCCAAGCTCGACACCGCAAACGTGGTCTCCGACATCCAGCTGCCCACCACCAAGCAGCTCAGTGTCATTTCCGCCAGAGACTATCAGCAGGAGTTCGACGGCAAGTACACCCCCATCATGCTGTATACCAGCGACGCCGATGTGGTGGTGTCCGCCGGCCCCAACATGGCCAATGTGGCCCGGATGCTGACCTATCGCCCCCTGCCCGGTCAGGAGGCCAAGACCGTCACCATCACCATGAAGATCCTCTCCCGCCCCAGCGGCGAGGGTACGGATTACGCCTCCATGCCGGTGCTGGCCAGCAAGGATATCACCCTCACCGTTCAGCCTCTGACCCAGGAGGAGCTGGACACTGCCGCCGCCTTCATGAAGCTGGTATGCACCGAGGATGTGTACTGGGAGGGCATCCGCAAGGCCAACGTCGACCGTGACCACGTCATCGGCGATATGCGCTCCTTCATCGAGATCGTCCCCGCCACCACCGGCTATAAGTTCATCCGCAACATGGACAGCTACAATGCCGTGGGCGTCAAGGCGGACGAAATTCCCGGCTGGTACGAAACTCAGCAGTACCGCTGCTTCCGCTCCAGCAACAACGCTGTGGTGGCCCACGAGACGCTGCGGGTGACCCAGCCCAAGTACAACACCCACATCACCGTGGATAGTCTTCTGACCTACACCCAGTACGCCAAATACTACGAGAAGTTCCAGGGCAATGCCGACTATGAGCAGTTTGCCCAGTTCTACAAGCAGCCCATTTCCACCACCGTCACCGTCATCGGCACCGAGGGCATCGAGGATCCCAATTTGCAGCCCCTGACCGTTACCGTGAATGTGGAGGGCAGCACCTTCAAGGAGGACTTCACCGATCTGGAGGGCGCCACCTACACCTGCTCCACCGGAGATCACCGCACGGCAGCGGATGCCGTGATGGCGGCTCTGACGAAGAACCAGTATACCTACACCGGCAGCAGCACCTATCTCTCCGGTATCACCGATCCCAACAGCGTGAGCCTTACCGGCGGCGACAGCGCCTTCGGCAGTTGGTCCGGCTGGATGTTCACCGTCAATGGGGAGATGCCCATTGAGCGCTACGACAACGGCCAGCCCATCTATGCCACACTGGGGACTTACCAGCTGAAGGACGGCGATGTAGTGCGGATGTACTACGTGGCCTGCCCCACGGAGAGCGGCCAGCATACGTGGGATGACGGTCAGGTCACCACGGCGGCTACTTGCACCGAGAATGGCGTCATGACCTACACCTGCACCATGTGCAGCGACACCAAGACCGAGGTCATCCCTGCCACCGGCCATGCCTATGGCGCCCCGGTGTGGAAGTGGAACGATGATTTCACCGCTTCTGCCACCTTCACCTGCGCTAACGATGCCACCCATGTGGAGAAGGTCGATGCCACTGTGACCAGCGAGGTTACGGAGGGCAGCTGCGAGGTTGGCGGCACCCGCACCTACACCGCCAAGGTCACCTTCGAGGGCAAGGAGTACACCGATACCAAGACGGAGGTCATCCCCGCCACCGGCCACGACACGGAACTGGTGGGTGCCAAGGATGCCACCTGCACCGAGGACGGCTACACCGGCAACGAGGTCTGCAAGGTCTGCCAGACTGTCGTGAAGCAGGGCGAGGTGATTCCCGCTCTGGGCCACGACTACAAGGATGGCAAGTGCAGCCGCTGCGGCGCTGAGGAGCCTACCACTCCTGTGGAGCCCGGCAAGCCGGGTGAGCCTTCCCAGCCCACCCAGCCGGAGAAGCCCACCACACCCGATACCCCCGCCACCGGCGATGAGAGTCAGCTGATGCTGTGGGTGAGCGGTATGCTGGTGTGCGCTCTGGGTGCCGGTCTGATGCTGCGGCGCAAGAAGGAAAACTGATATCCCGCTTTTCCCGATATCTCTCGATATCTTTCCTGTAAGCAAGAGGGACGGTCCGTAAGGACCGTCCCTCTTGTGCATGGCTGTGTATATAAGAAAAGACCCCCGGCATGACCGGGGGCCAAATACATCCGGAAAAGCTCGGAAAATTCCCGGAACGATGCAGCCGATTTATCCAATGTTTTCCAGAGGCCGGCAGGGCGGACACGGCTTTGCACGCAGGGCGGCAGCCGGGTCAGATGAGTGGCCCGGCCGGAGCTTTTCGTTGACAGAAAAGCCGGAATGAGGGTATAATGCAGGCAAGTGCTGCGATCACTTCTGGCAGATGGTCTCGATTTCCACCAGCCCCCCGGCGGGCAGTGCGCTCACCTGATAGGCGCAGCGTGCGGGGTAGGTAGTTCCCTCAAAGAAGGAGGCATAGACCTCGTTAACAGCGGCGAAATCAGCGATATTCGTGAGGAGAACGGTGGTTTTGACCACGTTATCCAGAGTCAGTCCGGCTGCGGTCAGAACCGCCTGGATATTTTTCATAGCCTGCGTGGCCTGAGCCTGTACGCCGCCGTCTGCAAGTTTACCGGTGGCGGGGTCCAGACCGAGCTGGCCACTGGTGAATACAAATTCGCCGCAGTCGATGGCCTGAGAATAGGGGCCGATGGCGGCAGGAGCACCGTTGGTGGAAATAGCTTTTTTCATGGGAGGATCTCCTTTCTGGTATACAGCAGTGATGACTGCCAAATGTCGGGGACGATTATAGCATAGGCCATTTGTTTTGGCAAGTCCCCTTTTGGAAAGCGCTTCCGGGCAGGGTCTGGGGGCCGATGATGGAGGAGGGAGCAAAATGGCGGTAACAGGCCATGCGCTGAATCAGTTATTACAGCAGATGGACCGCACATTTTCCAATGTGACGGGGCAGAGCGTGTCCTTTATCGATCAGGAGGGACACTATCAGGGGCCGCTGCGGCTGGACGTGTTTACCGGCTTCTGCCGCCGGGTCATCAGCAGCGAAAAGGGTGCTCAGCACTGTCTGGCCTGCAACCACAGCTTCGGGCTGGACGCCGAGCAGCGGTGTACGGTGTCCCAGTGTCACATGGGCATCAGCGTGATCTCCGTGCCGGTGCCGCTGCCGGAGGCCAGAGGGCTCAGCCTGACATACGGGCAGTTCCTCACACGGGATACCGAGGAGACGTTTTACAGCACACTGCGCCGGCACTGTCAGGAGCTGGAGCTGGATTACGACGAAATGGCGGTGCTGGCGGGGACGCTGCGGGTGCTCTCTGCGGAAGAGCTGGATGCCAGGATGCAGATGCTGCAGGTCTTTGCCGGGTATGTGGCCACCTCCGAGGCGGAGCTGGAGACCCGGCGGGAATACGCCCGTCAGGTGGAGAAGAAGCTGGCGCTGGAGCGGACGCTGCACGCCAGTGAATTTAAGTTTTTGCAGTCCCAGATCAGTCCGCACTTTCTGTTTAACACCCTGAATCTGCTGATGAGGACGGCCTATCGGGAGGGAGCGCCCCAGACGGCGGATCTCATCTGCGATCTGGCGGATCTGCTGCGGCGGGCGTACTACTACAAGGACTCCATCTGCACGCTGGCGGAGGAGATGCAGTGCGCCCGGCAGTATCTGACCCTGCAGAGCCAGCGGTTGGGGCCCGGCTTTTCCTTCGAGGTGGGGGACGTTTCCGACTGCGGGCAGCTGATGATCCCGGTGCTGACCATCCAGCCGCTGGTGGAAAATGCCATCCTGCACGGGGCCGGGGAGGATGAACACCCGCTGCACGTGAAGGTGTCGGCCGCCGCAGAGGACGGAAAGCTGGTGATCTCCGTCAGCGATAACGGCGCCGGTATCCCGGAGGAGGTGCTGGAGAAGCTCCGGGATCATCAGGCCGGAGGCTCCGGCGTACAGAACGTGACGGAACGGCTGAAGCTGTTTTTCGGGCCGGAGGCGGAGGTGGACATACAGAGCGCATTGGGCAGCGGTACCCGGATCGTTCTGACGTGTCCCCTGAAAAAACAGGAGGAAGCATAAATGGCCATCGACATTCTTGTGGTAGAGGATGAATATACCGAGCGGCAGGAGCTGACGCAGCTGCTGGAGACGGTGACGCCGCCGGAGCACATTCGCAGCGCCGCCACGTGCAGCGCCGCCATTGCGGCCATCAGCCAGCTGTGTCCGGATCTGATCCTGCTGGATATCATGCTGCGGGGCAGCTCCGGCTTTGAAGTGGCGGAATTTGTACGCAGCAACCGGCTGGACTGCAAGATCATCATCCTCACCGCCTATCACGAATTTGACTTTGCCAGCAAGGCGCTGTCCATGGATCTGCAGGATTACCTGCTCAAGCCAGTGCGGCCATCGGTACTGCTGCAGCGGGTGCGGGAGGTGCTGCATCTGTCGTCCCCGGCCAGAGCCGCCACCGGACTGGCGGTATGGCCCTATCTGGCCTGCGGCATCTCGTCGCCGCTGCCGCCGATCCCCAACCTGCTGCCCAACATGACGGTGGTGGGTATCCTGCGGGACGGGACCGACCGGGAGGTCATATCGCAGATCAATCTGGCCCTCCACGGCACCGGCTGGACGGAGCAGGACGGCCGGCGGGTCATCGGCTATTGCCGCACGGCACCGCAGCAGTCGCCGGAGGAGGCGGCGGAGCCGCTGGTGGCGGCATGGCGGCAGCGACTGGAGGGTCTCGCCGCCGTGGGGATCGGCGGTCCGTCGGAGCAGGGACTGGCGGAGAGTTACCGCACGGCCTGCCGGGCAGCGGACTGCCGCATTTTCCATCCGGAGGGAACGCTGGTGTGCCGGGATACGGCCTCTGATGTGCCGGAGCCTTACCCCCTGAAGGCGGAGGGACAGCTGCTCCATGCGCTGCGAAGCGAGGAGGACGGGCTGGAGGAGGCCTGCCGCCACATGGGGCGCTGCATGACAGCGGCCTGCAACGGAGACGCCGGAGCCCTGCGGGAGCAGCTGACGCTGCTGTGGGCCGGAATCGCAAGGCTGTGCGCCGAGTCGGCCCTCCCACCGCCGGAGCGGCTGACCACGGAGGGGATTTTCACGGTGGAGCAGCTGTGCCGGAGGATACAGACCGTCTGCGAGGATGTGCGCTGCCAGCTGGTTCTGGTGCGGGATTCGGAGCATCCTCTGGTGCAGGCGGCACTGACGGCCATCCAGCTGCGGTTCCGGGAGCCGCTGAAGCTGGAGACTGTGGCAAAGGAGCAGTACGTCAATGCGGCGTATCTGGGGCGTATTTTCCGGGCGCAGACGGGCCAGAGCTTCCGGGATGCTCTGACGGAGGAGCGGATGCGGCGGGCCGAGCGCCTTCTGCGCCAGCAGGTCTCCGTATCGGACACGGCGGTGGCTGTGGGGTACAGCGACTCCAACTACTTCAGCCGTGCGTATAAAAAGTACTTTGGTCACTCCCCCAGTGAAAGCGGTCCGCTTCGTACCCATTGAAGGAAGCAGGGACTCCGCAGCGGTATGCGGAGCCCCTGCTTTTTTGCAGTACGGTAGGTGCAGAAAAGTAAGATAGTGCAAAAAGTCCTGATCAGTCGGGGAGGTGGTGGGTGCGATTGCTGCAATTATTACAAAAAAGGGGCGCAAAGAGGCATTCTCATTGGACACTGTATCTGTTATGATGTAGAAAAATTACACGGAACGCCAAGAGAAAGCAGAAAACGACAAGGCAGGAGGCCCCGATGATGATTGACAAGCAGAAGCTTTTGGATATATTGACCTCTGAGATTGAGTCCTCCACCGGCTGTACCGATCCGGGCAGCGTGTGCCTGGCGGTGGCCGTGGCGGCTCATACCCTGGGGCGCAGGCCGGAAAAAATCGACGTGCTGGTGAGCCCCAACATCTACAAAAACGGTGTCAGCGTGGGCATCCCCGGCACGAACCGCATCGGACTGGAGCTGGCGGCGGCGCTGGGTGCGCTGCTGGATGAACCGGAACGGGGTCTGGCCATTCTGGCCGATGTCACAGGTGATATCGTGCAGCAGGCGGCGGCCATCGTATCCGACGGGCGGGTACACGTCGCCTACGGCCAGACGCCGGAGCCACTGTATGTGCGGGCCATCGTCTCCGGCGGCGGCGAGGAGGCGCAGGCGGTGATCCGGGGGGACTACTCCTGCGTGACGGAGATCCTGCGAAACGGAGCGCCTGTGATGCAGGCGGAGGGGCGGACCCATGGAGCGGCGGTCTATCCGTTGGTGGAATACAGCGTACAGGAGCTGTACGAGACCATCCTCTCCATGGAGCCGGAAAGCTTCCGGTTTTTGTTGGAGGATGCCCGGCGGAATCAGGAGGCGGTCAGAAGAGATCTGGAGGATCCGGAGCTGCCGCTGGGCAGGCTGCTGAAGCAGCGGATCTCCGGTCAGATGACCGGCCCGCTGGCAGTTTCTGCCGAGGCGCAGGCCTACACCGCCGCCGCCGGGGAGGCCCGGATGAGCGGCCTGAATGTGACCATCATGGCCATTGCCGGAAGCGGCAACCACGGCATCACGAACTTTGTGGGCGTCCTCTCCGCAGCGGAGGCGCTGGGAGCCTCTGAGGAGCAGACCGCCACGGCGCTGGCCATCAGCTCCATGATCACCATCTACATCAAGGCCCACATCAAGCGGATGACCGCCTTTTGCGGCTGCGGCGTTGCAGCGGCCACCGGCATGACCGCCGCCGTCAGCTATCTGCTGGGCGGCAGCTACGACACGGCGGTCCACGCCATGCAGACGGTGTTGGGGACCATCGGCGGAATGTTCTGCGACGGAGCGAAGATCTCCTGCGCCTATAAGCTCAGCACGGCCGCCTCGCTGGCGGTGCAGGCGGCGTATTTGGCCAGAGAGGGCTGCTTCGTTCCCGCAGGCGTGGGCATCATCGGAAATACCATCGAGCAGACCTTCGCCAACGTGGGGCGGCTCAACGATCCGGGCATGGTGGCCACGGACCGGGAGCTTGTGGCCATCATTGCGGAGAATCAACGACATATGGCCGGCCGCAGTTAAACGGCCGGATAGGAAAGGAGCAAGATCATGATCGTTCTGAAGGGACGAGTGCTGGACGGCAACGGCGGCGCACCCATCGAAAAGGGTGCCGTGGTGCTGGAGGACGACCGGATCCGGCTGGTCTGCCGGCAGAGTGAACTGCCGGACGATCCGACAGCCGAGGTGTATGAGCTGGAGGACGGCACCATCATGCCGGGTCTCATCGACGCCCACGTCCACATGGGCTGGGGCAGCGCCACGGCGGTGGACTGGATCAGCATGACGCCGCAGCTCAGCATGGCCCGTGCGCTGCGGGATATGGCGCAGCTGCGCCAGCAGGGCTACACGGCGTTCCGGGATCTGGGCAGCGACGTGCTCCTGATGCGGCCGGCTGTGGCCGAGGGGCTGCTGGATGTCCCCCGTATTTTCGGCGCCGGACGCATCATCTCGCAGATCGGCGGCCACGGCGACGTGTATCAGAAGCTCTCGTTGGAGGCCAGCCAGCGGGCATACAGCCCCGCCTTCATCGTCAACGGTGTGGATGAGGTGCGGCGGGCCTGCCGCATCAACGCCCGCAACGGAGCGGATCTCATCAAGATCATGACCACCGGCGGCGTGTTCTCTCAGGGAGATAAGGCCACTCCCCACAGCCATTTCAGTCAGGAGGAGATCCGGGCGGCGGTGGAGGAGGCGGAGAATATGGGCAGCTATGTCTCCACCCACGCACAGGCCACACGGGGCATCAAGATGGCCCTGAAAAACGGCGTAAAGTGCATCGAGCACGGCTTCTATCTGGATGAGGAGTGCATCGAGCTGATGGTGAAGAACGACTGCTATCTGGTTCCGACGCTGGCCATCATGCACGCATCGAAGCTGTATTTTCAGGGGAAGGAGGGCGTGCTGCCCTACCTGAAGGAAAAGACGGAGAGATCCTACGAGGCCCACTACCGCTCTCTGGAGATGGCACGAAAGGCCCACATCACCGTGGGCGTCGGCTGCGACTTTCTGGGAGACGCTGCCTTCGGATGCCCGTACAGCGAGGCCACGCTGGAGCTGGAGCGGCTGTGTGTGGCGGGGTATACGCCCATGGAGGTCATCACCATGGCCACCAAGGTCAACGCACGGCTGCTGCAGATGGAGGATCAGCTGGGAACGCTGGAAACCGGCAAGCTGGCGGATGTGCTGCTGGTAGAGGGAAGACCGGACGAGGACATCCGGGTCCTGCGCCGCAGCGACCATGTCAAGCTGGTGGTTCAGGACGGACGGATCGTGAAAAACGCCATGCCACACACGGCCAAGGCGTGAAATATAAACAAAAGAAAGGAACATGAGCGATGGATACTATCTTTTACAACGGCATCATCCACACGCTGGACAAGGCATATCCCGAGGTAAGCGCTCTGGCCATCAAGGACGGTGTGATCCTACGTCTGGGCAGCGACGAGGAGATCCTGGCGCTGAAGGACCCCCAGACCCGCCTCATTGACCTGCAGGGCAGGTTGATGCTGCCGGGCTTTGCGGATACCCATCTGCATCTGCTGTTCTACGGAACGTTCCGCCGCCGCATCGATCTGGTGAATACCACCACCTATGAAGAGGTCGCCCGGATGTGCAGGGAGGGCGCCGAGAAGGTGCGGGGCACCAACCGCTGGGTCATCGGCTGCAACTTCAATCAGATCAACTGGACGGATACCAACAAGATCCCCGACCGCAACGATCTGGACGCCATCGCCTCCGATGTGCCGATCTTTTTGCAGCGGGCCTGCGGCCATATCGTGTGCATGAACACGATGGCGCTGCAGCTGGCCGGCCTGTGGGACGAGCGGGAGGCCACCACCAAGCAGACCATGGACTTCGGCCCCGACGGTCTGCCCAACGGCTACGTCCGTGAAAACTCCGCCATGTGCGTCCAGAGCTGCTGGGAGCGCTATACGGTGGAGGAAATCAAGGACATTCTGGAATCCACCTGTCTGGAGGCTGCCTCCAAGGGGATCGTGCAGGTCCACACGGACGACTTCAACCTCATCGCCGACGACGACTTCGAGGATGTTCTGCAGGCGTATCGGGAGCTCAACGAGGAGGGGCGGCTGCCCATCCGTGTCAACGAGCAGATCCGCTTCCGCCGCACGGACCAGCTGCAGCGGTTCCTGGATCTGGGCTATCGAGCCAATGACACCATGGGTCACTTCAAGTTCGGCCCGGTGAAGTTCCTGTGCGACGGCTCTCTGGGCTCCCATTCCGCCGCCATGCGTCAGCCGTATCACAACGACCCGGACACCAAGGGCCTGCTGCTGTTTACCGACGAGGAGCTGTACGAGCTGGCCAAGCTTGCCTATACCAACGGCTACCATCTGACGGCCCACTGCATCGGTGATGCGGCGCTGGAGCAGATGATCAACACCATCCAGCGGGTTTCCACGGAGTTCCCCCACGCCGACCGCCGCAACGGCATCATCCACTGCCAGATCATGGACGAGGCACTGCAGGACCGGTTCCGGAAGCTGAATCTGGTGGCCTATGTTCAGCCTATCTTCATCAAGGCCGACTCCGCCGTGGTGGACGACTGCGTGGGCGCAGAGCTGGGACGCCAGAGCTACAACTGGCGGCGCTATGAGGATATGGGCGTTCATATGTGCGGCGGCTCCGACTGCCCGGTGGAGCCCTTCGACGTCCTGCCCAACATCTACTGTGCCGTGACCCGCAAGGGAAAGCCCGGCATGGAGGCGTGGTATCCCGAAAACGGTGTCACGCTGGAGGAGGCGGTGGAGATGTTCACCAAGGAAGCCGCCTACGCCTCCTACGACGAGGCCAAGTACGGCACCATCACTGTCGGCAAATACGCCGATCTTGTGGTGCTGGACCGCAACATCTATGACAGACCGCTGGAGGAGCTGTGTGAAGCTCAGGTGGATCTGACCATGGTAGAAGGAGAGATCGTGTTCCAGCGGTAAATGCGCCGGAACGCAAGAAAACACAAAAGGAGGCTCTATCAAATGAAGAAGAACCACATTACAAGGGACAGCATCATTGTTGGTCTGGCACTGTTTTCCACCATGTTCGGTGCAGGCAACCTGATCTTCCCGCCGCAGATCGGTCTGGCCGACGGCACCCAGTGGGGCTGGGGCGCTCTGGGCATCGTGCTCACCGGCGTGATCCTCCCCGTGCTGGCCTTTTGGGGCGTGAACAACGTCGGCACGGACGTCAAGTGCCTCATGGGCCACGTACACCCTAAGTTCTACGATATTTACTACCTCTTTGGCTGTATTCTGGTGGGCACGGGTTCCACCCTACCCCGCAACGGCGCCACCACTCACGAGATGGGTGTGCTGGCCATCTTCCCCAATGTGCCCTCATGGGTGACGATGATCGTCTTCTTTGCACTGGTGTTCTTCTTCGGCTGTGACAAGGGCAAGGTCGTGGATAAGCTGGGCAAGTATCTGACACCGCTCCTGCTGATCCTGCTGGCCATCGTGCTGGTGAAGGGCGTGATCTCCCCCATCGGCACGCCGCAGGATACCGGCATCTCCAAGCCCCTACCCTCTGCCATGCTCACCGGTTATCTGACCGGCGACCTGACGGTGGGCCTGATGTGCGCCAACATTTTTATCGGCGGTATTCTGGACAAGGGCCACACCAATCCTCTGGAGCGTAAACGCAGCGGCCTGATCGTGGGCCTGACCTCCATTGTGGCGCTGGGCATCATCTACATCATCCTGACCTACATCGGCGCCTGCGGCGGTGACTACTACGACCTGAGCGTGCCTCAGACCACCCTCCTCAGCGGCCTGGTGGGCCGGGTGCTGGGCGGCTTCGGTAAGGTCTGCATGGGTCTGGCGGTCAGTCTGGCCTGCCTCACCACCGCCATCGGCATCGGCTCCACCGGCGCCTCCGTCATCAACGAGGTCTCCAAGGGCCGCATTTCCTACAAGCTGTGGATGGGCATCGCCTGCGTGGTGGGCGCTGTGTTCGGCTCCTTCGGCATCCAGAACATCATCAACTACGTGACTCCCATCTTCCTCATCATGTATCCCATCTGCATCGTGCTGACCGTGCTGGGTCTGGTGGACAAGTGGATCCCCAACGACGGCGTGTATAAGTTCGGTGTAGCCGTGGCCGGTATCGTCAGTGTGGGCGACGCCATTCTGGCGGTGGCTCCCAATCTGGACGGCCTGCGCAAGGTCATGTACATGATCCCCCTGGCGGAGCAGGGCTTCTCCTGGCTGATCCCCACGGTGATCGCCATGGTCATCGGCGGCATCGTCTACCGTGGCAAGCCTCGCTACAACTACGGCGAGACGGCGGTGGCCACGGAGGAAGCTGCCAAGTAATCTATCCATCCCCTACCCCCTCATTTGAAAAGGTTCCCTGCGGCCATACCACAGGGAACCTTTTCCTGTCGGAGAGGGACATCCAACGGAGTATTACCCTATGAAAAAAATCTCGACCTCCACTCTGCAGCGCCCCATGGTCATCTGCCTGCTGGCGGCCTTTTGCTGCCTGCTGTGGGGCAGCGCCTTCCCGGCGGTGAAGATCGGCTACGGCCTGTTGTCTATTTCCTCCGCCGATTCGGCGGAACAACTGATCTTTGCGGGGCTGCGTTTTTTCTTTGCCGGTGTGGTGACGGTGCTTTTCCACAGTGCCTCCCTGCGTCGGCTGCGGCTTCCCGCACGCTCCTCCCTGTGGAAAGCCACGAAGCTGGGTCTGATCCAGACCTTCGTGCAGTATGCCCTGTTCTATATCGGTATGGCGCACACCTCCGGCGTCAAGGGCTCCGTCCTGATGGCGGTCCACGTGTTCTTCGCCATTTTGATCTCCGCCAAGCTGTTTCACTATGAGCGGCTCAATGCCCCCAAGCTGCTGGGCTGCCTGTGCGGCTTCGGCGGCGTGCTGCTGATCAATCTGTCCGGAGGCGGGTTGGGCGGCGGCTTCACCCTGCTGGGGGACGGTGCGGTGCTGCTGGCGGCGCTGGCCAACGGCTTCTCCATCTCGCTTTTCAAGCGGTATGCCGAGGGAGAGGACACCCTGACCCTGTGCGGATATCAGTTCATCGTGGGCGGGGGGCTTTTGCTGCTGACGGGACTGTGCTTCGGCGGTACGCTGCCGCATTTCACCGGGCAGTCCCTTCTGCTGTTGGGATACATGGTGCTGCTGTCCGCCGTGGCCCAGACCATCTGGAGCGCCCTGACCCGGTACAATCCGGTGGGGCGGGTGGCGGTATACGGCTTTTTGAATCCCGTGTTCGGCGTGCTTCTGTCGGCGCTGCTCCTGCGGGAGGGACAGCAGGCCTTTACCCCGTACAGTTTAGCGGCATTGGTACTGGTATGCGTGGGAATTTTCGTGGTCAACCGCAGCGATACCCCCGGCAGGGGAGCGCAGGCCGATCAGCAACCATAACAGGAAAAGGGACGGTCCACAGGGACCGTCCCTTTTCCTGTGGGAGAGTTTGCTATATTCACTTACGCATATGGGAGCTTCCGGAACAGCTGGTGCTCCTCCTCGCCGCTGCCAAAGACATCCTCCGACACCTCTTGGGGCGGTGATGGATTTCAGGTCCCGGCAGCTGACCGGCGCAGACCAGCCGAAGGGGCCCTTTGAAGCACGGATGATGTGCTCCACATGGCGAAAGTCCTGCATCTCTCCCGCAATACCGTCGCCAAGCATATGCGCCTGCTGGAGGAACACGGGCTCATCATCACGGAATGGACGCAGATACAGATGAAAAACGGTATTAGGAAAAACGGAAACTTGCGCTGCACCATCGTTCCCATGCACGAGGTCTTGGAGCAGTGTTGCCAGCGGCAAATGACCGAACTGGAGCGTCAGCGAGTGCAGCAAAAGCTGTCGGTACAGAGCGCAGAGACCATATGTCCGCCCCTGTGAACCGCTGGGTGGTCTCTTTCGGAGTGGGGCAGCATTCCTGCCCCGAGGAGAGGTATCAAACCACTTTTGGGCGGCTTCCTTGGCTCTGCGGAGGACGAAAGAAGAAGCAGGGAAAAATTTCAAAACCGGGGCGAGAACTCAGGTTTTCGGAATACAAAAATATGCCCCCGGCTGAGCCGGGGGCATACCCTGTATGGGAAAGACGATCGCTTACTTGTTGTAGAGCACCTTGTCGGCCTCGGCCATTTCGGCAAAGACGCCGGCGTGCTTCTTGGCGGTGACGGCCTTGATGACCAGCAGGGTGGCGACCATCAGAATGATGGCGATGATCATGCAGACCACAGCGCTCTGGACCAGACCGGCAATGATGAAGCTGACGAAGGAAACGGCGGCCACGGTGATACCATAGGGCAGCTGCGTCGCCACATGGTTCAGGTGGAAGCAGTGGGCGCCGGCAGAAGCCATGATGGTGGTATCGGAGATGGGGGACAGGTGGTCGCCGCACACGCCGCCGGCGCAGGAAGCAGCCAGACCCACGGACAGCAGAGTCATCTGGGTATCCCAGTTGAACACGGCGCAGACCAGCGGGACCATGATGCCGATGGTACCCCAAGAGGTACCGGTGGCGAAGCCGATGAAGCAGGCCACGATGAAGATCACGGCGGGCAGGAACTTAGCAAGGCTGCCGGTGTTGGCCATAACGCCCTCTACGAAGGAACCCACCTGCAGACCATTGTCACGGCACAGGCCGCACAGGGTCCAAGCGAAGCAGAGGATCAGGATGGGGGAGATCATCTGGATGAAGCCATTGGGGATCGCTTCCATGGACTTCTCGAAGGTGATGAGGCCGCGCAGCCAGTAGTACACGAACGTAAAGACCAGTGCGATGATGGAACCCAGGCACAGGCCGGTACCGGCGCTGGCGTCGGAGAAGGACATGACGAAGTTGCGGTAGTTGTCGCTCTCGGTATCCCACATACCACCGGTCCAGACCAGACCAACGATGCACAGGGCGATCAGAACGATAACAGGCAGCAGCAGATCCAGCACGGAGGAGTGCTTGGCACCCTCTTCGTAGTCGTCGGCGCCCTCAAAGGGACGCTCAGGGGTGGTGAACAGATCGTCCTTGACCTGAGCATTGTATTCATGGGTCAGCATGGGACCGTAGTCAATGTTCAGCAGGGAGGTGACAATGACCATCACCAGCGTCAGGATGCAGTAGTAGTTGAAGGGGATCTGGCTCAGGA
>OLND01002030.1_pt1 | contig 19210 bp, 16 predicted proteins | sample 1672031 | NCBI WGS metagenome assembly OLND01 (sample SAMEA3136638, study PRJEB25190) | human gut metagenome | biome: human gut; feature: human-associated habitat; material: faeces | place: Austria | collected 2013 | reverse complement strand
TTCATGGGTGCCCTCACTCAGCGGCAGTTCGATGAACGTGTTCTGAAACGGCGTTCAGAGCGTCGCGGTGACGGTCGGCGTATTCGAGCGTATAGCGGAAGAGGATGTTGCGTCCCGACACCTCGAGGAAATAGCGGGTCACGTCGGTCGTATCGACCGGCACGAACAGGTCGGGCATGATGCCGCCTCCGCCGTAAACCACCTTGCCGCCGGGTGTTACCTTGCGCAGCGAATCGTCGAAGTGGATGCTGTCTGCCGAGAAAAACTCGTTGTGCCGGTAACGGTTCCACAGATCTTCTTCATACCCCAGCGCATCGCCGTTGGTGTAGGGTTTCTGGATCGAGCGACCCGTGGGGGTATAGTAGCGTGCGACGGTGAGCCGCAGGGCCGAGCCGTCGGGATAGGGTATCTGCCGCTGTACGAGTCCTTTGCCGAACGAGCGGCGTCCGATGATCGTACCCCGGTCGTTGTCTTGCAGCGCTCCGGCCAGAATTTCGCTGGAGGAGGCGCTGAATTCGTCGATCAGCACCGCCAGGGGCAGCTCCTGGATCGTGCCGTTTCCGTCGCTAATTTCGTCCGTGCGGTTGTGGCGCCGGTCTTCGGTATAGACGATCAGCTTGTCGGCCGGCAGGAATTCGTTGGCGATGCGGATCGCCTGGTCGAGGAAACCGCCGGGATTGCCCCGCAGGTCGAAGATCAATCGCTTCATACCTTGTGCCTTGAGGTTGTTCAAGGCGGTGATGAGCTCGTTGTGCGAGGTGATGGCGAACTGGGAGAGTTTGATGTAGCCGATGCTGTCGGGCAGCATGAAGGCCGCTTCGAGGCTTTTGATCGGAATGGCGCCGCGTGTCACTTCGACTTCGACCGGTTCTGCGATTCCCTGCCGTTCGAGCGATAACTTGACCTGTGTGCCGCGTTTGCCCCGCAGCCGTTTGACAATCTCGTTGTTGGGGATCTTTTGCCCTGCCACCAGCGAATCGTTGATCCGGATAATGCGGTCGCCGGCCTTCACTCCGGCCTTGTCGCTCGGTCCCGAAGGGATGACATTGAGCACGATGACCGTGTCGGGCGCCATGTTGAAGACTACGCCGATGCCGTCGAACTCACCCTGCAACGGCTCGTTCACCGCCTCCATTTCCGATTTGGGGATATAGACCGAGTGGGGGTCGAGCTCCTCCATCAGCAGGGGGATCACCTGCTCGGAGAGCGAATCCATCGACACCGAATCGACGTATTCCGTTTCGATCAGCGAGAGCGTATAGGCTAGTTTGTTGGTCGGATGGGTCAGTTGTTCGACCAGGTTCCGCAGTTGGGCTTCGGGAGTGCTGCGACCCAGATAGCGTCCCAACAGCAGCCCCAGCACAACGGCTGCGGCGAGCAGGATCGGGAGCAGGATCGCAAGACGGGAGTTTCGGTACATCGTGTTTTCGTCGGTTTTATGGGGCGTTCATGATGATCGCCGCTTATTTGTTCTTGAACGTATAGGTCAGTCCCACGCTCAACAGCAACTGGGTCTGGATGTCGTAGTTTTGCGCCCGGTTGTAGTAAAGCTGGAAATTGAACGTCGTGGTGAGGTATTTTGTTGCCTTGATGTCGATGGTATTTTCCCAGCGTACCGTCGGATGGATTTGCAGCATCGGTTTGTCGCCGACTCCCTGCGCGTCACTCCAGGTTTGGAGGGCTTTTTCGTAGGCGCTGACGCTGGTATATCTGTTTTTCATGTTCAAATTCGACAACCAGCCAATGAAGGAGAAGAGCGTGGTGCGGTAGCGGAAGATGCCCTTCCTGCCGAACGTCCGGTCGAAGTCGATCTGGATCGAAGAACCTCCCTCGTATTTCGAGGTTTTGTTTGCATTCGAAAGGCCGTAAGCCTGCCACCCCGGTTTGTCGTCCCATTCGTTTTTGCGGACTTTGGCGCTTTCGACAAATACGGCGCTCAGGGCGATCGGCGAGAGGTTGATCTTGATCGGAAAACGTTCGAGGGGGCAGGTGTAGGTGAAACCGCCCGATATGTCGAGGTAACCCGGCGACATGAAGGTGCTTTTCCGGTCGTCGGCCGTCTGTTGCGAGCGCGACACGTAACCGTTGGCGAACTGGCTGCGGAACTTGATGATCGAGCCGACCTGCCAGCTCTTGTTGATGATGTAGGCGGGATTGGTCGAAATCTGAAATTCGTCCTGATTTTTATACCAAGTGCCCTCGCTGGTCGTAGAGCCTCCGTCGCCGGCGACTTCGATATTCATCCGGTTGTAGCCGAACTTGGCATCGAACTTGGTTTCGATGGTAAAGCGCTGTTTGGTAAAGGTGTGATGCAGGAAAAGCGTGGCGGCCAGACCGATCGAGTTATCGCCGCCCGAAGTTTCGATCCACGAATCGCTGTACGAGGTGACCGATCCGAGTATGCCGCCGCCGAATTCGAGGGTATTGCGCTCCTTGCGGATCGCGGCACGCTCGGCACGGTAGCGGGCGCAGCTGAAATAACTCTGTGCATCGACCGTCGTGGGGCGGACTTCGTTTTTGAGGATTCTTTCCGAGGGGTCGGTCTTGATTTCGTCGATCGTGATCTGTGCAGACACGGGATTGCTTATCGCCAGGGCGTAGAGGAGGGTTGAAAGCAGGTAAAATTGTTTCATAAGCAACTAATTGATACAACAAATTTAGGGATTTCTCTACAAAAATCGCTACATTTGTTAGCAAAACGATAAATAATAAGATAAAGCGAACAGTATGAAATATTTCGGAGCACACGTAAGTGCTGCGGGCGGTCCTGAAAACGCCCCTTTGAATGCACATAAAATAGGAGCTACGGGCTTCGCCCTTTTTACCAAAAACCAGCGTCAGTGGAGCGCACCGCCCCTGACGCCGGCCCAGATCGCGGCTTTCGGAGAGAATTGCCGGGCCGGGGGTTACGTGCCCCGGAGCATCCTGCCGCACGACAGTTACCTGATCAACCTGGGGCATCCCGAGCGCGAAGGGCTCGAGAAGTCCCGGACGGCCTTCATCGACGAAATGAGCCGCTGCCAGGCCCTCGGCCTCGACCGTCTTAATTTCCATCCGGGCAGCCACCTGAACCGAATTTCGACGGAGGAGTGCCTGGACCGCATCGCCGAGTCGATCAATATCGCCCTCGACCGCACGCAGGGCGTCACGGCCGTCATCGAGAACACGGCCGGACAAGGTTCCAACCTGGGATTCAGGTTCGAACACCTGGCGTATATCATCGACAAGGTCGAGGACAAGTCGCGCGTGGGTATCTGCATTGATACCTGTCATGCGTTTACGGCCGGATACGACCTGCGTACCGCTGCGGCTTGCGATGCGACATTCTCCGAGCTGGATCGGATCGTCGGACTGAAATACCTGCGGGGGATGCACCTGAACGATACGTTGAAGACGCTCGGCAGCCATGTCGATCGTCATGCTCCGCTGGGCGAGGGTGTGTTGGGGATCGAGTGTTTCCGGTACATCGCCCGCGACTCCCGCTTCGACGACATGCCGCTGATTCTCGAAACCCCCGACGAATCGCGTTGGGCGGAGGAGATCGCGGAATTAAAACGGTTTTCGGAAGAATAGTCGAACGGTTGCGATTCGCTTTCCGCCGAAACGGCTGTTTCGGCGGAAATTTTTGTGCGAATTTCCATCCGTAAGTTTGTAAATCAGAAGCGTATTCAGTATCTTTGGATAGGAGTGTGAGTGTTTCTCGTTCCTTCGAACTTATAAATCCGCCTGCCATAAATATTTCAGCGGTCTTTTTACGGTATTTCCCGGCATTCGAAGAGGGGGGAGGCGTTCCGGAGTTGTATTCCGTCTGCGCGGGAGATTCAGGAAATAGCTTTCGGGTCGAAAAACAGCCGGGAAGCGGGTGGCTGGATCATTCAATATGCGGGGCGTCACGGTTACAACGCAGAAACGATCAATCGTTTTTGGAATATATACACTATGATCGATAACGAAGATACTTATTAAAAACGAGGCCATATTATGAAAAAGCGACTGTTATTATTTGCGATACTGTTTTTCGGGTTGTGTGGTTGTGATAAGGACAACGGAGAGGATGTGGATCCGCCCGGAATCGGCCACTTTGTCTGGGTGAATGCCAGCGATCATCGGATTACGATGACTGTGAACGGTCAGTTCGAAGATGAGATCATGTTGCCTGGAGAGCGTATTTCGAAAACGATGATCGGATTTATTGCTCTTCCACCATCACCTGATTTGTATGTAATGCATGGGATTGAAATTGTATTTGACGACGGGCCTTACGGCGGTGTTTTCACAAGACCGAAGGAGTATCCGGCGGCTCCTTACAATCCGTGTAATGAGAAGGAGTATGTATGGGAGGATATGCCGGTGGAAAACGGTTTGTCCCATTGGGTTTGGACCTACACTTTCACCAATGCCGATTACGATGCGGCCGTAGCTCGCGGGCCGATGACGGAGCAGTAGCGTTTTGCTGAAACAGCGAAATCCTTCGAGTCGAAATCCCCGGCGCAGCGAATCTGCGCCGGGGATTTCTGTTGAATATTGCTTGTTTCGTTGGAGCGCTGCCGATAATTCGCCGTCAGATTCGGTCGAGGCATTCGCGGATCAGGCGGGCGCTGTCGCGCACTTCCTCCTCGGTGATCGTGAGCGGCGGCGAGATGCGGAACGCCGTATCGCAGTAGAGGAACCAGTCGCTCAGGATGCCTGCCTCCTTGAAGAGCTCCATCATACGGAACATCTTGGCCGACGAGCCCAGTTCGACGGCCAGCAGCAGGCCGCTGCGCCGGATTTCCACGACCTGCGGATGATCCGCCAGCAGCGATTCGTAGAGGGCGCCTCTGCCTTCGACGTGTTCCACCGTGCCGGTTTCCAGCAGATATTCGAGGGCCGCCAGTCCCGCTGCGCAGCAGACCGGATGTCCGCCGAAGGTGGTGATGTGCCCCAGGGTAGGGGTGGTTTGCAGCGTGTCCATGATCTCTTTGCGCGATACGAAGGCTCCGAGAGGCATCCCGCCGCCGAAGGCTTTGGCCAGGCAGACGATGTCGGGTGTGACGCCGTACTTGCACATGGCGAACATTTCGCCCGTGCGTCCCATCCCGGTTTGAATTTCGTCGAAGACGAGCAGCGCACCCACCTCGTCGCAGCGTCGCCGCAGGGCTTCGAGCCATCCGGGAACCGGGGGCCGTACGCCCGCTTCGCCCTGCACGGGTTCGACCACGACGCAGGCCGTGCGGCGGGTGATGAGTCGCAGTTGGTCGAAATCGTTGAAGTCGATCGCCCGCACATCGGGCAGCAACGGCCGGAATGCGCCCTTCCACTCCTCGCCTTCGGGCTCACCCATCAGGCTCATGGCTCCCTGCGTCGAACCGTGATAGGCCCGGCGCATCGAGACCAGCTCCGTGCGGTGCGTGTATCGCTTGGCGAGCTTCAGGGCTCCTTCGATCGCTTCGGCGCCCGAATTGACGAAATAGACGCTCGAAAGCTCTCCCGGCAGCAGCTCGGCGATGCGTGCGGCGTACCGCACCTGCGGCCGCTCGATCATCTCGCCATAGACCATGATGTGCATGTAGTCGGCCGCCTGCCGCTGCACGGCTTCCACCACGCGGGGATTGGCATGGCCGACGTTGCTGACCGAAACGCCTGCCACCAGATCGTAGTAGCGTTTGCCTTCAGGGGTATAGAAGAAAACTCCCTCGGCCCGGGCCACCTCGATCATCATGGGTTCGGGCGAGGTTTGGCCGACGTGGGCCAGGAACTGTTTGCGTAGTATCGTATTCATCGTTTTCCTTATTCTTCGGGATATTTGCGTCGGAGAATCGCTTCGGAGTCCCGCACCGAGGCGAAGGTCCAGCGATAGAGGATTTCGGCCCGTTCTCCGGCAGTCAGGCGCCAGTCGGGAACCGTTTCCCGCATCCGGGACGAGAGCATGTAGATCAGAATGGCCGCCGAAGCCGATACATTGAGGCTCTCGACCATGCCGCACATCGGGATACGGAGAAATTCGTCGGCCGCAGCGACGATCTCGTCCGAGATGCCGGCGTGCTCGGTGCCGAAGACCAGCACGAAGGGGGAAGCCGCGACATCGAACGTTTCGGGAGTCTTGTCTTCGCGGTGAGGCGTGGTCGCCACGATGCGATAACCCCGCCCCTTCAGGTCGGCGATCGCCTCGGCCGTAGTGTGGTGGCGGTGCAGGTCGATCCATTTGTCCGTGCCCCGCACGATATTGACGTTGGGGTTGAACTTGCAGCGGGTTTCGATCGTATGTATATCCTGCACGCCGAAGGCTTCGCAGTGGCGCACCAGCGCACTGGCGTTCTGGGCATGGTAGGTGTTCTCGGTGAGGATCGTCATGTAGCGCGTGCGGCTGTCGAGGGTGCGTTGCAACACCTGCCGCCGCTCTTCGGACATGAATTCCGTGAGGTAAGCCGTACGTTCCGCGTACCAGTCGAGGGGTTTATTTGCGGTATTTGTCATCGTCGTCGAGCATTTTCAGGTAACTTTCGTAGCGCTGCCAAGATATTTCGCCCCGTTCTACGGCTTCGCGCACGGCGCAGCCCGGTTCGTGGACATGGGTGCAATTGTAGAAGCGGCATTGGGGGGCCAGGCGCATCATCTCGGGGAAGTAGTGCCACAGCTCGGCATCGGCGATGTCGATCAGTCCGAAGCCCTTGATGCCGGGCGTGTCGATCAGGTAGCCGCCCGACGAAAGGGGGTACATCGTCGAGAAGGTCGTGGTGTGGCGCCCTTTGTGATGGCTTTCGGAGATGTCGCCCGTGCGGATGTCCAGCCCCGGCTCGACGGTTCCGGCCAGGGTCGATTTCCCCACTCCGGAGTTGCCGGCCAGCAGCGTGGTGTGTCCCTTCAGCAATTCCCGCACGGCTTCGATACCCGTGCCGTCGAGCGCCGAAACTTCGAGTACGGAGTACCCGGCGCTTTCATAGGTGGCTTTGAATGCGGCTACGGCTTCGGGATCCTGTGCCGCCAGGTCGGCTTTGGCCAGCAGAATCGTGACGGGTACGCGGTAGGCCTCGCAGGTTACCAGGAAGCGGTCGATGAACTCCGGAGCCGTCACGGGAGAGAACAGCGTCACGACCAGCAGCGCCCGGTCGAGGTTGGCGGCGATGATGTGCGACTCTTTGGAGAGGTTCGAGGCCCTGCGAATGATGTAGTTGCGGCGCGGCTCTACTTCGCAGATGACTCCGGCGTCCTCTTCGTCCCGTTCGCAGACGACCCGGTCGCCCACGACTACGGGGTTGGTCGAACGTACGCCTTTCAGACGCAGGCGTCCCCGGATACGGCACTTGACCGTTTCCCCGGCGTCCGTGCGGACGTCGTACCAGCTGCCCGTCGTGCGGATTACCGTTCCGGTGAATTGTCGCTCCATAATTCTTGTTCATCGATTGATACCTGCTCTTTGGCCCATTCGAGCAGCGGGAAGAGCGAATCCGCCAGACGGATCATCGGACGGTAGCATACCGACCGGTCGAGCGTCTTTTCCTCGGCCAGCGTATGGTCCTTGTTCAGAGATTCGAACGCCGAGAAGAGCAGCCCCAGGATCAGCAGCGTCTTGGCTGCGGATACCGCGACACCCAGCAGATGGTCCGGGATGCCGAAGCCTGCGAAATGAAACACCTTGCGCAACAGCCGTCCCACGATCGCCACCGCGATCAGTACGACCACGAAGACCGCCAGGAAACCGCCTGCCGCCGCGAACTCTTCGTCCAGATGCAGCAATGCGCCCGCTTCGGTGCCGAAGCGGATGCCGAGCCATGCCCCCAGGACGATGCCTGCGAGCGAGCAGAGTTGCAGAATGAGCCCCTGCCGCCAGCCGTTAAATACGGCCCACAGCATCAGGAGTCCGACGATCAGGTCTATTACGCTCATTTGGCTTGTGTCGTTTCGTTTATGCCGGTCGCATGCCTTCGCCGATATTGCCTTTGTCCGGTGAAGGGTCCGGTATTCTTTTCGGAAGTACCTTGATCCGTTTTCAGACAACTTTCGCGAGTCGGTCCGAGCCGCGTTTTTCTTCTACAAAGATAGTGAAAGCCGAGAGAAAACGGGAACTTGTTCCCGTTTTTCCGAGGCGCATCCTATCTAAAACTATGTCAAAGATAGCGAAAGGTAAGCGCAGCGCCAAAACTTAATTTCCGGTTTTTCTGTTTCTTGCGGGACCGGGATTGCAAGTGTTCCCATTATCCGCTCCAACCATCGGTTTTCGGCGTTTGTTCGAACGGTATTTCCCGCAAAGATACGGACGAAATACGTACAATCGAAAATACCGATTTTTCGATAGGAGCGCCGGAATCATGAAAGATATGGTATTTGGTGAAAGATTTTAAGAAACAGCGCCGTTCTCTGGCGGTCGGCTGGTCGGATCGGGTTTAATATAATATAGGTATTTATTCGCTTTAACGGATGATGTCACGAAGATTGACGTTCAGTGCATTGCATATGATACACATGGTCTTTACCGTAAGGTTGGTGCGTCCGGATTCGATGCGGCTCATATTGGATCTTTCCATGTCGCAGCGGTATGCGAGTTCTTGTACAGTCATTTGTTTTTCCTTCCTTAACTCTCTGATTTTATTCGAGATAAATTTTATCTCTTCCTGGTAGTTGATTGTCATTTTAACTTTTTCAATGAAAATTTTTGTCGTACAAATATTTATATATATATTTGCACCGTGCGTATCATATATGATACGCTTTCGGAGAGTTAATACGCTCATAATAAAATATATATAGTATATGAACTCATTTCAAAACACTTATCAATTATGAAAAAAACACTATTTGTGAAGTTTCTGTTCTTACTTCTGTGCGGGAGCGTGCTGACTACCGCAGGTTGTAAGGATTACGATGACGACATCGACGCCTTGCGTAATGATGTCGAAGATCTGAAGGGGGCGGTTGTCGAACTCAACGGTTTCGAGAATCGTATTGCGGCGTTGGAGCAGACCCAGGCCGCTTTCGAAGCGATCGATTTTTCCGGATTTGCGAAAAAGGGCGATATTTCTTCGTTGCAAACCCAGATCGAAGGATGTGTCAAAGACAGCGATCTGGCTGCGAAGATCGTCGCAGCGATCGAATCTTCACTCGCCGACGGGGCCTTGCAGGAGAACCTGAACAGTCTGAAATCGGGTATTCTGGAAGAAATAGCGGGTATTTACGTTACCCAGGAAACACTGGAGAGCGTTCAGGAAACGCTGGAAAATATGATTGAACTCAAAAAGGATGCCGCAGGTTTTTCGCTCGAAGTGACGCAGCTCATCGAATCTTACCTGTCGGACAACGGTTTCGAGGCTGCCGGCGGAGAGTTGACCGACAGTCAGGTGAGCCAGATCGAAACCGCCGCCTCGCAGTGGATCGCCGATGCTATCAAGGCCGAACTCGAGACGGCCGGCAGCTCGATCAATAAGTGGCTGGGCGATGAACTGGCAGTTTATATGGATCAGATGACATTGGGCGACAACCTGTTGGGGCAGGTTTCCACGCAGGCGATCGCATCGGTTATGGAGGAACTGGACAAGGAGGCCAGTGCGCTGACTGAAAAGATCCAGGGACTGATCCGGGAAAACAACGGTTCGCTCGTGATTTCCAAAGACCAGCTCGACCAGGAATTTCAGAATTACCTGGCGACGTTGGAGGCCAATGTCGGTTTGCTCGGCAGTCGTATCCAGTCGATCGTTTACCTGCCGGATTATGTGGACGGTCTGATCTATTTCGGCAACGGGGAGCAGTATATCGTGTTGTCCCGTGAGAACGAAGTTATGCACGAAACCGAGTACCGGAATCTTTATTTGCGTCCCAGTGAGGAAGGCGAGCAGATCGCGACTCTGCGATTCCGTATGACGCCGGCCCGTGCTGTGAAAAAATATGCCAATACGGAGGCCATGTCGCTCATAACCGAAGAGGTCGGAACGCGTGCGGCGGCCGGTTTTACGATCGAAGAGATCAAGGACATCGATGAAACGACCGGCGAATTTACCATTGTCGCTACGACGGATTACGATTATGTTTCCGCAGAAAAGGCCGGCAAGACGCAAATGGTCGCTCTCCATGTCGATGGTTCGGCGTTGAGCGAAGGCGAATCGAACGATTTCGAAACGGACTTTACGTCGGCTTTTATCGGAACCGCCTATGCCAAAGCGGGTATTCGGATCCCTGCGACGAATTTCGTGTTGGCCCGGGCCGATGCCGAGAATGAGGGCGAATACGTCGAATATACCGACGAGGTGACTACCGAAGTAAAATATACGGACAAAGAGGTTCATGGCGTGTTGGCCGGATATACGGTCATGTATAAGGACGGTGAAACGATCCTGCCGCTCGCAGAGGCTGCCGAAGCTAATAATTGGACCGTGGATCTGGCGGCGCTGGTATCGGCGTCGGCGGAATTTACCTTCAGTGATTCGGGTAGTAAGGAGTTGTGTTCCGTTGATGGAAAGGCGCTTACATTCGCTGTTGCCGAGTCGGAAACTGCGTTGATCGGACAGACAGTAACCGCTGCCGCGACTTATGCGTTGCTCGACGAAGAGGGATTTTCGCTCGAAGTGAAAGCCGGTGCCGTGAATAAATTCTCCATCGCACCCGACGGTGTCGAACTTTCCACGCCGAAATCCGAAGTGATGTGGACGTATGCTGCCGCTACCTCCGACGATACGTATGAGGCGAAGGGACTTGTGCTGACTCCGGATAAGGGGATGCTTTCTGCCGTTCAGTATAATGCGCTCAAGGATAATGAGAATCTGGTTGTCGAACTTTACCGGGGTACGGAGCTTGTATCGGAGATCGTCCCGTCGATCGAATTGCCGGCTACTCCGACCTATGATACGGACGTGCAAACGGTCGATTTGAAGTTGGTCGGCGATCTGGCACAGAGTGCTGAATATGTTGTAAAAGCCGTTTATACCAACGACGACAAGACCGTCGTAACGATTACGATTCCCGTATCCGTAACGGGTATTCCTGAAATTCCGATGCTGGAGCAAACGCTCGAATTGCCGTATAATGCGGCATCCTCGACGGGCCATCACGTCGCTGTCGAAGAATTCCGTGCGCTCCTTTGGGAGAGTCTGGATCAGACGGCCCGTGCGCAATTCGGAGAGGAAACGTTCATGCAGCTCTCCTGGACGAGCGACATGGCGAAGGATGAAGCCGGCAACTATGCGACGGTCGGAGCGAGCGGTAAGAACATCAACTTTGTCTTCGGCAAAGCTGCGGCTCTGAATGTTTCCTACACCGTGAAGAACCTCTTTACGACTGCCGATCCCGTACTTACGTTCGAGGCTGTCCTGCACGTGACTGTTACGGCTCCCGAAATCGAGTTGCTGCGCGGATCGTCGCTTTCGGACGACGATCGTGCCCAGGCCGTAATGAAGATCGAAGGCAGCACGCTGCAAATCGATGCATTCGACCTGTCGAAAACCTGGTACATCGCAAAAGATGCTCCGGCAGAAGCAAAGGTCGTTTATGCGACCCAAGCTGAAGGGGCTGTCATCACGGATGCGACGCTCGATTGGGGTACCTGCGACGAATTGTCGATCGTGGTTACCGCCCAGGTGATGTATGGTGGCAAGGCGTTGGGCGAGCCGAAGACCTTTACCGTATCGATCGCTGATCCGATCGCTGACGCGACGATTGCGGTCGAACCCGGAAAACTCGTCGCCAAAGTCGATGAAGATGTAACGCTGGATGTCGCTACGTTGCTTACATTGAAGGCGGTCAATGACGTGAATGTATTCGATGGTTAGACAAATGCGCAGAATACTAATACGGCGGTAGCCGCAACCATCGAATATGGCGAGGCGGTGGTTTCCATCCCCGACGGCCGTGTGAAGTTCGATGCGGAGAGTCATGTTCTTACGGTAGTCGAAGGCGGTGATCTGGAACTGATGAAGGAGATTACCGTAACGATTCCGGTGAAATATGTCTATACGTTCGGCGAACGTACGGCGCAGATCGTTGTGAATGTGACGAAATAACCGCATAGTGGACGGTGATTGTTTCAGGTTTTCTTCCTGCGGGGGAAGGAGCGGAAGAAGATAACCGGAAAATCGCCGGGTGAAAAGGCTCCGAATCTTTATTGAATGGCGGGACCGGCTCCGAATAGAGCCGGTCCCTTTTTGATATGTTTTTGCGGAGGATATGACGGCAATGCGGACGGTAAGCGACACCTGCGGCGAAGACTGTGGGGTATGCGGCGGTCGGATGCGAAAATCGTGAATTTTCCGGTATATTCGGGCGTATAACCTGCCGATCGGGTTATGCACTGTCGGCTGATGTTGAGTATGTTCTGCGCCTCGTGCGAAGTATTCTCTGTTTTTTCTGCCGCTTGGAAATTCCGGATATTGATTTTTCGGTTGCGTTTATCCGAAGAACAATCCCCTCTTGCGGAGGGGATTGACGTATCGAGTTGTATGCTTCGGAAGCGTACGGTCCTGAAAAGGTTCGGATTTTTAACGGGCAGATGCCTTTTATTCCCGCTCTTTTTTCCGCAGTTCGGCGAAACAGTGGCGGCAGATCGGTTCGTAGGAGTCCTGCGCACCGAGCATCACCTGTTTCTCGTCGCTGGTCAGGCGGTGCGAATGGTGCGCCAGGTTGCCGCACCGTACGCAGATGGCGTGTACTTTGGTTACGTACTCCGCCGTAGCCATCAGCGCCGGCATCGGTCCGAAGGGCTTGCCCGTGAAGTCCATGTCGAGGCCCGCCACGATTACCCGCACCCCGCTGTCGGCCAGTCGCCGGCAGACCTCCACTAGTCCCTGGTCGAAGAACTGCGCCTCGTCGATGCCCACGACATCGACGTCCGAGGTCATCAGCAGGATGTTCTGCGCCGAATCTACCGGCGTGGAGCGGATCGCGCTGGCATCGTGCGAAACGACCTCCTCTTCGGAGTATCGCACGTCGATGCGGGGTTTGAAGATTTCGACCCGCAGGCGGGCGAATTCGGCCCGCTTCAGGCGGCGGATCAGCTCCTCGGTTTTGCCCGAGAACATCGAGCCGCATATCACTTCGATCCAACCTTTCTGGCTGGCATTTTCCAAAAACATATTGTTACAACTTTGCTTCGTTTCCTTATTCCGGGCACCGGCCGGTCGTTACTCTTCGACCCGGGTGATCCGGGCTCCGAGGGCGTTGAGGCGTCCGTCGATGTCCTTGTAACCGCGGTCGATCTGTTCGATGTTCTGGATCGTGCTCGTACCTTCGGCGCTCATCGCCGCGATCAGCAGCGCCACACCCGCACGGATGTCGGGCGAAGTCATGCGCGTAGCCCGCAGCCGCATCTGGTGGTCGTGTCCGATCACCGTCGCGCGATGGGGGTCGCAGAGGATGATTTGGGCCCCCATATCGATCAGCTTATCGACGAAAAACAGGCGGCTTTCGAACATCTTCTGGTGAATCAGCACCGAGCCTTTGGCTTGGGTGGCCACTACGAGGAATACCGACAGCAGGTCGGGCGTGAGGCCCGGCCAGGGTGCGTCGGCGATGGTCATGATCGAGCCGTCCATGAAGTTCTCGATGCGGTAGTGCTCCTGTTGGGGAATGTAGATGTCGTCGCCGTGCTGTTCGAAGCGGATGCCCAGGCGGGCGAACTGGGCGGGGATGATGCCCAGGTTTTCGAACGATACGTTGCGGATCGTCAGCTCCGAACGGGTCATGGCTGCCAGACCGATGAAGCTGCCGACCTCGATCATGTCGGGCAGCAGCGTGTGTTCGGTGCCGTGCAGCTCCCGGACACCCTCGATGGTGAGCAGGTTCGAGGCGATGCCCGAGATGCGTGCGCCCATGCGGTTGAGCATCAGGCACAGTTGCTGGATGTAAGGTTCGCACGCGGCGTTGTAGATGGTCGTGAAGCCCCTGGCCATCACAGCCGCCATGATGATATTGGCCGTGCCGGTCACCGAAGCCTCGTCGAGCAGCATGTAGCACCCCTTGAGTTCCTTGCAGCGGACTTCGGAGCAGGCGGCCGCAGTGTCGAAATCGAGCGTGGCACCCAATTTCTGAAAGCCGATGAAGTGGGTGTCGAGCCTGCGGCGGCCGATCTTGTCGCCGCCCGGCTTGGGCATGTAGCCCACGCCGAAACGCGCCAGCATCGGACCCAGCAGCATCACCGAACCCCTGAGGCGGCTGGCCCGGCGGCAGTAGTCGTCCGAATGCAGGTAGTCCGGGTCGATGTCGGCGGCCCGGAACGAGTAGCTCTCCTCCGACAGACGCTCCACCTCGACGCCCATTGCCTGCAGCAGCTCGATGAGTTGTATCACGTCCAGGATCTGCGGGACGTTGTGTACGATTACCTTTTCCTGCGTGAGCAGCGTGGCGCAGAGGATCTGAAGCGCCTCGTTTTTGGCGCCCTGGGGCGTGATTTCACCGCGCAGCCGGCGGCCGCCTTCGACTTTGAATATTGCCATGTTCGATCTGTTTTGAGCGAATGGGGGAGGCGAACCTTGCGGCAAACGCCGCTCCGGATTTCCCGGAATATCTCCCATTATTTTACAAATATAGTGAAAACCGTGCGGCGGGCCAAATTTGTCCGGGCCGTCGGGGTGTATTTTCTATTCCATAACGAGGGGCGTAAAAGGAAGCGGCAGTCGCATTTATGCGAACTTGCCCGAATCGCATTCTGTCTTTTCCTACAAATATACGGAATAGGTCGGAAATCGAAAAGGGGAAAACTGAAAATTAGAATCGGATTGATAAATATCATCGGCCGGATTCATTGCCCGTGTTTTTAGTCTGTCATATGCCCTCTTTCGCTGCCGGATTAACCGCTGCCACAGGTACAGGAGATGTGTCCCGTAACGGGATTCGAGGCGGGTGATTCGTTGTCACAGGCAGTGCGGATTGTGTGTTTGCGGAAAATCGGTGGCGTACTTACCTCCGGGGTACTCGGAGCGGAAGGACGCAAAGTCTTCGAGTGCGTTGCGTTCGCCCGGCGAGGCGGTAAACCAGGATCGGATGCGGCTCTTTTGCCCTTTTCTGCGAAAGAAAAGGCGTGTGAACTATGCTGGGAACCGGTAATTTTTGCCTTGCAGCTTTTACGGCCTTCTTGAAAAAAGGCTGTGGGCACTTTCACTTTGTCGCCGGAAAAAAGTAGGGACGCACCGCTTAAAAGATTGGGTCGGAAAGAAGCGTTTCTACCGACTGAACAGCAAGGGCGGTGCATCAATGCACCGCCCTTGCTATGGCTTGAATCCCGAAGGAATTAAGCGTACTTGAACGTCGATTCGTCCGATACGGTCAACTTCTTGCGACCTTTCGCACGACGCGCAGCCAAAACCTTGCGTCCGTTGGCCGTAGCCATTCTCTGACGGAATCCGTGCTTGTTGATTCTCTTCCGGCGCGAAGGCTGGAATGTTCTTTTCATTGCCATAGATCTATCGTGTTTTTATTGTTTTAGCGTACAATGCGGAGTGCAAATGTATAATCTTTTTCTTGATCTGCCAAAAATATCGTAAATTTTTCTTCTTCTTCGTTCCGGGTGCGACTCCGCACAATCCGCTTTCGTCCCGTGTCTTACGATCGGTTACCGTTCCGGTGCGGTGTCTTTGAAGAGGTCCGCCTCGCCCCGTTCGACCTTGCCGTACATGTCGGCCAGTTCGGCGATGACGGGAGAAACGTATTCGATGGTGTCGCTCACGGCGCTCTTGCCTCCTTCGCCCTTGATGCGGTAGAGCATCGCGGCGTAAAGCGCCCGGAAGCAGAGTTCGATGTCGCTCATTTCGCGCCCCAGCACGGCCCGCAGACGCGGCAGCTCGGGTTCGAGTTTGGCGAAAGTCTGACGGTAGTGCTCCCCGATCGGCAGCTTCATCAGTTGCAGGTGCAGGTCGTTCAGGTCCCCTATCAGATGCAGCGTATGCTCCAGGTGCCCCTTTTCCTCTTTGCCCTCTTCGCGCAGCAGGTTGGCGATGTCCATGTACCAGATCAGGTAGTTGTGGCGTTGTCCCTCTTCGATTCCGCGCGGAGCGATGAGCTGGGAGTAGATGGCCTCGGGGCTGAATTGCAGTGCCCGGAGCAGGTCCTCGATCTGCCAGAGGTAGAGAATGTATTCGGCGATGTTTTCCCGCCGTTTGGCCAGTGCGATGTCCATGGTGAATTTCGTTTTGCTTCCCGGCGGGAGGCGGAGTTACTTGATTTTGTTGAGCCACTGCAGCGGCCCGTCCTTGTGTTCGAGGAAGTAGCGCTGCGATTTGAGCAGGTTGCGCGACTGAAGCACCATGCTCTTGGTTTCGTTCAGGATCGTCAGGTAGAGGATGCTGGCCTTGGTGTTGGAGCGGTTCTCGTTGATACGCGTCACCTCCGACTTGATGGCGTCGGCGATCGCCTCGAAAAGCCGGTCGCGCATTTCGAGCACCATGTCCAGGTCGGAGAAGTCGCCCGTGCGCAGCATGTTGTTGATGTGGCGGTAGATCGACTCCACTTCGTCGTTGATGTGCATCAGGTCCTCGGTCTGCTCTTTCGAGAGTCCCTCGTGGTTGTTGTCGATATGTTCGAACGCCGGACGGGTGATGTGCGCCAGCGCCTTGGTCATTTCGTTCAGATAGTCCACCACCTGCACGTAGTAGTGAGCCGTATCGATGTCGCCTTTCTGCAGTTTGCGCAGGGTGGGCAGCAGGGAGTACTTGCGTTCGCGCGACTGGTAGAAGAGTTCGTTGGATTCGCGCACCATTTCGCGCAGCACCTTGCGGTTCTCTTTGAAGACGGCGATCAGCGTGCGGTCGTAGATGCGGGTCGTGCGCTCCATCGTGGCGCACACCTCCTGCGTGATGTTATAGATGATGTCGGAGCCGGTTTCGGCAGCTTTCACGGCGGCGGTTTCGGCAGCTTTGTTCTTCTTGAAGAAGTTGCTCTTGACGAGCATGTAGCCGCACAGCAGCGTGGTGACGACGAAAGCGGCGATGCCGCCGTAGATCAGTATGAGCCCCATCGCCAGGGCGATCAGGAAGCCGCCGACGGCCGTGATGAACCACCCGGCCACGACGGTCATGACGCCCGAGATGCGATACACGGCGCTTTCGCGTCCCCAGGCCTTGTCTGCGAGCGACGATCCCATCGCTACCATGAAGCAGACGTAGGTGGTCGAAAGCGGCAGTTTGAGCGACGTGGCCACCGAAATAAGCATGGCGGAGGTCGTGAGGTTCACCGTAGCGCGGATCATGTCGTAGGGGGCGCCGCTGTGCTCGATGTCTTCGTACTGGAAGCGGCTGCTGATCTTGTCCCGGATTCTTTTGGGGATCGTGCGGTCGATCGCGTTGCTTGCATTCAGGGCGGCCCGTACGATGGTGCGCGAGAAGAGCGACGAGCCGTACTGCGTCTCGCTCTCGCCCTGCGTCGAAAGCGAAATTTCGGTTTCGGTGACGTGCATCGCCTTTTTCGAGGTCCAGAGCGTGACGATCATGATGACGCCTGCCGTCATCAGCACCAGGAAATTGGCCGGAACGCTGGCGTTCAGCCCTTCCATCAGAATCGTGCTGTCGCCGGCATGACGGGCGATGCTGTATGCGTCGAATCCGGCTACCGGGACGCCGATGAAGTTCACCAGGTCGTTGCCTGCGAATGCCAGAGCCAGAGCGAAGGTGCCCGAGAGGATCGTAAGTCGCAGAATGTTGATTTTCAGCCGTTGCAGGAAGAAGAGCAGCAGGCTGCCGACGGCCCAGCACAAAAAGAGGGAGAGCAGGATATGCTGGTCGATCCATTCGATCGCGGCGCTTCCGGCGAGCGGGGTTTTGAGTCCTTTGAAGACGGCGAAGTAGAGGATCGCCGTGAAGGAGGCTCCGCACCAGAAGGCACCGAAGCGGCGGAACATCGCCGTATAGCGGAACGAGAAGATCAGACGGGAGATATACATGATTAGGGTGCCGAACGTGAAAGCGATCACTACGGAGAGCAGAATCGCCGAAACGATACCCATCGCGCGGCCCGTGTTGATGAAATGGTTCAGGTCGCCCATGCCGAGGGCCCCGTCGTTGGAGATCTTGTAGATCGAAACGGCGACGGCGGCACCCAACAGGCAGAAGATCAGCGATACGGTCGTCGAAGTCGGGAGTCCCATCGAGTTGTAGAGGTCCAGCAGGATGACGTTGGCGAACATCACACCCATATAGAGCATCATCACTTCGTGGAAGGAGAAAAGCCCCGGGTTGAACATACCGTTGCGGGCCACTTCCATCATGCCGCTCGAGGTGACCGTACCCAACAGGATGCCGATCGAGGCGACCAGCAGAATGGTCTTCATGGGGGCGGCTTTCGAACCGATGGCCGAGTTGAGGAAATTGACGGCGTCGTTGGAAACGCCCACGAAAAGGCCCGAAACGGCCAGGATTCCCAGAATAACGACGATAACGGTGTAGATTTCGCTCATGTTCGGGATTTTTTACACAAAATTTCAGACAAATTTACATTAAAAATCCGGATGGACCGGTTGTGGCGGTCATTGTTAACATTAAATTAACATGGAGTCTTTTTTACGTGCTTTCGGTTTCGGAGTTTATTATCCGGACGATCCGCACACCCGCACGCCGGGTGTGTGGATCGATATACCGGTACATGCCACGGTCGAAGGTCTGCATACCGGATGCGATGAAATTCTGGAAAAAGCCCTGGAGATGGTCCGTACGGGCGAATACGACCCGGCAGCCGAAAAGTGATTCGCATGCGATGAAGATGAAAAAGAGGGGCCGTCGGCGGCCGAACCGGAAATCGGAGCGGTAAGGTACCCCAAAAGTGCCGTTCGATCCGTCTTTTGCATTTCCGAAATGCGGTTTTAGTAGCCCTCTTTGGGTGTGTAGCGGCCCGAAGCTCCCTTCGTGGAGGGGAGCCAGGGAAAGGGTAGAATTTACAAATGCGGCCATGAGCCGCGAATAGGCGACCGTCGGATAATGGCATCTTGGGACATATGATTGCCTTTCGAAAATACGATTCTTGGCAATTTCGGCGTACATAGCGACATGAAAAAGGGTTGTCTAATGCACATAGGCAACCCTCTTTTGTAAAATTCCGCCGATTTACTCCTCGTCGGTGTCGGTGTAGGCCTTCAGCAGCTTGTCCTGCACGTCGGCCGGAACCTGTTCGTAGGAGGCGAATTTCATCGTGTAGGTCGCGGCACCCGAACTGAGCGAAGAGAGCGTCGTCGAGTAACGGTACAGTTCGGCCAGCGGTACGCGGGCGTTCAGGCGGTCGAAGCCCTTGTCGGACTCCATGCCCATAATCATCGCCCGGCGGTTTTGCA
>OLND01002028.1_pt1 | contig 19213 bp, 14 predicted proteins | sample 1672031 | NCBI WGS metagenome assembly OLND01 (sample SAMEA3136638, study PRJEB25190) | human gut metagenome | biome: human gut; feature: human-associated habitat; material: faeces | place: Austria | collected 2013 | reverse complement strand
ACGAGTATCGCTTTTTCAAGCGTCCCTACACTTATAGTATATGCCATTCTTGAGTTATTTCAAGAACTTTTTATATCAGTGATGGTACTCCAATTTCTTTCATGAAATGCCTGTCAAATAAACTTAGATAAAAGTTCGATATCTATTCCAAAGTGAGTTTAACGAAGAAAAAATATGAATTTAACTTTGTAATACGCTCTGGGTAAAAAAGGAAATGTTGATCAACAAGAAAAAGAAATTCTTGCAATCTGAATGTGGATTCGCGCTTAATACTTTGCTTAATCGCTGGTCATCAAATCTTCGTTTATCTTTCGTTGTTTCTTCAATTAAGCCTGTCCCTTTTGATGATTAAAAAGGACGCTATTCGAACTCATTGAAAATACGGTATAATGAGGATAAATTTCAGGAGGAAATCCATGGTGCATTTAACGAGAGGTACAGTCCGGATGATTTGTCTGGACTTAGACGGCACACTGTTTACGCCCCGCAAAGAGATCAGCGGGCGCAGCCGGAAAGCCATTAAGGGATGTCTGGATTCGGGGATGGAAGTCGTGCTGGTGACCGGGCGACCCTATTTGTTCGCAAAAGGGGTGGCGGCGTCGATCGATCCGCGTGTAGACGCGATTGGGTATGTCGGCAATTACCGTCGCATTCAAGGCGTGGCGCAGGGAACCCCGATCCCGCAGGAAACAGCCTTGGAGATTCTTCGGCTGCTTCAGCGTGAGCATGTGTGGATGCAGGCGAAAACATTTTATCAATTCGCTGAATCTGATCCAACCGGATTATCAGAAGGTCACGCGGCATAATCCGCCTGAGGAACAGATTGAGGTTCACTCCTGGACCCAGCCGCTGCGGCAGATCGAGAGGTCGAAAGAGCCGGTATATAAAATCATCGCGCTGGGCGGTCTTAAGATTAAAAAGCTGAACCGTCTGCTTGCGCCGATTCCGGGCATTAAAGTTTACAGTTACGCGAAAACCAATTTGGAAATCACTTCAGATCAAAATGATAAAGGCACAGCGATCCAAGCTGCTGCGGCACAGTTAGGAATTTCATTGGAACAGGTGCTCGGCGTCGGCGACAGTCTGAATGATATGGAAATGTTTAACGTCTGCGGCATTAAAGCGGCAATGGGCAACGCGTCTTCCGCGTTGAAAGCCCAGGCGGATCTGATCACGGACACCAACGCTCAGGAAGGTGTTGCCAAACTGTTGGAATCCTTGCTTTGAGATTGGCTTTCCTGACGGAATAATAAGAAAGAAAAAGAGGGAGGAATGAAGATGAAGTTTTCAGAATTAGCGGCTCTGCGGTATTCTGTCCGCCGCTTCGACAGCCGGCCGGTCGAGCAGGACGTCTTAGATCAAATCTTGGAAACAGGCCGTTTAGCGCCAACTGCGAAAAACCTGCAGCCGCAGCGGATTTATGTTGTCCGCAGCAAGGCTCTGTTAGCGAAGCTCAGAGCCATTACGACGATGACCTTTGACGCACCGCAGGTACTGATCATTTGCGCGGATCAGAGCGAAGCCTGGGTTAATCCGTTCAACGGCCGCAGTTCAGCGGAGATGGACGCGTCGATCGTTGCCGCACACATGATGCTGCAGATGCAGGAGCTGGGGATCGGCAGCACATGGGTCTGTTGGTTCGATACGAAGAAGGTAAAACAAGCGCTGGCCCTGCCGGAAAGCGTTGAGCCGTATTGCCTGCTTCCGTTCGGCTATCCCAGCGCCGACTGCCGCCCTTCCCGGCAACATGATCAGCGCAAGCCGCTGGATCAGACAGTGCGGTATCTCTAATTTAATCCTTTCGCTGCGCAGGTCTGAAACGCAGTGTTTGTTGATCTATTAATTCGGAAAGAAAAGCATTCAAAGTAATTCTTGGAATGCTTTTTCAGCTTGCGTAAAGACGGATCTTTCACCCCGGGTCTATTGTTGTAAACCTAACGTCATGCTATAATACGAGAAAGAAACAATTCATGGGAAAGTTAAAGTTGAATGGGGGAACTTGTATGAAATTCAGAAATGCACGAAGGCTTGGGATCGGCCTTTGCTGGCTGATCAGCTTAATCAGCTTAACCAGCTGTCAAACGGATCCGGCGAAAGGCTCAAATGAAAAATGGCTGAGCCAGAACGATTCACAGGCGGTCATCGTCGGAGAAAACTATTACATGCCGGACTTTGATCAGAATCAAATTATGATCTGGAATTTTTCAGAACAGTCGCTGAAAAACTGGGATTTCTTCCAGGACGCGCAGATGCCGTCGGGAAAGATCCGGCGGGTTACTTCGCCGGATGCCAGCCGGCTGGCAATCTGGACACAGAATGAGGAAGAAAACACCGATATTTATGAACGTAATCCAATAACCGTAAATCTCTGGAATCTGAAAGAAAAACGGGTGGAAAAGCAGATCATGGCGACCGGCTCGGGGCAGATGCAGGGGCAGGATCTATATTGGATCAAGGAGAACCAGCTGTGGCATCAATCTGTGGATGAGGATTCAGCGGAAATGATCGCCGATCTCAGCGCGGAAGCGACGGATGCGAATAGTATGTCGGTAGAAGCGATTCTTGAACATACCGTAATTGTCTCTGCGGATTATTCTATTGAGAAGTCTTCCCGGGCTTACTTTAAAATTGACCTGGATGGGAATACGCTGAGTTCCTTTGAAGCGGAACCGGGAGATTGGGGTGAGTATTATTCCGTTGCTTATTTAATCGGCGCAGATGAAGAAAAACTCTATTTTCAAATCTACGGATCCATGAAAATCTATTACTTCTCAACGGATCACGAGGGCAAAAACGCGGAGCTGATCCAGAGTACAAATGAAGGAACGCTCCTCCGCCCCCGTCCGGCGTTATCGCAGAAGGGGTTTTACACGATCGTCACCAATCGTGAAATCGGTAATTTTGATGAACCGCGGCAATGTCAGGTCATCCGACAGAATGGTTATGATAAGGAAAGCGTTGCTACGCTGAAATGCCTGGAAGAACTGCGCTGCACGCCGGTGAGTGGTTGGTTAAAAATTCAGGGATATTCCGGCGACGGCGTAAATCATGTTTTTCTTGTCCAGCCGCAAACCGGTAAAATGTTCACCGTCGTTGAGGCTAAAAACGAATACTATCAAAGTCGGGAAGACGCGGCGATGGAGGGGATCGGCCAGCCGGTTACGTTTGCCAGCGAAGTGCGGGAGGCCCGGGGCTCATCCAAGGATCCCGGCGCATCGTTAACTTGTCTTGGATATGCTTTGGAAGTGGATGGGAAAGCGATCATGATCAGCGCCAATGGAAAACAGATCCAGCAGCTGAATCCGGAAACCGGTTTGATCGAAGAGCGCTATGTTTTATCACGGTCGCGTTATCCGGAAGGCAGGATTGTTAAGATTCAAAATAACGGCGGACGGTTGTTTGCGGATATCTCCTGGCGGAAAGAAGACAGAATGACTTCAACAACGCTGATTTTAGATTCTGCGACATTCGAAGTGACGGCGGAATTCAACGACGTTGGCAACTATACCGTAAATCAAGATCAGATGATCGTCGCGCAAAGGTCCGATTGGAGCGCGCCGGAGGAATACTGGCTGATCCATTTAGCGACGCAAAACAAAGTGAAATTGTTTGACAGCGCATCGTTGAATCCTGAAGGAAATTATAACTTCTATGTAAGCAGTCTGGCTTATGATGAAACCAAGAATTGTCTGTGGCTGACCGCAGGTTACGCGAATGAAAGCTATTTATATCAGTATTCTCTTGATGATCAAACGCTGCGGCTGCGGGCCCGGCCGGATCAGCTGAATACCTGGAATGAACAAAGCTTTATGCTTTTTCCGACCGCGGATTCCCAATTTGTGCTGGGGTTGTGGCAGGCTGAGGATTTGGTGGGGGATAATTTCGACATTTATGAATTTGACGGAAATCATGCGGAGTTGATCGCCAAGGACCTGCCATCCTGGGGGGATATCCACTTAACCGAAAACGGCGCGTTCACCGCGGAATATTCGCAATGGGATTGGAATCAGCCGTATCAGGATATCAATTCAGCGTCATATCGGGAATATTCGACAATTTATTACCGCACCGGCGAGCAAAAGGAAGAACTGTTGCAGCTGGACAGCTCGTCCGTTCAGATGGCCTATCTCCCTGCTTCGCGGAAGTTGTGGCTGCGGGCACGGGAAGAATCGGTAGAATATCCGCAGGAATTGTGGATTACGTATCTATATGATTTAGATTCCAGCGAATTGCGGAAAGTAAACGAGGAAAGCTTTAATATCTATGAGTAAAGGAATCGGAAAGCTCGAACTTTAAACGGACGCATTAAACAAAATTACTTCCTGCTTCGCGGCAGCGTAGCTGCGGACTGAATCGACAGAATATCCGCAGGAATTGTAGATCACGTTGGCTTTAGACCAAAATTCTGGATCTTTACGAAAAGTAAATGAGAAAACATTTAATCATTAAAATAGAAAGAAAAACTTTTTATCCATACCCTGAGAAAAGAATTGCGAATAACCGAGTTTTTCCAGCTTGAATTGGAGATGTTTTCTACGCTAAAATGAAAGCAAAGAACGGCGGAAAAAGCGATGAATAAATTGTGGATAAAAAAAGGAAAGATTGGACTTTGGATCATAGGATTGATTTTGACAGGCTGCGGAGAGAAAGTTCCGAATTTGTCTGAAAGTTATGAAAAATGGTATACGCATGCCAATTCTATTTCGGTGTTGTCAAAGGGGATTTTTTGGACACCAACGCTGGATCATCAGGAAATTCTGCGCGTGAATATCACAAAACCAGGGACAGAGACTTTGAATTTTACGTCTGAACAAGGTTGGGAAGGCATGACGATTCACCGAATCACGGAAGTGAATGATCGCACTCTTGCGGTTTGGATGCTGCCGGCTTCTGAATCGAAAGAGGATTCTGTTGCTAACAACGGATCATCTTTCCCAGCAGTTGTCGCGATTTGGAATCGAAAGATTGAGAAAATAGAGCGGGTGATGAGTGTTCCGCTGGAAGCGGCTGTCCAGGGAATAAACGCGTATGTTATCGACGATAACCACATCCGGAGATTTATTCTCAGCCAGGGCGAGATCATAAACGGTGCCTATATAACAAAATTTCAAAATCCGGGAGATGTCCTGAAAATTGCCGCGGTTAGCGGACCTCGTCTGATCTTTCAGGTCAGCGCAGAGGATGATCAGAAGAATCCTGAACAACATGTATTGAACTATTTAATCTGGGATGATCAGTCACGTGTTCCCTGGAGTCAAATCAAGGTGACTTTGAATTTTCCGATCGTGTCCGGATCGATTTTCATGATCGGAAATTATGAAAATAAATTGTTTTTTCAAGCAGAAACGGCGTCAGGGATCGTTGTCTTTCAAGCGGATACCAACGGAATTGATTCACTGTCGGAATTGGGAACGAATGTTAAAAGCAACGTCTGCGTTTCAGAGTCCGGTTATTATTTCTTTGATTCCTCCCAGGAAAAGGCCGGCACAACAACGAACGGGATTTCATTGATTCTTAAGCAAGCCACACAAAACGAATTGATCTGCACGTTTGAGAATGGAATCACAGCGGATATTTCTCCGGTCGGCGGCTACTTGCTGGCGCAGATTGTAATGCCAGAAGGACAAACTGAGCAATGGCTGATCCATCCACAAACGGGTGAAAAACGTTTCTTGCAGAGAATTTGGGTTAACTAAATCTTAAAAGAACGAGAAATTGAACGCGCCTAGATAGCCTTGTATCAAATGTTGTATTATTTTAAAAGCGACAGAAAAAGTCAGGTTTCATGGAATAGGATAGGCGGATATTACAAACTACCGCGGTGTCATAAAAAATCAGAGAACGTGTTGGAAGGTCTCATCCCGAAAAGCGGAAGCTTTCTCAAGGAAATCATTTTCAGCTCAGCTAAAATACGCTATAATCTTTACCAGAGAGTGGAAAGAGGTGATCGCGATGCTAAGTTTTGAGAAGGTATTGGAAGCCATTCCCGAGCGAGTGCGGATGCGGCTAGCTCCCGTCACGTTTGAACCCGGCGAGACGATCATTGAAAAAGGCGCGCCGGTAACCTGCGGCTACATCTTCACGGAGGGAGTACTCGACGTTCAAAGCGTCAATACGCGCGGGATCGCTTATACCTATGTCACGAATTATGAAGCCCGCTTTGTCGGTCTGATGGAAATTTTCTCCGATCACCATCGCTACTGCTGCACGCTGAAAGTCGATGAGCGCTGCCGCGGCTACCGCATCACCAGGGAAGATTTATTTATTCTGTTGTCCGACTGCGATCCCTTCAAAGAATATCTGATCTGTTATTGGGCGAATCAGTTTTATGAATCCTCGATCAATGAATCCCGATATCCGACCAACTCGATGAACATTAAGCTGATCGACTATCTGCTGCGGCTGTGTGACGCGTTGAAACCTAGCGGCGACGTGATCCGGATCAAGATCAAGCGGGAAGAACTGGCGGCCTTTATGGGCTGTTCCCGCCGGACGGTTTACCGGCTTTTAAGCCAGTTCAAGAATGAAGGGCTGATCGGCAAGGAAGGCAATACGCTGACGATCACGGCCGACCAGCGGAAAAAGCTGCAAAAGAAACGTGAAGAATAAGAAAAACCTTCCTGCAAGGGAATTTGAATGAGAAGATTCGATCTCAGACAATCAAAGCGGGAAGGTTTTAATTTATTCAGTTAATACTTATTTTTCAATAAGTGAGGCGGCTGCGTGAATGCCGGCCAGACGCCCGGAAGTAAAGGCAAAGCCCTGATCGACACCGCCGTAAGTGACGTAAGGCTTCTTTTCTGAATACAACACGCCGGATGCATCCAATCCGGCCGCGTATAAGCCGCTCATCACGGAACCATCGGTCTTCAGCACCTCAAGGTTTGTGTTGACGTTCAGCGCCGCGCAGGTACTGTATGGATAATTGGCCATTTTAATTGCGTAGAAGGGACCTTCCCCCGCTAACGGATCCAGATTTTCGGCATTTTTGCCAAATTCCTCATCGACGCCGGCGGCACAGGCAGCATTGTATTTTTCAACGGTCTGTTTCAAGGTTTCAGGCTCCATCCCCAACTGAACAGCCAACTCTTCTACCGTGTCCGCTTTGTAGGCAAAGCCGGCGGCGACCGCCGCCTCCATGACTTCATGAGCGTTTGGAATCGGCGTACCATCCGGAGCCCAGCCGTTAGCGCCCAGATTGACGGTTGTCATATAAGCCGGAGCCGTGCGCAGACCATGTTCCTCAACGGCGCTGATCTGCGTGTCGCTGTAAAGCGAATAGAAGTTCGGACCAGAAACCCAGGCGTTGAAGCCAAGCTGCTTTTCATTGGTGAAACGCTCACCCTGCATGTTGACGGCCAGAGAATCCGGTGCGACGCCCAGATAATGCGGCAGATCGCCTTCTGTCCATTTTGTCGGCTTCATCGTCTGCATACACAGTTTATCTTCCAACGTGTGATACTCAAAATTACTCAGGAAACCAGCTGCGCCGATGATGTGGACAGCCGGGCACATTCCGATATTGTAGGTGGCGGCTCCCTCTGCAATTGAGGCTTCAAGCATCTTGCCGTCATTCTGTTTCATGCCGACCATATCCCAGCTGCCGGAAAGCGGATAAAACGTGTTCGATAAATATTTCTGAGTCATCGCGGAATTGGATAAGAAACCTCCGGTTCCCAGGATGACTTTCCTGGCGTGAATCAGAATTTCCTGACCGTTGGCAGTATTGCGGGCTTTTACACCGGTAACCTGACCATTTTCCACAATCAGATCATAGGCTTCCGTTTCCAACATGATCTTGCCGCCCATTTTCGTGAATTCCGCCATGCAGTTGTCGTAGAACTGAATGTTGTGCTGCCGTCTGACGGTCATGCCGTCCTTGCTTGGGGCATAAGAGAACAATACGATATTGGAATCGCCTTCGGTTAATCCTGTCTGGGGTTTTTCCAGTTCCAGGCCGTAATCGTCAACTAACCAGTCGATTGTGTCTCCGGAATGATCGAGCAGCAATTCGATCATCTCCGGCTTTGCATCACCTTCGACATACGTCAGCCAGTCCGCTAACAGCGCGTCGCGGTCAGTGAAATCTTTTCCATCATTGTATTTGTCCGCCAGCCCCTGCGGATTCACTGCGAAGACGCCTGAGCATAAAGAGGATGCTCCGCCATACCGGCCGGCCTTGTCAATGGCCAGCACGCTGACGCCGTCGGGATTTTCCTCAGCCAGGGTTTCCGCAGCGCTCAAGGCAGCGGTAGTGCCGGCTGCCCCCAGTCCGACAACCAGAATATCCGTCGTTAATTCCTCCGCCGCCGGCGCTTCATCCGGAATGGTTTCAAAGGCGGAAATGGCCGCAGCGTCGGTGCCGGCCGCTTCCAAAGCCTGAACGATGGCCTTTTTCGCGGCGCTTTTAATCGCGTTGCTGGAAACCGTCGCGCCGCAGATCGCTTCGACCGCAACGGATTGATGTTCAACCATTCGCTGCGGAAGCAGATTGGCCGCGCTTTGGAAAATCCCGACCGTGTCCGCGGAATCCGGATTGACCTGGACTGCAAGCAGCTGTGTTTCATCCACGGTAACGCTGACCTCGATATCCCAGGCGGAACGGAAACCCGGGGCCGAGGCCGTATAGGTTCCGGCTTTCATCTTGACGTCGGGTTTTGCCGTTTCAACTCCGTTTAACGTGTTCCATGCCTGACGGGCTGCGCTGAGGACGGCTTCGCTGGTAAGGGTCGCACCGCTGACGGCTTCCACGTCAATGGATTGACTCTCTTTCATCGCTTTCTGTAAAGTCAGGATGGCCTGACCGCCAACCGCTTCAGTTTCTTTGTCTCCCTGGATCACGACGTCGGCGAGCGTGCCGTTTTCAGTGGTCAGTGTGACGGAAACTTCGCCGCCGAATCCCTGGGCGGCCGCGGTTTCCGATCGAGTTCCGGTTTCGCCGCCCGGGGTTTTTGAACACCCGGAAAAGAACAAGGCGCAGGCCAGAAGCAGTGTGGTGAATCGTAGAACTTGTTTTTTCATTATTTTCCCTCCGTTTGATAATAATTTATCATAGCCTGCGCTGATGCGGAGAGGAGCGTTCGTTTGCAATGGGTGCAACAAAAGTTACATTCTTGTGTTACAATGGTGAAAAGGAGTGAGATCATGGATGTGATCCAATTGCATTATTTCCGGACTATTGTGGAGCAGGGGAGTCTGAACAAGGCGGCGGAAGTACTCTACATATCCAGACAAGGATTAACGAAAATCATCCGGAAAATGGAACAGGAGCTGGGGGCGCAGCTGTTTGATGTCACAGGCGCCGGCGTCGTTCCGACGTTATTTGCGGAAGCTCTGTATGAACGTTCGGAGGACTATATCCAATTTCATCAGAATTTTCTAAGTGATGTTCACAAACTGAAGCAGAAACGGACAAATGAGCTGATTATTGGTTTACAATCCGGTTTCTCAGAGGGGTTTGGCAAAGATTTTCTAGCGAATTTCATCATTCAGAATCAGGATCTGACGATCCGTGTTCGTTCGGTTACGAAGCCGCGGCTGGCGGAAGCCATGGAACAAAAGGAGATCCCGGTCTGGATCGCGACAGGAAATTATAATGAAGCGGTTTTCCATTCCCTGCATTCCAAAAAGAACAAGCTGTTTCTGCTTGCCGCGAAAGATCATCCGCTGACGCGGCAGGACGAAGTCCGGCTCGCGGACCTGAATCCTTATCCCTTGATCGGCCTGAGTCACGACATCGGCCAGGCGGGGAAGACCAATGCTGAAATCAGTAAAAACCGGCTGAAAGCGCCGGATTATTATCTGAATTCTTCCGACCGGGATTTGATTATGAAATTAGTCCAGAGCGGACTGGCCGTCAGCTTTAACGCCGGATGGCAATATACGAAATATCCGGGAATCGTCGCGCTGCCCTTAGCGGATATGCACGTAGAAGTACAGCTGCATGTGCTGCTGCGCAACGATGTGGCAGTCACCCCGTCGATCCGGCGGTTGATCCGCTACATAGAGAATTTCAGCGGTTAAAGACGGACCCTGCAGCCCTGTGAATTTGCGGATAAACAGGAAATACAGGAGGCCGCGCTGGATCAGCGAAGCAACAACGTTGCATTTCAGACGCTGCCGTGTAAGAATAAAACTGATCTTTAAAACTCTCAAACAAGTAAAAAACAGGGTTTTGCGGACTGTTCTTTCAGGGATCGAAGCCGCGATCGAAGTGGATCAACTCAAAGCGCAGAAAACGCTTACAGAAGAAACGCGAAGATTCATATGAAATATAGTAAAAGTGACATTTGTCACTTTTTTTGTAGGCTTTTCCATGATATAAAACTACTGTATTTGTAAGCGTTATGCTTACCAGGAGGGAAAAGATGAAAAAGTTAGGACTTCTCTGTACCGCCGCACTGCTGACTTTGTCGCTGGCAGCCTGCTCAGGCAACGGCGGCAAACAAGGCGGCACAGACAACAACGGAGGCACAGCCAATAACGGCAATAAGCAGGTGAAAGTGGCGATCGTTCTGTCCACCGGGGGACTGGGCGATAAGAACTTCAACGACATGTCCTATGATGGCTTGTCTCAGGCCAAAGAAGATTTCGGAATTGATTTCCAGTATGTTGAACCGGAATCAGCCAGTGATTTTGAAGCAGGTTACCGCCAGTTTGCGGATGCCGGCGTCTATGATTTAATCATCGGACTGGCGACGGATCAGAACGACGCTCTGACGGCGGTTCAGGCGGATTATCCAGATCAGAAATTCTCGATCATCGACTCGTCTCTGGAACTGCCGAACGTCAGCGCTGTTTCCACGAAGTGGCAGGAACAGACATTCCTGTGCGGCGTTTACGCCGGCTTAGGCACGCTGTCTGAAATGCCGAAAGCCAATGCGGACAACGTTGTCGGCGTTATCCTGGGCATGGACAACCCGAATCTGCGGTCCGGCGTCGTCGGCTTTGAAGCAGGCGTAAAGTATGTCAATCCAGAATGCGAAGTCCTGACGGCAACCGTCGGCAGCTTCAACGATTCTGATAAGGGAAAGAACATCGCGATGTCGATGTACAACAAGGGCGCGGATTTCATCCAGCACATTGCCGGAGCTTCCGGACTGGGCGTCTTCAATGCCGCGAAAGAAGCTGACCGCTATGCGTTCGGCGTCGGCGGAAACCAGAACGCGATCGAACCGGATTATATCCCGGCAACCTCGATCCGCAATGTCAACGAAATGGTCTACAATGAAGTCAAGGCTTTAGTTGAAGGCACATGGACCGAAGGCGTCAAGATCAGCGGCTTAAAGGAAGAAGCGGTCGGCTATTCCAATGAATTCTCCAACGTTGAAGTCCCTGAAGACATCGCGGCGGCGATTGCGGATATCAAAGCCAAGATTCAGAGCGGCGAACTGGTCATCTGTGAAACAGAAGATGAACTGGACAGCTGGGTATCTTCCAATCAGTATACAAAATAAGCTGAAAGCAAGTTAATTTTGTAAAAAGAAAAAGGAGGAAACAATGAACAGTGTAGAAATGATCGATATTGTTAAGCAATATCCATTAGTGCGAGCTGTTGATCATGTTTCCTTTTCTTTAGGTCAGGGAGAGATTCATTCCCTGCTGGGAGAAAATGGAGCCGGCAAATCGACGCTGATGAAAATCCTCTACGGCATGACTCTGCCGGATGAGGGCGAGATCCGTGTTAACGGCGAGCCGGTCAAGATCAAGAGCCCGAAAGACGCGATCCGGCTGGGGATCGGCATGGTGCACCAGCACTTTATGCTTTCCCCGGTGATGAGCGTTACTGAAAATATCATCGTCAACCACGAGCCGCGCAAAGGCTGGCTGATCGACGAGAAGAAGGCCGAGCAGGAGATTCAGGCACTGATCGACCGCTTTCACTTCAATATCAACGCCAAAGCCAAGGTTCAGGAACTGTCCGTCGGCGAGCAGCAGCGCGTTGAGATCCTCAAGGCGATCTACCGCGGCGCCAACATTTTAATCCTGGACGAACCGACGGCCGTGCTTACGCCGCAGGAAGTCGAAGAACTGTTCGTCATCATGCGAAATCTGAAAAAGGATAACAAGTCGATTATCATCATCACGCACAAGCTGAAGGAGACGCTGGCGATCGCCGACCGGATTTCCGTTCTGCGCGATGGGAAAATGGTCGAATCCGGCCTGCCTCTGGACAACGTGACAACCAGCGATCTGGCTAAAATGATGGTCGGCCGCGACGTTGAACTGAACGTGCGCCGGGAAAATACGAACATGGGCGAGGAGTTTTTCCAGATTCAGGATTTAAAGCTGAGCGAGCGCGGCGTGCAGGTGCTTAAAGGCATCTCATTGTCAATCCGCAAGGGCGAAATCCTCGGCGTCGCCGGCATTGAAGGCAACGGCCAGACCGAACTGATCGAAGTCCTGACCGGTCTGCGCAAAGCCGATTCCGGCACGATGACGATGGGAACGGAAGCGATTCACGGAGATGCCCACGCCTTCTTAAAGCATAAGATCGGACACATTCCGGAAGACCGCCTGAGCCGCGGTTTAGTCGCGGAAATGTCGATTGAGGACAATCTGATTTTAGGCTATCATGACGAACCGCAGTTTCTCAAACAGGGACTGCTTCAGAAAAAGAATATCCAGAGCTACGCTGAGGAAGCCGTCGGCGAATACATGATCAAGACGCCGAACGCGCGCGAATTTGTTTCCTCGCTTTCCGGCGGCAACCAGCAGAAGGTGGTTATCGCCCGGGTGTTCAAGCAGAACCCGGACGTGCTGATCGTCGCCCAGCCGACCCGCGGAGTCGACGTCGGCGCGATGGAGTATATTCACCATCAGCTGCTGCGCTTACGCGACGAGGGTAAAGCGATTCTGTTAATTTCAGCGGATCTCGATGAAGTCCGCTCGCTGTCCGACCGGATCGCCGTGATTTACGACGGCCGGATCGTCAGCGTTCAGCAGGCCGAGGATACCGACGAGCTGTCGCTGGGCCTGTTGATGACCGGAGGGAAGGAGGAGCACCATGAGCAAGCTGTCTAACCGGCTGATGAAAACCAGTCCGATCGTGATCTCGCTGGTGTCCTTTGTCCTGGCGATTCTGGTCAGCTGCGTGATCATGCTGCTGTGCGGCTATGATCCGATCTTCGCCTATTCTGTCATTATCGAAGGTTCGCTCGGTTCCGTACGTTCCTTGACCAACACCTTGATTCAGGCGACGCCGCTGATCTTTACCGGTCTGGCGTTTATGGTCGGCAAGAAAGCGACGCTGATCAACCTCGGTGTGGAAGGGCAGATGTATACGGGCGCGATGGTCGCGGCTTTGGTCGGCATGACGCCGCTGTCGCTGCCGGGCATCCTGCATCTTTTACTGGCGCTGGTCTGCGGCGTGATCGGCGGCGGTCTGGCCGGCGCGCTGATCGGCTTTCTGAAAGTCCGGTTCGGATCCAATGAAGTCATTACGACGACGATGACCAATTTCATCATCATCAATTTCTGCGATTATTTAGTCAACTATCCGTTAAAAGCCGAAGGGGCGGTCGCACAGACGAATAAAATCGTCGACGGCGCGCTGTTAGGCAAAATGATTCCGGGTTATCAGCTGACCTGGGCAATCGTGATCGCGGTGCTCGCGGCCCTGATCGTGAAATTCGTGCTGGAAAAGACCCGCTTCGGTTATGAAGTCCGGGCGGTCGGCTTAAACATGAAGGCTGCGGAAACGGCCGGCATCAAGGTCGGCGGCGTCATGATGAAAGCGATGCTGTTCAGCGGCGCGCTGGCCGGTCTGTGCGGCGCGGTGCATGTCACCAGCGTCGGGAAACGCTTCATCAGCGGCTTTTCGCCGGGATACGGCTTCAGCGGCATCTCCGTCGCGGCGCTGGCCAGCGACTCACCGCTGGGCATCATTCTGGCGGGCATCATCTTCGGCGCTTTAAAAACCGGTGCGATGTATCTGAATATGATGAGCCAGATTCCGACGGAGTTTGTCAGCGTCATTCAGGCGCTGGTCGTTATCTTTGTTTCCGCGCCGCTTCTGATCCGGGCCTTGATCGGCGCGGACCGCAAACCGAAGAAGGGAGGACGCAGCCATGCTGAATAATATCACAGGCATTCTGAGTACGATGTTCTCCATGTCCATCCCGCTGATTCTGGCGGCGCTGGGCGGTGTGTATTCCGTGCGCAGCGGCATCATGGCGCTGGGCCTTGAAAGTATGATTCTGACCGGTGCGTTTACGGCTGCCGTCGGTTCGTTCTATTCCGGCAGCGCCTGGATCGGGCTGTTGTGCGGGATCTTGGGCGGTATGATCTTCGGATTATGCCACGGCCTTCTGTGCATCCGCTATAAGGTCAATCAGGTCATCAGCGGCATCGGCCTGAACCTGTTAGCCACGGCGGCGTCCACGCTGCTGATGCAGATCATCTGGGGCAACAAGGGCAATTCCGAAGCCGTCGCTTCCGTCAACACCAAGCTGACGTTCTTAAAGGACGTGCCGGTGCTCGGCGATATTTTCAGCCGCCAGTCAGTGCTGCTGATCTTCACGATCCTCGTCTGCATCGCCAGCTGGTTCATCTTATTTAAAACACCGTTCGGCCTGCGTTTGCGGATGGTCGGTGAAAACCCGAAGGCTGCCAGCAGTATGGGCATTCCGGTCCGGCGGATGAAGTATATCGGCGTATTGGTCTGCGGCGCGCTGGCCGGTCTGGCCGGGGCGTATCTGTCGATTGACAGCCTGAATATGTTCGTGCGCGATATGTCCGCCAGCCGCGGTTACATCGCGATCGCGATCGCCATCCTGTCGCGCTACAATCCGCTGAACGTTCTGTTATGCGGCTCACTGTTCGCGCTGTGCGACGCAGTTCAGATTTATGTCCAGGGCTACGGCATTCCGTCGCAGCTGGTTCAAATGATCCCGTACATCGTCACCCTGCTGGTTCTGGCGTTTGGCGTCAAGAACATTCAGCCGCCTGCCGGTGTTGGTAAATATGAAGACGAATAAAGGAGGAACTATGGAACATTTCAAGAGTACGTCCGTTGAAATCACGGATATCTGGCAGAGCAGCTGCCAGTACCCGGACGTCACGGTCAACAGTAAGAACGAAGTCTTTGCGGTCTGGGAAAAATATCTCGATCACACCGAGGTTATCCAGTTCGCGCAGATGATTGATCATCATCCGCACAATGAAGTTCAGATCTCCGGCAGCGGCCTGGCACTGCGGCCAAGCATGCACACGTTCAACGACCGCGTGATCACCGCCTGGTCGGAATTTGAGAACGGCGTGTGGAAGCTGTGCGTCCGCGAATACCAGGACGGCGTGTTCGGCGCGATCCAGGTGATCGACGAGGGCGAAGCACTGTTCTATCCTTCCGTTAAAGACGACGGAATCCATCCGGTCGTCGTATACAACCGTCAGGGCGTCGGCTTCAGCGACACGATCGTCGCCACGCTGGGCGAAACAGTGACGCTGGAAAAGGTCAACACCGCGGTGAAGACGTATCGTCCATGCTTCGATCATGACGGCAAAGGTCATTGCTTTGTCGCTTATGATCTGTATAACGGCGTGAACTATGACGTCGTCGTGCGCGCCAAGATCGACGGGCAGTGGAGCGAGGAAGTCAAGCTGAATCAGACGGCGATTTACAGCACGCATCCGGTCATGACCCGGGTCGGCCAGAAGGTCACGATCGCCTGGTATGAAAATGGCAAGCATTGTTATTTCAGCAACAACGTGATCGACGTAGAAGTAAAAGACGGCCAGGTTGTCACTTCTCATTACGCGGTGCTGACGGAAAACCGCAACTGGTACAACAACATCGACATCACAGCGAACACCCAGGGCTATACGGTGGTCACCTACACCTGGGGTAAATACAACGCGATCGTGCGCGTGCGTGATTTAGAAGGCGTCTGGTCGGAACCGGTCGTCATCACCTACAACGACAGTCAGTGCGCTGTGCGTCCGCATATCGCGCTGGACGAAAGCAATGTTCTGCATTATATCTGGCAGTTCGGCAACAAGAACGGTCACATGCACCGTTACGCGTCAATCGTCTACAACGAAGTCGCGCTGGACGTCCTGCCGCAGTTCTATGATTTAGAGATCGAGAAGAAGATCGATCAGTTCGTGCAGCCGATCCCGGCGGAAAAAGCGCTGGACAGCCGCAGCGCGGAAGAAGTCGCGGCCTGGCTGAAGAAGAACGGTTATGAGAACCTGATGCTGACCTTCGGCGATATCCACGGCCAGTCCAACCTGTCTGACGCGCTGGGCGAGATTGATCAATATTATCACTACGCGATCAAGGACGCCAACATGGATTTCTGCGCGCTGACCGATCATGACGATTATCCGGATATCGCGACGGATTCCGAATGGGAATGGAACCGCACGACGCGCAATCTGTTCAATGGGGAAAAGAACTTCGCCGTGCTGTTGGCCTATGAATGGACGTCCAACGAATACAAGCATGACTTTGGGCACAAGAACGTCTACTACCCATCCAGCACCGGCGGTCTGTACCGCAGCACCGATCCGGAAGGCAACAACCCGACGGTTCTGTTCGAAAGCATCAAGAAGGACGGCGGCCAGTGCATTCCGCATCATCCGGCAGCCAACTGGGGCCTGGTTTCTGCGGCGACGGACTGGGATTACCATGATCCGGAAGTGCAGCGCGTCGTTGAAATTTTCTCTCGCCACGCCGACTATGAGAAATTTGAAAATCAGTCGAAGTACACAAAGAACATCATGAAATTTGAACGCCACTGCGCTCAGGACGCGCTGGCCCGGGGTTATCATTTGGGCTTTATCGCCGGTTCTGACTCGCACCAGATGGAGCATGGCATCGAAGGCGGCATCTTAGGCGCTTTCGTTCCGACGCTGACCAGCGAAAACGTCTGGAACGCGATCTACAACCGTTTCACTTACGGAACCAGCGGCGCCCGGATTCTGGCCTCGCTGAAGATCGGCAGTCATCACATGGGTGAAGAAATCATGATCCCGGCCGGGGAAGCAGTCAAGCTGGACGTCAGCGTGCTGGCGGTCAACGAGATCCGCACGGTTCAGATTATCAAGAACAACGAAGTGTTGGTTGAGATGGAAGGCTGCGGCTGTGCGATGGACTTCACCGTAGAGGACAGCGAGCGCGGGGAAGAAGACTTCTATTACCTGCGCGTTGAACAGACCGACGATCACTGCGCCTGGTGTTCGCCAATCTGGGTTACCTGCGGAAAATAAACTCAAGCATCTGAATATGAAAAATGAACAGAAATCCCTTTTGGGAACTGTTCATTTTTTGTCTTCGCTGCGCGGCTTCCAACCTATTGGCAGGTAAAGCCCTGGTCCTTTAAAGCCTGAACGGCTTTGCTGAAGCTGGAATCTGCTTCCGATAAATTAACGCCCAGATTTTCCAGCGTCCCGGCTTCAACTTCCTTCAGATCGACCGCAATTGAAAGAATGATGGAATCCTGGATTTCAACCGACGGCCGAATTCCTTTGATGTCTTCATCAATCCCGGACTGCGCCAAGAACGCGTCGATTAACTGCGCCTTTTCTTCAGCGGTAAGAGTTGAAAAGTCAATGTTGCCAAACATTGCCTGATCATAAATCATTTTCAAAGTAAATTTGTTGATCTGATCCTCTTTTCCTTCCAAATCGACGGCGGCCGTAATCAATCCGTTCGGTGTGTAGCTGCAGGCTGCCGTTTGTTTTTTCTCGCCGCAGCCGGCCAACATCAGACCTACCAGGATGATTGTTAAAAGTTTTTTCATTTTCCCTCCAGAATGCGGAATGACCGCATCGACACAGCGCGCTGTCCACTTCCTTGCCCGGCTTTCAGACACTCTGCATAACCTTTATTATAAACGAAGAACAGAAATAAAAATAGTGGATCAGCGAAAGGCGGGTTAAAAACAAAAATTGGAAATCAGCGCAGGGGAAATGGAAAGGTTGGTGAAAAATAAACGGAATCTGCGGCCACAAAGCTAAAAGTGTTATAATAAGATTAGGAATACCCTGTTGGAATTACCATCAGCAGGATATTTGTTTACCAGTTTATCATCGCGGAAAGGAGTGCCGGACAAGTTTATCCGGCGATCAATATGACAAATTCAGAAAATCAGACGCAGCAAAAAATTATGGAAATCGCGAAAAATCATTTTTCTAAATATGGGTATGCCGGCACCAATCTGGAAGCGATCGGAAAAGAAGCAGGATTAACCCGCGGACCGCTTTATTACTATTATAAAAACAAAAAAGAATTATATCTCGCGGCAGTCAATCAGGAAATGTCATGGGCTTTGAAACAATACCAGAGCATTTTTACGAGCGAGGACACGATATTCGATCAATTAAAAAAAGATGTCGTGTATTGTTCGTCAACGCCTTCATTGCTTCGCAATATTGGCTTTGGCGGTCAGGGTGAACCGGATATTCCGCAGCTTCAGGAATATTCGCTGCAAATTTATAATATTAAAAAAGAAGCGCTGAAAACAGCGAAAGAAAAAGGAGAATTAAAACCGGATGCGGATGTTGGGGAGATGCTTAACTTTCTATATATTTACGTCTATGGCATCAATGAGCTGAAGAAAAGAAATGATCTGAATTCAGCCTTAACCCCTCAGACGGTGGAACATCACGCGGCGGTATTCAGCGAGATTTTTGCCGCCCGCTACGGCGTGTAAATCAAATTCAAGCTTAAAACAGAAGAAAAAACATACAAATCCGGCGGAATGTCGGATTTGTTTATTCTCTACTTGTTTTAAATTATGCATCAATGTATAATTGTGATAAAGAAAACATGCATAAATGCATGTGAAGGAGGGAAAAGAAATGAAGAAGCTGATTTGTCTGCTTCTGGCATCGCTGCTGTGTCTGGCAGGATGCTCTACCACGCCGAAAGCACCGGCCTCAGACGGCGAAGCCTTGTTTAAGGCGGGAACCTATACGGGGGTTGGCGACGGGCGCAACGGTCCGATCACCGTTGAGGTGACCTTTACAGCCGGTGCGATTGAAGCGATCACGGTCAAAGAACATACGGAAACGGCAGGTATCTGTGATCCGGCGATTGAAAAAATCCCGGGCGCAGTCGTTGAAAGTCAGAGCTTAGGCGTTGACTCCGTCGCCGGAGCGACATTGACCAGTGATGGTATTTTGAAAGCCATTGAAGACTGCGTCGTGCAGGCGGGCGGCGATGTTGAAAAGCTCAAAGCCGCAACAGAAAAAACGCCTCAGGCCAAAA
>OLND01002016.1_pt1 | contig 19327 bp, 18 predicted proteins | sample 1672031 | NCBI WGS metagenome assembly OLND01 (sample SAMEA3136638, study PRJEB25190) | human gut metagenome | biome: human gut; feature: human-associated habitat; material: faeces | place: Austria | collected 2013 | reverse complement strand
GGCGACTGGGGGAGTTTGCTCCTAAACGCAAAAAAGCCCCGGGGAGCGGGGTGCTCCTCGGGGCAATAGTTTAATTGTAATCCGCTTACTTGCTCAGTTTATAGCCAATTGCAACGTAGGTCTTTCCGCCAACGGTCTTAGTGCCAACACCCAAACCAGTAACTTCGATTTTCGTGTTATTATTTTTACCAGCTTCGATTACGAAATCTGTTGCAATCTTCATCAACTCAACCATATCAGAATTAACCGTAATCGTTCCTGCCGTTGTTTCTTCATAGTAAACAGCCGTGTACACTTCAGCGTTCTGCTTCGCATTCTCAGCACAAACAACTGCACCTACGTAGTTTTTCTCGGTTTTTTTCTCTGCAGTAATAGCAGTCAATGCAATCTTGCCGTCTGCAATTTTGTTCAGTGCTTCTGTTGCCAGTTCCTTGACTTCACTGTTATTGGACCATTCTGTGCCGTATTCCTTGTTCAGTGCAGCCATATATACATCCTGAACTTTCTTCTCGAACTCACTTTCACCAGGGCCACCAGCGCCACCGCCGCACGCGGTGAGCATTGCCAGAACCATCACGCCGGCCAGAAGGGCGGCTGCGAAACGCTTGAACATTTTCATTGTAATGTTCCTCCTGTTTTCAAATTCTGACGGTTTGGGCGACCCCAAATCGCTTTACCCGTCTGAATTTATTTTATCCATACCCCCCCCCCGCATGTCAACAGGCAGATCGCCCAAATTCCGCCCTTCTTTTTGGCAATTGTCCCCAAACACAAAAAAGCCCCGGGGCGGGACGGACTCCTTCCGTCAAACCCTGCGGGTTTGCCACCTCCCTCAGTGAGGGAGGCTCTGGCGAAACCGGAAGCTTTGCACCTGAGCCGGAAGCTTTGCCGCCGGGAAAGGCTCCCTCTTTGAGGGGGCTGTCGCCGCAGGCGACTGGGGGAGTTTGCCCTAAACGCAAAAAAGCCCCGGGGAGCGGGGTGCTCCTCGGGGCAAGTCAATTCTTCAATTTTGCGAATTAAGCTTTACGACACAGACTGGACAATTTCCATTGCTATTGCTGCGTAGGTTTTGCCATTGATTACTTTAGTGGCAATACCGATTTTCTTAAGTGCCCGCAGAGCTTCTACAACATCAGCACCAGCACTATCTGTGGTAATTTCATCCAAGGATTCGGCGGTGATTTCTTTTGCCTGACACACACCCTTATCGGGTTCGCCCTTCGTTCCTACGCTAATCACTACAGCTGTTACAGATTTTCCATCAGCATTGGGCGTTACAATAGAAGTGTTTGCATCAATAGCCGCAATCGTGCCATCATCCTTGATTTTCTGCAACTGAGCCAGAGCCTTGTTACGCAGGTCGGTATCATTTTCCAGTTTTTCTGCATTCTCGCCACGGAGAGTGTTAATCGCTGCGATGTATTTGTTTTCAAATTTCTCGCCAATCGTGGATGCACCAGAACCAGCGCCACCGCCGCAGGCGGTGAGCATTGCCAGAACCATCACGCCGGCCAGAAGGGCGGCTGCGAAACGCTTGAACATTTTCATTGTAATGTTCCTCCTGTTTTCAAATTCTGACGGTTTGGGCGACCCCAAATCGCTTTACCCGTCTGAATTTATTTTATCCATACCCCCCCCCCGCATGTCAACAGGCAGATCGCCCAAATTCCGCCCTTCTTTTTGGCAATTGTCCCCAAACACAAAAAAGCCCCGGGGCGGGACGGACTCCTTCCGTCAAACCCTGCGGGTTTGCCACCTCCCTCAGTGAGGGAGGCTCTGGCGAAACCGGAAGCTTTGCACCTGAGCCGGAAGCTTTGCCGATGCGAAAGGCTCCCTCTTTGAGGGGGCTGTCGCCGCAGGCGACTGGGGGAGTTTGCTCCTAAACGCAAAAAAGCCCCGAAGGGCGGCCATGCAGCCACGCTCCGGGGGAAAAAGGTGAGGAGTTTTAGTTTTTGGGGTATGCAAAGTTCTTGAGCTGGAGTCTCACGGCCAAATAGGTACCCTTCTCATTGCTCTGAACAACAACGGCAACCTTGGTCCAGCAGCCATTCGCATTTACATCGACATTCGTACCGGGATACATTCTATCAATGTAGTTGGTAATCATCTTAATCAAGTCTTCCAAGCGCTCACCGTACTGGTAATCCGTCATTACCGTGATTGTAATGTTCTCTTCTCGGGGTGTAATACCCGTCACCTTAACGTCGCCCTTGAATCTGCCAGTTTTAAGTTGTGCATTCAGATCCGTCAGCAGCGTACTGCGAAGCTCCGGATCATTGGTTTTAGCGGTTTCGCTGCACTGAGGACTGCTCGTGAGCGCCGTCAGCATTGCCGCCTCTTTCTGTTCATCTGTGGAGCTGCCGCCGCCACCGCCGCAGGCCGTCAGCAGGGCCAGAGCCATCACACCCACCAGAAGCAGGGCAGCAAATTTCTTCAGCTTTTTCATTGTAAAGCGCCTCCTGTCATTTCAAGATTTTGTTGATTTGTCTCATTTCAGTGCTGTTCTTTCGCACTACAGAACGGGTGTCGTTCTGGCCTTATTTTATCCGACAGCAGTTGGTTTTGTCAATCGAGAAGATGCATAAAGTTTCCGAAACATTTTCGTTCAAAATCAATAAAACAGCGGCTTTTTTGTTGCAGTATTGAGATACACTGTCCTTATTTCGCAAAGGTTCTTTACCGCGCTGGAAAATCTTCTTCCAGCCGGAAGCTCCATGCTGTTTTTTCCGGGGCACAGTCCTTCCCGGTTTGAACAGATGTTGTGTTCCGATCCATCTTGATCCATCTTTCAGAATCCTTTCAAAAAATTACGATTTTACACAATTCTACCATTTTTGCATGGTAAAATAAGGTCGTAGAAAAAACAAAGGATGTGGCTCAATATGCAACACTGTCCCGCCCGCGCGGCACAGCGGCTGGCGGCGGCAGTTCTGGCGCTGTGCCTTGTGCTGGCTCTGGCCGTTCCCCACGCACACGCAGCTGCCCTGCAGGAAACGCACGGCATCCGGATGCTGGACTTCAGCACCAGCCAAATCCTTTCCATCGGCAACCAGACCTCCGGCAAATGCAGCTGGTACGCCTTGCGCTATGCACGCACCATTCTGGATGGAAAGGTTTCCTCCGGCAGCGGCATGTGGTCAAACGGTGCGGTCTGGTCTGCGGGCGGCTACTACGGTTATTCCGGCAGCCTGTCCGAGTGCCTGCAGAAGCTTTACACCGAGCTTTCCGCCGGGAAGCCGGTGATCGTGCATCTGAAAAACACTGCGGTGAGCGGCGTAAAACGGCACACGAACCGCACCTCCAGCTATGAATACCACCTGACCAGTTCCGGCTGGAACGAGGTGAACTACCCCCATATCGCCACCAGCGCCGCCTATGGTCACTGGGTCTGTGTGGTGGGCATCCGTGCGGATGCAGACCCCGCGAACCTGAAGGAGAGCGATTTCTACGCGCTGGACCCGGCCCGTGTTTCCGCAAACGGCACTCTGGCTGTGACCCGGCTGCTGGACGGCACCATCTGGACAGACAATTCCCCGCTAAAAACAGCAGGTTGATAAATTTAGAAAGAGCAAAAAAGCTGACGCTTTCGCGTCAGCTTTTTTGTTTGCAGTTCAGATCAATACCCTTTTACCGAGAAGCCCCGCTCCCATGGGTCGGGCGGCAGATCCTTCTGGCGGATGTCGGTGATCTGGATATAATCGCTTTTCTGGATCATGGCGAACAGCCGCAGGAACTTTTCCGGGTCGCCCTGCACTTCCAGCGTCACGCTGCCGTCGTCCTCGTTCTCCACCCAGCCGGTCAGTTCCAGCGTCTGGGCCGCATAGCGGGCGCGGTAGCGGAAGCCCACCCCCTGCACCTGCCCTTCGATGGAATAGCGGCGGCGCACCGTGCCTTCCGGCAGGGCGGGCGGCGTGGCATCCTGTGCTTTTTTATGCAGAAAATCAAACATCTTACAGCTCCTGATAGGCGGTCATCAGCGCCGGGATGAACTGCTTTTTGCGGCTCACCACACCGGGCAGGGTAAAGCTGCCGTCCTCGGCAGGCTGGGTCTCAAAGCCGTCCGAGAGCACCTCGGAAGCAAAGCGGCCATCGCTGATGACCACGCTCTCCTCCTTGGGCACGTCGGTGAGCAGCATGTAGATATCTTCCACGTTCTGCTTGTTGCGGGCTTCTTCCAGATAGGGCTGCAGCAGCGCTTCGGCGGCAAGCAGGTTCTTGCGGGTCATGTAGCTGCCCTGCGCCACGCCAAAGCGGATATCGCCGCACATGAACACCTTGAAGTCCTGCAGGAACACCTCCTCGGCGGTCTTGCCGTCCAGCTTTTCGCCTGCTTCAAACATCTCGCTGGCAAACTCGTCAATGTCCACACCGGCAATTTTTGCCAGACGCTTTGCAAGGGCCTCATCCAGCGGGGTGCAGGTGGGGCTGCGGAACACCAGCGTATCCGAAAGGATGGCCGCCAGCAGAAGGCCTGCGATCTGCGGCGGGATCTCCATACCGTTCTCGTCGTACATCTGGGTGATGATGGTGGGCACGCAGCTGATCGAACTGAATGCGAAGGCCACGAACACCGATGCGGTGCTGAAAACGGTACTGCAGGGCAGCGACCGGGTGAGGGCTTATGTGGACACCGAGACGGCGCGCATTTTCTTCAGCGACCGGGCAGAGGATGTGTTTGGCACAATCTTGCACGAGGACTACCACTGGTACAACTCACTTGATGCAGAGGGTGCGCAGGCACTGCAGCAGCATGCACTGGAATTTCTGGCAAAGAGCGAGGGCTTTGAAGGCATTGACGAGATGATCCGGGGGAAGCTTTCCGACTATGCACAGCAGGGGCTGAGCTACGAGGAAGCCGCAGAAGAACTTGTGGCGGACGCATGGCGCGGCATCTTCAGCGATGAAGCGAGCTTTAAGCGCTGGGTGGAGTTCCAGCGCGGGCAGGCTGAAAAGAACGCAGGCAAGGCAGGCAGCATCCACAAGGTGATGACCAAGGTGAAGGAGCTTTTGAGCGACATCGTGAGCCGCGCAAAGGAAGTGCTGGCAAGAGACCCGGAGAACAAGGCCGCTCTGAAAGCACAGCGCCTTGCGGTGGCAGAAAAGCGGGTGCTGCAGGACGAATACTTTGCCCATGCGGAGAGGGCTATGGACAGCCTGCGCGCCGCAAAAGAAAACGCCGCAGCCCTTGAGAACAAGGGCGCGGCGGAAGGGACAAGGTTTGAAATCAAGAAAGATGCCGAGGGAGAAACTTACATTCAGATCGACGAGGATATTCTGAAAGGAATCCCGCAGGAAAACTGGAAATCGGTAGTCAAGCAGGCAATCAGAGAACGTTTCCCGGATGGCTTTGTAAGAAACGGCTGGACAATTCTGAACAGCAAAGATGGACGCAATGAGTTTGTCTGGTCGAAGTATTCAAAGGCATTACAGTGGGAAAATGCCACAGCGTATGCGGACAAGATGCGCATGGCTGCCAATCTTGATGAAATCATTGCAACTGCGGATGAGGTGTACCGCGAGCCCGCAAATCACAAAAATGCGGAAGCCTTCAACCGCGGAAGAATTAAAATCCGCGTGGGCGAAAACGCGTATGAGGCAGATGTGCTGACAGCCATCAAACCGGATACACGGGAGATTTTTTATGATATTGTTAACATCAAAGAAACAAAAATAAAGCCCTCCGGTGGTACCCACGTAGAATCCGAAGATTCAAGGAGTAGATTGCCGGAGAGCTTTACGGAGACCTTCGGCAAAGCCCACATGGAATCCGAAGATTCGGGGAGCAGCGGGTCGAAGATCTCTAACCAGAGTATAGCACAGGAAGCCGCTGAAAACAAGGGAAATGACGGGACGCTGAAGAAAAATGTACGATATCAGTTGAGCGAGGCAGACGAGCTGACGAAGCTGCGCGACGAACAGCAGCGGCTGGACGAGCAGCGGCGGGAGCTGAAGGAAGAACGCAGTGCCTGGCTGGGAAGCGACGCCGTGAAAGAGATCGAGGCGAAGAAGAAGGCACTGGGGATTTTTTCTGCAGAAGCAAAAGCCTACCGGGACAGCGAAGAATACCAGAATTATCTTGCAAAGCGCAAAGACTACAATGCCCGTATGGCGCAGCTGGAAGACCAGAGCGCTGTGCTGAACGGCCGGATCAAAGAGGCCGGTGCCCGGATGCAGCAGCAGAACGCAAAAAAAGGCAAAGCAGAACAGGCGGTATATGATGCCAAGGCCGAAGCCCACGGCGGAAAGGCGGAATACCGCCGCGTACTGGCAAAAGAACGGTTTGGCACGACAGAGGACTTCAGACGAGCCGGATACATTCTGCCGGACGGCCAGATGCTGGACTTTGCCCAGAATGACCGAACCCGAGATACCGATCACCGGGAGATCATGAGCGTGTTCGGTTCGGCAGAGGTGAAAAATGGAACAGAAGCGCTGAACGAATTTCTGCTGGACGGCAATGTGCGCGTGATGGCTGAAGCACCGGGAGTGGATCTCTCGGCAGACACAGCACCCACCACGCAGCAGCTGGAACAGATCTGGCGAATGGTGCAGGAGCTGGGCGGCGAGAAACGGCAGTTCACACTGGACATCTCCACAGCAGATGGTCGGGTGGCAGCCGGCAAGGAATACAGCGGACGTGTGGATGCTGACCGCATAGTGCGGGAGATCCGGGAATATTACCAGACCGGTGAACTGGCACAAGAAAGCGACCTTGCAAAGTTCCGCTATCAGCTGGCAGAGCAGGCCGACCGGGATGCAAAACGGAACGACCAGCAGATGGCAAGCCGCACCATTGCGGACAAGGCTGCAGCACTGGACACCTTGAGCCAGTTCTTTGGGCTGACACGGGGTGTGAAGGTGAGCCGGACGGCCATTGAAGGACTGGCCAGCCGCTGGGCAAAGGCGAACGGCAGTAAGGCGGACCGGGCCAAGCTTGCGAGGGAGACCGAGGTACTGGTGGACTACCTGAAAGCCGACGGTGCGGACATGGAAAAAGCCAATGCGCTGGCCGAAACGCTGGCGGGAGAAATTCTGGACGGGGCAGTTTACCGCAACAGTGAGCTGTGGGACGAATACCCGGAACTGCACAAGCTGGAATATACCGTGAACAGAAGCGGACAGGCAAAGGCAGAACTGGTGAAAGCATACGGCAGCTGGAGCGAAGCAGTGGCCGAAGCGCGCAGGCACGGCGTGACCTTGCGGCAGGCCGAAAGCGTGCGGGACGGCAACCCGGCACAGCAGTACGAAAGCGTGATCAACGACAACCGCGCTGTGGACGGCACCAGCGACGGTGCAAAGGCATTGTGGAAAGCTGCAGCGCAGCAGGCGGGTGTGGATGGTGCAATGAGCATGGAAAGCACCGAGTGGCTGAATGTGCTGATGAACCTGCACGATGCCATCAAGCCTGCGACTATGAGCCGGTTTGCAGACGATGCAGAGTATGAGGATGCAAAGATCGAACTGGCGGGCAGGATCATCGGTGACATTATGGCGACACCGGAGATGACTGACGCGCAGGCTATCTTTGAGGGCATCCAGCGACACAATATGGATGTGGCAAGAGCCGCAGCAGGCAGCAAAGAACGTGCTGCAGAGGTGGCAAAGGAACTGCGCGGCGTACAGAAAGCACAGCAGCGGGAGTTTGGCCGCAGAATGCAGGAAAACCGGCGCACTGCAAACCAGAACGCCGAAGTACAGCAGATGACCGAACTGCAACGGCAGAACGCAAGAGCGGAAAAGCTGCTGGACCAGAACCTTGAAACCTTTGGTGTGGATGTTTCCAATGTGGGCAACCTGAACGAAAAGCTGACAGTGCTGCGGGAAAGCTATGAGCGGGAAATGAAGCAGGAAGTGAAACGCCTGAAGGCCGAGCGGCAGGAAATGCTGGATGAAGCAAAACTGTGGTATCGGGAACGCATGGGAGAACTGCGGGAGGAAAATGCAGATCTGAGTATGCGGCTACGGGAAGAGCAGCGGCGCGCGGACAAGGCAGAATACAGCCTGATCGTGCAGGAAAATGAGATCATGGAATGGGAGGCGGATAACGAACGTAAGCGGGCCGCATGGGAGCAGAAACAGGCGCAGCGGAATGCCCTTGCCATTGAAACAGCCCGACAGCAGCGGGACGAAGATATTGCCGTTGCGAAGGCAGTAGCGGAAAAGCGAGTGCAGCGGGCGCGGGATGCACGGAAGATGGATGAACTGAAACGCAGCATCCGTCAGAACGCGGCACAGCTGAACCAGATGCTGCTGCGGCCCAGCAAGGACAAGTATGTACAGCCGGGGCTGATCGATGCGGCAGCACAGGTGGCAAAGCTGGCGGACATGACCATTCTGAACGAACGGGCCGTGAACCAGCTGACGAGGCTGCAGGACCGGATCCGGCAGAGTGCGGGCAGCGAGAACAGCCCCAACGCCATGACCGAAGAATGGAAGCAGACCGGCGTGGATACCCTGATCCAGACGCTGCGGGACGACCTGCAGACGACAAAGGACACAAAGCTGACCAAACTGCACGAGCAGCTGGCCGAGGCAGAAGTTTTACCGGACAGCGAGAAAGCATGGGCACTGCAGGAACGGCTGCGCAAACGCATCAAGGAGACGGAGAACCGCACCTATCTGCCCATGACGGTGGATCAGATGCGGATGCTGAAGGCTATTACCAGCTCGACGCTGCATGTGATCCGCAATGCAAACAAGACGGTGAGTCTTGCAAAGGCTGAAGAAGTGAGCGCAATCGCAGAAGGCGCAGCCAGCGAGGTGAATGCCAGCAAGGGCAACCACCCCGGCGGAAAGCTGGACGGCGTGCACAATCTGCTGACAAAGTATCAGTTGGATATGCTGGGCGCGGAGCGGGTGTTCCGTATGCTGGGCGGCTACGCGAAGAACGGCCAGATGGAAAAGATGGCCCAAATGCTGAACGACGGCCAGTACCGGCAGACGAAGATCACCGTGGAAGGCGAAAAGCTGTTTGCCAACGTGACCGGAAAAGAACACGTGAAGGAAATGCAGAACTTTGCAGGCCCGGGCGCAGACCTTGTGGACGTGGGCCTGACCGATGTGAAGGGAAAGAAAGCCGAACTGACCCATGCACAGCTGTGCAGTTTGTACATGCACCTGCACAACACCGACAGCCTGAACCACCTGATGAACGGCGGACTTGTGATTCCGGATGCAAAGCTGTACAACAAAGGTGACATTGAGCAGGCTTACCAGAAGGGACAGACCGTACATCTGGGAATGCTGACGGATGCGGACGGGACCCCGACAGCGGATAGCATCCTGCAGACGGTGGAAGCGGCCATGACTGACTATGACCGGGCATGGTGCGCGGACATGAAAGAGTTCTTCGACAACTACACCACGAAGCTCATCAACGAGACGAGCCTGCAGCTGGTGGGCTACCAGCGGGCAACCGTGAAAAACTACTATCCCATTGCGGTGGATAAATCGGTGCTGGCGACCCAGATCGACGGCCTGAATCTGGACGCGACCATTGAGGGACGCGGTTTCCTGAAGAACCGCGTGAAGAGCGGACAGCCCGTTTTGCTGGAAGAATGCGCAAATGTGGTGCAGCGCAGCCTGCGGGACACGGCGGCGTATGCGGGCCTGGCCGCGCCCATCCGGGACGTGCAGAAGATCCTGAACAGCGGCGTGGAGACGCGGGAAAGGCTTGCAAACCTGAAGAACGGCATCATCAAGGAACAGTGGGGCAAGGATGCGGTGAGCTACATCGATGACCTGCTGACCGACCTGCAGACTACCCAGCGCAAGCGGCCCAGCACCTTTAACAAAGTACTGGGAAACCTGCGCGGGAACTATGCAGGCGCAGTGCTGACGCTGAACCCGGGCGTTGCCATTGCGCAGGCGGCAAGCCTGCCCACAGCAGCGGCCGTACTGGGCGGCGACACCATGGCGGCAGTGGTACCCTTTGTGAAGAACCTTTCGCCCAAGGCGCGGACAGCGCTGGAAACGGAGATCAAAGAGCACGGAGACGTGCTGCTGGACTGGCGCAAGCGCGGCAGCCAGAACGGCGAGCTTGCCAGCATTGGCAAGCAGGAAACATTGGCGGAAAAGGGCATGGACAAGCTGCCGAACTGGCTGACCGGCTGGATCAACGGGATGGACGAAGTGACGGTAGCAGCCCTGTGGGAAGGCAGCAAGCGATACGTGCAGAACCACACGGCCGAGTTTGAAGGCGCGGAGGTGACAGGCAGCCCGGCCTATTGGGAAGCGGTGAACCGCACCTATCAGAAGGTGATCGAGCAGACCCAGCCGAACTACACCGTGATGCAGCGGGCGGGCATTCAGCGCAACCCTAACGAACTGCTGAAGCAGCTGACCATGTTCACCACCCAACGTTTCCAGAACTACGGCATTCTGGCGGATGCCATTGGCGATTACAGGGCACAGGCGGAACGCTACCGGCAGAACCAGAGCGATGAAAACAAAGCGGAATTGCAGCGGGCAAAAACACAGCGAAACCGGGCTGTTGTGAGCCAGGCGGCACAGACGGCGGTGTTTGCGATCATGAAGATTGGCGCAGATTTCCTTTTGCACCGGTGGGACCGGGAGCAGGACGAAAACGGCGATGTGACCGTGAAGAGCATGTGGAAACGGTTTGCAAGCCTGTACACAGAAAGTTTTGCGGGAAACTTTTTGTACGGAAGTGAGTTATACAGTCTGATCGACAATGCTGTGAACGGTAAGGATTACGACGTGCTGAGTGCAGCAAGCATCAGCGTGGTGAATGATCTGGCCGGAGATGTGCAGAAGTTTTTTGCGGAGTTCCGGAAAGACACCAGTGAAATGGACGAAGAACAGCTGCAAAAGCACCACAATAAGCTGATGCAGCGCAGCATGACGCTGCTGGAGGACAGCTTTGAAGTGGCGGGTGTACCCTACGGCAATGGACGGAAGATTGTAGAAGCGGTAAAGGGCTACTATGGTGACCTTGAAAATCTTGCGCACGGAGGACAGTTCAGCTTTAATTCTGTGCCGCAAAGCGCCACCGGCCAGTATGACCGGCTGTACAACGCCTATGCCGGCGGCGACAGCGACGAAGCAAAGGCCGCAGTGGAGAAGCTGAACGCTATGGTGGAAGCGGGAACCATTGCGGAAAACAAAATGTACAGCCAGCTGAAGAGCCGCCTTGTAAAGTACGACGTGCGGGTGCGGCAGGCTGCTGAAGAGCAGAATGCAGGAAACGACCAGAAGCGGTACGAGCTGGAAAACGAGATGATCGAACAGCTGAGCGAAGTGATGGGCCTGCCGAAGGGAAAGCGCGGGGATGTGGTGGACTGCGTGACCGGCGCGGTGAACCAGCTGGCCGAAACGCAGCTGAAGGGCGACAACGCCAGCGCGACAGATGACCTTGTGGAAGCTGTGGACAGTTGGGACGCAGGTGCTGTGCAGGAAGAATATGACAGGCTGGCGAAGGCGGGCAAGAGCGCGACGACACTTAAAAGCAAGATCACCGAGACGGCAAAGCCGGAATACCTTGCGGGCAGTGATGCAGACCGGCAGCAGATGGAAGAAATGCTGTTGGCGCTCAAGGACGCGGACGGCAAAGAGCTGTACACGGAGAAAAACTTTGCCCAGTGGGTGAAGGAGGCAGAAAAGAAAGCAGAGGAAGGACCGGAACCGGACCCGTATGCGGCAGTGAGGTAAGAAAAGAAAAATCCCCCGGCGCGATGAATTTCACGCCGTGGGATTTGTATATGTGGTTCTTTTGAAATGGAAAAGTTTGAAAAAAGTCCGCAGTGTTATTACGGACGTTTGTGTGATAGGCTGAGAAGGACGGAAGGAGGCAGCGGGATGCGGGTGAAAATTATTCGGAAAAACTTTGGCGGTGTGGAGTTTGGCCCGGAGATGCGGGTGCTGCATCTGGGCGGGCAGAGCAGCGCCAATGTGGAAAGGCTGAAGTTTGAGCTGCCGCAGGAGTGGGCCGGATGTGCCGTGACGCTGCACATCCAGCGGCAGGACGGCACACTGCCGACACCGATCCTGCTGGACGAGGAGCACAGCGCAGCAGTGGGCAAGGAATTTACCGCCAGCCCCTGCGGCAGCTGGATGCTGCTGGCTCTGGGTGAGGACGGATACCGGGCGTTGACCCGACCGGCCCGGTATGACTGCTATGAAACACTGAACACAGACGGCGATGCAGAGATCAGCCCGACGCAGTACGAGCTTTTTGTGGCGCGGGTGCTGGGATATGCGACCGGGGCACAGGAAAGCGCAAAGGAAGCGCGGAACGCGGCCGCAGCAGCAAAGCAGGACGCAGACACTGCAGCGACAGCCGGAGCGAACGCGGCAAGGGCGGCAAAAATGGCACAGGAAGCGGCAGGCAGCGCCCAAGGCGATGCGGAGCGGGCGCAGCGGGCTGCAGATCGTGCCGAGAATTTTGCGCCGCCCGAAGATGGCGCGGTGGTAAGCGTGAACGGCAGGGGCGGCGTTGTGACTCTGACGGCGGAGGATCTTGGTGCGGTGGGAGCGAACAGCGCGGGCTACGTGAAGAGCATTTCGCTGACAGACCGCACCCTGACACTGACCTTCGGCGACGGAAGCACGAAGACCATGCAGACCAAGGACACCACGGCACTGGAAAACATGACCGGCATCCTGCCCGCAGCACATGGCGGCACCGGAAAGAATACCCCGTTGACTGCGGACGACGTGGGTGCGGTGGAAAAGGGAAGCGGTGACTACCTGAAGAGTGCAGAGCTGCAAAACGGAGAACTGGTGCTGACCTTTGGCAGCGGCGACACCGTGCACTACACCCTCCCCGCCGCCACCACCACCACGCTGGGCGGTGTCAAGCTGAGTGACGACTTCACGGCAGATGCAGACGGCACGCTGCATCTGGCGGGCGGTACTGCCCCGGACCCTTACCCCGTGGGCAGCATCTACCAGAGCACCGCACGTACAAGCCCTGCCGCACTGTTCGGCGGTACATGGCAGGAGATTGCGCAGAACCGGGTACTGATGGGTGCTGGCAGCGGCCACGCAGCGGGCACCACCGTGGAGGCCGGACTGCCGAACATCACAGGCTCTTTTGTCGCGGATGTAAAAAAGGGTGAACATAAGGTATCCGGCGCATTCACTGCCGGCAACGTGATCGCATCTACGGGCGAATACAATTCCTTTTCTGATGTATATAAGTTCAGTCTGGATGCATCCAAGTCTAATGCCATCTACGGCCGCAGCGCCACCGTGCAGCCTGCCGCCTACTATGTGCACATCTGGCGGCGCGTGGCCTGAGAAAGGAGGTTTTGAACCATGAAGATCATTGACGAGAACGGTGCAGCCATTGAAAACCCTGACCTGACGCTTGGGTATCTGGTGGACGACACCGAGCCAGTGGAGCACCCCGCCGTGGAAGGCGTGGAGGAAGTGAGCCACTACGAGACCGTAACGGAGTATCCCGGCGGCGGCAGGGATGTGCGGAAGGTCATCGACGTGCCGGGCGTGCCTGCGCAGGCCGCATGGACCGAACAGGTGCCGGTGCAGAGATACATCCGCTATACGGAAGAAGAATTGGCCGCGCGGGAAAAAGAGCGCCAGCAGGCCGAGGAAGCAGCCCGTCTGCCCGAGACGATTGCCAGCCTGACCTGCCAGCTGACCGACCTGCAGCTGGCCCTGTGTGAACTGTACGAAGGAGGTGGTGTGTAATGGCAAGGATCTATGCGGCCCTGATCCGCAAGGGCATCAAAACGCTGGAGGATGTGCCCGCCCGGCTGAGGGATGCCGTGGCAGCGCTGCTGCAGGAGGACGGCCATGCTTAATGTTTACTCCCGCACAAGGGATGGCGAAACGCTGCTGAGCCGCAGCTTCCGCGCAAAGGAATTTGCCTGCAAAGACGGCACCGACCCTTTGTTTGTGGACAGCGAACTGGTGCAGGTGCTGCAGGCCATCCGTGACCATTTTGGCGCACCGGTGGTCATTACCAGCGGCTACCGCACCGCTGCACACAACAGGGCTGTGGGCGGGGCGGTTTACAGCCAGCATCAGTATGGCCGTGCCGCGGATATCCGGGTGTCCGGTGTGCCGGTGGAGCAGCTTGCCGCCTACGCCGAGACCCTGCTGCCCGGCACCGGCGGCATCGGCCGCTACCCCGCAAAAGGCTTTGTCCATGTGGATGTGCGCAAAGCAAAAAGCCGGTGGGTCGGGTAAAGGCGGTGAACGGAATGGAAACGATCTTATCCGCTGTCATTGCCGGGGCCGTGACCCTGATCGGCGTGCTGATTGCCAACAGCCGCAGTCAGGCTGTGACCGACACCAAGCTCGAAGAGCTGACCCGCGAGGTGCGCGAGCATAATAATTTTGCCCGCCGCGTACCGATTTTAGAAGAACAGATGAAGGTGGCCAACCACCGCATCGCTGACCTTGAACAAAATGAGAAAGTGAGGAATTGATATGAACTTTGGTAAAATTTCTGCCGCCACCATCGCCCGCACCGCTGTGCTGCTGCTTGCCCTGACCAATCAGGTGCTGAGCGCTCTGGGCAAACCTATGCTGCCCATTGAGAGCCAGACTGTGGAACAGCTGGTGACCGCCGGCATCACCACCGTGGCCGCGCTGATCAGCTGGTGGAACAACAACAGCTTCACCTCTGCAGCCATTCAGGCCGATGCCGAATACGCCCGCCTGAAGCAGAAAAGTGAGTGAGAAAGCCCTCGAAGCAGTGTATCAGTAGTACTTTTTGACTGAAAAGTATTACTGATGCAGTCATCTTTCACTGCAGCCCCGGAAGGCACCCAGACAGCCTTTCCGGGGCTTTTTTTGCTGCCCAGATGATTCGTTCACGCAGATTCAAGAACGTTTCGCGCAGGTCTCGATGACTTTTGCACTGAAATCATGTATAATCCGGGCAGAAGCAAATCGGAAAAGAGCAGTCAAGAGACTGTAAGCGGCCCCCTAACGCCCCAACGTAAAGGAACTGTTGCAAAATAGTCCCAACAAAAAATGAGATAGGTTTCCCCGAAAGGGGGTGCCTATCTCATTTTTTGTTGTAAACTGAGATTGTGAAAAAACAGAGAGAACCCGCGCGCTGGGTGCATTGCAGCATACCAGAGCGCGGGTTCTCTTTGATCTATAAAGTTTAATCGTCGTCGCTGTCCAGCTTGAGCACAGCGGTAAAGGCTTCACTGGGCAGGGAAACGCTGCCCAGCTGACGCATCTTCTTTTTGCCTTCCTTCTGCTTTTCCAGCAGTTTCTTTTTGCGGGAGATGTCGCCGCCGTAGCACTTGGCAAGCACGTCCTTGCGCATGGCTTTGACCGTCTCACGGGCAATGATCTTTCCGCCGATGGCGGCCTGTACCGGGATCTCGAACAGGTTGCGGGGGATGTTATCCCGCAGCTTTTCGCAGATGCGGCGGCCCTTGGCATAGGCATTATCGCGGAACACGATCATGGACAGCGCGTCCACAGGGTCGCCATTGAGCAGGAAGTCCAGCTTGACAAGGTCGCTCTCGCGGTACTCCTTAAACTCGTAATCGTAGCTGGCGTAGCCCCGGCTGCGGCTCTTGATGGCATCAAAGAAGTCGTACACGATCTCGCCCAGCGGCAGAGCATAGTGAAGATCAACGCGCACATCGTCCAGATACTTCATGTCGATCAGCACGCCGCGCTTGTTCTGGCACAGATCCATCAGGCCGCCCACATAGTCGTTGGGGGTGTACAGGTGCACGTCCACAAAAGGCTCTTCCTGCTTGACGATGTTGGAGGGATCCGGGTAGCTGGAGGGGTTGTCGATCATCTCCACAGTGCCGTCGGTCAGGGTCAGGCGGTAGCGCACGCTGGGCGTGGTGGTGATGATGTCCAGATCGAACTCACGTTCCAGACGCTCGGTGATGATCTCCATGTGCAGCAGGCCCAGGAAGCCGCAGCGGAAGCCGAAGCCCAGAGCCGCACTGGTCTCCAGATCAAAGGTCAGGGAGGCGTCGTTCAGCTGCAGCTTTTCCAGGGCGTCCTTCAGGTCGGGGTAACGGGCGCCGTCGGCGGGGTAGATGCCGCAGAACACCATGGGCTTGACCTGCCGGTAGCCGGGCAGGGCCTCGGCGGTGGGGCGGGAAGCCAGCGTGACGGTGTCGCCCACGCGGGTGTCCTGCACGGTCTTGATGCTGGCGGTCAGGTAACCGACTTCGCCGGCCTGCAGCTGGGCGCAGGGGGTCAGGTTGGTGGCACCCATGTGGCCCACTTCCACCAGCGTGAATTCAGCCCCGGTAGCCATCATGCGGATGGTGTCGCCGGGCTTGACGGTACCCTCAAACACGCGGATGTAGACGATGACGCCCTTGTAGCTGTCGTAGATGCTGTCAAAGATCAGGGCCTTGAGGGGGGCGTCCGGGTCGCCGGTGGGTGCGGGAATATCGCTCACCACACGTTCCAGCACCTGATCCACGTTCAGGCCGGTCTTGGCGGAGACGCGGGGCGCGTCCAGGCAGGGCAGGCCGATCACATCCTCCACCTCCTGCGCCACCTCGTCCGGGTGGGCGCTGGGCAGGTCGATCTTGTTCAGGATGGGCACCAGCTCCAGATCATGCTCCAGTGCCATGTAAGTGTTGGCCAGCGTCTGGGCCTCCACACCCTGGGTGGCATCCACCACCAGAATGGCACCCTCACAGGCGGCCAGACTGCGGCTGACCTCGTAGGCAAAGTCCACATGGCCCGGGGTGTCGATGAGGTTGAACTCGTAGGTCTTGCCGTCCTTGGCAGTGTAGTTCAGGGTAACGGCGCGGGCCTTGATGGTGATGCCGCGCTCCCGCTCGATGTCCATGTTATCGAGGATCTGATCCTCCATGGTGCGCTCGTCCACGCTCTTGGTCAGCTCCAGAATGCGGTCCGACAGGGTGGACTTGCCGTGGTCGATGTGTGCAATGATGCAGAAATTTCGGATGTTGTCTCTTGCCATGTAATTCCTCCGGGAGAGTGTATTAGTCGTTCAGGATCCAGTCCTCCACGGCAGCGGTCGTGCCGTGTTCCAGATAAACACGGGGCACCCGGCGGGAAACGCCGCAGAGCACCTCGTAGGTGATGGTATCGGTCTTGCGGGCAATGTCCTCCGCACTATCGCTGACAGTGCCGCCCCACAGGATGGCTTCGTCCCCCTCCTGCACCGTGTCCGGCACAGCAGAGACATCCACCATCATCTGATCCATGCAGACCCGGCCCAGCACCGGGCAGGGCGTGCCGTGGATCTCCACGATGCCCTTGCCGCAGCTGAGCTGGCGGGGGTAGCCATCGGCGTAGCCGGTGCAGAGGGTGGCCACCGGCGTGGGCCGCTCTGCTGTAAACCGGCGGCCATAGCTGGTGGACTGGCCCGGCTGCAGCACCTTGACCATGCTGACCACGGTCTTGAGCTTCATCACCGGGCGGAACAGCCCGAAGCGGACTTCATCGCTGGGGTCAAAGCCGTACAGGATGATGCCGGGGCGGGCCATGCAGTGTGCCCGGGGCAGGCCATCGGGCCAGTCCGGGTGGAGCATCACACCGGCTGAGTTGTCGCAGTGGACGATGCCGGGCTCGTGCCCGGCAGCCGTCAGGGCGCTGCAGGCCTGCACAAAGAGCCGGTGCTGCTCGGCGGTGTAGGCAATGTTTTCCTCGGCGGTGTCATCGGCCACCGAGAAGTGCTGGAACAGGCCGGTCATTTCCAGGCCGGGCAGAGTGCAGGCGGCAATGGCCTCGGCAATGGCGGCATCAAAATCGGTGCGCAGAGCAAAGCCGATGCGGCCCATGCCGGTATCCACAGCCAGATGCACTTTGACCCGGCCCCCGGCGACCTGTGCGGCCTCGCTCAGGGCTTTGGCCTGGGGCAGGGAATAGCAGGCTGCGGTGATATCGTCCCGGATGAGGGCGGCAGCGTATGTGGGCTGCACATGGCCCAGAATGAGGATGGGTAGGGTTTGGCCGCTCCTGCGCAGCTGCAGGGCCTCGGCCAGGCAGCTGACAGCCAGCCAGGAGGCGCCCTCCTGCGCAAAGACCCGGGCGCACTGGACGGCACCGTGGCCGTAGCTGTCGGCCTTGACCACGGCACACAGGGGCAGGCTGCCTGCCCGCTGCTTTACGGTGCGGAAGTTGGCCCGCAGGGCATCGAGATCGATCTCAGCCCAGACGTGTTTTTCAAAGTTCTGCATCTGCATGATGCATTCCCTCCTTTGGGGATGGATTGGATGTGCGTCCTGTATGGACCGGCCGCCAGCCGTCGATGCCGCTCTCCTGCAGAGCATGGAGCGTTTTTTGCCGGAAAGCGTGGTCGGTGCGGCAGCGCTCCCGGACAAAATCCTTGGTCTGCTCCCGCACGGTCACACCGTCGGCGGGACAGCGGCTCTTGACGATGGGGAAGTCCTCCTCCTTTACCGCACAGCGCACCTCGTGTTCGGTGGCCAGCAGCATGGGGCGGATCAGGGTCAGGCCCCGGCGGTCCAGCTGGGTGACTGGGGAGAAGCAGCCAATGCGGCCCTCCCGCCAGAGATTCATGTAAAAGGTCTCGACAGCATCATCGAGGTGGTGGCCCAGTGCCACTTTATTGCAGCCCAGCTCCTGCGCCGCCGTGTGCAGCGCGCCCCGGCGCAGCCTGGCGCAGAGGGAACAGGGGTTCTTTTCCTGCCGGTATTCAAACACGATGGGGCCGATCTCGGTGCGGCGCACCTCGTAGGGGACCCCATACCGTGCGAACAGCGCCGCCAGCGGGCTGTAATCCACGGCCTGGTGGTCAAACTGCGGGTCAAGGGTAACGGCCACGACCTCATAATCAAAGCCGAGGTACCGGCGCAGCTGGGCCAACCCGATGGTCAGGGCCACGCTGTCCTTGCCGCCCGAAACGCCCACCATGATCTTATCACCGGGGGAGATCATCTCGTAATCCTGCACGGCCTTACGCATCAGGCCGCAGAGCCGCTGCATGGCGTGTGGATCGCTCATGTCAGGCTCACGCTTTCCACCAGATTGACGATATCGCTGATGGAGGCCCGCTGCTGGGAGGAATCCTGCGTGTGAATGTCTTTCGGCATGGGAAAAATCTCCTTTTTACAATATCTTATATAGTATAACACACTCGGCGGCAAAATTGTAGCGCCGCCGGGACAAATTTGCCCCCCGGAGGCCGAAAAACTTTTTGAAAATGCGATTTTAGAAAACATGAGATTTCAAGAGAATTAAAGAGATTTTGAGAGGTATAAAAATCTCCACCGAAAAAATCGCAAAAAGATGTTGACAGGCGCTTTTTTGTGTTGTATACTGACACTCGCGCCCCAAAGGCGCCTGAATCGTACCAAACACTTATCAGGAGGAAATAGATATGAGCACTACTCTCGTAAAGCCCGCTGAA
>OLND01002011.1_pt1 | contig 19362 bp, 15 predicted proteins | sample 1672031 | NCBI WGS metagenome assembly OLND01 (sample SAMEA3136638, study PRJEB25190) | human gut metagenome | biome: human gut; feature: human-associated habitat; material: faeces | place: Austria | collected 2013 | reverse complement strand
CAGACTGCATCGGTATTGATCCCTAAGTCCACGCTGCAGATAATCTGTTCTTTCACAGGTGTTTTGGTAAGTGTTACTTCCTCTTTATAGGAAAAACGCAAAAAATACTTCTGGTGTCTCTTTTCCAGAGTCGGGGCAGATGCCTTTTTCCCTGACCAGCATTTTCTCAGATATTCCATATCCGTATGATCCAGACGTACACAGGACCATTTCCAGTCATGACCGTCATAGAGTTTCAGGTATGCTTCGTCTTTCCCTTCCGCGCCTTCACGATACATGACATCACGGTAGAAGACCGGCATGGCGTGATTTTCATATACAAGCTTTGGTTTCCCGCTCTTTCCGTCGGTCTTTTCCCATAGATCCAGCCGTGTTTTATAAGAGGATACTGTCCCCAGTGCATGCTGGATGGCAGATCTGCGCAGATAGGAAGGCATCTTTGGGAACCGGATATCAAAATCAAAACAGGCATGGTTTTTCTTCGTAGTATGTACCAGATGTTCTGCAGCATTAAAACGCCTCTTTGCATCCGGGATTTCTGCTAATTCTTCCCATACCTGCACATAAATCCCAATCAGATAGCTGACAGCAGAACGGTAGATCTCCAGTGTCTGGCGGATCGGGATATTCTGTTTTCGTAATTCTACACCATAACTGGATATTATCTGCATTTTTATTTTTCCCTGATAACTCTTTTCTCAGATTCTGTTGTTTTTTCTACTACCCATGGCTATATTTTAGCACATATAGTGCCAGAAGTAAACATGTGTTCTTTCTTTGAGTAAAAAATTTGCGCGTCTAACTCATCTAAGTTCACTAGTTCACTAAAGTAACGAGAATGTGACGCGCAAATATTCAAAAACTCCCTATTATTCTGTAATGCCTGCCTATAAGATAACTAATAGTATATCATACTTCACATTTTTTTCCATGCCTCCTGTAACAGAAAAAACAGTAACTTTTTATCAGCGCAGGTAATTTCTCTAAATCATCCAGATTATAATCCTGATAAAGTTCTCATCACCAGATCTACATCTTTGTTCTCCAGTTCCTGAATAATGTGCAGGTATGTTTTCTGTGTTGTAGTCATACTTGCATGCCCCAGTCTGCGCGCAACACTGGCAATAGACACTCCGGCAAACAATAATAATGAGGCATGGGTATGTCTGAGTCCATGTATGGAAATCTCAGATATCCCACACCTTCTGCAATGCCTGGTAAGCACATCATTCACAGTAGAATTGTAAACTTTTGATTCTCCCACAAAAACAGGCTGATCCTGCGGAAGTGTTTTGGTCAATTCTGAGAATTTTACAACAATCTGCCAGTCAATCTGAATTTTTCTCACAGAAGATTTATTCTTCGTTGGAAGGAAACCACCTTCACCTTTATAATCCCAGGTTTTACTTATTGACAGCGTCTGTCTGCCAAAATCAAAATCTGCCGGAGTAATCGCCAGAGCTTCTGAAAATCTCATTCCGGTTTTTGCAACAAGAAGAATAAACCAGTCCCAGTTTGGCTCCTCCTTAATATCCAGATCAGCGATCAATGTATGAAGTTCAAACTGATTCAGATATTTTATTTTCTTGGCCTTGGGAGTTTTCCCCTTAATGATGGCTTTTCTGGTCGGATCTCGTTCTATCATTCCTTCATCAACTGCATCCAGAATAGCACCTTTCAGCTGATGATGAAAATCCAGCGTAGTTTGTCTCTCATGCTCCCTTGCATAATCATTCAAAAGCTGCTGATATGCCGTTCTGGTCAGCTCTGACACCTTCAGTTTAGGCACCAGCTTCTCCACCCACCTCTGTGTCATCAGATATTTTGCCATAGTTGCTTCACGAATTGCACCCTTTTTATATACATCAATCCACTGTGCATAATACTTCGAAAACAGTACATTGTTATTTGTATCATTTGACATAAGCATTCTCCATTTCCGAAATTACCTGCGCTGATATTCACAATGTAATGACTATAGCAATTCTGCAAATAGAGCGGATAAATTGATGGATTTATGCAGTCATAAGAAGAGGTTTTATCTCTTCATCCAGAGTTTTCTTCAATTCTGCCATCATGCGATTATAAAATTTATACTTCGGCAAAGCCGTTTCCTGTGCTTCTTTGTAGCTGGTATAATCAACAGTTGCCTTAATTGCCGTTTCATTGGGGATTTTCCCATTTCTGTAATGGATTGCCGCATACATTACATCATCCTTTGACGCATACCATTGAATACAGAAATCAGAGATAACTTTTTCCACACAGTCTCGTTTCATATTTTCAATAATATTAAGGATAGACTTTCCCCTGTACTTTCTGTCATCTTTCTCAATATCTGCAATCAGATTTGACATAAGGTCTGCTACTTTTTCATTATCTTTGCGAAGCTCCGCCACGTACTGTTTTACTTCTTCCAGCTTTTTCTGCCGTTCCTGTGGTGTAATTTCCTCATCCTCCTCTGTCGGAGTTACAATATTCTGAATCAGATTAATGATATATTCGTAATCAATCTTTGTACTGCTGTATGCCATCAATTCATAATCCTGATCCACCTGTGTATCACCGGAATCTGAATCCCCATGATCTTTGGAATCACGAATCTCTTCCATTACATTTTTATAATGACCTGCATAATCCTCATATTCTGTCTCTGTAATTCCATACGTTTCCAACATACTGTCGTCATACTTTGTAAAAGATTTCAGTTGTGCAAACAGGCTGTCAAACTCCTGGAACATTTTTGCAAAAATTTTCTTCTCTTTCATGGACATACCCGGAATGTCCGAAGGCTTCTCAGCGCAGATTTTCAGTGCTGAAAGTGCTTTACGAAATGCAGGCTCTACTTCATCCCATTCTGCCAGCAACGCTGTCTCTGTGCTTCCGGCAGAATACAATTTCACTGCATTGTCCACGCACTTCTTAAAGAGCATTGGTGCCTGAAAGGTTACAATCTGTCCATATGTCTTATTGGTGTCATAAATACGGTTAGTTCTTGAAAAAGCCTGAATCAGATCATGAGGTCCCATAGGCTGACGGTCAATAAAAATCGTAGACATACATGGTGCATCAAAACCTGTAAGCAGTCTGTCTACCACAATTACCAGATCCAGCTGTTCTCGTCTGCTTTTAAATCTGGCATCTTTTCTGGCAAGACGTTTATTCAGATTGGCATTATAGCTCTGTATCTGAGACATTTCATATTTCGTTCCAAACATACCATTGTAATCATCCAAAGATTTCTGCATTTTTTCCTGATTTACATGGGAGCCTTCTTCGTTTTCGGTAACAGAATAGGTGATGGCGAATTTAGGAAAATCCGGAAGCACCTGTCTGATTTTCTCATCGATCACAAGTGAAGTTTCTCCATTCTTTACTCTGGTAAGCAGCTCATAATATTTCTGTGCAACCTGAATGGATTTGGTTGTAAGCATGCACTCATATGTCATTCCCTTTCCATTCTGAAAGCCTAATTTGTAATAGGATTTGTTTAAAATTACATCCAATACCTTTAACATATGCGCTTCATTGTCATACTGGCTGCTGTCCGTCTCATCTGTCATATTTTTAGGACCATTATGCTCAACCTGAAATCCCAGAACCGCCTTGTCATGAATTGCATTCTGTATGGTATAAGAATGGAGACATTTTCCATATAATTCTTCTGTTGTTCGTGGCAGATCGCCCATCTGTGGATATGGGTTCTCTGCGAAACGTGGAGTTCCGGTAAAACCGTACCATAAAGACCTGCCAAAGAAACGTTCCAGTTCTCTCTTTGTTTTCGGTGTCACTGCCCTGTGGCACTCATCCACTACAAAAGCAATCCTCAGATTTTTGATTTTGTCAAAGTCCGGTGTTCCTTCCTGCAGTCTTTTACTTATGAGAATCTGCATTTTCTGAATTGTCGTTACAATCACCTGACGGTCAGCCGATTTTAATTTCTTTTTTAGATCATTAACATTATCTGTTTCATCCACATCTACCAGATCATTATTTGCATATGCCTGAAATGCCATAGTTGTCTGTGTATCCAAATCTTTACGGTCAATGAGAAAAATCGTCTTATCAATACTTGGAATATCCATCAAAAGATTTCTTGTTGCCTTATAGGATGTCAGTGTTTTTCCCGAACCGGTTGTATGCCATACAAAACCGGATTCTCCGGTTTTTGAAGCTTCACGTATAGACTCAATGGCATGAATCTGATATGGTCTGAGCAGAATCAGCCGTCTGGCATCTTCATCCAGAACTGTATATCTGGCAATCATTTCATGAGCCTGGGGAATACGGAGTACACTTTTTGCAAAGCTGAGATAATCTGAAACAGGATTATTCTTTCTGTCTACCCATCCACTCATAAATTTGGGATTTAACTCTGTATCCCCTGCTGCCGCAAAATATCTGGTATCCACACCGTTACTGACTACAAACATCTGCACAGCTGAGAAAATCCCGGTAAATTTACCCTCACCAATATATTTTTTTATCTGCCAGAATCCGTCCATGTAAGAATGCTGTTTATTCTTCAACTCAATATGTATCATGGGAAGCCCATTAATCATAAGAGTTACATCAAATCTTCTGTCCCGCACATCTGTGGAATCCTCATCATCTGATTTCAGTGCTTTATACTGATTAATCACTTCATAAACACTGGAACCTCCTGCAATATGCTCATGGTTCATTACTACAAGATGTAACTTTTCCATATCCCGCTGTACATGAACCATTACCTTTCCATTCTCACCTACCAACCATTCCCCTGCTTTATAAAATGAGGAAAACTGCAACTGGTTCTTTACCTGTTCAAATTCAGAGTCAGAAAGTCCCTCTCCATCCAGCCTGTCCTTATTATTCTGATCCAGAATATATCTGAAATTCGCCCACAGATCCTCCTCCGTCTTTAAATCTTCTCGGTATGTCCACTGGGAATCTCCGTAAATTAGCTGTTCTATCAATTTTTCCTCTATCATTGACTCTAATTCTGACATATTTTTCTTCTCCTTGTGTTTCGTGTGGGTGGTTGAATGGTTTGGATGGGAAATTGGCTTTCGCTGGTGAAGAGTAATGAGGTGGTCGAGGCTATCCATATGTTGTCCTATTTTCTTCTGTTCTTCATAACTCGGATATATAATTTTTTGCTGATGCAGGATACTCCCCTTTATACCTTGAACCGTTCCACCTGAACTTTTAGCATTTAATATTTTCTGGAATTCAGGAGATAACAAATAGTATTTCAAATATGTATTATCCACAACTCCAATATGACCTCGATATTTTATTATTCGCTGTGCAAGTGCAATATCCGCCTTATTTACCTGTGCAACATTACCACAGGGAGCTTCTGTCGTTATTAATACATCTCCCATTTCAGGCTTGCCTCTACGCATTACTTCTTCATAGGCATTCTCAGAAATATATTCCTTTGAGGTTTCATAATCTATGAATCCATCCTTGACATTTTTGGCTGTAACAAGGAAAATACCATTTTCCGTTTTTGTTGGTGTTTTTCCTCTATAATCCACATAATCACAGACTTCAATCAACTTACGCTGTTCCCAAGGATTAGCATTTACAACTGCTCTCTAACCATCATCAAAGCATATCCCAACAGATTTTTTCCCTTCCATTTGCTTCGATCAAGTCTATTGGGATCTCTCATGGATAAACCGATTCCCCAAATCTGGTCTCTTACTGCACATTCTGCCAATATTGCTTCACCTGTATCAACAAGTTTTGCTTTCAATTCTGCATTTTGACTGAATTTCGCCTTTAATCCTTCATAGACAACAATCTGCCTTACGCCATTCCAGGTATTTTCATCATACCCATGTACCTCACGCCCTAATTTCTTAATTTCCGCAACATCATTTGTGCCCAGTATCTCATTTGCTACTGAAGCATCATGAAAGCGGCATGCTTTCTGATACATCATAAACTGTTCCATTGAAGAAAATTCTATTCCATCAACTGTGAAATGAGTCGGATACCAGTTACTCAAATATCCATTTTCTTCATTCGGGTTGTGAAAACAAATAATATCCATTAAACCTCACCTACTTTTCTGACTGCCAGATCAAGTTCCAGATCATGAAGTCCGTAATAGGCTTTCTTCAAGAAATCCACCGGGATTTTCTGAATAACCTCTGAACTTGGCATATTATAATACCACTGATAATATGCGTAAAACTCTCCAATCCAGTCCGGAATAAAACCTTTTAAGTTTTCTCCTTCCTGCAATCTGTAATGATCTGTTTTAAGAAAATACGACCATAAATCTTCTACATTCATTGTATTTACATAAGCCTGTGCTTCATCTATGCTCTTTCTCGTTTTACTCTTCATGTATGTGTTAATAAAATCTTCTGTATTTTTATCCGGGAATGACTGTGCTACAAAATCAAACAGCTTTCCCTGATTTTCTACAACATCGCTTAAATAAGCTTCTGCATACGCTCTCATAATTCTCTCCTAAAGCAATGTACTGAATACATTCGTTACTTTGTTTGCATCAGAATCAATTAATTCCCGCATCTTTTGTCTTGCTGAAACATCTCGCTGATTATATTTTTCTCTGAATTCCATATAATCAACAGACAGCAGACCGTCCTGGACTTCCTGCAAATGTTCATATGCCAGCCTGGACTTGATGCAATATTGGATTCCCAAACCACCAAGAGAAAGTAATTCCGTCAGAATGTCCATATCAATATTATCTCTTACAAATTCCTTTGCAATATAGAAGTAGGAAGCATTGGCCCTCCAGCCCTTGATCACATCATATCCTTCTGTATCTATTCCATATTTCTCAATAAATTTTTTTGATAACACCCGGTAACGTTTAGAATCGGAGGCATCTCTGTGTTTCATCAGCTCTGCAAGCCATGAGAGAACATCTTTTTTCTGAAAATCCAGTATTTTTAATTGGTCTGTATCCAGTTCATATTGATGAACCCAACCATTTTCATCATTAGGTTTACAAACAGCCCATTCCTTTGCAAGATTCAGATTATCTGTCAAATAAAACCCCATGCCATAATCATGCTTTTTCTCACCAAGTCCATATGTTGGCATTACAATTCTGCTTGGAGTTCCATGAAATAACGTAATTTTTTCCATATGCTCACCTTTTTTCCTAGACAAACATTTTCTGTAGCATGAATTTCTTTATTTTTTTCAGTTCTTCACACTTTTGCTGGTGAAGAGTGATGAGGTGGTCGAGCGACTCCAAATAGTCTCCTATTTTTCTCTGTTCTTCAATTGATGTATAGGGAATCTCAATAGTCTTCATTCCAGCAATATCTATACTTCTTCCATCTCTTATTCCATATACATGTGGTACTAATTTATGCTTTATAAATTCATGGGATCGAAAGTATGGATAATAAAATCTTGAATCTGCCACATCGCTATGAAATGTGTGATATGCAGGGCTTATAATGCCATCTAACAATGATTTTTCAAGTCCTCCTTCAAAGGAACGAAGATGCACTATGAAGTCATTTTTCCGCACCATTTTATAATTAGACAAATTGGATTTGTCATACATTAGATTTCGGTCCGATTCCTCTCTTTTAACAGTTCCTCCACCCTGAATAATAGTAAGAGCCGATAGCTCCGTATGGTTCTTTTCAGAGTATTCTTTAAACACTTCCCCTAACTTACGCTGTTCCCAAGCTTCCGTAAATCCCTCAAATCTAATCTCTGGAACTTTTTGTTCATTTTGAGGAAACATTTTTTGTAACATATATTTTTTTAAACTTTTTACTTCATCACACTTTCGCTGGTGAAGAGTGATGAGGTGGTCTAGGATCATAAAGTATTCACCAATTTGTTGCTGCTCTTCTTTTTTAGGAAAGAATCCTAAACATTCTGAAATATCTTCCTGTCCAATTGTCGTAAACGCCGTTGTCTTTGCCCTTACAATAAACTGCCTTTTAAAAGCATTTCCAGATAAATTAAGTTTAACAAAAAACGGATCATATTTTTCTTTGTTGACCTTAAGTCTTATAAGATGATCATCATATACAAAACGTCCAGAATCCAGCAATACATTGGCTTCAGCAATACCTTCGGGTTTCAAGGAACTTCTTGTCAGAAAAATATCTCCAAACTCTACATTGCATTTTTTTACAGCCTCTTCATCATAATTACTGAATGTCAATTTCTCTGAATGAATTTTGTCAGTGTCATACATATTAATTACATTAATATGCTTCACTCCTGTTTCATCGTCTGACTGATTATTCATTATGCCATTCGATAATTTTTCTATAGCTATCTCAGAAACCTTACGCTGTTCCCACTCATCCGTATACCCTTTAAATCTAATATCAGGTTTTTCCATAATTTACCCCTCCATTTTCGCAATCAGTTCATCTAATGATTTCATAATTGCGTCATCTGTAGAAGTTAAATCCCTGAACAGGGCCAGGAATTCCCCCTGTGTTTTTTCTAATTCGTCATCTGTTTTCTTCATCTCGGATAACAGATCATTCAAGTCTATCTCTTCTTCTTTTTCAAAGTTGTCAACATAGCGTGGGATGTTGAGGTTAAAGTCGTTCTTTTCTATTTCTTCAAAGCTGGCAAGAAATGATTCTTTTTCTACAGTTTCCCGTTTACTGTACAGTTCCATCACTTCATTGATGTGCACATCTGTCATTTCATTCTGCTTCTTGCCTTTGTCAAACTTCTTTGAAGCATCAATAAACAGCACATCTCTGCCATCTCTATGCTTCTTCAACACAATGATACAAGTTGGAATCGAAGTATTGTAGAAGAGATTCGCAGGTAAGCCAATTACTGCATAAATATTTCCGGAGCGAAGCAGTTTTTCTCTGATTTTCCCTTCCGCAGCTCCCCGGAAGAGGACACCATGCGGAAGTACAATTGCCATAGTTCCATTATTTTTCAGATGGTAGAGTCCATGCAGCAAGAAAGCGTAATCTGCTTTTGATTTCGGTGCAAGCACCCCATAATCACTGAATCTTTCATCCTGCAGAAAGCCTGCTGCTGCGGTCCATTTCGCGCTGTAAGGTGGGTTCATAAGCACCATATTGAAGTCTGTTTCTTCATCTGTTGGCCAGTCTCCGTCAAGAGTGTCTCCGTTTCTCAAGTTCTGATTCTCTGCCGGAATGCCATGAAGAAACATATTCATTCTTGCAAGATTGTAAGTCGAAGTATTTAATTCCTGTCCATAATATTTGATATACTGAGAATATTTCGCATATTTTTTTGCATTAAGCAGAAGGGAGCCGGAACCCATGCATGGATCATAGACAGATAATCCCTGTTTTTCTTCCTGTCCTGCGATTGCAATGCGGGTAAGAATTTTGGATACTGCCTGAGGTGTATAGAATTCTCCGGCTTTCTTTCCTGTCTCTGATGCAAACTGTCCAATCAGATACTCATAAGCATTTCCAAGTATTTCCGCATCTGAATTCAATAAATCTGCTTTATCAATTTCCTTTATCAGACTTGCAACTGTATCACTCTGCTTCTGGTCTCCTGTTCCCAAACGGTTGGAATACAGATCAATATCCGCAAACAGGTCTGCAAAGATAGGATCACTTTGTTCAATATTATTGAATGCTTTCTGCAGCTGCTCTCTGTTAAAAGAATTGTTTCTTGCAGAATCTGCAAAATACGTGTATGTAAGTTCAGGCTCGATCACATAATGGCATTCTTCTTTCATTCCCTGTTTCAGTTCTTCGCCATCTTCACTTTCCAATTCTTTTACATATACATCCAATGCTTCTTTTAATGTCTGTGGTTTGCTGTCGCAGATCATATCATATACTTTAATAAGAAAAGAATCTGACAGATATTTATAGAAAATAATTCCCAAAAGATAGTTTTTGTATTCATTTGCATCCATTTTTGAGCGAAGAATATCTGCTCCGCTCCACAATACACTGATCAGATCTTTACTGTTTTCCATTTCAGCCATTTCACGTTCCCCCGTTTTTTACTATCGCTTATGTATAAGCGTAAGTATATCATATTTTTTTTGAACATGATACATTCCTGTATTAATTGTCGTGGGAAATTTCATCAGGAAAGTTACTGTTCAAGGGTTAGCTGGACTTGAGAAAACCGATGGTGTAGACTGATAACAGTCAAAGTCATCGGTTTTCTTTATCCAAATATTCTAGACACTCTGTCATATATATTGGCCGGATCTTCAAGGCGGATCAAAACAAGCATGCTCATGCATTGGCAGAGATAATCGATGCTTTCGAAACTTCTGAATGTCACGGCCTGCGCCTGTTTCCGCTTATAATTCCTTAGAAGCCTTTCGGCTTCATTATTCGTGGCAGGTACCCGGATATCATGCAGGAACAACAGATGGTTGTGCATGTATTTCTCCATTCTCAGGAATAAATTGTACCCGTCTTTATAATAATCATTTGCCGGAATGTTTTCATATTCTTTCCGGGCAGTTTCCAGTATCTCACGGTATCGTTTTTCGAATCCGGAGACTATTTCCGGATCTGGTCCGTGTGGCTGCCGGCATCCATTTCGGAAGTGGACCATTTCCTGCACCAGTGCATGCATTTTTTTATTCCAGGTACGGTCTGGTTCGTTCTCTATGCTGGCTTTCAGATACCGCAGTATATGGGCAAGGCATTCCTGATGATCTGCCCCATAATTATAAAAGGTAATATCATGGTCATGGACAAGGATCCCCTGATAGTCTTCTGTAACCGTACCCTTTACTCCTTCGTGTCCCTTTTTCTCGCGGGCAAGTACAGGGCTTTTCCGTCCGGTGTTGCACAGACATATACCTGGCAGCTCTTTCCGTTTTCCCTGGCATTTGTACAATCCGTATGCATAACAGGGGAAAGCAGCATATCTGCATAGGCAGACCTGCGTTCAGGCTCAGTTTTTAAAGCAAACTCCCGGTTTAGTCTGCTTATCATGCCTTTGGAAATATTCAGTTTTCCACCCGTCAGGTCGGACAGAAATACCCTGCTCTTATCAATGGATGTACAGCAGTCATTGTTCAGAAGGAACAGAAATGCCCGTATGCTGCCATCATAATTCACATCATCGATAACTCCGTCTGGAAATGCTGCATGTGCACGTTCTCCCGTATGACTGTTATAATAAACATCTGCATGATATTCCGTTACATTCAGGACCATACGGATACTTACCATCTGCTTTACGATGGTCCTGGCAGTCTTTTTAAAAGCACAGTCTTCGAGCACTTCTTCAGGTGGCGGAAGAAGAATAACTGGCTGTGTAGGCTCCTGTCTTTTCCGGCAGTGCCCTTTGTGGCCGGGCTGCCCGCCTGGTCTTCTGCCTGTTTTTTCCCTGTTGTTTGTGATCTTTTTACGTCGTACTGCTTTTGAAGAAGGAATAGAAGAGTTTTCATAATCGCGGTTGATCTGTGCCCGTAGTTTCAGATTCTTTCCCTGTTCTTCTTCCAGTCTGGATGCCGCTTCATAAAACTGATGTCTGAAAACGGCTGCTTTATCCAGTGCATCATCTCTTTGCTTTTCTGCATTCAGTGCACGGATCTCCATTTTTCGGAGTTCCTGCGCGGACCTTTTTTGTGCCTTTTCAAACTCCCGGAGCATATCCTCCAGTACCTGAAACCAGTAATTGCGCACACGGATCGTTTCTTTGTGCGCATCTGCAAGTCCTTTTTTCAGCTTCTCAATCTTATGTTTATAAACGTTGTACTCTTTCTGATGAAGTTCTTCTAACTGGATATATCTTTCACCAGATTCCAGTTCTTGTTACTGTTCACATACCACTATCCCGCGAGGTGTTTTGGCATGAATATGCCAAAATCCCGAGACATACAAGCCAAAATTCCATTGCCGCAGGCAATCTGGAATGAATTTTGGCTAAGTTACTGTGAACGGAGTGAACAGTAACCATATAACACGCTTTAATGAATTACTTTGAAGGAATGTAGTGCATTTATACGTGATTTCTGCTATAATTTTTCCCAGATGATAAATTTAAGGAGAAGTAATCATGAAGAAGATAGGTTGCCTGCTGCTTGCTATGGCAGTGGGATTGTCAGGGATTTTGTCAGGCGTGACGACCCAGGCGGCAGAAGGAACTGCTGAGACAGCAAAATATGTAGTTGTTCTGGATCCTGGCCATGGAGGAGCTGAAAGCGGAGCTGGTGCAATTCACAATGGAAAGGTTTACAGAGAGGAAGAAATCAACTGGAAGATTGCGAATTACACCATGCAGGCACTTAGCGGTTCTCAGGATATAGAAGTTCACCTTACCAAAAAGAAGAATCAGTCACTTGGACTGATGGAAAGAGTGAATGTGGCTAAACGTTATGGTGCAGATCTGCTGGTAAGCCAGCATATCGATGACTCTGACAGCAGTGCGGCGCGTGGAGCTTCAGTACTTCTGTCAAGAGGAACTTACAGACCAGCTATCGCAGCGAAAGAGAAAAAATTTGCAGGTTATGTTCTGGAGGAACTGAACAAACTGGGAATCAGCAGAAGAGGTCTGGTATATCGCATGAGCGAGAACGGAAGTACATATCCGAATGGCAAAGCGCGCGATTATTATGGCATTGTAGCGCAGAGCGTGGAGCAGAACATTCCGGGTGTGATCGTGGAGCACGCTTTTGTCAGCAGCCCTTATGATGCTGTTAATTTTCTCAGCACGAATGCGAAACTGAAAAAAATCGGTGAGGCAGATGCCAGAGCAATCATCCGATATTGCAAACAGCTTCCTGCAAAGAAATCATCCTCTCAGACTCCGGTCACTCCGGATACATTTACAGGATGGAAAGAGAAAGACGGCTATTACTATTATTATGTAGATTCTAAAAGACAGAGAGACAAGCTTCTGACACTGGAAGATGGAATTTATTATGTAAACCAGAATGGCCGGCGTCAGTATGGATGGCAGACTGTAGGTCAGCATAAATACTATTTTATGAAAGATGGAAAAGCGGCAAAAGGCTGGCTGAAAGTAAGCGGCAAGTGGTATTATTTACATAAGAAATATGGATATATGTACAGAAACTGTACGATAAAGACATCCTCTGGAAAGGTATATACATTTAATTCCAGAGGTGTATGCACGAATAGAGAGGCAATGAAAAAAATATAATTTACTACATTTTGGTTACTGTTCAAAGGTATGTATAAGTCATTGTAAAAAGTGACGAAATTATTTTTTCTATTTTGTGGATAATTATCTTCAGCAGAAAAAACTGTGTTTATAGTTTTTTCTGCTGTTCTTTTTCACAAAAGTTATACACCGAATCCTATCCATTCTTTCAGACAGAGGCCTTATATCTGCTCATTTCCAATCTTATAATGGAGATTTATCCACAGTCAGATTGCCCAATGGGTCATTTCCGGGAATTCGCTTTTTTCCTGCATTTCTGCTATACTTTTTTCAAAAAAGAGAGGTTGTTTTTATGGAAATTGATTTTATACAGGAACTAAAAAAACGTGATGAACTTCTTGACGGCTATCTCAGGCAGATCGAGATCCAGGAGGAATTCATCCAGAAACAGAAAGAGCTGATCGAATATCTCGAGGATCATATCTCAAAGATCACAGATATCGTCAGCAGTGTTTAGCAGGACTGTACCGGAGGAAAACGTATGCCTGATACTTATGATTATATCACTCTCATGTGTCGGCTGAAAGCTGTACAACGCAGAAACAAAGAACTGGTTACTGTTCACTCCGTGCCCAGTAACACGCTACGCGATGCACAGACTTTATACTAATCGCATAAAGTCGCGCGGTATGTCTCGGGATTTTGGCATATTTATGCCAAAACACCTCGCGGGATAGTGGTGTGTGAACAGTAACTCAGGAAATATAATCGCAGTATAAAAGGCAGTCCCTGTTAATCAGAAACTGCCCCTACTGCTGTTGTGCGATTTTATTGGCATAAATTCTATTTTCTTCTGATAATCTTTACAACCCCAAAAATCAGCAGCAGAATCACCCCAACAGCCACAATACATATTCCGACAATCGCTATGGCAAATTTATTCGGATGTTTTACCAGATTTATGATGTATTTGCTGTTGTCTATAACTTTTCTTTCGTGTGTTGTATTATAATATTCCGGCACATTTGCAATTCCGTCTTTGTCTGTGTCTTCAAAGGATTGCATATACTCTGCAATTGCAGCCCAGGCTTTCAGTTCTTTTTTTCCATCCATGACTGCATAATCTTCCAGATTCTCTATGGGATTGCCGTTTTTATCTTTGGGGACGATGGATATCAGACCATAGGATTTGTCCAGAACAGAGCCCAGCATACGGCCAGTGTACAGGTCGGTGACAACATGATACAATTTATCGTCCTGTATTTCTTCCCTTTCCCAGTCCTTGCCTGTCAGATAACAGTCTGTTACTTTATTTAAGATCATGCGGTGGGGATTATAGGTGAAATTCATTCCACTGCAATATAATCTGGCTATTGTCATAAAATCTGAAATTGAGGCATCTACCTCTGCCACTGTTTTCAGTTCTTTTCCCGTTAAATATGCACTGATCAGAGGATAACCTGCAAGTCCGTCCTTTCCTGTTCCCAGCGAGAAGGAATTATATACCTGCTCCACTGTTATATCGCCTTTTGTATAAGTATCTCTTACAGTTCCGGCAGGTACGATTGCAACATCTACTTTTTCTCCGTCAGAGTCTCCTGTATTCTCTACTGCATATACATAAGCATCTGATATGATATCTCCCAGATTTAACTCCTCATGCTTTGTTTCCATCTCACTGAGGCTGTTGAATTCAATATCATTCTCTGCCAGAATTTCCTCTCTGGTATAACCAAAATTGGAGAGATAATTGGTATCAACAGTATCTGACAATTCATCTATTTTCTTCTGTGTGGCTTCATCTGCTTTGATTTCATCCGTAACCGGAACAAGCTCATAGGTATCCGTTTCCCACCGTCCATTCTCTTTCTGAGTCATGGAAAGTGTTCCCAGGTTTTTCCCATATTCTCCACAAGATACGATGCAGGTATCTCCCTGCAGGATTGGTTCTGCCAACTGTGTGTGGGTATGTCCGCTGACGATCAGATCAATGTCCGGAACATTCTTTGCAAGGATTTCGTCCTCTGATACTTTTTCGTCCTCCCATGTTCCGCTGTGTGATACACAGGCGATCATGTCTACATCTTCGTTCTTTTTTATTTCCTCTACTGTTTCTCTGGCTGCTTCTGACGGGTCTTTGAAAAGAAGCTCGCAGGTAGGAGCGCAATCCAGAGAATCCTTGCCGAAAACACCCAGTACTGCAATCTTTACATCACCTTTTTGAATTACCGTATAGTCTTTTACTCCATATGTCTGAAATGCTTCATAAATCTGTTTCTGACCTTCACTGAGACCGGCTTTTTTCATTGCATCCCAGTCCACATTACACACAACCATCCCGGGAAGGTTTTCGCCTGAACTGACTGCGGCGTTCAGCATATCTGCCAGACCATCGGAGCCGTAATCAAATTCATGATTTCCCAGAGTTGTCACATCACAGCCCAGATATCCAAGCATCCGCAGTTCGGCGGCCTCTGTGTCATATACAGTCTGTATCAGAGTTCCCATGGAGAAGTCCCCGCCATCCAGTATGAGTGTATCTGTATTCTCTTTCTCGTGCTCATTGATCAATGTTTTCAGCCGGGCAAACCCGCCGGTCTCCTGCTGTGTCCCGTCTACAATCGTTTGAAAGCTGTTCAAATGAGAATGCAGATCATGGGTGAACAGGATATCCAGATGTTTTGGCTCCTCTGAGGCGTTTACCTGATATCCTGTCAGTCCTGAAACGCTCAGCATAAATATAAATATGAATACGAATGCTTTTTTTAATAATTTCATAAAAATCTCCTGTAATATCAAAAGTGGTTCCACAGTATCATTTATCTTCCCGCAGGATAATGATACCATGAAACCATTTTACAAAAAAAACTAATTTATCTTTCATCTCCCACAAAGAACAACGCCATTGTTCCCGGACCTGAGTGAGCGCCGATGGTGGCTCCTACCTGATTCATGATAATCGTGTTGATCTGGTATTTTTCTTTTACTTTCTCTGCCACATAATTTGCATCGTCTTCACAGTCGCCATGACTGATAAAGATGGTATGGCAGGTGTCATGATAGCTGCCGATTTTCTCATCCATAAGCTTTACCAGCTCCTGAAGGGATTTTTTACGGCCGCGGACTTTTCCGATGGCAGTGAGTTTTCCGTCGTTGTCTACATGAAGGACCGGTTTAATATTCAGCATACTTCCTACTACTGCAGTAGTTCTGGAAATGCGGCCTCCGCGGTATAGGTGGTTTAAATCGTTGACTGTAAAAAGGTGTACCATATGAAGCCTGTTCTCTTCTGCCCATTTCGCAACTGTCTCCATATCTTCTCCCTGCTCTTTCTTCTCCTGTGCAAGGTAAACCAGAAGCCCCTGACCAAGGGAAGCGCCAAGAGAATCTACCACGATGATCTTGCGGTCCGGATAATCCTCCATCAGTTCCTCTGCTGCGATACGGCTGCTATTGTATGTACCGCTTAAGGCAGAGGAAAATGCAATATGAAGAATATCTTTTCCTTCTTTCAGGTAAGGCTCCAGCAGTGCTTTTGCATTTTCAGGATTTACCTGTGCTGTGGTTGGCATGGAACCGTTTCTCATTGCCTCATAAAATTCATGCTCCGGAAGGAAATTTCCATGTGTATAATTTTTTCCATCCATGGAATAACTGAGATACATGCAGCCTACTCCATGGTCTTTGAGATATTCCTCCGGAAGATCTGAATTGTTGTCGGTGGTGATCACATATTCGCTCATGTTGTCGCCCTCTTTTTTCTGATATTTTTCACTTTCTGCCCATTAACTGTTTAACCGAATCAAGTAAGTCCCCTGCTTCAATTGCGAATATCCGCTTGACTATTTTTTCAGTTACGAAGCAAAATCCGCTGCCTGCTCAGTAATGGGCTTTTCATCTATAATAAAAATGCTTCTATTATAAATACAGATATATACAGTATAACATCAAACTATCAGCCAAACAACTACTTTTCCTTCTCAACTGCCTTAATCGCTTCCTGCAGCTGATTATCCTCATCATGGGTGATCTCGTCTTTATTCTTATTCAGCAGGCTGGTATCCAGAGAAACCTCTATATCAGGTTTGATTCCTGTTTTGTTGATGTTGTTTCCTTTTGGAGTGTAGTAGTTGGCAACAGTCAGTTTAATGGCACTTCCGTCTGAGAGCTGGCGGATGGACTGTACCACGCCTTTTCCGTAAGTGGTTGTTCCGACAATCGTTCCAATACCATAATCCTGCACTGCACCGGCAAAAATCTCTGATGCACTGGCGCTGCTTTCATTTACCAGGACTGCAAGCGGAATCCGGAGTTCGTTTTTGCCATCACATTTTTCCTCTTCTCTGTTTCCGTCCTTATCTTCGGTGTAAACGATCAGTCCTTCCGGAAGGATTTTCCGCAGGACATCACAGACAGAATCAAGAAGTCCACCCGGATTATCGCGGAGATCCACGATCATTTTCTCCATTCCCTGTTTTTGCAGGTCATCAAAAGCTTCCTGATACTGTTCGCCGGTAACGCCTGTAAACTGTGTAATGCGGATGTAACCGATTTTAGAATCCAGCATTTCATGGAAAACAGACGGTAATTCCACATCTGTGACAGGGACTGTGATTTCCATGGCATCTTCTGCACCTTCTCTGTGAACAGTAAGCACCACACTGTCTTTATCTGAATTGCGGACAATGTCTGCAACATCAGATACTTCATCCTCTGTGATATCTTCCCCGTCAATGGCACTGATGATGTCCCCTTCCTCCAGTCCTGCTTTTTCTCCGGGACCGCCCTCATAGCATTCAACAATCTTTACTCCGCCTTCTTTGTTCTTCTCCATAAGAATGCCGATTCCCACATAGCTTCCCTCATTGGAAGAATTCTCAGAATCGTATTCCTCTGCTGTATAATATCTGGAATAAGGATCATCCAGCCCATAGAGAAGACCTGCATAAAGCCCTTCCTGAAGCTTTTCTTCATCCTTATCTCCCAGATAGTATCTGTCGATCAGCTCTTCAAGATATGCTAGCTTTGATGTACACTTGCGATCACCAAGAGCTGTTCCTTTTGCTGCAAGACCTGTTCCCGCAAAGGCACCTGTACCGATGCATGTCACAACCAGTGCTCCTGCTACTGCACCTTTCCAAAATTCTTTATTTTTCATGTCTGCACTCCTGTAAAAAAAGCCGCCGGTTTATGATATGATATCATTGTTCCGGCAGCTTCATGCTTATCTGCTTTTTATTATACTCTTAAATGCTTTCTTGTTGTAAAGAAACTTCCGATCAGTCCGATTCCGATTCCAAGTGCCAGTCCTATAGGAAGCAATGTCTGGTAAATCTGCCATACCGGGATAAAATCAACCACACCGGTCAGCACATTAAATTTGTTCAGAATATAGGATACCGCTGCATTATAGCAGAAATAAAGTCCGACCAACGGTATAGCAGCACCGATAACTCCCAGCACAATGCCTTCCAGAAGGAATGGAGCTCTTACAAATGCATCGGTCGCTCCTATGTACTTCATGATTCCGATTTCTTCCTTACGAACTGCAATACCGACAGATACTGTATTGCTGATCAGGAAAATAGAAATGATAAGTAATAATGCTATGATTGCAATGGAAACATAGGAAACCAGTTTATTGACATTTCCCAGTGTCTTGGCTGCTTCCTCGGACTGATTTACCAGACGTACATGTTTCAGCCCTTCTATATAAGAAACCAGCTCTGACTGTTTCGTGATATCGTTCATGTATACACTGTAGTTTGCCTGATTTGCAAGCGGATTGTCATCTTTAAATCCGTCTGCCGCTTCAGATCCCTGGAAATATGTCTCTTTAAATTCTTCCCATGCCTCATCAGCGGATGTGAATTCAATTTTCTCTACTTCCGGGCGTTCCTTAATTTTCTTACCGATTGCCTTGATCTGTTTGTTCGTTGTTCCTTTATCAAAAAATACTGTGATCGGGACTTCCTGCTCTACTTTATGAGCAACATTGTTTACGTTATTCACGATAGAAAAGAAAATGCCAAACAAAAAAATACAGGCAGCCATGGTAATGATAGATGCCAGGGAAAACATCCAGTTTCTCTTAATGTTCTTGATACCCTGTTTCAGGGTATACCATATTGTGCTAGGCCTCATGATATTCTCCCTCTTTCTCGTCACTTATTATGGAACCTTCATGCATAGTAACTACACGTTTCTTCATTGCATTTACGATCTCTTTGTTGTGTGTTACAACAAGGACTGTGGTTCCTCTGTCGTTGATCTGTTCCAGAAGCTTCATGATTTCTTCGGAAG
>OLND01002003.1_pt1 | contig 19405 bp, 28 predicted proteins | sample 1672031 | NCBI WGS metagenome assembly OLND01 (sample SAMEA3136638, study PRJEB25190) | human gut metagenome | biome: human gut; feature: human-associated habitat; material: faeces | place: Austria | collected 2013 | reverse complement strand
GGAGACACCTACACTGAACTCCTTTCGGACATGGGTTCGACTCCCATCGCCTCCACCAACAAAAAGAGACGCCAATTCGTCAAGAATCGGCGTCTCTTTTTCCGCTTTGGTTACGCTTTTGGTTACACTTTTGTTTTATCCTATCCAATCTACCTTTTTGCCGTTTTGGCCCTCTTGGTGCCGAGAGCGTTTCGGCTGCGTTTGACCGGTCTATCCGGCAAAAGCTCCTCAGCAAAAACGAGGCTGCCATCCGGCGCGCAGAGTTCGAGCGCTCCGGCCGTGATTCTGCCGTGCAGCTTCTGCAATTTGCTTCGCAGGTCGTCATGTACCTCTGCGCCTGCAATGCCGAGATCACGCCCGATCCGGAGCAAAAAAGCATCACAAGGCGCACCCCCGGCGTCATAAAGGACCGCTATGCAGAGGTCTGTAAGTGGGACGTCGGTTTCCGCTTCGGTGCGACGGTCCGCGCCCAGCAGCAGGCTCCCGCCACCGAAAACTCTGTCTCCCGCCATGGCAGCCACACCGCCAAGCGCCCGCACATGCGGCGCGGCCACTGGCACCACTTCTGGACCGGCCCCATGGACAGCGCACAGGACCGGAAGCTGGTGCTCAAATGGCTCCCGCCTATTTTCGTCGGCTCCTCACAGGATGGCGAAATGCCGGTCACGCTCCACAAAGTAAAGCTCTGATACACGCAAAAACAGCCCCGCAAGGCCGGTATGGTCCTGCGGGGCTGTTGTCATGCTATGCGGCCTTGCGGCCTGCCGCCGGAGCGGCCAAGTAGTATAGCGGCCTTACTTGTTGACCTGGCTCTTCTTGTCCTCCAGGTACTTGTCCGCCTGGATTGCGGCGGTGGTGAACGAGTTGTTGTTCCACCAGCTGATGAGCGCGGCCACGGTGGTGATGCCGGCGGTCACCAGCTGCTCCACGGTGGCGCTCTCGATGGGCAGCACGGGCTTGCCGCAGGCCGACAGGATCTGGTTGGTCAGGGCCAGCAGCAGGACAGCAGTGCGGGTGATGGTACCGGCGGAGATGGTGGGTGCGTTGTAGGTCTTTGCGTTCATGTTCATAGTCAGTTCCTTTCTTTTTCTGCTTGTGACAGTTCTTTTGCTATCTGTTTTTCTCGGTCGCTCAGCGTCCACACGGTCGTGTTCGCTCTTTCCGCTGCGGCCTTTTCCCGTGCTGCTCTTTCCGCTGCGGCCTTTTCAGCCGCGAGCCGGTCAGACAGCAGCAGGCCATAGCCGAAGATCTCTTTTTTGTACGGCCGCTGCGCGTCCAGTCTGCCGATTCGGACACATTCGCCGCGCGGCACCTTGAAGTCGATGCCATACCGCGCGTATTTCTGCATCAGGGCGCTGGTCACAACATGGTCGGGGTAGGAATATTTCGGCAATTCCTTGACGGTCTCCCGCAACTGCCGCTTGGCTTCCTCGTTGATCAGCCTGGTCAGCTCCGGTGCCGTCTGCGCTACGACATCCCCGCCGTAGCTGGTGACGAAAGAGGTGCGCACCACTGCGCCGTTTTCGTACACGATGTTCGCGTCGCAGATCAGGTGATTCGTCCCTTCCTCGCAGGTCCTTGCCGAAAAGCAGGTCAGGCTCGGCGCAAACAGAAAAAACGGAATGCCCCGCTCCAGATAAAACGCGGTGATCTTGGCCAGAATGGAAAACGGCGGGTTATCCAGCACCACGGCGCCTTCCGGGTAGTCGTAGTGCTCATAGTCACCGCCGGGGTAGAACGGCCGCACGATCTTGTCCGGGTCGATGCCGTACTCTTTGCACGCCCAGTCCCGGACAACGGCATAAATGCCGGGTGGAGTGTAGCAGTCGTCCGTGGTTTTCTTCGGCTTGAATTTTTCCACGAATTCCTCATATGATTTTTCTTTCATGATTCTTTCTCTCTCGTGTTCGTTTGCTTCTAAACCGTCGAGCTCAGTGTTATGCGTCGCTGTCACGGATGGGCAGGGCCAGCAGCAGGGCAGCGGTGCGGGGCGATGGTTGCGGTAGAGATGTGATACTTAGACATGGTTAGATCCTTTCTGCTCTGTGGAGCTTTCTGCTTTTTGCTTGAGAATATCCACGGCCTTGATAATGACCTCCGGGATCGGCAGCCCCATCAAGCCCGCATTTTCGATAATAGAGATCGTTTCATTGGCCACGAACGCGATAACGGCAGCGTCCCGCACGAAGTTGGAGCCCATCACGGCATCCAGACGGCAGGCAACCAGCACGATCAGCAGGGTCTCGCCCTTGCGGATCAGCCCCTTCCAACCTGCGCGGCTTTCCAGCGTGCCGGTCTCGGTCTTGGGGCTTGCGTGGAAAACTCCCGCCACGATCAGACCGGTGATGTAGTCGATGGCCATAAAAATGACCAGCGTTTGCAGGGATGCGTCCCAGCCGCCGAAAAGGCTGGCGATCATGCTGCCGATCGCGCCGATGGCAAAACATACATAGTCTTTCACGGCTCGCCTCCTCACATCGTCCATCTGCTCTTTTTGGTGCGGGTGTCCACATGCACCCAGCCTTTGGTGCGGCCTGCCTTGACCGGGTAGCGGCCAACGCCGCCCCAGCCGGGTAGCAGGCTCTCGGCGTAGGCGGCCACGTCCTCGACGGACACGTCCGCCACCTGGATGTCCGCCGCCCGGCCCAGCAGGTGCTGGCTGCTCTTTGCTCCACCCACGGCCGCGTTGTGGGCCGCCGTGCGGTACCCGCTGGTGATCGTGATGGGCTTGCCAAAGTGCTCCCGGATGCACTGCAAAAGCATCACAAGGCTTTCGTCGATCATCACGACGTCGCTGCCGTCGCGACACCGGAACTCGCGCACCTTAAAGCCCGGTGCCAGCTGCCTGGCACCGTCCTTGGCAAGGCTGTACTGTTTGATTGCCATTTTGTCACGTCCTTTCTGTTTCGTCAGGTTCTTCTGTTTCCTCGTCCTTCTCGGATACTGCGGAGATGCCGTTTTCGGCCAGCAGGGCTTTCACGGTGCTGCGCAGACGGGCGGGCACCTCGTCCAGCGTCTTGATACCCTTGCGGATCAGGGCTGCATAAATTTTCGCCATCAATTTTCCTCCTTTTCTTCGTACAGCTCGCACAGGGCCACCTGAAGATCGGTGACACTGCTCTCCACGGCGGTCACCTGCGTCAGCAGGTCCGCGAGGGTGGGGTAGTGGTAGCCGTCAATCCAGAGTTCCAGAGGGTAAAGTGTTTTGTATGAATTAGCAACATGAAGGATGCCGTTTGTTTGGAATGTGATTGTAAAATCGTAGTTACAGTCATAAGTTGTCGTGCCACCGCGTGCAATGCTTTTTTCAGTGTTATTACCGCTGCTGCTGCTCCTGCCTTTGGTAATGCATATCTTATCAACATTGTCTGGAATCTGAACATCCCAAGTTGTGAATTTGTTAGGAGACGTCACATGGGTGTTCCACACCAGTCGCGCCTCCGACTTGACCGCCACACTGGCCGCGATGGTGTCATACAGCGTCTTGCCGCTGAGGGTGCCGTCCGCAGCGATGTCCAGATAGTCGCCCACCTTCACGCCGCCCAGCTGGTCTGCCGTAGCGGGCGGCAGGCTGTAAGGCGTGCCGAACTTGGCGTCGGCCTCTTTCTGGTTGTACACCTCCGTTTTCTTGTAGGTCTCCGCGCGGCTGTACACCTCCGCCTTTGCGTAGGTCTCGTTCTTGCCGTAGGCTCCCACATCCTCCGCCGTCAGGGCTGTGTCCTTTCCGGTTCCTCCGTGTTCCACGCCCAGCACGCCGGTCATCACATCCAGTGCCGTGGTGTCCTTGGTCTGCAGCGTCCGTGTGCTGCCGTCGCCCATGGTCAGGGTCATCACCTGCCCGTTCAGCTCGATGCGCTCCACATAGTCCGCACTGCCCGCTTCCAGCGCACCCACGTCCGCCGCCGTCAGGGTCACCACGCCGCCCTGGCCGTTCACGCTCTTCACCGGTCCGTCCGCCGGTGCCGTTTTATCCGCCCGCTCGGCTGCCTCCTCGGCCCGGGCTGCGCCACTTTCTGCCGCTTTCTGTGCCGCCCCGGCCTGTCCGGCCGCCGTCACCGCTTCTGTCCGTGCTGCCTCGGCTCTCTTCGCATCCTTCGCGGCCGCACCTGCGCTGTTCCGCGCTTCCTGCGCGCTGGTCGCCGCACTGTTCGAGTACGCCAGCACCCGCGCCACAAAGGTCTCGTACTGCGTCGGGCTGATCTCCGCGTCGCCGTCGGTGGCAAGCGTCTCGTAGCAGTCGTATTTTGCCGGCCGTGTCAGCGCCCGGAAGCCGTCCTCGCCCAGGGCCAGCAGCATCCAGCTGCCGCAGCTCGACGCGGTAAACTCCTTGCCCACCGCGCAGCTGTGCGCTTCGTCCAGCAAAATGGGGGCAGGCAGGGTGCCGTCCTGCCGCTGGATGTGCAGCGTCACGCTCTTGCCCTGCCAGCTCTCCGGCAGGGTAAATTCCAGCCGCTCTACGTTCGCGCTGCTCTGCCCGCCCAGGTGCAGCACCTTCATCTCCGGGGCAAACTCCACCCCGCCGAATCGCTTTTCCACGATCCTTACCTGCATGGTCTTTTCCTCCTTCCGTTTTTTTCCCAGTCTACCGTCCCGCTGCCCCGCAAAAAACCGTGTACTTTTACAAAAGAACCCCGGCAGGTCTTGCCCGCCGGGGTTCTTTCTATTGGTGACAAAGCGTCACCGGTTGGCTGCCACTTGGTTGGCATCTGGTCGTCACCGCAGCAGTGCATACGGGTCCTCTTCCGGTTCCGCCTGTGCCGCCTTCTCCGCCGCTTTTTCCCACTGCGCAAAGGTCTTTTCCGTGTACAGTGCGTTTCCGTCCGTGTCGGTCAGGGCCAGCAGCACGTCGGCCATCTGTTGCTTGTCCGCATCGCTGCCCGCCAGATACTCCGGCTTTGCCAGCTCGGTCAGCTTGCTCTTCACGCTGCTCGGCGTACGTCCGGCCTTCATCAGCCGGTCGTACTCGGCCTGCACGTCCTGCGCCTTCCGGCTGTCCACCGCCTCGCTCAGGTCCGCGTACATGTCGCTCGCGTCGCCCTTCAGCATCTCGGTCTCCAGTGCATTCACGGCCCCGGTCACGCAGTCGATCACGGCTTCCCGCTTCGGCGCGTCCTCCTTCACATTCTTCCGGATGCCCAGCACGTCGTACAGCGCTTCGATGGTCTCCGTCTCCAGCCGGTACCGCTCGGCTTCGTTCCCTTCCATCTGTGCCTTTGCCGCCGCCCGGGTGTCGGCGTCGTACTTCTTCAGCCGGGTCTTCAGCTGCTTGTAGATCTCGCCCTCCTTGCCCATGGCCACCAGTTTCTCCACCGCCGCCTGTGCCTCGTCCGCGTCGCCGCTGGCATAGGCATTGTACAGCCGGTCATACTGCCCGGTCGCGCTCTCCGGCAGGCTGTTGAAGCTAAATTTTCCGCCCTGCGCCACGTTCTGCGCATCGTCCCAGTACCCGCGCACTGCGTCCACCATCTTCCGGCCGTTGCCGTAGGGCACCCCCACGATCTCAAAGCCGTTTTCGATCAGGGCCATGCCCTTCTCCATCAGCTTCTTGTGGTGCTTTTCCAGCTCCGCCTCGTCCATCTCGCTGGTGTCCTTCTTCAGCTCCGCCGTAAACTTCACCACATCCGACGCCATGTCGTTTACCGCGCTGATGTTCGTGGCGCTGATCACGTCGTAATCCTTGCCCTCGATGGCGTTGTCGATCAGGCTGTACAGCTCGCTGCCAAACAGGAAGTTGCCCATCGTGCTCTCGGTGGACAGCGAGAAAAAGCGGCTCACCATGCTCTTCAGGGTCACGTCGCCGTTCTCGTCCTGCTCCCTGTCCCACCGGTGCAGCAGGAAGTCCGCGCCGATCTTCATCATGGCAAACACCGCCACCTGCGCCGCCTGGCTCAGGATGGCCCGGTCCCGCTGCTTTGTCGCCCGCTGCAGCTCTGCCTTGTTCGCGTCGCTGGCGTCCGCCTTGTACCGCGCCGCCTGCGCTTTCCAGTCGCCCACCGCGTCGATCAGGATGCCCGCATTCTGGAAGCGCTGGGTCGTGAACATCGTAAATGTCTTTACCATCTCGTCCGGGTTGCGCTGGATGCCTGCCCGCTGCATCACGGTGTAGTTCGGCTGGGTCTGCTCGATCACCTTCTGGTAGGTGCGGTTCACGGCCTCCCAGTATGCCGGGCTGCCGGTCTCGCCCGCTCCCTCGAATTCCGCCGCGTGGTTTTTGACATAGGCCTTGCTGCCCTCCCACAGGGCCGCCACCGTGATCTCGTCCATGCCGTTGATTGTGAAAACTCGCGGTAGACGTTGGGCGTGCGCTTGGGGTCAACAACAAGCGTCCTTTTTTGCAGCCACTTGATGCGGTAGTTTACACAGCCGGGGCGCTTGATGCAAGGGCGGGCCTGCAGGCCGTATTCCCGTAGATCGTGCACGCTCTTGGGTTCTGCACAGTCGCAATAAATAACCTGTTCCGGGGCCGTTTCTGCGCCTGTGATGGGGTTCTTCCGGGGTTCTCCCACATGGTCAAGGCCGTGTGCCCGGATCTCGGCGGCAAGGGCTTCATTTGACAGGCCGCGCTTGTAAATCTCATCCGCAAAATAGATGGTTTCGGTGCTGCGGTCATAGTACAGCGCCACAACGGCAGCAGGGTCAGACGCAAAGCCAAAATCACAGCCCACATAGCGGTAACACTGCATTGCAAGCTCTTCGTCCGCGATCTCTCGCACTTCCAGCGTGGTGAAAACCTCGCCGCCGCTGCCGGTGGGAATGCCCAAATACTCATGCTCGTACACCTTCGGGTTTAGGCTCTGGATGCGCTGGGCTTCGTTCAGAAACACCTCTCCCAGCCATTCAGGCGGCACCTGGATGTAATCCGTGTGCAGGGTCAATGCTTCCTCATTGGGCTGCTGGATAAACTTATTTGCCCAGTTATTCAGGGACACAGGCGGGTTGAAGCTGCGGAACACCACAGGCTTGCCGCCACGGCCTACAGACTGCATTACAGAGCGTACAAAATTTTCACCGGGCAGCTCGGAAAATTCCTCGAACCATACCCACCGAAAGAAGCCCTTTGCGGGCTTGATGGACTTGATCTTGCTGTTATCGTCCAGCCCTCGGAAGATGATCTGTGCGCCGGTAGGAAGGTAGGTGCAGCGCATAGGGGACACGGTGCAGGCCCACAGGTCAGACACGCCCAGCGCGTCAATAGCCCATTGGATTTGTGCAAACACGGATTCCCTCAAGGTGCTGCCCCACCGCCTGAACACCACAGCAGAGCCGGTGCCGGTGGGGTCTTTCTGGATGCCGTCCACGATCTCCAACGACACAAAGGACGATTTGCAGGAGCCGCGCCCACCGGGAAGATTGTAGTAGGTGTGTGCATCGGCTGCTATATCCGCGTGGATAGCGTGGTATACAGCCGCTTCGTGCTCGGTGGGGTCGATGCCCTGCACGCGCTCAAACGTGGCAGCTCTGGCCGCTTTCCGGGCCTGTAGTGCCCGGATGCGCTTTTCCAGTCGGTCAAGCTCCATTCGCTTCCACCTCGTTCAGCAGCTTTTCCAGCTCTGCCAGCTTCTTCTGCTGTTCGTCAATGCGGATGCAGTTTAGAACGCTGTTGCAGCAATTTGTGATAGCTGTTGCCCGCTGCGGGTCGATCTGGTTATTCAGCAGCATATTTGCGATCTTGGACAGCGTGCGGCGTACCTCTGCGGGAGTTGAAAGTTTGATCTTCAAATATACTCACCTCGATACAAAAAGGGCGCACAGGTTGCCCCATGCGCCCAGATGATGCCATATCAGGCGATTGCCTGATAATAGATAGCCTTGCTCTTATTTTCCAGAACAAAGCAGTCGTAGTAAATACGGCCCTCCACCAGACTGCCGGACAGGAAAGGCGGGTCAAGGTGAATCTTGTACTCTGCCAGTTTGACCGGGGCCACGGTAGCCACGGGATGCGCGATCATAAAACCAAACTTCTCAGGCAGGCGGTTAGACGCGATCTTGACCACGTTCAGGCCGTCCAGCTGGGCGATAACGCCCTTCTTGCGCAGTTCTGCACCGATGTCCTGATTGTCGAAGGTGGCCTTGGACTGCTTCAGGAGCGTGTAGGCGGTCGGGGTCAGGATAAGCACGCGATCAGATGCGGGCACCTCAGCATCATCCATCTGGGCATTTGCCGTGATGATCTGCGTATAGATGTTTTCAGCGGTCAGGGCTGCGGCTTCCGGCTTAATGCCTGCATTTGCTGCCATCACGCTGTAAACATAGGAGTCGATCTCCGGGAACACCTTCTCACGCTGCTGGCGTGCCAGAGCGCTGGCAGCTGCAACCTGCATCTTGGTTTCGTCCGTGTCCATCTTGTCCACCTCGAACGTGAAAGAACGATCTTTGTTGATCGTGAATGTCTCGGTGGTGGCCTGCAGGGTGCTGATCGTGCCATACTGGGACTTGTTGCCGTCCAGAATGGGGCCGTTGCGGTTGAAGTCCTCCATATCGGTGGTCTTGACCTTATACAGCTTGATGGTCTTTGCGCCGTCAAAGCTGAAATCCTTGTTCGTCACAAGGCTGGTTTTGCTCTCGGAGTAAAACTGTTCGTCTGTATATGCCTGGAACTGGGTTGCTAACTCAATAGCCATTTATAGATCCTCTTTCAGTTGCTCAGACCGAAAGCCCGCTTTAACTCAGCGTCTTTGTCTTTACCCTGGGAAAGCCAGGTCGGCGGGGTGTCCACCTTTGCACCGGTGGTGGTCGTGGTGACAGTGTACCCGTTGCCGGTGACGCTCTGCACCGCCTTTACAGCGGTCTTGAACGCTTCCGGGTCGCTGGTGTCCAGCTTATCCAGCAGCGCCGCGCTGATATGGTTATCAGCCAGATACTGCTTGCAGGCTTCCCGGGCTTCCCACTGGCTGAAACGCTGGCTTTTGGCTTCCAACGCTTCCTCGCGGGCTTTCAAGTCTTTTTCTCGTGCGTCAAGGTCGCCCACGCGCTCGGCACTCTTGGAGCGCTCACGGGCAAGCCGATCTGCAACGATGGTGTTTACTTCGGATTGTGAAAACATCCGCTCAGAGCCGTTATTTTCGGGCTGCTGGGCGGCGCTGGGGGTAGTGTTGGGATTCTCCATTGATAGCACCTCATTTTCCGTATGAGTAGACGTAAAAAGCAGCAGGCGGCAAACCTTATGCCGCGCATGGTGCACCGGGGAAAGGAAAAGCCCGGTGCAAGGGGTATGTCCGCTCCTGCAATGCTGGGCGCTCTGATCGTGGGTCATGGCACACCCACAGCCAGACCGTGCAGCAAAGAGCAGTCAGGAGCCGGACGGCGCTATAAGCCGCCTGCTATGCTCAGTATACCACATTGCGTTGTAAAATGCAAATATAATGCTATGCAATGTCAATTTGTTGCTACATTGCGTTTCTGCTGGGACAACTGTAAACTGTATGCGCCGTAGCTCATGCCCATAGCGTCAGCCATAGCGGCCACTTCACCCAGTGACAGCCGTTCGCCGTGTTCCAGATGATATGCAGCCCACGCCAGAGTTTTCACGCGGTTTCGCTCCCGTTCATCCTGGGCTTGCTTCATCTCGCAGTCAAGACAGCGGATTCCCGGTGCAAACTGGTACATCACAGCCCCACAGACAGGGCATTTTTTGAGCCTTTTCTTCATGGTATAGAATGACCTCCGGCAAATAAAAAGAGCGTGCAGTAGCCTTTCCGGGGCTGTAACACGCTCTCAGGGGTGGGGGTGGTGCTATGTACTCCACGCACCACCGTTAAAATTTACTCTTTGTAATGGTCTGAAAGAGCGTCTGTACTACGCTCATATTGTACCATAAAACGGACTTAACTGCAAGAATTTTACCTTGTAATGTCATTTCAATCACCTGTTTGCGGCTTCCATAGCTGCAATCTGTTTGTCCGTCAGCTCGTTGAGCTGGTCTTTCAGCCCTGCAACGTCGCATATAGCAGCACTCAGGAGCGAATCATACCGCGGGGCAGCTTCCCATAGAAACGTGATCTCGTCTCTTGTGTGGCTGCGGTCAAGGTTATTCGCTTTGTGGCTTTCTTCAAACCATTCTGCAAAAATCGACAGCAGATTGTGAATGTCCTCAACAGCTCCGGCCAACTGCCCATAATCTACATCATTCAGGCACATACTGTCACACCCCCTTACCGGATGCCGCTGAACCACATCACAGCGGCACCGAGGAAACAGACCAGCGCGAACGGTGCCACGCACGAAAATTGATAAGCGGTGTAACCAAACATTGAAAAATCCTCCACATTTTGATAAAATAGAGGGCGGGAAACATTACTGCAATGCGTTGTCCCGCCATTTGCCGCCCGTCCCTGTTGGCGCAGGGAAAGGCGGCTTTCTGTTTGTCGGCGGTCTTAATCAGGACGGCATGGAATCGTCTTTGACAGACTTCACGAGTTCTGCAAACTTCTCCGGGGTCATGTCGTGGGTGAAATCCGTATAGGCTTCAACGCCGTTCTTCACACCTTCCTGCTCTGCCTGCGCCATCAGATCAGCGGCCAGCATGGCAATAGCGTTCTTGTCCACAGTGCTGACGGGCAGGTCATTCAGAGCGTTCATCAGGGCATTCGCCGCATTAACCAGCGGTTCACACTGCATACGGACTTCACGCGGGATAATGAGCAAACCTTCTTCGCCCAAAGAAATGTCGAGAATGTCAACGCTGCAAGGCGCCACACTGGGCGCAGGCTGGTCGATCTTATCCATCTGGGTGCGGGCCTGCATCATGGAGACAAAAGCCTTGCCAGCATCCTTCGTTCCCTCAATGTAGCCGTAGCCCATTGCGGCCTTGCCGATCTCTGCCGCCAGCGTGTTCAGATCATCAACTACAGTGGCAGGAATCGACAAAGAGGACTGGTATGCGTCCAGATAGGCGCAGAAGTCTTCCACCTTCTTGCAGGTTTCGGGGTCGTCCTTTGCTGCCAGCTCAATATTGACGCTGTTCACATCGATTTTGCCATCTGCGGTAAGTTTGAAATCAACCATGATAGTTGTCCTTTCTGGCCTTACAGGCCACTCAAAAAATTATTATAAACACGGCCATTTAGGCCGGGTTGCCGTTGGTTCAGCGGATAATGCCCTTCGCGAAGGTCCAAATAAGGTCAAGCTTCTCAACGTTGGCCTTTTTCAGCAGCTCCACAATGACCTCAACATAGCGGTCACGGTTTACCTGTGTGTCGTTCACAAAATCACCCCCTCACGCGCTCTTGCTGCTGTCGCTGATCTGAGCAGCAGGCTGGGTGCCCTGCGTCAGCTGGGGCGCTGTCTTTGGGGTCTGCAGGGCTTTTGCCGGGGCTTTTTTAATTGCCTGCATGAATGCCGGGCGATAGATGCGATTCATCTCGCTCACGCTGGTATCACGGGATGCAAGCAAACTGCGCATTGCGGACGGATTGCCGTAGAGCTTGCGCACAGCTTCCGGCAGAGCGTTAAATACATCCCATGCCCGCGCAAGGCATTTTTCCCGGCTGTTTTCTTCGTCCAGATTTCCACCGTTCCGGGCGCACTCTAGCTCGCTGTCAATCCGTTTGGCCGCTGCCAGAGTGTTTACCCACATCTGTTCCGGGGACGGCAGCGCGTCAAGCTGGATGTCCCGCACAGCTTCCTGCCAGTCAGCAAGGAACTGTTTCGGATAGCGGCAATTACCCAGTGCAGCATAGAAAGCTGCTTCGGCAATATCATCCGGCACAGTGCCCAGATTGGCCGTGTAGGCTTTCAGCTGAGCGGTTATAGTTTCATCAGAAAGGTGCTGCTCGAAGTAGTCCATGCGGGTCTGCATCAGTTCTTTTACCTTTTCAAGGGTCATTTTGTATCACGCTCCATTCTTTCGCTTGAGATTTTCGATTATTCGGCTGATCTGGTCGCCAGCGCTTTCAAACTCTGGCACGGTGCTGGGCGGCTTGTCCTTATCCAGCGGGTAAAATTTCAGCCAGCCCTGCCGCGTGGCCTGCTTGACCACCTCTGTCCATTCACAGCGGTGAAATTCTTCATCCAGCTGCTGGCACAAGCTGCGCCGCATGGTATCGGTTAGGCTCTTGCGCTTTTCTTTGCGCATACGGTCATAGTCCCGAAGGGCTTGTAGCAGCTCGCCGTCACCATCGGCAAAGGTTGTGAAAATACCCGCCAGGGGAGTATCAGACTCGCCAGCCGCGGCAGCGGCGGTGCTATCCTTCTCTTTTTCTTTCTCCCTCTCATTCTCATTATCCTTCTCTTTTTCTTTCTCCTTCTCCTTATGTAAACCATTGGTTTCAGAATCGGGAAAACCAAAAGAATCATTTTTTGACGGTCTGCCGCCGTTCACGCCTGCATTGTATCGCTTCTGTGATGTGTCCAAAAGCGGTTTGACTACAGCCCAACAGCCGGAGATGCTAGGGGGCAACACGGGATCCACTCCGGTTGTGGCATAGTCTATTATGGCTTCATAGAAGGTTGCGCGAAGCCTGGGCGGCATGGTCTTGCCCGCTTCACGGAATGTGAAGTAGAACGGAAAATACTTTCGGGGCAAGCGTTACGCTCCTTTCCTCTGGCCGGGCAGCGGTTCAAAGAAAAACTCCCCGATCTGCTCCCGGGGGATGTTCAGGACAGCGGCCACGCGGGTGATCTCGTCACTCGTCCACGGCTGGTAGCCCTTTCATGCGGGCCGTCATGGTGCTTTTTGCCATGCCTGCGGCCTGTGCAACATCGCCTTGCCGCAGCTCCATTTCCGCGAACCTTACGCGGAGTTTGTGATAAGGCTGGTACATTGTTACACCTCTTCTTTCAAATCGTCAACGGTCACGCCCAGAGCTGCGGCCACGTGGCCTGCGGTGGTACGCCATACGGGCTGCCCTTTGCGCATCTTGATAACAGCGCTGCGGCCTACACCGGCTTTCTGCGCCAGCTCTTCGCCGGTCAGATTTTGACGTGCCATTTCTGCGATAATCTTCACGCGGTCGACGACAATAGATTTAGACATTTGGTTCACCTCCTTTCTAATTGGTCAGAAACTTTTGTTTCTGTCTGCATTATAACAGCAATAAAAGTTACTGTCAAGAGAAAAATAGAAATTTTTGTTGCTGTTAATATATAAACGTGGTACACTATACTAAAGGAGCGTGTACAGATGGAACAAACAATAGGTGCTAAAATCCGTGAGTTTCGCAAAGCGCGGGGAATGACACAAAAAGAACTTGGCGAAAAATCTGGAATCGCAGAGCCTACTATACGACGGTATGAACTCGGAAAATTAAATCCGAAATTTGAAACCGTCAAAAAAATTGCTACTGCGTTAAACGTCCCTGCTGCTATTTTTTTTCCTATTGACGAACAAACCGAGTACGCAAAACGTGTAGCAAAAACCGCTTTGTGGGCTGCGGAAGACTTGGCAAAAGACGAAGGCGTAATATGGGACGCTGCAACTTATAATCGCGAGAGAAAATCCATAATCGAAGGTATTTCTAACTTTTATTCGGTAAATCAAGATATTCTTGATGCATTCATTCCAGAGCGCCCAGAAACTGGAGCTTTAAGCGATGCGAATTGGAGTGAGCCATCCCCAAAAGAACAGGCATGGAATCTTTTCAACGCAATACCGTCAGATGAAAAGAAAAAAGCTGCTGTGCAAATTGCAATAAACGATATCTTGAACGAATACGGTAAAGCTCCACTTCCAGCATTTAACAGAATAATGAAGTCTTATGGTAAAAATGAACCGCTCACATATAAACTTGTTGAAGATTTAGAAGCTCTTATATATGATCCGTCCACAGATCTCGATAAAAAATAAGGCCCACTGCACAGAGCACAGCAGACGGCGGGGAGAGCGGAAAATTCCGCTGTCAAGGGGTCTGCGCAAAATTGCGCTACCCACTGACGGGCAATCATTGACATAGAAAGAAGGTGAACCAATGGAATTGACCATAGAGAACCTGCGCACACTGGCTCAGGGCGGGCAAATCTTTCTGACAGCCCATTCACAGGCCCGGCTTTATGAGCGCGGTATCCTGCTGGCAGACATTCGGCAGGCCATCCAGAGCGGGAAGATCATCGAATACCGTCCGGATGATTACCGCTGTCCGTCCTGCTTGGTGCTGGGGGTCAACATGGCAGGCCGCTGGCTGCACGTTGTGTGCGGTATCCATGAGGGTGCATTGTGGATTCTCACAGCCTACTGGCCAGATCTCGACCACTGGAACGCAACATATACTGAACGAAAGAAGAAAGGGGAATAAATTATGACCTGTTTTTTCTGCAAGGGCGAAATGAAGCCCAGCACGACCATTCACACGGTGCAGCTGAAGAACTGCGTTGTGGTTATCAAAAATGTTCCCTGCATGGAGTGCGAACAGTGCGGTGAAGTCGTGCTGTCTGCCGATACAACGGAGAAGATAGAGCGCATTTTGCAGACGGTCGAAAAGGCTGTTGCTGAAATTACCGTGGTCAACTTCCCGGATTGTGCAGCATGAGCAGGCGAACGAACAGCGCCGTTTGGCAGGAAGCTTACAGCCGGTGGCGTGTGGCGGTGCAGAAAGACGGCCAGCGCCGGTATTTTTACAGCAGCACTCCCGGCCGCACAGGCCAGCGGGAAGCGAACCGCAAGGCTGATGCGTGGCTTGAGGACGGCATAGGCGTGAAGGTGGGCCGCGTTGAGGACGTGTATAAGATCTGGCTCGAGGGCTTAAAGCAGACCACCAGCGCAAGCAATTATGAACCGATTGAGAGCCGGTGGCGTACCTGGGTGCTGCCGATCATCGGAAAAAAGCGGGTCAATGCCCTGACGGATGCTGATTTGCAAGCCATCGTAAACAAGGCCGCTGCCGCTGGCAAGAGCCGGAAAACACTGCAGTCCATTGCCGGTGATCTCCGGGCCTTTTGCAAATTCTGCCGCAAAGCAAAGCTCTCCACCTATCTGCCGGAGGATGTGCAGATACCAGCCAGCGCACGCCTGAAGGGCAAGAAGGTCTTGCAGCCAGATGATTTAATAAAGTTGTTCAGCATCGACACGACATTGTATCGCAACAAGCGCGTGCACGATGATTATATCAACGCATACAGATTTGCGGTGCTTACCGGCTTGCGGCCCGGGGAACTGCTGGGCCTGCGCTGGGCAGATATCAAAGGCAGCACCGTCAACATCTCCCGTGCCATCAACGTAAAAGGGCAGGAGACGCGCGGAAAGAACGAAAATGCTTGCCGGTCATTCGTCCTGCCGGACGTTGCAAAAGCTGTCCTAGAAGCTCAGAGGGCTATCACCGGCCATTGTGAAAGCGTGTTCTGTCTGGAAACAGAGCGCCGGTTTTATAAGCGCTGGAAAGTGTACTGCGCTGCCAACGATCTGCAGCCGGTCAGCCTGTACGAATTGCGGCACAGCTTTGTTTCCGCGATCAAGACGCTGCCCGCCGGGGAGGTCAAGGCGCTTGTAGGCCACAGCCAGGACATGGACACATTCGGCCAGTACAGCCACGCTCTGACGGGTGAGGATGTGCAGACCGCGCAGGCCGTCAATGCGGTATTTATGAAGCTGCTGCACGGCTGAAAAATACCACACTTTTTACCACACTTCCCGATTTTATGGAACTGGGTGCGGTTCTATGTGCAGAATTTCAGCCCATAGCAACGCCACATTTTCAGCCTGAAAATTGCGATTTTTTCACGATAGAACGTCGGGAATTGGTTCGACTCCCATCGCCTCCACCAAAAACAGAACTCCCCTGCCGCGCTGCGGTGGGGGAGTTCTTGTTTTTGTGGCCCCGGCGATGAGGAGGCAAACAACACGACCCTGCGCAGCAGAGGCAGCAATCAGCCCAGTGGGCTGTTGCTGAGCGCGCAGGTCCCAGTCCCAACTATCCGGAATGTCTACTGGGGTAGTGTTATCTGGCAAAGTTCTGGTTTTTACGAAATAACGTTATAAATAGAATTTTGCCAGATATTTCACCCCCGTAGAGGTTTGCGAAAGCATCCAGTTTTTTCTGTACGCAAAAACGCCCCATCCGCCAGATATTGCAGTCTGACAGATGGGGCGTTCTCTGTTCACTTAAGGCGGTTTACAGCTCTCCGCGGCCGGAAAGCGCGCGGTAAAGGGTGGTCTCGTCGGTATACTCCAGGCTTGCACCCACCGGCAGACCGTAGGCCAGACGGGTGGTCTTGATGCCCAGCGGCTTGATGAGCTTGGCCAGATACATGGCGGTTGCCTCCCCCTCTACGGTGGGGTTCATGGCCATGATCACTTCCTTGACCTTGCCGTCACCCAGACGGGCCAGCAGTTCCTTCACACTGAGCTGCTCGGCCCCGATGCCGTCCATGGGGCTGATCAGGCCATGCAGCACATGATACAGGCCGTGGTACTCCCGGGTACGCTCAAACGCCTGCACATCCCGCGGCGTTTCCACCACGCAGATGACCGACGTGTCCCGCTTGGCGCTGGCGCAGATGGGGCAGATCTCGGCCTCGGTGTAGTTCTGGCAGATGCGGCAGCGGTGGAGCTTGGTGTGCGCGTTCTGGATGGCCGAAGCCAGGGCCGCCGCGTCCTCATCGGACATGCTCAACACCTGATAGGCCATGCGGGTCGCGCCTTTGCGCCCGATGCCCGGAAACTTGCCGAACTCTTCGATCAGCTTTTCCAGCGGGGCAGCATTGTAGCCCATGTTCTTCCCTCCAGCCGGATCAGAGACCCGGAATGTTCATGCCGCCGGTCAGCTTGCCCATCTCGGCCTCGGCGGTCTCGTCCACCTGCTTGACGGTGGCGTTGACGGCAGCAGCCACCAGATCTTCCAGCATCTCGATGTCATCCGGGTCCACAGCTTCGGGCTTGATGGTGATGGCCAGCACCTCGTGCTTGCCGTTCATCTTCACGGTGACCATTTCACCGGAGGCACTGCCGGTGTACTCGGCGGCTTCCAGCTCGGCCTGCTTGGCCTTCATGTCCTCCTGCATCTTCTGGGCCTGACGCATCAGGGCGTTCATATCGGGGCGGCCAAAGCCTGCGGGCATTCTTGCTTTCATAGTTTGTTCTCCTTTGTCTTATCGGTTGAAAGGCCTTCCCCCAAAGGGGAAGCCTTATTTCTGTTTTCGGGCGGTATCCTCAATGGACACATCCAGCCCCAGCTTTTCCAGTGCGTGGAGCGACTGTTCCGCGTTGGACACGGTTTTCCCTGCGGTTCTGGGCTCGTAGGGGCCGATGGGGATCGCCTTGCCGGACACCTGCAAAATGAGCTTTTTGATCAGCCGCTGGCTGTCCTTATTGGCCCGGATGAAATCGCGGAAGGTCTTGCCGCCGTCAATGAGCACCCGGGTACCGTCAAAGTACGCCTTGGATTTGCGCAGGTAACTGTACAGCATGGGGTCCACTTCCTGCAGCTTCTGGGTGATCTGTGCCCACTCCGGGTATGGGGCCAGACTGCCCGCTGCCGGTCTGGGCTGTGCGGGAGCGGCTTCCTGCTTCGGGGCCGGGGCCGTTGTCTGCGGCGCAGGAGACGGTTCCTCGCGGGGCGGCGGCACGGACCGTGCCGGTGCGGAGGGTTCCTCCCAGGGCAGCGCTTCCCCGCCCTGCACGGGCGGTTCCTCCGGAAGCGGCGGCAGCTCTTCGGCCTGCACGGGCACCTGCACAGATGCAGGTTCCTGTGTCGGCTCCGGTGCGGACTGCACCGGCTCTGCCGCAGGCTGCGGCATTTCCGGCAGCGGGGCAGATTCCACGACCGGCTGCTGTACGGGAGCCTGCTGTACCGGTGCGCTCACAAAGGGCTGCACCGCCGGAGCCGAAGCAAACGGCTGCACGGCAGCGGGCTGTGCGGCACGGGCGACCGGTGCTGCCTGCACTGGTACGGTCTGCCGCTGCTGCGGCGGTTCCGACAGGCTGAACAGCGCCAGTTCCAGCTCAATGCGCTGGTCACTGCCGCGGGTCATGTGCTCCAGTGCCGTGCCCAGGGTGCGGATGGCCCGGATGGCCTCCCGCTGGCCCAGCTGCGGGCCTTTTTCCAGATACTGCGCCTCCTCTTCCGGCGACACACCGGAGAGCAGTGCCTGCCCGCCGGGCAAAGCCGCCAGCATCAGGGCGCGGTAGTGGGCGATGAGTTCTTCGGTCAGGCGTTTAACGTCCACCGACTGCTGCCGCAGCTGGGCCAGCTGGGCCAGTGCGGCGGCTCCGTCCTGCGCTTCCAGCGCGTCGGAGATGCGAAACAAATAGCTGCGGTCGGTCACACCGGCCATGCGGCGCACCACGTCCGCGTCGATCTTTGCCGTGACGCCTGCGCAGGTGTCCAGAATGGACAACGCATCGCGCAGGGCACCGTCGGCCAGGCGGGCGATCAGCTCCGCGCCGTCCGAGGTCAGTTCCAAGTGCTCTTCCCCGGCGATATACTCCACCCGCTGTGCGATGTCCTCCGGCCCGATGCGGGTAAAATCATACCGCTGGCAGCGGGACAGGATGGTGGCTGGCACCTTCTGGATCTCGGTGGTGGCCAGAATAAAAATGACATGGGCCGGCGGTTCTTCCAGCGTCTTGAGCAGCGCATTGAAGGCCGCCGTGGACAGCATGTGCACCTCGTCGATGATGTATACCTTATACTGGCAGGCGCTGGGGGTGTAGGCGGTCTCATCCCGCAGGTCGCGGATATCGTCCACGCCGTTGTTGGATGCGGCGTCCATCTCCACCACATCCAGAATGCTGCCGTTGTCGATGCCCTTGCAGATCTCGCATTCGCCGCAGGGGTCGCCGTTCTGCGGGTGCAGGCAGTTGACCGCCTTGGCAAAGATCTTGGCACAGGTGGTCTTGCCGGTGCCGCGCACGCCGGTGAACAGGTAGGCGTGGCCCACACGGCCGGTGGCGATCTGATTGCGCAGGGCCGTCACAATGCCGCGCTGACCCACCACATCTTCAAACCGCTGGGGTCTCCACTTGCGGTACAGGGCTCGATACATGAGCCGCACTCCCCTTTCCGGACAAAATCGGCAATAAAAAAGGACAGCGCATGACGGGGTTTTGTCCCCGCCCTGCGTAGCTCGGCATACGGATGCAGGCTGTCTGAAACGCACAGAGCACACCGCTTAAGGCTGCTTGGTTCCCCACCTGACCTGGTTCACAGCGGCTCCATCGTACAGGACCCGCATCCGTATGCCGAACCACGCCGCAGGCGCTGTCCGACGCACTTTTCTGAGTGCTTGAATATTGTACCACAAACGCAGGCAGAATTCAAGAGGGAGACAAAAAAGGACCCCGGAAGCATCCGCAGACACTTCCGGGGCCCTCAGGTTCAATTCAGCTCAGATGGGTGCGATCAGGACTGGCAGGCAGTAATCAGGCTCATCTTGTAGACCTCGTCAGCGTTGCAGCCACGGGACAGGTCGTTGATGGGAGCGTTCAGGCCCTGCAGGATGGGGCCGTAGGCAGCGTAGCCGCCCAGACGCTGTGCGA
>OLND01002000.1_pt1 | contig 19418 bp, 16 predicted proteins | sample 1672031 | NCBI WGS metagenome assembly OLND01 (sample SAMEA3136638, study PRJEB25190) | human gut metagenome | biome: human gut; feature: human-associated habitat; material: faeces | place: Austria | collected 2013 | reverse complement strand
TCTCTTAGTGTTTCTTATGGTATGGAACCTGAACAAGAAGCCTTATCTATTGTTTTCTTCAAGGACTGAGAGGCCGCTTCCCCGTTAATAAATTAAATCCCAATTCAATTCCTTGCAGTTCCTTCTGCATCTCCCGAAAGAATTCCGACGTATGCCACCCATCCATCGCCGCATGGGCAATCGTAAGCGTCAGCGGAAGTGTCAGTTTCCCGTTATCTTCTGTGTATTTACCAAATGTAATGATCGGAAACAGCGGCACATGATCAGATGCTGTTGATGCCGCATATCCGGTGTAATCCAACCATGGCACGCAGGAAATACAGTAAAAGTTCACCGGCTGTCCGGCTTTTGCCTTGACGCCTCTGACCTTCTTTGCAGCTTCTATGTCCTCTTCTATTCTCTTATAGAAAGTCGCAAAGTCATCATCGTATTCGCTCCAGCAGTCAGAAAATGTGTGATCCTCTTTGTGGAAGATCGTATAATTCGGGTGTATCACATCCCACACTCCCGGATTGCCTTCTTCGTCCGTCATCATTTTCATGAAGGGCAGACGGTTCACAACATTTGACGTACACCAGATAAATGCCGCATAGAAATGCACTCCGAGCCGGTCGCATTCTGCTCTTAATCTTGTTACATCCAGGCGCGCTGTCATGCTGTAGTTTACTTTTAGTTTTTCGGTATAATACTTGTAGTGATCCTGTCGCGGCCAGGTTGACTGGTCGATTTTTCTATATGGTGGAAGACTCATAATGTCACCTCTTATTGTATATTACTTCGAATTGATATAGAAAGCATGTCAAGTAAACAAATAAGTAAGTATATATTGCCTTATTGTAAAATGATGATATAATTAAAATCGGGTGCTGCCATAAAACGGTAGGCGGTTAGTCCTTTTAACAGAGGGACTGTGATGACTGTAATCCACACCCTCTGATTACATAGCCCGTAAGGGACTCCAATGGAAAGGAGGGCTAAGCCATGAGCATTATAGATTTTATAGCAGTGGTGAGCTTCGGCTTAACCTGCTTCGGACTAGGATATACATTTGGCAAAGATAACAATAATTCACAAAAATAGCCGCCCGATGTCTGGTAAACTAGGCGACTAATTTTGCTTAAACTATTGGACTGACCGTCTATCGGCAGCACCCTTTTTCTATAACTATACTAACATCATCTTATGAATATGTCAATTTCTTATTTCATTCCAGAAAGATTCCCCATCTCCCCGGTATTTATTTCCAAGAGCTTCCGCGATCGTCGCCGCCATATCTGCAAACCCTTTTCTGGTATGCAGGTTTACTCCCGCTTTGATCTCTTTTCCATATATGAGGCAAGGCACATATTCCCTCGTATGATCTGTCCCGGTATATCCTGGATCACAGCCATGGTCTGCCGTGATCATCAGCATATCATCATCCCGCATATTCGCAAGGAACTCTCCCAGCTGTTCATCAAATTGCGTCAATGCTCCTGCATATCCTGCAATATCACGCCGGTGTCCATAGATCATATCCCCGTCTACTAAGTTCACATAGCAAAGTCCGTCGAACTCTTTCTTCTGTATCTCGATCGTCTTTTCCATATTCTTTTCATTTCCCTGATTCGGGTAGGTCTCCGTCACTCCCTGCCCTTCAAAGATATCATAGATCTTTCCGACACCGATCACATCTTTTCCTTCTGCTTTTAATGCATCCAACACCGTCTGTCTCGGCGGTGCAAGTGAAAAGTCATGCCGTCTGATTGTCCGTTCGTAATTTGGCCATGTTCCGATGAATGGTCTTGCGATCACTCTTCCGACTCCGAGATCTCCAGTCAGCATCTCTCTGGCAATCTTACAGTATTCATATAACTGCTCTACCGGAATTACATCCTCGTGCGCTGCAATCTGGCATACACTGTCCGCAGATGTATACACGATCAGCGCTCCTGTCTCTTCCTGCTCCCGGCCATAATCATGAATGACCTGTGTCCCCGAATACGGCAGATTACACAGAATCTTTCTTCCCGTCCTTTTTGAAAATTCCTCTATGAATACTTTCGGAAATCCGTCCGGGAATTTCGGAAGTGGATCCGGTGTTACGATACCCGCCATTTCCCAGTGTCCGGTCGTCGTATCCTTTCCACAGGATAATTCCTGCATTTTTGCAAAACTGCCGGTCGGATTCTCTGTACTTTTTGCATATTCCATACCATCAATCTGGTAGATTCCTATCTTTTCCATATTCGGAATATGAAGTTTCCCGCTGTTATAGCAGCTCTTCCATGTATTACTTCCGACATCACCAAACTTATCTGCATCCGGAGCTTCCCCGATGCCGGCACTGTCCAATACAATCCAGAAAATACGTTTCATAGAATCAGTCCTTTCGGTCTTTTTCTTTTATTATAAGTCTATATAAGAAGACTGTGCAAGATACAGAAATCTATAATTGGTCATTTAGCTATCATCAGTTTCGGCTTACCTTGCTTCAACATCGGATACACCATTGGTAAGGATAATCATAAGACACAAAAATAGCCGCCCAAGTCTGGTAAACTAGGCGACTATTTTTCAACAATAAATCTACTCCACTACTGATTTTCTTACATTCACCTTCGTACGCTCTTCCCGGTCGAAGAATTTCTTAGTTTCGCTGATAACCACTTTTCTAAGTCCAAGTAATGCGATCAGATTCGGAATGATCATCAGCGCATTGGTAATATCCGCCATCAGCCAGATTGGTTCCAGTGTCAGGAACGGCGCTGTTGCAATTGCCAGAATATAAACGATCTTAAAAATCTTGATACTTCCTGTCTTTCCGGTGAGATACAGCACACATCTTTCTCCATAATAGTTCCATCCGAGGATCGTAGTAAATGAGAAGAAGATAATTCCTACTGCTACCAGATACATACCAATATTAAACGGAAGTCCGGCATTATATGCCTTTGTAACCAGAACACTTCCGCTTAAATCAGTTTTATCAAGCAGACCGCTTGAGATTACAACCAGTCCTGTCATAGAACATGTCAGAATTGTGGTGAAAAATACACTTGTCATTGAAATCAACCCCTGCTTTACACAGGAATCTGTCTTTGCTGCTGCCGCCACGATTGGTGAACTTCCAAGCCCAGCCTCATTCGTGTATACACCTCTTGCCACACCGGTTCTCATAGCTGTCATGAAAGAGACCACAGCCGTTCCTGCTGCTCCGCCAAGTGCAGATTCCTTAGAAAATGCACAGGAAAATATCTCTGCAAATGCTCCCGGAATTGCGGAATGGTTCACGATCAGAATCACCATTGAACCACCAATGAAAGAAATTGCCATAAATGGAACAACAAACTGTGCAACTTTCGAGATTGCCTGAATTCCGCCAAGTGTTACAACTGCTGTTAATACAGTAACAATAATTCCAATAACAATGACCGGAATATGGAATGAATCATGTACCGACTCTGTAATCGCATTTACCTGTGGAAAGGTACCACATCCAAGAAGTGCTGTTACAACTCCGAAAAATGCAAAGATTTTTGCCAGACATTTAAATTTATCTCCCATTCCATTCTCGATATAATACATCGGTCCTCCGGCGATTTCACCTTTTTCATCTTTTACACGGAATTTTACAGCCAGAAGTGCCTCTGCATATTTTGTTGTCATTCCAAGAAGCGCAGATACCCACATCCAGAACATCGCTCCAGGTCCACCGATACGAAGAGCTGTTGCCACACCTACGATACTTCCGGTTCCGATATCGGCAGCCAGTGTTGTGCAAAGTGTTGCAAACGGAGATACATCGCCTGCCCCTTCTTCTTTTTCAAAAATACTTTTCAGTGCCCTTGGAAATTTACATATCTGTATTCCTCGTAATTTATATGTAAAATACAGACCAGTTCCCATCAGAAGCACCAATGTCGGCGGTCCCCAGACAAATGTCTGAATTGTTTCCAGTAACTTCATAAATGTTTCCATTTTTTTCCTCCCAGTTGTTAAATTCCTGTCAATAAATAGTCATTTTTTTGGCAACGGATGAATACATCCGTTGCCGTTATGAAAAGTTTATCAGTTACATTTTTAGCTGTTATATTTTTCTTTATCCAGCTCTTTTTCTTTCGCATTTACGATTACGTTTACTGTGGCATCACCGATAACATTCAGTGGCAGGAGTGCCATTTCTACCGGACGGTTGATTGCAACAACCAATGCGTAAGCGATCATACATGCATCAGATGTCCATCCAAGTCCTGAAAGGATCGTTACGATCAGTGTAGTACCTGCGATTGGAATAGCAGGACATCCCATAGCTGCACAGATTGATAAGAATGCGATCGTTGCGAGGCTGGCAGGTGTTACATCAATTCCTGCACTTGTTGCAATAAATGTTGCTGCGAACATATGCATAACGGTTGTTCCGTTCATATTGATCGTCATACCTGTCGGTAATACAAAGCTTGTAATCTCTTCGCTGCATCCAAGTTCATCAATACATGTCCTTGTATTGAGCGGCAGACATGCTGCTGATGAGTTTGTTGAAAATCCGAACACACCAACTTTTGCAATTTTCTTGATAAACTTTATTGGATTCATCTTTGTTGTTAGCCAGATACCGATAGGATAAATTGTAACAACCAATACGAATAAGGTTACCATTGCAGCTACGATATAAGCAGCAGCCGGTGCAAGGTACTCTGTTCCGTAAATTGCAAATGTTCTTGAGATCAGGCAGAAAATTGCAATCGGACCAACTTTGTTAATTAAGAATGTAAGGTATAACTGAATGATTTCGTTGACACTTTCCAGCACTTTCTTCAGTGGATCAGCTTTTTCTCCCAGTGCATTCATGCAAAGTCCAATGATAATTGCTACTACTACAACTGCCAGAATACTGTTGTTGCTGCTAAATGCGGCAGCAATATTGGACGGTACTGCATTTACGATTGTTGCCAGTGGGTTAAATGCATCCAGTGTTGCTGCATCTGTAACTGCCTCGCTTGGAAGTGTTACATTGAAAAATCCTGCTGATTTTACTGCATATGCTACGATACCTGCTAAGAATGCACCACATACATAGAACAGAAAGAATCCGATCAGTGTACGTCCTGCAATTCTTCCAAGCTTTGTGGAACTTGAAATACTGCACATCGCAAGGCTGAGGGATACTAATACAAGTGGTACAATCGCAAGCTGTAATCCTCTCATAAATAACTGGCCTATAATGTAGAAAAGACCAATTGCACTAACACCATCTTCTGCTGTAATGTCCTGGAACAGGATCTTGTTGAGTATCGTCCATGCACCCTCATTACCAGAAGAGATCAACTGCTCTCTTAATAAAAGAAAAGCAATTCCCACCAACAGGCCGCTGACAAGAGCGATCATCATTTTCTTTACAACCGACATTGGCTGTTTTTTCGTTGTGTTACTCATTGTTGTTCTACTCCTTTTCCTTTTTGTTTTCATTAGAATTTACTAATTTTTTCTATAAACCGCGCGTTTATTTATGAACTACATACAATGTAACATGGATGCGGTCGTAAGTAAAATTAATTATTTGTCTATAAAATATCAATATCTTTTATATTATCTATATTATCAAATATTAATATCGTTAATATTATACAGCAACATTATTCATTTCTCTTTTCACAACAACATTGATATAATAAAGACAACCAATAGATTCAAGCCAATAAGGAGGAAAAATTATGGCTACTAAATATGGGGAATTATTTTCAGATGAATATCAGAAAAGCTTAAAAGAACAGTTTTGTTATGCCGATACAGATCCGGATTATGGAGACCGGCTCTTCTTTGAGAACTCCGGCGGATCTCTCAGACTCAGAGCTGCTGTAGAAGCCAAAGCCGGACTGGAAGAATATCCAGACTGTCCGGAACGTGTACGTGGAAAAGGATATGATCTTTCTTATTATGTAAGTGAAGGAACAAAAGAAATCCTTGAAGTTGTGTTTGGTGCAAAGAGTGGTGCTCTTATCACTGAACTTTCTGCTTCCCAGACAATGTTCCATGCTGTCGGAACAATCATGGAAAATGTTAAATGGGGAAAAAATGCAGTTACATCTGCACTGGAACATCCGTCTGCTCATGATGCGGTAGAATACTACTGTAAGCAGACAGGAAGAGAATTCCGTGAAGTTCCTGCAAATCAGACAACCGGTGGTCTTGATCCTGATACGATTATGCAGTACGTAGACAAAGACACCGTTTTATTAAGCATCATGGCTGCTTCCAACATTTCCGGAAATATCATGGATATCAAGGAAATTGCAAGACGTGCCAAAGAGATCAATCCTGACATCTACATTGTAAGTGACGCAGTACAGCATGCACCACATGCCGTTATAGATGTTGAAGACTGGGGTGTAGATGTATCCAACTTCGCACCTTACAAATTCTTTGGTGTACGTGGATGTGGATACTGTTATGTATCTGACCGTGTTGCGAGCATGACGCACAGAAAACTCACATGTAAAGCTCCTGATGTATGGGCTCTCGGAACTCCTACACCTGGTAACTTCGCATCTATGATGGCAGTCATCGATTATGTATGCGATATTGCAAAACATTTCCTTGGAGACAAAGCTGAAGGAATGAGCAAGCGTGAGCTCTATGTAGAAGGTATGAACAGAATCCATCTGCAGGAAAGAGGACTTCTCTACCGTATGCTGGAAGGAACAGAAGATGTTCCTGGTCTTCGTCATATTCCTGATGTTGAAGTATATGTAGACATGGAAGACCTTACATACAAAGATCTGATCATTGCTATGGGTATCAAGGGTATTGAATATGCAGACTGTGCTCAGAAATATATGGAACACGGCGTGACGATCTTCGAACGTGTGAAGAGCAGCCCTTATTCAAAACGTATCGTAGAAACACTCGGACTTGACGGAGCACTCCGTGTATCTCCTCTTCACTGTCATGGCAGAGATGACGTAGACAAGTTCTTAAAGATCACAAAGGACATTGCAGAAGGGAAATAACCCCCATTCCTCATCTTTTGAATAGCGAGAAGCTGTTATCTGGCAGCTTCTCTTTTTTGTATATAAATATCTGGGAAGTGTACCAAAGAAAGCCTTTCACAGAGTTTTGATAACTCTGTGAAAGGCTTTCCTTTATCATATTTATTCTATTTGTTTACCTGGTTTACTGTATTTCCCTCAAGGAAGGCTTTAATATTATCTACTGTGATATCCATGATCCTCTGTCTTGATGCCTGAGCTGCCCATGAAATATGTGGAGTGATGATGCAGTTCTTAGCTGTTAACAGTGGATTATCGCCTTTGATCGGCTCTGTAGATACAACATCAAGTCCTGCTGCGTATACTTTACCACTGTTCAGTGCATCTGCCAGATCCTGCTCTACAACAAGCTGTCCACGGCTGTTATTGATGAGGATTACACCGTCTTTCATCTTGGCGATGTTCTCTTTGTTGATTATTCCTTCTGTAGCCGGGAATAACGGGCAGTGAAGGAAGATCACGTCGGAACGGGCAAATAACTCATCTAATGATACATATTCAGCCAGTTTCTTTCCTGCTTCGCTTTCATGTGCATCATATGCGATTACTTCCATGTCTAATGCATTCAGAAGTTTTGCTGTAGCCTGTCCGATTCTTCCAAGTCCGATGATTCCGGCTGTCTTTCCATAGAGCTCGATCATTGGGTAATCCCAGAAGCACCAGTCAGGATTGTTCTCCCATTTTCCTTCTTTTACACATTCGTCGTGATGTCCGTAATGTGAACAGATTTCAAGGAGAAGTCCGAGTGCATACTGTCCTACGATCTGTGTTCCGTATGTAGGTACATTTACCACCGGAATGCCTTTTTCTTTTGCGTACGCATAATCAACAACATTATATCCTGTTGCAAGAACAGCAATCAGTTTGATATTTTCACATTTATCCATTGTTTCTCTGGAAACAGGTGTTTTGTTGATCACTACAATCTCTGCATCCCCGATACGCTCTGCGATCAATGGTGACTCTTCATAAGAAGTTCTGTCATAGACTTCTACTTCTCCTAATTCTTTTAATGCGTCCCAGCTTAAATCTCCAGGATTCTCTGTGTAACCGTCTAATACTACAATTTTCATAACATTTCTTACCTTTCTCTTTTATTTTTATTAGCATTTTGTTTTATTTCATTTCCATGTGCAATCCTGCATGATCATCACTTGAATGACCACTTACGCATTCAGCTTTTCATCCAGTGCCTTAATCGACTCCAGCTCTCTGATATAAAGATCCTGGGCCAGATCCAGACTTACATTGACAAAACGTACTTTCTGTCCCGGCTGTGCCTGTGCAATCTTTGCAAGATCCACGGAAATTACTGTTCCTATCTTGGCATATCCTCCGGTGCTCTGTCTGTCCGCTAACATGATGATCGGCTTTCCATTTGTTGGCACCTGGATGGATCCGACGGAAATACCATCTGTATTGATATTACCATCCCCGACATGTTCAATCGGCTCCCGTTCGATACGACAGCCCATACGGTCAAATTCATTGGTGATCACACCACTGTTCCAAAAGAAGCTCTTTACCCCTGCTTCTGTAAATTCATCGTCCTGTGGTCCCAGTACCACACGAAGAACAATCTCTTTCTTTGGATATACACTTGCCGGTACTTTTCTTGCTTCCATATTCGGAAGTATCGTCTTCGCTGAGACAAATCCAATCTCATCACCTTTTTCAAGTTTTCGTCCCTTTACTCCTCCAAGATGATTACGAAGCAGTGTTGATTTACTTCCCATCACGATCGGAATATCCAGGCCTCCTGCAAATGCAATATATCCACGGCATCCATTTCTTGCTCCTGCAAAGGAAAGCGTCTGCCCTTCTTTCACCAGAACTGCCCGATACATCGGGAATTCATTGCCGTCAAGCATCGGAGTCAGATCTCCGCCCGTCACTGCAACGATATTATCACTGGTAAACTTTAATGTCGGACCGATAAATGTCATCTCCAGTGCGCCTTCTCCCATATCGTTTCCTACCAGTATATTGGCGATGTGAAACGAATGATTATCCATGGCTCCTGAGGTAGATACTCCGAATGCCTGATATCCGAATCTTCCTTCATCCTGTACAGTCGTCAGGATTCCACCATTTTCAACTATTATTCCCATATCATGACCTCCGATTCTATGCGTTACCTTCCGGTGTATATGTCTTCACCTTATATGTACCTTTTTTCACATCTCTGCGGATCTTGTCGTATTCCGACTTCGTTACCGGCACATGTTTTACCCAGTCACCGGCATGTACCAGGAATGGATCTTCGTTATCAAAGTTACAGATATCCAGCGGCGTGCTTCCGATAATATTCCATCCGCATGGCTGTTCAAATGGAATAAAATCTGACAGATTCTGCTGTACAACAATGGATCTTGCAGGGATCTTTACTCTCGGTGATTCTCTTCTCTTGAATCCGAACGGCTCATCAAATCTTGCCATATACGGGTGTCCCGGTGCAAATCCCAGCATATATACATAGTATTCATGTTCGGAATGCTTTCTTATGATCTCTTCTACGGTTGTATGCTCCAGCTCTGCACAATATTCCAGGTCCGGACCTGTCTCGCCGCCATAGTATACCGGCACTTCTTTTACTACTTTCTTCTTATTACTGTTGTCGACTGCATGCATATTATCAAGTCTTTTCTCCAGTTCTTTCACCAGTTTCCCATACCGGATCACTTCCGGACGGTAGTGAATGATGAGTGAACAGTATGTAGGAACTGTCTCGATCAGGCCTTCAATTGGATCTTCTTTCAACTTTTCATCCAGCATACGTACTTTTGCATTCGTCTCAAGGCAGATTGTTTTTCCAAACTCTACGGAAACCGCCCGGTCTCCCGCTGTAAGAAATCTTACCTCCATTTTTCATACCTCCATTTTGTATGGAGAAAGGCCTGTCCCATGTTCTGACAGACCTTTCTGCATATCATTTCTTATCGTTCGTCACTTTAGATTCATTATAACATATACTAATATTTCTACTATACAGTTATCTGCTAGTCCACAAATTCGAATCCAACTTTTTTCAGGGAATCCTGTACCCATGGGCGAGGCCATTCACCACGATTTATAATTCCGTCCAGCTGATTTTCTTCCCCTTCATGATAAGCTTTTGCAATTTTAGCAAGTTCTTCCGCATTCTTTGGGTCTATTGCGATCAGTCCATCAGAATCTCCAACAAGGATATCTCCTGGATTGATAATAATTCCTCCAAAGGAAACTGGGAAATTCATCTCTCCAGGACCGTTCTTATACGGTCCGTTTGGTGTAATCCCCTTTGCATACACAGGAAAGTCCATCTGGCTGAGTGTATAGCTGTCACGCACACATCCGTCAATGATGATACCTGCAAGTCCACGCTTCTTTGCGTAATTGCTCATAATCTCACCACATAGTGCACGGCTCATACTTCCTTTGTTTGCAAGTACAATAACGTCTCCAGGCTGTGCCATATCAAGTGCTGCATGGAACAGAAGGTTATCTCCTGCCGGTGCGTTTACTGTGAATGCCGTTCCAAGAAGACGTGCCTTAGGATTTAACGGGAAAATACTTGCATCTACCGCTGCGATCCTTCCGCAATTATCGTCAATATTAGCAACCGGAATTCCACGGAATGCCTCAACTAACTCCTTTGCCGGTCTTTCAAAATTCCTTCTGATTCTACATCCTGCTGACATATAAAAACCTCTTTTCCTTTTTTCTGATTTCATCATAGCACACAAGTTACTGATTGAAAAACGAATAATTTCTCTGTATAATATAAACAACTTTTATATTCATAATGACTGCAAACTATGAAATATAAATAACAAATGAACGAGGAGGAATAGCATGAATCTCGCTGAAATTGAAACATTTTTAACGATTGTCAATACCAAAAGTATTACCAAAACCGCAGATCTCTTATTTCTTTCCCAGCCTACGGTAAGCCACCGGTTAACTTCTCTGGAAAACGAGCTCGGATTTTCTCTGGTTATCCGCAACAAGGGCCACAAGCAGGTCGAGCTCACACCAAAGGGAATGGATTTTATCATCCTCGCCGAACGCTGGATGTCTCTTTGGAAAGAAACACTTGAACTACAGCATAATCAGGAACAGTTGCTGCTGAATATCGGCTGTACCGACAGTCTGAACATTGCCGTATTTGTCCCGCTGTATGACAAGATCCTTATAGATTATCCACATCTGGATCTGAGCATTCAGTCACATCATTCTTCTGAATTATACGGTATGCTCAGTGAACATAATATAGATATTGGCTTTGTATATCACCAGCTTCATTACAAAAACATTATTTCAGAAAAATTATTTGAAGAAAAACTTTATCTGGTACAGTCCGAACATCCGGTTGTTGAGAAACCAATCGTACACACAGATGAACTGGATTCAACAAAAGAATTGTTCTTAAGCTGGGATGATAATTTTCAAATCTGGCACGACCGCTGGCTTTCTTCTGTATCCAGACCACATATTTCTGCAGATACGATCACACTGCTCGATCGTCTCTGGAAAAATGCAGATACCTGGATGATTGCACCGGAATCCGTCATCCATGAACTTTCCCGGTACCGCAAAGTATATGTGAGCGAGCTGAAGAATCCGGCTCCAAACCGCATCTGCTATAAGATCAAGCACAAATATCCAAAAACTACCAGCAAACGTGCTGTTGAGCTTTTTGAAGAGATTCTGGAACAGTTTCTTCATCTTGAACGCAAGGAGATCCCGATTGGTGAAATATGGGGCGGACGGTAACTGTATCCATATTTTCCTGTTTCATCGAAAAAGCAGTATCTGACGGACAGATGCTGCTTTTTCCTTTTGGATACGTTATACAATATTAATTGGTAGTGTCAAATTAATTTTTCTATTTTTATCTGGCTTTCAGTTCTGCAACTGCTTCTCTGATTCTCTTAGCTGCTTCCTGAAGGTCTTCGTAACTGCATGCATAAGAAATTCTCAGATATCCTTCCCCTTCAGATCCAAATGCCGATCCCGGAACCAGTGCTACTTTGGCATGTTCAAGCAGATATTCTGCAACTTCCATTGATGTCATTCCCAGACTCTTTACATTTACAAAAATGTAGAATGCTCCCTGTGGGTTATTGCAGCTGATACCATCAATATCATTCAATGCTTTTACCATGAAGTCTTTTCTTCTCTGATACTCCTGCCTCATTGCTTCTACATCATCTGCACATTCATTCAGTGCGACGATTGCTGCATCCTGTACAAATGAAGAAGCACATGTGATCGTATACTGGTGTACTCTGACACATGCAGAGATAATACCTTCCGGAGCACACATATATCCCAGACGCCATCCGGTCATAGAATATGCTTTTGAGAATCCTCCAAGTGTGATTGTTCTCTCTTTCATCCCCGGGATGGAAGCGATGCTGACATGCTCTGCTCCATCATACACCAGTTGACTGTAAATCTCATCCGATACGACCAGAAGATCATTACGGATTGCGATCTCACTTAATTTTTCCAGTGTTTTTCTTGAAAAGATACCACCGGTCGGGTTGCTTGGATTAACCACTACGATCATCTTGGTTTTCTCAGTAATTTTAGATTCCAGTTCTTCAAAATCTATCTGATAATCATTTTCTTCTTTCAGGCTGTAAGTAACCGGAGTTGCTCCCAGTGAGGACGGTACATGAATGTAGTTCAGCCATACCGGATTCGGAACCAGCACTTCATCGCCTTCTTCCAGAAATGCTGCCATAGACGCATACGTTGCCTCGCCGACACCGACTGTTACAAGAACTTCCGATGCTTCATAATTCACATTGTGATGTTCATTTTCCCATTTTGCGATTTCTTTCCGGAGTGCAGGAGTTCCATAATTGGATGTATAAAATACATGTCCCACATTCAGGCTCTCATACGCTGCATCCTTGATCTTTTTCGGTGTATCAAAGTCCGGACGTCCAATCTCCAGATGAATGACTTTCTCTCCTGCCTGCTGCATCTTTGTTGCCTTTTCCATAACTGCCCTGATTCCGGAGAATGGAAGGCATTCCATTCTTTTCGCTGTTTTGTATTCCATGTCTGTTCCTCCTGCTGAAAATGATTATCTGTTTGTCCTTATACTATATTTTATAAGTGTCTAATCTCGATGCCTTCTTCCGTGAATTTCTCACGGATCTTCTGAACGAATGCCAGCGCTTTCGGTCCGTCACCGTGAACACAAAGGGTATCTCCTTTGATATCCAGTTCTTTTCCAGTGATAGAAGTAACCTTTCCTTCTTTAATCATCTTCACACATCTCTGGATTGCAATGTCTTCATCTGTGATCATAGCCCCTTCCATCTTTCTCGGAACGAGTGAAAGGTCATCCATATATGCTCTGTCTGCAAAGATCTCTGAAGCTGTACGAAGTCCCTTGCTCTCGGCAATATCTCCGAGAACTGCTCCCGCACAGTAGTAAACAATCAGGTCTTTGTCGTATTCACAGATTGCTTCTACGATTGCGCTTGCGATATCTTCATCATACTGGCATGCATTTCCCATTGCCCCGTGAGGTGCCACATGCTGTAATTTCATTCCATAACTCTTCGTAAATGCTGCAAGCGCTCCGATCTGATATCTTACATAATTTTTAATCTCATCATGAGACAGAACCATCTTTCTGCGTCCGAATCCCATCATATCCGGATATCCCGGATGTGCACCTACCATAACACCTCTCTCTTTAGCCATGCGGACAACCTTGTCCATAACCATCGGATCTCCTGCATGCCATCCACAGGCAACATTGGCAGTGGTCACATATTTGATGATTTCTTCGTCTCCTCCGATCTTATATGCTCCAAAGCTTTCTCCCATATCACTGTTCAAATCAATACTATACATGAGTCTTTCTCCTTTCGGTTATTTCCGTTTCTTTTTTCCTTGTTGCTTCAAGTATAACACCGCAAGAATAAATAATAAAATAAATAATTTCACTTTAATATATTAACTTTTTTTATTATCAAATATATTTTTTCATGTTTTAATATGAACGGATTCTCTGCTATAATCTCAGATATGAACTTTTTTGAATATGATCTTTTAGGCGAATCATACAAGCAGGAGGGATACCAATGATCACACAGATTGGAAAACAGCTCGCTACACAGATTGTAGATACCGTCCATGACGTTTGTGGACACGATATTAATTTCATCAATAAGAATGGTATTATCTACGCCAGTACCAATACTTCCCGCATCGGCTCTTTTCATGAAATCGGTAAAAAAGCTGCCGATACGAAAACTGTCATTGAAGTACAGGATAATGACCACTACGAAGGAACCAGCAGCGGGGTCAATATTCCTGTTACACACAACGGATATCTCATTGCTGTTATCGGAATAAGCGGTTCACCGGATGAGGTCCGCAAATTTGCTTATCTGGCAGAAAAAATCACCCGGCTTCTTATCCGCGAACAGGAATTGAATGCCGCTTCCCGCACTTTATCAGAAAAGCGCACTTATCTGGTTTCTTATCTGCTGTCCGGAACCGGAACTTCCAACGGAACCTGCGAATTTGAGTCTTTCCCGGATAAAATAGCAGATCTGAACTATATCCATGATCTTCTTGATGAATTTGAGATCAATATTGAGAAGAAAAAACGTGTATTGATCATCCGCATGTTATCAGACCATTCTACGATCACGCTCTCGTCTACAGAAGAAAAAATTCTACGGATGTTCACAGAACATTCCATACACTTATATAAGTTTCAGTATCCACATGAATATGCTGCAATCATCGACTGCTCCTTCCCTCTGGAACAATTGGAAGCATTCTGTCTGACCCTGTCTGACTCCATCCAGATGGGTATCGGACGCCCAGCGGAACTTTTTAAGCTTTCTACATCTTACGATACTGCCCGGATCGCATTAAATTCACTTACGGATTCTGCTGGTCAGTATGCACTGTTCGATGATCTGACACTTGAAATCCTCCTTGGATCCTTAAACGAAGTCACCACGGCTGAATTTATTGCAAAGACGCTTTCCTGCCTGGATGAAGCAGACTGTTCTCTTTTACGCAGTTATTTTGACCATGAGCAATCGCTTTCCAGAACAAGTGAATATCTCTATCTTCATAAGAATACCTTGCAATACAAGTTAGACCGTATTCATAAGATCTGCGGTCTGAACCCGCGTAGTTTCAGAGACGGAGTTATTCTTTATCTTGCTCTTCGTCTGAAAGAAATGTAGATAGAACTGCAGCTTTTTACGCAATATATGTCACTTGAAACATATATTGCGTTTATTTTTCCCTTTTTTCATTCTTCGTACTATATATTTTTCTTTTTCTCTTATGTTATACTGCATATTAAGAAATCAATTTTGAATTTTTATTTCTATCTACCTAAAAAATGTATTTCAGGAGGTTTATTCACATGAAAGTTGTAATAGCAATCGATTCATTAAAAGGAAGCTTAAGTTCCATGGAAGCCGGAATGGCAATCAAAGACGGAATCCTTGCAGCAAAACCAGACGCGGAAGTTATCGTAAAACCGCTCGCAGATGGAGGAGAAGGAACAACCGACGCACTGATCGAAGGAATGAACGGGGAACGCATTGACCTTACCGTTACAGGTCCGATGCACACACCGGTAGATGCTTATTACGGATATCTGAAAGATACCAACACTGCTGTTATGGAGATGGCATCCGCAGCAGGTATTACTCTGGTTCCTGATTCAGAAAAGAACCCGCTTCTTGCAACCAGTTATGGTGTTGGTGAAATGATAAACGATGCTATCCAAAGAGGCTGTCGTAACTTTATCATCGGTATCGGCGGAAGTGTCACCAACGACGGAGGTATCGGAATGTTAAAAGCTCTCGGCGTACGTTTTCTGGATGAAAATGGCGAAGATGCCGGAGAAGGCGGACAGGCCCTGGCTAAAGTTGCCCGTATCGATGTATCCGGTATGAATCCGCTTTTAAAAGAATGCCACATTCAGGTCGCATGCGATGTGAATAATCCACTCTGTGGTGAAAATGGTTCCACATACGTTTATGGACCGCAAAAAGGTGTGACCGAAGATATGAAAAAAACATTAGATGAAGCGATGGCACATTTTGCCAGAGTTACTTCTGAAACTCTTGAAAATGATTATATGAATACACCAGGTGCCGGTGCTGCCGGTGGACTTGGCTATGCATTCCTTGCATATACCGGCGCAGCACTGACACCTGGTATTGAACTGATCTTAGATGCTGTCGGACTGGAAGAAGAGCTTTCCGGCGCAGATGTGGTCGTTACCGGTGAAGGCCGCCTTGATTTTCAGACCGCAATGGGAAAAGCTCCTGTCGGAGTTGCCAGACTTGCAAAAAAATATAATGCAAAGGTTATCGCATTTGCAGGAAGCGTCACAAAAGAAGCGACTGCCTGCAACAAAGAAGGGATCGATGCATTTTTTCCTATCTTACGCAGTGTCTGCACACTTGCAGAAGCTATGGATCCTGTCGCTGCGCGCAATAATATGACCGCAACTGTAGAACAGGTTTTCCGTTTACTTTAATGTGTATCAGTAATGATTAATTTCCCCTTAATCACCGGCTCTATCGTCTGTTCCATCAGGCGATGGAGCAGATCAATACCTCCGTTCTCCCTGATACGGGAATAAATCGGATGCTTAGTAACTTCTGTCGTGATGGATTCCATTCCTTCCATGATCAAAGCCTTACCGGGTGATTCGTACCATTTTATTTCTATATGTTCCGGCGGTATTAAGTCCCGGTTATTCCCTGTATTCCTGACAAATGTCACGTATAACTTCCGTCTCATCGCTTCTTCCAGATACGCAATTTCCACTTTCAAAACCTGGTTATCATCTGCATCTGAGGAAAGTTCTCCCTTCACTGCAACCAGATATGTCTCTCCATGAACAGTCAGTTTATTTTCGATATATTTTGACCATCCCATTTCAAGTTCTATTGATTCTTCACCTTCCTGAAAGCATAGTATCATCCCTTTGCGGAAACCGATTTTCGATATCCCATCTGTCATATTATTGTGCATCACCTGCATGATCAGCGGAAACAGACCGACACTTGACTGGTCCAGCTCATAGTGTACACCATTCAGCAGATCCTCCAGTAAATGGATCTGTTGTTTCCGTGCTTTTTGTGTTTCTATATACTTCCCTCGTGCCCTATATTTTTCTGAGTTCTTCTTCCATCCACCTTTACAGACCGTGAGTGGATGATTATAGCATTGCTGCTTCTTTAAACAGATTTCGGTCAGTTCCTGCAGCTTTGCATACGCAATTGGATTCTCCGGAAGTGTCTCTTTTGGCATCCAATCTACCGGGAAATATTTTCTTATAATATTCAGCATCACATTGTTCTGGAATAGTTCTTCATTTCCCGCATTCGTTACGATCACCATATCAACGTCCGGATAGATCAGCACATTCTGCCCAAGCATTCCGTTATATTCAAAACTTCCCGGACGTTCTTCCATCCAGAGCTGATATCCGTATCCGTAAGTATCTTCTATACTATCTACTTTTTTCGTAACAGACGCCTCTGCCCAGCTTTCCGGAATGATCTGTTTTCCATTCCATTTCCCCTTATTCAGATATAGCTGTCCAAGCTTCGCCATATCCTCTGTATGCATGAAAAGTCCCCAGCCGCCTTTCGTAATTCCTCTCGGACATTTCTCCCACAGATAATCCGTGATTCCCAATGGCTCGAACAGTCTCGGCTTCAGATATTCATCCATCGGCATTCCGGTCCGTTCGGTTATGATTGCAGAAAGCACATAGGAATTCAGGCTGTTGTACTGGAATTTTGTGCCTGGTTTTTCTGATACCGGTGCATTCAGATAACTTTCCAGCCAGTCATTTCCGGATACGATTCCTGATTCATTAAATGTTACACCGCTTGTCATCGTCATCAGGTTCTCTACCGTGACCTCCGGCCGGAATATTTTCGCCCAGGTACTTCCTTTATCGTGAAAAATTTTATAAATGTTTTCTGAAAGATCCAGTTTTCCCTCATCTATCAGAAGTCCTGCTGCCATTCCGGTGATGCTCTTACACATGGAATGTGTGATATGCCAGATGCCTTTTCTGTAAGGTGCAAAATCCGTCTCACAGATGACATTTCCATGGCGCAATACCATAAAGTGGTGCATATCGGTGTCTGGTGAGCCTGCCAGTTCCTCCACCAGATGACTTCTCTCTGCTCCTTCTTCACAGGCCTTATGATCACCATTCTTTTTTATAACATCGATCACTTCTCCGATTTCTCCAACCATCCAGAGCAATTTATTCTTTCCAATCTCCGGTGAAATGCCTTCCCACTTATCCTTATATTTTTCCTGTAAGGCTTTCTGCATCTCAAGCATTTCGTTAATTCCAAAATCATTCATCGTATCTTCTCCCTCACCTGTTTTTTCTATTTATCAGTCTGTCCTTTTTTAAAACTGTTCTGGCCTCTGGAAAATTCCGTGCAACCTTCTGGTAAATATCAATAAAACTGATCACACAGGTTTTTGTATAACCGGAAAGACAGGCCGCCATTTTTCAAATTCAGAGATATGCCATTCCACCGTATGGTCCCTGTCCAGCAAAATCGGATCATATATCCAGCCCACGCTGTCGATTCCTACCAGACCTGACAACTTTTTAAAATCTTCCATTATGATTTTCTTATCCGGCACATGCGGTTCTATCTCTTTCCCGTAAGGTGTGATCGTCACAAACCAATATTGCCCGTAAGGCTTCAGCACATCCATATGAGAAAGCATAGGTCTGGAAGTGTGTCTGATTCATAGGGCCATTTTAGCATCTCTCTGTAAGCCTCGCAAGGATTCTCTGCTAAAAGGATTCAAAATACAGAAACGGATTTTACGGAAATCCCTGTTTCTGGTAATATTTTTCACATATTAGGCGTTGCTAACAAAATACTGTTTGGATTGGGAAGAAGAACGTCTGATCAACCGCTTATCATCCATGGGACTGCTGTGCGGAAGTCAGATCGATATCTGTCAGAATTATAAGAAACAGCCTGTGCTGCTTTTTGCAAGAGACACCCTGATCGCCATCGGGCGTGAAGAAAGTAAAAAAATTATTCTTGGAGGTTCTGAACATGATGGATGTACCCTAACGCAACCATACACATATACAAAAACTGCTATGATTACTTTAACACGGATTTTTAAAACCAACAACTACGTTTTCAAAAAACTTTGTCGTCCGCCCCCCTGTGAAGGACTGTTTCTTTTTCTTTCACATTTATTCACAGGAGGTTCCATTATGGACGATTATTTAAATCTTTTCCGGGAGATAATCTCCCTTCGCAGTCTTACTGAACACACAGCCAAATCTTACTCAACCTATATCAAAACCTATCTTTTTTATCTCTCCGAGATTCT
>OLND01001993.1_pt1 | contig 19484 bp, 15 predicted proteins | sample 1672031 | NCBI WGS metagenome assembly OLND01 (sample SAMEA3136638, study PRJEB25190) | human gut metagenome | biome: human gut; feature: human-associated habitat; material: faeces | place: Austria | collected 2013 | reverse complement strand
CCATGGAGAAGCACGTTCCGGTCGTCAAGGCCGAGAGCGATGTGATCCGTGCCTGCGTCGGCGAGGTGACCCATCCCATGACCGAGGAGCATCACATCGCGTTCATCTGGCTGGTGACCGATAAGGCCGTACACCGCGCCGTACTCGACCACACTGGAGCGCCGGAGGCCGTGTTCCGCCTTGCCGAGGGCGAAAAAGCGGAAGCGGTTTACGAATTCTGCAACCTGCACGGGCTTTGGAAGGCTTCGCTCTGAGCGCGCCCTTTCCCCCGCGCCCGCCACGCATCCATTTGAAAAAAGCGTGTTTCCCTCTTGGGGAAACACGCTTTTTTAATCGCATTATCCGCGTTCGTCCAGATTTTTGTATACCACGGATTTGCAGAGCGGCTTGTAAGCCGGACGGATGATCTTGCCGCCCGTGGTGACCTCCTCCAGGCGGTGCGCCATCCAGCCGACGATACGCGCGGTTGCAAACAGCGGCGTATACAGCGACTTGGGCAGTCCGAGCATTTTGTAAACAAAGCCGGAATACATATCGACGTTCGCACACATCGGCTTGTCGCTGCCCTTGATTTCAGCAAAGACGCCCGGCGTCAGCTTTTCTACCAGCTCGATCAGGGCCATTTCGTCCGAATAGCCGGTCTTTTCCGCCAGCGGACGAGCAGCCTTTTTCAGTGCAACGGCACGCGGGTCGCTCAAGGTGTAAATTGCATGACCCATGCCGTAGATCAGGCCGGAGCCGTCGCCTGCTTCCTTATTGAGGATCTTGCGCAGATAATTGCCGACCTCGGTCTCATCCTTCCAGTTGTGGATATTCTCCTTCATCTCCTCAAACTGCTTGACGACGCGCAAGTTTGCACCGCCGTGGCGCGGGCCCTTCAGCGAGGAAACCGCAGCCGCGATCGCCGAATAGGTATCCGTACCGGACGAAGAAGTAACACGCACGGTGAAAGACGAGTTGTTACCGCCGCCATGCTCGGCGTGCAGGATCAGACAGCGGTCGAGCAGCTTAGCCTCGTCATCGTTGAATTCGCCGGTCGGACGGATGAGATGCAGAATATTCTCTGCAGTCGAACGGTTCGGATCCGGCACATGCAGGAACATGGAATCATTATCAAAGTAGCGGCGTTTTGCCTGATACGCATGCGAAATGATAACCGGGAACTTGGCCATCAGGCTGATGCCCTGACGCATAATGTTCTCGACCGTGGTTTCATCCGGGTTCGCATCATAGGAATACAGTGCCAGCGTTGCGCTTGCCAGCTTGTTCATGATGTCGCGGCTCGGCGCACGCATGATCATATCCTCGGTGAAGTTGTCCGGCAGGGCACGCTCCAGACCGATGGTGTGCTGAAATTCCGCCAGCTGACGGCGGCTCGGCAGCTTGCCGCACATAAGCAGATAACCGATCTCCTCAAAGCCGAAGCGGTTTTCCTGCTCCAGACCGTGAATCAGATCGTATACATTATATCCGCGGTAGGTCAGGCGGCCTTCGATCGGCTCGCGCTCGCCCTCGTTCAGAATATAGCCGTGTACGTTGCCCAGATGAGAAGCACCGACCAGAACACCGGTACCGTCCGCGTTACGCAAGCCGCGCTTGATGCGGTAGCGCGTAAACAGATCAGGTGGGAGCTGGTTGTGCATACAAAAGCTCTCACTCAGTTCATGCAAAAGTTCTTCCTTTACATAATCAGGCTGAATCGTCATTCCGCCTTCTCCTTTCCGTCCCAATAAATCAGATAATGAATATATTGTACCGCAATCCTGCAAAAATGTCAATCAACGACACTTGTATAAACCGACAAAAACCGCTTTTTCGCAGGTTTTCCGCTTGTTCATCCTGATATCACGCAAGTTTTTTGTGCGCGGCGTGCAAAGATTTTATCAATTTGAAGCGAAAAAGTCACCAGCAGCATTCCTTAGTACCGGTTGACCGGCACATGCGGGCTGCGTCAGCAAGATGCCCTGTCAGTGCAGAAAACACGCAAAAAGTCCCCTATTCGCACACGAACAGAGGACTTTTTCTATCAAATAGTCGGGATTCGCAATTTAATTGCGGCTCCACTGCGTGCCCTGGCGGGTATCCTTAATGGTAACGCCCATATCAGCCAGTACACCGCGGATACGGTCTGCCTCAGCGAAGTTCTTCTCCTTCTTGGCTGCGGCGCGCTGCGCGATCAGCTCCTCGATCTTCTCGGCATCCGGATCAGCCGCATCGTCGCGGTTCTGCACCAGATTGAGCACACCGGTCAGCTCCATGAACAGATCATGCGCTGCGGTCAGGAATGCCTTAGTTGCGTCCTGATGCGAGCCGTTGTACGCGTTGATCTCGCGGGTCAGCTCGAAGATGGCGGACAGTGCGTCTGCGGTGTTCAGGTCGTCGTCCATTGCGTCGATGAACTTCTGCTTGTAACCCTTAAGAGCCTCCAGCTTCTCGGTCTCCTCAGCGGTCATGGTGTCGCCGGATGCCTTTTCGATGCGGAACTCCATATTATTGCGAGCCTCGTACAGACGGGCAAGGGAGGCCTTGTTCATCTCCAGCGACTCAGCAGAGTAGTTAAGCGGAGTGCGGTAGTGCGCGCTCAGCATAAACATGCGGATGGTCTCATAGCCGAACTGCTTTGCTGCGTCGCGGACCATGAAGAAGTTGCCCTTGGACTTGGACATTTTCTCATTGTCAATGGTCAGGAAGCCGTTGTGCAGCCAGTAATGCGCGAAGGTGCAGCCGTTTGCACATTCGGACTGTGCGATCTCGTTCTCGTGATGCGGGAAGATCAGATCAAGACCGCCGGAATGGATGTCGATGGTCTTGCCGAGGTACTTGTTCGCCATAGCCGAGCACTCAATGTGCCAGCCCGGACGGCCCTTGCTGCCCCACGGCGTATCCCAAGCCGGCTCACCCGGCTTTGCAGCCTTCCAGACCGCGAAGTCCATCGGATCTTCCTTTACCTCGCCGACAGAAATGCGGGCGCCGGCCTGCAGCTCCTCCATCGGCTGGTGGCACAGCTTGCCATACTCCGGGAAGGACTTGGTGCGGAAGTAAACGTCACCGTTCTCAGCAACGTAAGCGTGGCCGTTCTCGATCAGGCGCTCAACAATATCGATAATAGCGTCCATGGTCTCGGTTGCACGCGGGTGCACGGTCGCCTTCTTGACGCCCAAGCCCTGTGCGTCAACAAAGTATTCCTTAATATAACGCTCGGCGATGGTGTTGAAGTCCACGCCTTCCTCGTTCGCCTTGTTGATTACCTTGTCGTCAATGTCAGTGAAGTTCTGCACGAACTCAACCTTGTAGCCGCGGTACTCGAAGTAACGGCGCAGCAGATCGAAAATGATGAACGGACGTGCGTTGCCGACATGGAAATAGTTGTATACCGTCGGGCCGCAGGAATACATCTTTACCTCGCCCGGCGTGATCGGAACGAATTCCTCCTTCTGACGGGTCAGCGTGTTGTAGAGTTTCATGATTTTTATCTCCTTTTGATGGTTTTCAGGAAAGCTATGCGGAGTTTCGGGAACAAAAAAGCCTCCCAGGGGATATTCTTCCCTCGGGAGGCGTACAAACGCGGTTCCACTCCGATTTTTCGCTCGTGCAGTGCGGTAACGGGCACTTCCCGCAAGGCATTTGACCCTGTTGCTCGGCAGGCGCACTTCACCGTTTCCCGCGCAAAGCCCTTTCAGCCGAGGAGCCTCTCTCTTTCGCGCAAGGCGAGCCGGTTACTTTTCCTGCGTCATCGCATAAATAACGATTATAATGGTTCTATTATAACCATTTTGTGAGGAGAAGTCAAGCCGACCGGTGCAGAAGGCGTCCTGACCTGTTCACCTATATAGACAAAGTTCGACAATTCATGCTATAATGAACTCGTGGAATGCTTGCCATTCCACAGGACGCTGTTGCAACGGCGGTCAGCCCTTCTCCCTCCCCACAGTCTGTGGGTGAAAGGAGGTGAGCGCAGATGAAGAGGAAAGCACTCCAGCTTTTTATTTGTGCGGTCATCGTACTGTACATCTTCTTTATAAAAGCGCGATGACCGTCCGGCGGCCACCGAACGGTCATCAAAAAAGTTGACCCAGTAAAGGGCTGACTGCTAAAACAGCGTCCTTTTTGTACCTTTATTATATGCGCCTGACCGCTCATTTGTCAAGGCATACTCGTCTTACACATGATGAAACGCAGTCAGAAAATCATACGCATCGAGCAGGTTGCCGATATGGAAATCCATAACCTGTGCATCCACCGGCGAGCACCGGCAGTAATCCTTGAGGTTTTCCGGTGCGGTAAGGCCGTGCGCGGTCAGCCGCTCTATGCTTTTCTCCCCCGGTGCCGGATTGGAGTCCATATTGCACAGCGCCGCCAGCTCACCGCACATTTTAGCAAGCAGCTGCTCACAGCCGCGCAGATAAGCCGCCTCCTGCCGTCGGGCCGCCACGCGGACTGCATGCTGCCACAGCGCTACTGGCTGCTTCTCGAAAATACGCAGTTCGGACGCAAGCGAGGTCATTCTCTCGGTCAGCGGCGTCAGATTCGGATAACGATGCTCGAGCACGCGCGACTGCAGCAGCGGCAGAAACATTTTCTGAATCTCGTTCATCATATTGATGATCTTCTGACGGTTGTTATACGGCCGGATTACCACATTGACGAGCAGCGCCACGACCAAACCGACCAGTGTATCGGTAAATCGGTGGAAACCGTACACGATTGAATCTCCGCCGGTATACAGGCACACATCCGCAAACACAATGCTCGCCAGCGGAATCGCAAAATTCAGCTTGAGACCGATACACAGTGAAATCACACACAGCACGCCGAGCGCCATCCACACGAAAAACGTTGGATTGGGCAGCACGGTAACAAACACACATGCGATCAGATAGCCGAGGAATGTACCCGCTATCTGATTAAGGCTCTCCTTGAGTGAATCCACCCAGGTACGGCTCATCACCGAGATCGCACCAATAGCTGCAAAAATAGGCAGGCTGGAACCCAGCACCATTGCCAGTGCAAGCGCCAGACCGACCGATATCGCAGTCTTGATGGCGCGCTGACCTACCCGAAACCGTTTGATAAACTGCAACGTCCTATCCCCTTTACCCCTGAATACCGTATGTTTTTAAGTGTACCACATTCTATCTGTAAAAGCCAACACAATCCTGTCACACAAAGAAAAAAGGCCTCCCGGCCATCTGTTCCGGGAAGCCTTTATAAATTCGGTTTGATTACCGCTTACTTAGCAGTGCGCTCTGCCTTGCGAGCCTTAGCGAAAGAACGACCGTTATCCAGCTCCATCATGCGTGCGCTTACCAGACCATTAAAGAAACCCTTCATCATGATATATACAACTCCTTAAAAGTGAATGACTAAATTACGTTTTTGTGTTTGGATCATTTCCTGATCACAGGTATTATAATACACGATAACCGCCTCTGTTACAAGAGCCATATTTTATGAACCTTCACTAATTAAAGCATTATCTTTTTGTGCATATTTAACAGTATCCATTTGCGAAGTGTACAAATCAAACCTTTTCAGCTTGTACGCTTTACATAACAAAGCTGGCAAATTCTCCAAATCGAGCATCCTCCCCTCGAATTTCCCTGCTTTTTTGCGAGCAGAATCTGCGTATCACCTTGACTTTTACGGCATTTCCCTATACTATTTATATGATAAAAATTATTTGCTATAATATAGATATAGAGCAACCCCAAACAGAGCCTGACCCGCTCGGTTTGGGGCTGCTACCTGTTTGGGGAGAGTGATGAGGATTGAATCAAAATCTGGTCGATCTGCAAAACCTGAAAAAAGAATTTGACGGAACGCCTGTGCTGCGCGGTATTTCGCTGTCCATCAAGCGCCGCGAGTTCGTGACCCTGCTCGGTCCGTCCGGCTGCGGCAAAACGACCACGCTGCGTATCATCGGCGGCTTCGAGCAGCCGGATTCCGGCGATGTATTCTTTGACGGCAAGCGCCTGAACGATGTTCCGCCGTATCAGCGCGAGATCAACACCGTATTCCAGCGTTATGCGCTGTTCCCGCACCTGAATGTTGCGGAGAATATCGCGTTCGGCCTGCACATCAAAAAGCTCAACCGCGACGAGATCAAGCGCAAGACCACCGAAATGCTCGAGCTGGTCGGCCTGCGCGGCTTTGAAAACCGCGATGTGACCAGTCTTTCCGGCGGTCAGCAGCAGCGTGTCGCCATCGCGCGTGCGCTGGTGTGCGAACCGCGCGTGCTGCTGCTTGACGAGCCGCTCGGTGCCCTCGACCTCAAGCTGCGCAAGGACATGCAGATCGAGCTGAAGCGCATTCAGCAGCGTACCGGCATCACCTTTATCTACGTCACCCACGACCAGGAAGAGGCGCTCACTATGAGCGACCGCGTGGTTGTCATGAACCACGGCGTTATCCAGCAGGTCGGCAGCCCGACCGATATCTACAACGAGCCGGTCAACGCCTTTGTTGCAGATTTCATCGGAGAATCCAACATCATCCCGGGCGTGATGCTCGATGACTGCAAGGTCGAGTTCTGCGGCCGCACCTTTGAGTGCGTGGACAAGGGCTTCGAGAAGAATGCGCCGGTCGATGTCGTTATCCGTCCGGAGGATCTCAAGATCGTCTACGCCGGCGACGGCCTGCTGCAGGGCGTTGTTGAGTCCATCGTATTCAAGGGCGTGCACTACGAGATGATGGTTCGCACCCAGTTCTTCACCTTCATGGTGCATTCCACCATGGCGGAGTCGGTCGGCAAGACGGTCGGTCTGTCCGTCATTCCGTTTGACATCCACATCATGCACAAGAGTGCGGAGGCGCAAGCGTGAAAAAGTCCTTTGCCTATCCCTACGGCGTATGGCTCGCCGTATTTATCCTTGCACCGATTCTGATGGTCGTGGTCTACGCGTTCCACAATGCGGACGGCGGCTTTACGCTGCATAATTTCAGCTATCTGCCCGGCTACCTGCCGATTTTCGGACGGTCGTTCTGGCTGGCGTTCCTGTCAACGGCGGTGTGCCTCGTGCTCGGCTACCCGATGGCGTATCTGATGAGCCGCCTGTCCGCCAGCAAACAGAGTCTTTGCATGATGCTGATTATGCTCCCGATGTGGATAAACTTCCTGCTCCGCACCTACGCATGGATGTCCATTCTGGAGAACAACGGCTTTATCAACCAGTTTTTCCGCTCCATCGGGCTTATCTCGTTCCTGCAAAGCCATTTCGGCTATTCACTGGATTATATTCCGCTTATCAACACGCAGGGCGCGATCGTGCTCGGCATGGTGTACAACTTTCTGCCGTTCATGGTGCTGCCGATCTACACCGTTCTCATCAAGCTCGACCGCAAGCTGATCGAAGCCGCGCAGGACCTCGGCGCGCCGACCCATCTGGTGTTCCGCCGTGTGATCTTCCCGCTGAGCATTCCCGGCGTTATCTCGGGCATCACGATGGTGTTCGTGCCGTCCGTGTCCACGTTCGTTATCTCGCAGATGCTCGGCAGCGGCAAAAACCTGCTCGTCGGCGACCTGATCGACCTTCAGTTCATGGGCGGTGCGTACAACCCGCATCTCGGCTCGGCCATCGCACTCGTGATGATCATCCTCATCTTCATCTGCATGTGGATCATGAACAAGTTCGATGACGGCTCCTCCGAGGAAGGAGGGCTGCTGCTATGAAAAAGTTTTTCAAGAACTTCTATCTGCTGCTGATCTTCCTGTTCCTGTACGCGCCTATCGTTGTGCTGATGATTTTTTCGTTCAACGATTCCAAGTCGCGCCGCCTGTGGAACGGCTTTACCACCCGCTGGTATGTCGAGCTGTTCCGCGATGCGGATATTCTCCATTCACTGTATGTCACGCTGCTCGTAGCCGTTGCCGCTGCCGCGATTGCAACCGTGCTCGGCACGATTGCCGCCATCGGCATCCACAACATGGGCCGCAGAGCCAAGGCGGCTTACCTGACCGTCAACAACATCCCGATGTCCTCGTCGGATACCATCATGGGCGTAACGTTCATGCTGCTGTTTGCCGCCATCGGTCTGGACAAGGGCTACCTGACCCTTATCCTCGCGCACGTTACGTTCTGCACGCCGTATGTCGTGCTCAATGTCATGCCCAAGCTGCGCCAGCTGGACAAAAACGCCTATGAGGCCGCGCTCGACCTCGGCGCTACACCACATCAGGCGCTCCACAAGGTCATCCTGCCGGAGATCATGCCGGGCATCGTCACGGGCGCTATCATGGCGTTCACTATGTCAATCGACGATTTCGTGGTGTCCTACTTTACCGCCGGCACGACCAGCCAGCCGCTGTCGGTCGTGATCTACTCGATGACCCGCCACCGCATGACACCGAAGATCAACGCCATCTCGACCATTCTGTTTTTGATCGTGCTGGCGCTGCTCATCGTCATCAATGTGCGTCAGTCCCGCGACGAAAAGCGCCGCGAAGCCGCCCGCCGGAAAGGAGCGATGCAGCCGTGAAAAAACGTATGCTTTCCCTGCTGCTGTGCAGCGCAATGTGCGCCGGGCTGCTCTCCGGCTGCGGCAATGCGTCCTCGGCAGAGGTGCTCAACGTGTATAACTGGGGTGAGTACATCGACACCGACCTCATCGACCAGTTCGAAGAGGAAACCGGCATCAAGGTTATCTACAACACCTTCGATTCCAACGAAAACCTGTATTCGCGCATCCAGACCACGAGCTACGACGTCATTATCCCGTCCGACTACGCGATTTCGCGCTTTATCGACGAGGATATGCTCCAACCGCTCAACTACGATCATATTCCGAATATGAAGCTGATCGACGAGAAATACACGCATCTGGACTTCGATCCGGAGCAGAAGTATTCCGTGCCCTATACCTGGGGCGTGGTCGGCATCGTGTACAACACCAAGTACGTTGATGAAGCGGATATCGGCTCGTGGGATTTGCTGTGGAATCCCAAATACACCAACCGCACCGCGATGTTCAACAACTCGCGCGACGCGCTCGGCATTGCGCTGATGTACCTCGGCTATTCGCTCAACACCACCGACAAGGACGAGCTGCGCGAGGCGGCTGACCTTATCATCGCCGGAAAACCGGTATATCAGGGCATCTGGATGGACCAGATCCTCGAGAAGCTCCCCGCCGAGGAGATTGTCGCCGCGCCGTACTATAACGGCGATGCCGTCACCATGATAGACGAGAATCCCGATCTGGCGTTCTATGTTCCGAAGGAGGGCACCAACCTGTTTGTCGATGCCATGTGCATCCCGAAGAACGCGAAGAACGTTTCGGGTGCGGAGAAGTTCATCAACTTCATGTGCTCGACCGAGGCGGCGATGGCAAACTGGGAGTATATCGGCTATTCCAGTCCGCAGACTGAGGTCTATAACGAACTGGACGAGGAAATCACCAGCGACCCGCTGTATTTCCCGGATATTACGCAGTATCCGACCGAGGCCTATACCAACCTGCCGACGGAAATCAACCAGTATTATAATGACCTTTGGGTTGATATCTTAACGTGATCGGACATGCACCAACGCAATGTGCAGGGCGAGGTGGCCTCATCCCGCCCTACAAATATCACACTCAGCTAACCCAAAGAAAAAAAACGTATCCAATGAACAGCGCTGATAACGAAGCAATGCAAAATTAGCGCACAAGGGCCGTAAAGACACGAATCCCCTGCTGAGAATATTTCTCGGCAGGGGATTTTTCGTACATCGCCTATTTGAGCCATCGGCGCTATCTTCGTCAGAACAAACGCTGCTTGTATCAGTATTTGTTCTTGACCGTTAAGCTGGACGCGTATTTGCGTGAGATTGACCATGCCGCCAACGCGATGTTCGCTCAGCTTACCAAACAGATGACGGCAGCCGAAGGTATCACCTGACGGCAGCCGAAGGTATCACCGAAGCACTCAAAGCAGCCGGCCGGATGGAATGGGTGCGCCGCACGAACAGCATCCGAAGCCGCGTCAGAGAAATCGTCAATTCAGAACTGATTTACAACTGAGTAGAACCCGGAGTTCCGACTGCCGTTTGCGGCCTGAACTCCGGGTTCGCTTTAGGGCAAAATCGTGCAGTATCGGTCTAACAAGCAACGGATTTGCCCCAGCAAATCCAACCCGCAGGGAAATCCCCGTGCCCCTTATTTTATCATTTACCTGTGTGCAATCTCCACAGGAAAGTCATAATCTACGCTCGGATGCAGCTTGCGTCCGCTGCACAATGGCTTGCGTTCATACCGCTGACAACACACAGTCGCTCAGAGAACAGCGTCTTCGCGGTAAGCATCAGCAGACGAACGTTTTTGTCGGTAACACTCTGACCGATAGTCAGCGTGAATCAGTATTCTCGGCTACAACTGCACTGGTCGGCGTGATCTTATTGCCTTTGCCGCCAATTACTATCGCTGCAACGTATCTCAGAGGTTCCGTGTTCATTCGTCGGCGTTACATTTGCATTTTTGTTTGTCGAAAGCCGTGTTTTCGCGTCTTTTACTCCATGCGGAGCGGCTGGAGCACTTCATTCATGCGCTGAATATTCTGCACAACGCTATCCTTGCGGCGAACAGCAAGGCTGACATACAGCGAATCGATCAGCGAGAACTGTGCAACACGCGGCGAAACGAAAAGCTGTTCCGGAGAATACAGTTCCAGGCAGATATCACACACCTGCTTAAGTGGCGTATCCGGGAAGCCGGTGATGCCGATGGTCTGCGCGCCGTGCTCTTTCGCCGTACGGACGGCGGAAACGATCTCACATGTCTTGCCGGTGTGCGAGATCGCGATCACGGCGGTATTCGGCATACACAGGCTCGCTTGAATCTGCATCAGATGCGAGTCGGTCAGCGACACCGCACGGAATCCGATGCGCATCAGACGGATGTAGAAGTCCTCTGCGATGGTGCCGGATGCGCCGACACCGAGAATGAGAATGTTTTCGGCGCGACTGAGCACATCGACCGCCTGCTCGATCTTCTGGAAGTCAAGCAGCTGGAGCGCACGCTCGAGCGTGTCGATGTTGCGGCCAAACACACTCTCGGAAATGGTCTGAATACTGTCGGTTTCAGACAAATCTTCGAATATTGTTCGAACTGATTTGGGCGAATACTTCGCGAGCAGCAGCTTCATCTCGCTGAACCCGGTGCAGCCGAGGATCTTGCAAAATCGAATAATACTTGATTCTGCGATGTCCAGCTCGGCGGCCATCTGCTGAATGCTGATCGAGGTAATATGTACCGGATCGGCTATGATATGGTCGGCAATCCGCTTCCCAACCTTGGAAAAAGTCGCATATTGCGACTGGATTGCAGCATAAACGTTTTTATCCATACGCTCACCTTTTATCTGTGTCATATTATGTTTTCATTATAACACAATTCTTCCAGTTTGTGAATAATGTACAAAAATGAACATTATTCTTTTTACAAGATGAATTATTGAATTTTATTTCACGCAGTGCTATACTTGATTATAGTCAATGGATTGGAGTTCCATTGAAAGGGTAAAAGCTGAAGCAAGAGATTACGTCCGGACAACTTCTCAAACTGCGGTTCCCCGAAAAAGCACGTTCGTTGCTCGATAAAGGGCCGCGCAGCTCCAACTGGCAGAAAAGAAAAATAAAAAAGGACTGAGCAAAACCATGGGCAAATCCAGCAACCCGACTTTCGCGGGTGATAAGGAATTTGAGAAGATCCACCTCAAAGAAAAGTTTTCCTACGGCCTCGGCGACGTTGCCTGCAACGTTGTCTTCGCCTTGACAACCTCGCTGCTGATTTACTTCTACACCAACGTAGTCGGCATCTCTGCAGCCATGATCGGTACCATCATGCTGATCTCGCGTTTCTTCGATGGTATTTCCGATGTACTGATCGGTCACCTGGTTGACCGCACACATTCCAAGTACGGCAAGTCCCGTGCATGGATCCTCTGGATGATGATTCCGTACGGTATCGCAGCAATCCTGCTGTTCACCGTTCCGCCTGCAACGCAGATCGTAAAGGGCATTTACGTTTTCATCACCTATAACTTCTGCACTACCGTTGTTTACACCGCACTGAACCTCCCGTACGCAACGCTGGCAACCCTGATGACCCGCGACACCGACCAGCGCGCCGTTGTCAACCTGTTCCGTACCGGTATGTCTGCCCTCGGCAACATGGTCATCTCCGCAGTAACCTTCCCGCTGGTTACCCGTCTGGGTGACACCCAGCAGGCATGGATCGAGGTTTCCATCCTCTACGCCATCATTTCCATCATCATGCTGTTCATCTGCTTCAAGAACTGCCATGAGCGCGTCAAGGAAGAGACCAAGACCAAGGACGGCAAGAACGTTCCGCTTTGGATGGGCATCAAGCTCTGCGTCACCAACAAGTACTTCATCATGTTCTTCTTCCTTGCTGTGTTCCTGTCCTTCTATGAGGCAGTTACCGGCACCTGCAACGCATACTACGCACAGTACATTCTCGGCAACCGCGACCTGCTCGGCGCACTCGCATCGTTCGAGTCCATTCCGCAGATCGTTACCGTTCTTGTTCTGTCTCCGTTCATCGCAAAGTTCGGTAAGCGCAACGTAGCGCTGATCGGTGCAGTTGTCGCCGTTATCGGCACGGTCTCCCTGTTCATCAACCCGAGCGCCCTCAATCTTGCACTGTTTGCCTGCGTCATGCGCGGCATCGGCAAGGGCTGCTTCCGCGGCGTCAAGTACTCCATGCTCGCTGACGTTATCGAGTACGGCGCATGGAAGCGCGGCATCCGTGTACAGGGCCTGATGGTTTCTGCCACCACAGCCGGCCAGAAATTCGGCTCCGGTATAACGACCGCTATTTTCGGCGCCCTGATGAGCCTCGTAGGTTTCGCCGGCACCGCGACTATCAACGCAGCACAGTCTCAGATGCTGATCGGTATCTACATCATCGGCAACATCATTGCCTGGGGCGGCATCGGCGTTCTGCTGATCTTCTACAAGCTCGATAAGATCTATCCGCGCATTATTACCGAGATGAAGCAGCGCGAGGCTGCTGAGGCAGAAAAGGCCGCTGCAAACGCATAACTCAGACATGCTCTGACACTCACTAATCATCTTTTTCTTCCCTTATATGGCAACAGCCGGCGGAGTCATGTATTCTGCCGGCTGCCCCTTATTACGCATGGCCCTATCCCGGCGCATAACAAACTTGAAAGGCGTGTAACAAACAAATGGAAACTATGTCCTATGAAAACCGTATCGCCCTCGGCAATCTGGTACCGACGATCGGTCAGTTCAAGGTAATGGATAAAATTCCGCAGTACCAGCAGTGCGAGGTGCACAATCTGGTCGAGGCACCGGCTGAGGTGCCCGAGGTGCTGCGCCATGTCGTGTTCAACATCGAACGTGGTCAGACACTGCACGAGACCATCGACTTCCTCAACATGTGTCCGGACTTCAAGAACATGGACATCATCTACGCGAACGAGCTCGATGACGGCGCGGTCCGCTCGGGCAACTGCAACGTGGCGTATGAGATTGCCAAGTCCATCGGCATGAACTATGCCTATGGTCTGGAGTTCATCGAGCTGGTCAACCCGAACGACAACAAGGGTTTCCACGGCAACGCCCTGTTCTCGCGCTGGCCGATCCGCTGGGCGAAGGTCGTTCATATGCCCGAGCAGTACAACTGGTACTATGACCGTCAGAAGCGCATCGGCGCGCGCGTTGCCATTGTCTGCTCGCTCGACATCGGCGGCCGGGAAGTCGGCGCGGTCAGCGTCCATCTGGAGAACCGCGCGGACAGCGAGGGCCGCGAAGCCCAGATGGCAGTCGTGTATGATGAGATCAAAAAGTCGTTCGCGCCGGACACGCCGGTCATGATCGGCGGCGACCTGAACACCAATACGTTTGACGGCAACGACATCCCGGGCTTCACCAAGCTGTTCAACGACCCGGAGCGCCTTGCCAAGCACATGGCGGCGGTCGAAAAGTACGAGCGCGTCCTGCCGCAGGCAGAGGAGAACGGCTTCTCCTACCGCGAGTTCAGCAGCACCGAAGGCACGCGCCGCAAGCCGATGCCGGGCGGCAAGAGCATGCTGCTCAAGCTGGACTGGCTGATGGCGCGCGGCATGGAATGCGTCGACCACGGCACGGTCTCGACTGAGACGAAGGACTGCACCTGGGCCGAGCCAGGCAGCGCGCTGGCGAAGTTCACAGGTCCCGAGCTGTCCGACCACAACGCCTGCTGGGCAGACTGTCGATTCGCAAAGTAACTACTAAAATCTATTGTAGAAAGCTGCACACGCTGCATACATATTGACAGCGTGTGCACTTTTTATCGAGTGAGGAGAACCTACATCAAATGAGTGGAATGATACAATACCTGCGCGAACTTCATTTCGCCTCGGTCGTAGTGCGGCTCGCCCTTGCGATGCTGCTCGGCGGCTGTATCGGTCTGGAGCGCGGACGCAAGCGCCGTCCGGCCGGTTTCCGCACCTATATGCTCGTCTGTCTTGGCGCGGCGCTGACCGTGCTGCTCAGCCTGTACGAATTTACCATGGTAACAGGGCCGTGGTCAGATATTTGCGCAGAGATCGGCATAAAAACCGACGTTTCGCGTTTCGGCGCACAGGTCATCAACGGCATCGGCTTTCTGGGCGCAGGAACCATTCTCGTTACCGGCCGCCAGCAGGTCAAGGGCCTGACCACTGCCGCTGGTCTGTGGGCATCGGCATGCACCGGCCTTGCGGTCGGCGCAGGATTTTACGAGTGCGTGCTCATCGCATTCGCGATGATATTTCTCAGCATCCGCCTGTTCCCAATTGTGGATGCGTACATACAGGAGAACGCGCGTGACATCAATCTGTACATGGAATTCTATTCGCTCGGGGACATCAGTACCATCATCAATCAGCTGAAATCGCAGAACGTGCAGATCTACGACATCGATATCGAGCGGAACAAAAGTGGCGAGGCGCTGCACCCAAGTGCGATCTTCTCAATCCGCCTCAATGAAAAAATACCGCACACGCAGCTTCTCTCCGATCTGGCGGAGTTGGACTGCTTTTGCGTGATCGAAGAGCTGTAAGGAGTGGACTGCTATGTTATCTGTTTTTGACGGCCTGCGCGACGTGACGACGCTTTCCGTGTTCGTGCGTCTGGCCTGTGCGCTCATCTGCGGCGGCATTATCGGTATCGAGCGCTCGTACAAGCGCCGCCCGGCCGGCTTCCGCACGCACATCCTCATCTGCATCGGCGCGGCCATCACCACGCTGACGAGTCAATATCTGTATCTGAATATGCACTATTTTACAGATATGGCGCGCCTCGGTGCACAAGTTGTTGCGGGTATTGGCTTCATCGGTGCGGGCACCATCATCGTTACCAAGCGGCAGCGCGTCAAGGGTCTGACCACGGCGGCTGGTCTCTGGACCTCGGCCATCATCGGCCTCACCTTTGGCGGCGGCTTCTACGAGGGCGGCATTCTCGCGACCGTGTTCATCATGCTCGCCGAGCTTGTGTTCTCGCGTATCGAGTACCGCGTGCTCGAAAATGTGCCGGAGATCAATCTGTATATGGAATACGAGGACAAGCACTGTCTGGATGATGTGCTTCAGCTCTACCGCAGCTGCAATATTAAAGTGCTGAACATCCAGATTACGCGCTCGGCAGAAAACGGTGAGCATAACGCCTGCGCTATCTTTTCGCTGCGCCTGCCGCGCAGCTGCGGCGTAGAAAAGCTGCTGACACTTGTCGGCAGGTGCGAGGGAATTGTGTCGGTGGAAGAGCTGTAAACCACACCGAATTTCAAAAAAAACAGAAAACCAAAGCGGTGATGCGCCTCGTATTTGGAGGCTGCATTACTGCTTTCTTTCGTTTTTACCCGATGTGCCGTCGCGCAAAATGAAGAAAAATATCGAGTCACTGCAAAAGGCAGTAAGGGTCACAGGAAAATTCCCTGCGGGGCTGGATTTGAACAATCAAATCCGTTGCTTGTTACGACATCTTCTACGCAAAAAACTCAATATTGGCACCATCAAAACAAACCGGAGCGCACAGCTGAATTTCAGGCTGTACGCTCCGGTTTTTGCTGCTTAGATTGGCGTTCATAAAAATTTCTAAAAAGTTTTTGTCAGTTTTTAAGGGCAAAGAAGGCATGTGAACATTATCGGAAATTTCAGCGGCGGCGCGAACAGGAACGATGAGGTGCAGCATGAACGAGTTATGGACTGCGCAGGGAAACAATTTCCGAATGAATATCAGCGGCACCGAATACGAGGTGAGCGCGCATTTTGACAGCAGCGGCAGGCAAAGCGTCTTGCAGCAGTTCCGGGCCTTGCTTTTGAACAGCGCCGTACAATCGACATTTGACAGCGGACATGATAGGCTGTGATCGTCTTTGCTGTGCTCGCTGTCGGAAAGGAGCGCAAATATGACAGCAAAGAAGAAAAACATCGAGCAGGAAGCACAAATTACCGCCTGATATTGCCGGTTGTCGGTGGACGATGACCGTGCCGAGGAATCCAATCCCATCACCAATCAAAAGCAGATTCTTGCGGACTATGCCAGGCGGAACGGTTACAAAAACACGCAGTTCGGCCCCGGAAAATCCGTATCTATGGTCACTGAAAACGCTTGCGCACATCTTATCCAATCGTCAATACACCGGCTGCGCGGTGAATTTCAAAAGCACAACGGTCAGCCACAAGCGCAGGAACACCAGAACCGGCAGGCAAAGCCTGTTTGCAGGCTTACTCTACTGCCCGGACTGCGGCGCAAAACTTCATTTCTGTACGGCGAAAAGCCTGAAACCGAATCAGGAATTTTATCGCTGCGCCAACTACAATTCCGGACGCGGAACGTGCAAAATCCACTATATTCACAACGTGGTGCTTGAAGAAATCGTTCTGAAAGCGGTCAGCAGTCTGGCGGATTATGTGCGCTGCTATGAGCCGGTGTTTCTGTATTTCCTCGCTATGCAGAATAACGCGGAGCATCAAATAAATTTGAAAGTGCTCCGGCAGTCCATTGGCAAAGGCGAGCAGCGTATCCGGCAGATCGACAAGGCTATCGAAGAACTGTTTGAGGCCAATATCTGTGGAAAAATCACGGATGAGCGCTTTATCAAGATGACCGCAAGTTACGAAAAAGAGCAGAAGAATCTGACTGCATCGGTGGAGAACTGGAAGTTAGAGCTTAAAACGCTCAGCAGCAGAAGGTAAACGAACGAAACCGAGTGAAGGCGGACATTTACTTTACTGCCGTTGGGATGGTAAATATTCCGACCGAAACCGAGATGAAAGCCGCTATGGAGGAAATCCAGCGCAGCCGCAAGCAGGCAATCACCACATAAAAACAGCAGCGGCACAGTCCACAAATGGGAAACTGTGCCACTGCTTATATAATACTTCGTTATGGGTGCCGAGCTAATCGGATACGTCCCTTTTTCATGCTTATTTCTTCTCCAGCGCTGCCATCGCAATCTTTTCCGGCGTAATGGGAAGCTCATAGAACCGCTTGCCTACGGCATTTCGGATTGCATCCGAAATCGCCGGCAGCGGTGTATTGATAACAACCTCGCCGATGGATTTCGCACCGAACGGGCCTTCGCCCTCGTAGCTGTTCTCGAATTCCACGCGGATCTTGCCGATGTCCACGCGTGCGGGAATCTTATACTGGAAAAGCGAATTTTCCATCGGATAGCCGCGGTCATCATAGGTGACGCTCTCGGTCAGCGTCATGCCGATGCCCTGCGCAATGCCGCCCTCGGCCTGCACGCGCGTCAGATTCGGATTGATGGGCGTACCGCAGTCCACTGCCGCCGCGTAATCCAGCAGGGTTACCTCGCCGGTTTCGGTATCCACCTCGATCTCAGCCGCACCGACCATATACGGCGGAGGCGAAATCTCGGACGAATGCGTAACCGTCGCCTGCAGCTCGATGCTGTTGCCGTTCATGGAAGCCGTCGCAATATCACTCAGGCTAATGGTCTTGCCTGCATTTTCGCCTTCCTCTACGCGGACTTCCCTGCCGTCGAAGCTGACCTGCTCCTTGTCGCAGCCGAGCAGCTTTGCGCCGAGCGCACAGATTTTGCCGCGCAGCTCGAGCGCGCACTTCTCGGTCGCCTTGCCGGTGACATAGATCGTACTCGAGGCATACGAGCCGGAATCATACGGCGACCAGTCGGTGTCCGCACTCAGCGTGGTAATGTTGTCAAGCGGACACTCAAGCACCTCTGCCGCGATCTGCGCAAGCGTGGTATCACAGCCGGTGCCCATGTCAGCCGCGCCGATGAGCAGCGTGTAAAAGCCCTCATCGTTGACCTTGAGCGTCGCACTGCCGACGTCCATGCTCGTGATGCCCGAGCCCTGCATTGCCATGCCCATGCCGACCGCACGAATCTTGCCGTTTCCCATGTCCCGGCACGGATACTTGTTATCCCAGTCGATCATGTCGTGCACGCGCGCCAGACAGCGGTCGAGCGCACAGCTTGTGTTCATCTGACCGTAGTACGCGGGCATGATCTCGCCCTCATGCGTAATATTCATCTCACGGATTTTGAATGGGTCCATGCCGAGGATGTTCGCCAGCTCGTTTACCGCGCTCTCCACCGCGAACAGGCCCTGCGTCGCGCCGTAGCCGCGGTACGCGCCCGCCGACATGTGATTGGTATACACAACGTCACTCGTAAAGCGGAACGCCTCGGCCTTGCCGTACAGCGGAATCGACTTATGACCGGACAGACCGACCGTTGTCGGGCCGTGCTCACCGTACGCGCCGGTGTTGGACAGCGTGTGCAGGTCGATGCCGCGCACGATGCCGTCCTTGTTTGCGCCCAGACGGACGTGCATTTCCATCTCGTGGCGCGGCGAGGAGGCAATCTGGCTCTCCACGCGGCTGAAGATGATCTTGGACGGCTTCTTTGTCATCCAGGTGACAAACGCCGGATACACCGCGCTGACTGCGGTCTGCTTGGCGCCGAAGCCGCCGCCGATACGCGGCTTGGTGACGCGCACCTTGCTTTTCGGAATATGCAGTGCGTTCGCCACAATACGGCGGGTATGGAACACGATCTGGGTCGAGCTGATGATGTGCAGACGGCCGTAGGTGTCGATCTCGCAGTAGGTGCGGAAGGTTTCCATCATCGCCTGCTGACATGCCTGCGTGTGGTACACGCGGTCGATAACAACATCGCAGTCCGCGAGGACCGCGTCAATATCGCCGTTGCCGCACTCGTCATGCGCACACAGGTTGCGCCTGTTGTCCGCGCCGACCGGTGCAAGGCTCTCCCAGTTGTCCTCCGGATGCACGAGCACCGGATTGTCCTTTGCCGTGTGGAAATCGAGCACCGGTTCGAGCACCTCGTACTCCACCTTGACCAGCTTCATCGCCTTATCCACGCATTTTTCGTCCGCACCGGCAAGGATGGCAACCACATCACCGACAAAGCGCACATGACGGTCGATAACAAGGCGGTCATACGGACTCGCCTCCGGATAGGTCTGACCGGCCTGCGTGTAGCGGCGG
>OLND01001975.1_pt1 | contig 19644 bp, 17 predicted proteins | sample 1672031 | NCBI WGS metagenome assembly OLND01 (sample SAMEA3136638, study PRJEB25190) | human gut metagenome | biome: human gut; feature: human-associated habitat; material: faeces | place: Austria | collected 2013 | reverse complement strand
TCGGACCGGTCGGTGGCAAGCTTCCTATCGTTATGGGAACAAGTTCAGGCTTCATCGGCGTATGTCAGAGTGTTGCCGGAGTTATGGGAAATGGTGTCGTAGCCTACGGCGCGATCATGGCAGCATGTTTTATCGGCGGTCTTTTTGAGACGGTTCTGGGAAGCTTTCTGAAACCTTTGAGAAAATTTTTCCCGTCTGTTGTAACCGGTACCGTTGTACTTTCAATTGGTCTTTCACTGATCGGTGTGGGAATCAGCTCCTTTGGAGGCGGAAGCTCCGCAAAGGATTACGGTTCTCTGGAAAACCTTTTCGTAGGTTTTGTGGTTCTGATCGTGATCATTGCACTGAAGCACGGAACAAAAGGTTTCACAAGCTTTTCTTCGATCCTCATCGGTATTATCGTGGGATATATTCTGGTAAGTATCATGGCACTGGTACTTCCAACAACATTTACATATGTAGATGATACAGGTGCCACTGTAGAAGCTACAAAAGCCTGGGTTCTGAACTGGGATAAGGTTGCACAGGCAAAATGGTTTGCAGTACCTGCACTTATGCCTGTAAAATGGGTATTTGACGCACGTGCCATCGTGCCGATCCTGATCATGTTTATTGTAACTGCAGTGGAGACTGTTGGTGATATTTCCGGAATCACAGAGGGTGGTCTTGGAAGAGAAGCTACTGATAAAGAGCTTTCCGGTGGTGTTATGTGTGACGGTCTTGGTTCTTCCTTTGCAGCACTGTTCGGTGTACTGCCGAATACTTCCTTCAGCCAGAACGTTGGTCTGGTTGCCATGAATAAGGTTGTAAACCGTTTCTGTATCGCTACTGGTGGAATCTTCCTGATCGCATGTGGACTGTTCCCGAAACTGGCTGCGCTGATCTCTATCATGCCGCAGAGTGTTCTGGGCGGCGCTGCTGTTATGATGTTCTCATCGATCGTTGTCAGTGGTATCCAGCTGATCACCAAGTGGCCGGTAGGACCAAGAAACGTTACCATCGTTTCTGTTGCACTGGGTCTTGGCTATGGACTTGGTTCCAATACAGCGATCCTTGTGCATCTGCCACAGGCTATCAGTCTGATCTTCGGTGGTTCCGGTATTGTACCGGCAGCGGTGTTTGCGATTATTCTTAATATTGTTCTTCCGAAGGATGAGAAGAGTGAGATTGAGAGAGCTGAGGAGATGTTGGAGAAAGTTAAGAATAAATAAAAAAGTGTAAGAATAAAAAGAGTTTTTTTCTTTTTTGAGACTGTTGGACTTTATTGGTCTGACGGTCTCTTTTTTTATATGTTTTTATTTTTTTTATTTTTAGGATAAAGGTTCGGCCTTTTGGAAGGCGGTAATTTGCGAGAAGGGGAAGCACTCGGAGTTGCGAAGGCCGTCTCCCCTTCTCGCGCTCTTCCCCTCCTGGCCACGCCGCTGTTCTGCGTTGTGGTGGGCGTGAATGTTCTGACAGGGTGCGGGATTCGGGGGTGTTGAGGAGGGGAGGCTGTGCCGCTCTGTTGGGAGGTAAAATGTCGAAATAATCTTCTTGTGATTTCGCCCATATTGTGCTAGACTGAAATTATATTCATCAAATAGGATTGAAATAATTTATTTGTAAAGGATAAGAAAGATAATAGAAATTCAGCTTGGATTGTAGTAATATGATATATATCTATTGAAAGCAGGTGATTTTATGCGTACACCTATGGATGAAGCAACATTTTTAGAATTTTATAAAAATACTCTTCTTTGTGGATCTAATAATTTTCAGCGTTTTATATGCAAAAAGCTCGAATTGGATAATAAAATCACATTTGAAGAACAGAGAAAATTGAGTGATAGTGACGAGACACTGTTTTTTGAATCAAAAAAGGATTTTAAGGGAATTATTACAAAGACAGCGACATCAAGAGCGTTTTCAAGTTTCTATGAAGAAATGGAGTATAAAAAGTTATATAAATATTCAGTTCCATTTTTTTATGAAACAGGGGAAAGAACAATAGAGGATATATTAAAAGAAAAACAGATTTCTATATTTGACGGTAAAACATACGAACCGGATTTAGTCATTGATAGAGTATTAAGTGAAGCAATTCCCAGAGCTTTCAGGGAGGACAAAAAATATTTCATAAAATTTGTCTTACAAAAAGCGTATTTACATTCGGAGACATTTGAGCAGATAAATTACAGATATCCGGTGGTGATTTATATTGATCCATTGATAAATGTATTAGAAATACGATATGATTCAATGAGATATAGTTACAATGAACAGGTTGACAAGGATGCATATTCTAAAATTGTGATGTACTGTGTAGAATGGATAAAAGATACGTTGGGTCTTAAACTGTTTGCTTGTGAACATACAGAAACTATTCGGATTATTAATAATATTCAGAATACAGAAGTACGAATGTATAAACAAATGATGGAAATGAAATCAGGCGGTTCTGCTGAATTAACAGCTGCTGAAAATGGTGATTATGTATTGCCATTTATTGGAGAAATCAGGGAACTGATTGATGAAAATGAAGACCTGTTTAGTGAAGCGGATGAAGTAAAACAACTTTTATTGCAATATCTCAATGAAAAAGAAGCAACTGCAAGCTATCCATACATATATGTAAAATGGGTAAAACCAGTAGAAACACAGAGCTATATTGTAAAAATTACTTTTGATTATTTCAACAATAGATACACATTATTACAGCATATTACGGGAAGTTGTAAAGATTTAGGAATGGGGCGAATGAATGATGCAATTGAATATCTTTCAGTCAGTGGTTCCTTTGTTAAAGGAGAAGAAATTTAATATCGATTTTGACGCATTCTTAAACTATATGGGTCAGTATCATTCCAATGAATGGATTTATCCGGATGCAGTTCATAGAGAGCTTGGAATTGCAATTAAGGAAATTTATGATATTTTGGAAGTATGTGTTGATGAAGGGCTGGTTGAACAATATTTACAGATTTATTGCCCAGTATGTCAGAGATTTACTGGAAACATTTTCAAAACAGTATTAGAGATCCCAGAGTTTGTTAACTGTGTACATTGTGATTCTGAGATTGAAAATCCGCTTCAGCATGCGATAATTATTTATAAGGTATTGTAATTGGATTTAGAAGAGAAAAGATTCAGAGATGCAGAAAACTTATTAAATCAGTCGGGGTACACACTGGCTGAGTTTCTAAGAGATTCTAGCCGTTATAAATCTACTTTATTAATGTTGCCAGATGATGAGCTCAGAGCATATCAAAAATTATATGCTGATATTGCAACAGGAGGATTATCCAAAGGGGAAAAAGGTAAAAAGCTTGAAGAATTATCAACGATACTGTTTCAAAAAAGTGCAGGTTCTTTATTAGATGTATATAGAAATTGCAGAACAAGTACGAATGAAATTGATTTGCTGATACGTTGGACTGAGAGAGCGAGATTATCAGGGATTCAAGCCGCTTTTCCATGTTTTGGTGACTCATTTTTATGTGAATGTAAGAACTATGATGGACCAGTAAATGTAACATATGTAGGTAAATTTAGTTCACTAATGTCTGCTGCTAATACAAATTTTGGGATTATGATCTCATGGGAGGGAATAACAGGAAGAAATAAATGGAGCGATTCAAAAGGCTTAATTAAAAAAATTGCTTTGCGTGAAAAGCGGTATATTATAGTTCTGGATAAAGATGATTTGGAAAAAATATATAAAAAAGAAGAAAGTGTATTTTCTGTTATTTATGATAAATATATTGCTTTAAAGAATGAAATTGATTATTGCCAATATATAGATAGACATGAAGCAGAAGATATGATTATTGAGAAGGGGCAGTAACCCTTCTCTTTTTTTCAAGAATGGCAATGAATAGAAATATATGCCATAATTTAGCCAGGTATGTTATACTTGTTTTATAAGAGGACTACGAAAACTGGAGGATAAATAATATGGCGGAGCAGGAAAACAGTAAGGATCTGATCAGTGTATTGTGGAGTGGGGCGGATATACTTCGTTCCAAAATGGATGCCAATGAATATAAAAATTATTTGCTTGGTATTGTTTTTTATAAATATTTGTCAGATTCTTTTTTGATTAAGGTATATGACATGATCTGTGATGATAAACCGGAATCATTAAAAGAGGCGTTAGACGTTTATGTGGAAGAGCTGCAGGGTGAAGATGCCGATGAGCTGATAAAGGAAATGAAGGATGAATGCCATTATATCATTGAGCCGGAACTTACGTATACCTGCTTTGCAGATGCAGCCAGAAATAATGTATTTAACCGTGAGCAGTTACAGAAAGCATTTAACAATATCGAGCAGAGTGATCCTATATTTGCGGATCTGTTTGCGGATATTGATCTGTATTCCAACCGCCTGGGAGCGGGCGATCAGAAACAGAGTGATACGATTGCCAGTCTGATCAGAGAAATTGATAAAGCAGACTTGTTGAACACAGATGCGGAGATTCTTGGAAATGCTTATGAATATCTGATTGGACAGTTTGCATCAGAGACAGGAAAGAAAGCAGGAGAATTCTATACTCCCCAGGCAGCATCCAAGATACTGACTCAAATTGCTATTGCAGGGCAGGAGGATAAAAGAGGTCTGTCTGTTTATGATCCCTGTATGGGATCCGGTTCCCTTCTTCTGAATGCAAAAAAATATGCGGAGAAACCGGAATATATTAAATATTACGGCCAGGAGCTGAATACATCTACCTATAATCTCGCCAGAATGAATATGTTCCTTCATGGAATCTCACCGGAAAATCAGAACCTCCGCAATGGAGATACCCTGGATGAAGACTGGCCAACAGGAGAAGAAATAGATTTTAATATGGTACTTATGAATCCTCCTTATTCGGCTAAATGGAGTGCAGCAACCGGATTTTTGCAGGATGAAAGATTCAGTGATTATGGAGTACTGGCACCGAAATCAAAAGCAGATTATGCATTCCTTCTCCATGGCCTGTATCATCTGAAGGGTAATGGAACTATGGCAATCGTATTACCACATGGTGTACTGTTCCGTGGGGCAGCAGAAGGAAAAATCAGGGAAAAACTTCTTCGTTCCGGAAATATCTACGCAGTCATCGGACTTCCGGCAAACCTGTTTTACAATACGTCCATTCCAACTTGCATTATCGTGCTGAAAAAACAAAGAGATTTATTATGTAGAGATGTTTTGTTTATCGATGCTTCTAAGAAATTCAACAAAGGAAAGAAACAGAATGAGATGACAGATCAGCACATTGCTGAGATTATGGAGCTGTACAGCAAACGTGAAACAGTAGAAAAAGAATCCTTTCTTGCAAGCTTTGACGACATAGAGAAAAACGATTTTAACCTGAATATTCCCCGCTATGTAGATAATTTTGAAAAAGAGGAAGAAATAGATCTGAATGAACTGTTATCTGAAATGAAGAAAACAGATGAAGAACTGCAGCAGACACAGACAGAGTTCATGTCTCTTTTAAAGGAACTGACATCTCCGGATGAAAAAATAATGTCTTCATTAAACAATCTGATCGAAAAAATGGAGGACAGATAGCATGGCAAAACCAACGATTAGATTTAGAGGATTTGATGATGAGTGGGAACAGCGTAAGTTGGGAGATTACTGTGATATGTACAATGGTGACAGAAGCTCAAAATATCCTAATGCACAAGATATGGTAGCAGAAGGAATACCATTTATAAATGCAGGTGACTTGGAAAACGGACATGTAAATCTTACAACTTGTAATAAGATATCAAGAGAGAAATACGATGACCTTGGTGGTGCCAAATTACAGATTGGAGATATCGTTTATTGTCTAAGAGGAACATTAGGGAAAAACGCTTATATTGACAATTTTCCAGAAGGAACAGTAGCTTCTTCATTAGTTGCTATTCGTCCAAAGAATATAGATGGAAGATACTTATTCCATGTGCTAAATTCGGACATTGAATACAGTCAGAGAGTAGTACATGATGAAGGAGCTGCACAGCCAAATTTATCAGCTAAAAGTGTTTCTGGATTTATGATACCAATACCACATATAGACGAGCAGAAAAAAGTTTCGAAATACTTTGACAACCTCGATTATCTCATCACTCTTCACCAGCGCAAGTGCGACGAGACAAAAAAACTAAAAAAATATATGCTTCAAAAAATGTTTCTACAAAATGGCAGTAAAGTTCCGGAAATCAGACTCAAAGGATTTACTGACGAGTGGGAACAGCGTAAGTTAGGAGAACTATCTTCTTCTTTTGAATACGGACTCAATGCAGCAGCTAAAGAGTATGATGGTGAAAACAAATATATAAGAATTACAGATATTGATGATGATAGCCGAGAATTTAAACAAGAAGACATCACTTCACCAGATACAGATTTGTCTTCTGCTGAAAACTACAGATTATCTGAAGGAGATATTTTGTTTGCTAGAACAGGAGCAAGTGTTGGAAAAAGCTATATTTACAAGGCTTCTGATGGATTGGTCTATTATGCAGGTTTCTTGATTAGAGCAAGAATAAAGCCAGAATACAATTCGGAATTTGTATTTCAGAATACACTTACAGGTGATTATGAGAAGTTCATTAAGGTTACTTCGATGCGTTCAGGGCAACCGGGAGTTAATGCTCAGGAATATTCACAGTATCAAATAATGATGCCAAGTAAACTCGAGCAAGATAAGATTAGTGACTGTTTAAGAAACCTCGACCACCTCATCACTCTTCACCAGCATAAGTGCGAAGAATTAAAGAAATTAAAGAAATTTATGTTACAAAATATGTTTACGCAGAAAAATAAATAAGGTTTTCATAAGAATTCTAAAAGGTGAAAAAAATACTATTGAAAATGCTTAATGAAATAAAAAAATATGCCTTAAGATGAAAGCAAGTGATGGATAATGATGTATGAACTGCAAAGTATGGAGGGTGTAAAATGGAGCATGGTAAAGTAGAACTATATCATGGGAGTGGTCAGATCGTTGAATTTCCTGAACTCAGAAAAACCAGATATACAAAAGATTTTTGATGGAAAAATGCAAGAATTTGATACTGTAGAAGGTCCAATGGCAGATGATAAAATTTAGAATTTTGTAAATGATTTCTTGAATCATAGTATTCGGGTTTGGGAATGTCTGGAATACGAGAGGGGTGAAGCTGTCAATGACGATACAATGGAATAAAGATGATTTATTTTATGTGTGCACAATGATTGAATATGTTTCCAGAAAAACGCATAATAAAAGTAAAGATGTTGTAGTTCGAATGTCTGATAAAGCCCTGGCACATCAGCTGAAAGCTGCAGGCATTAATCATTGTCTTTCCTTCGAGCAGGTAGCTGATGAATGGATTGAAGATTATAGGATACCGAATGGGAATTATGATAATATTTCAAAATGCAGATATGAAGTACCGACCATTACAGCAATAGGACGTGTATATCAGACATTGATATCAGAGGTAGCTTCTTTATATCAGGACATTGTTGAAGCGATAAAAATGGTTTACAGTTCTCTTATCAGCGATGAGATATCTGATTATAATTCCAGTGTATATTATAGTAATCCAGACTATATTAGATGTTCTTATGAGGCAGGAAAATTATTGGATTAAGAAAATTGTTTTATGAGTTCAGAATAATGAGGTGATTTTAATGAGTGAACAGAAAAGAAAAATAGGTTTTACTGTTGCATGTGTAAATGAATTTGCCAATAAGTATGATCTGAGCATTAAGGAGGCATTTCAATATCTTTTTCGTTATAAAGGAATAGCTTTTATTAAAGAAAATTATGATGTTGAGCATACACTGGATTTTGAAACAATATTAGAAGATCTGGGAATTCTGTGCAAAAATAACGGGGGTACATTATGAGATTATATCATGGGAGTAATATAGCGATTGATAATATAAATCTGGCAATGTGCAGACCATACAAGGATTTTGGACAGGGATTCTATCTGACAGATATTGAAGAACAGGCTCAAAAGATGGCAGCAAGAGTAGCAAGGATTTATGGAAAAACGCCGATTATAAATGTCTATGAGATTGATGATAATTTCAGAGATTTATATAATCTTAAAATTAAAGATTTCGGGATACAGACGACAGAAGAATGGGCAAAATTTGTAATGAATAATAGAAGCAGGGCATTTACAGATACGAAAGATACTTTGTGTAACAAAGACAATAAATATGATATTGTCATAGGCCCTGTCGCAGATGATAATATGGCGTTGCTGTTTCGACAGTACGAAAATGAAGTTATAGATTTTGAAACATTATTAAAGGGAATGATTTATAAGAAAACTTCTTCACAATATTCCTTTCATACTGAAAACAGCGTGAAACTTTTGCGAAAGGTGATGAGCAAAGATGTGTAAAAAGGATCAATTGCTGGAATATTCCATACAGGATATTGTTGATATGATCAGTACCGATCAGAATATAGAATATGATGAAGCGATGAACAAATTTTATAATTCGGAAGTTTTTGAAAAGCTTGTAGATAAAGAAACGGGATTGTATTTGGAAAGCCCGGAATATGTATACGATTTATTTAAAGATGAAATGAATTTTGGACATATTATTCAGGCAGAAATTTAATCGCATCAAATAAGTTGTGAATGCGGAAGTTTACTGATTGTCAGTGTAAGTGCCTGGTATTGTTGTTTTTATAATCTAATGCTTGGGAACAGCGTAAGGTTAGTGAATTAACCAAAGAACTTACAGAATATGCAACAATGGAGTCGGGGTTGCCACTGTTGACATCTGCCAGGAGTGGAATAATGTATCAGTCCGAATACAGAGGAAATACTACTACAGAAAACAGTGATACACTCTTCAGTGTGGTCCCAATTTCTGCATGTACTTACAGACATATGAGTGATGATGATACCTTCCATTTGAACATTAATAATTTGGAAAAAGGTCTTGTAAGTCGCGAATATCCAGTATTTATAGCTAGCGGAGATAATGATTTGAATTTCCTTGTACAGCATATTAATTCAAGTAATCGTTTTCTGTCATTTTGCAAACAGCAAAAGAAAGGTGGAACGAGAACAAGACTGTATTATAAGGTATTATGTGACTTTGAACTGATGGTTCCAAAACCCGAGGAGCAAAGGGAAATTAGTGTCTACTTTAGGCAACTCGACCACCTCATCACTCTTCACCAGCGCAAGTGCGACGAGACAAAAAAACTAAAAAAATATATGCTTCAAAAAATGTTTCTACAAAATGGCAGTAAAGTTCCGGAAATCAGACTCAAAGGATTTACTGACGAGTGGGAACAGCGTAAGTTAGGAGAACTATCTTCTTCTTTTGAATACGGACTCAATGCAGCAGCTAAAGAGTATGATGGTGAAAACAAATATATAAGAATTACAGATATTGATGATGATAGCCGAGAATTTAAACAAGAAGACATCACTTCACCAGATACAGATTTGTCTTCTGCTGAAAACTACAGATTATCTGAAGGAGATATTTTGTTTGCTAGAACAGGAGCAAGTGTTGGAAAAAGCTATATTTACAAGGCTTCTGATGGATTGGTCTATTATGCAGGTTTCTTGATTAGAGCAAGAATAAAGCCAGAATACAATTCGGAATTTGTATTTCAGAATACACTTACAGGTGATTATGAGAAGTTCATTAAGGTTACTTCGATGCGTTCAGGGCAACCGGGAGTTAATGCTCAGGAATATTCACAGTATCAAATAATGATGCCAAGTAAACTCGAGCAAGATAAGATTAGTGACTGTTTAAGAAACCTCGACCACCTCATCACTCTTCACCAGCGCAAGCTACCATTCACCCGAATACTACGAAAATACACCAAAATCACAAAGGAGACAACGCAAATGTCTGAATTAGAGAGAATATTAGAAGAAAAACTGATCGAACAACTTGTTTATGGAGATTCTCAGTGGACATACCGTAAGGATCTGAAAACAGAGGAGGATCTGTGGGAAAATTTCAAATATATCCTGGAACAGAACAATAAGGATCGATTAAACGGAGAACCGTTGTCTGATACAGAATTTGAACAGGTAAAAAATCAGCTGCAGTTTTCTTCTTTTTATAAGGCTGGTGAGTGGCTTGTTGGTGAAAATGGTAAAGTTCAGGTTCATGTGCAAAGAGATACCGAGCGTTTGCATCTGGTAGTTATGAATCATGAGCATATTGCGGGAGGCAGCAGTGTTTATGAGGTCATCAATCAGTATGAAGCGTTGAAAAGTGATGAAGATGCAGGTATTTCGGAGCGTGACAGAAGATTTGATGTGACTTTGCTTATCAACGGTCTTCCCATGATACATATTGAGCTGAAAAACAAGCAGCATTCCTATATGGAGGCATTTCGTCAGATAAAAAAATATATCGGAGAAGGCAAGTTCACCGGTATTTTTTCAGCAGTACAGATGTTTGTGGTAAGTAATGGAGTAGACACCAGATATTTTGCGGCAGCCAGTGATACAGAGCTGAACGAGAAGTTTATGAGCGGATGGGTGGATAGGGAAAATAAGCCGGTATCGGATTATCTTGATTTTGCAAAAAGTGTACTTCGTATTCCGGAAGCTCATGAGATGATCGCAAGATATACAGTTTTGGATAAAGATGCGAAACGACTGATTCTTCTTCGACCATATCAGATTCATGCGATTGAATCCATACGAGAAGCATCCAAAACTACAAAATCCGGCTATGTATGGCATACAACCGGCTCCGGAAAAACGTTGACTTCATACAAAGCAACAAGGAATCTTCTTATGGATATTCCGTCTATTGATAAAGCAATCTTTCTCATTGACCGAAGAGATTTGGACACACAGACAACCATGGCATTTCAGGCTTATGCCAACAATGATTCCATTGATGTTGATGAAACCAGCAATGTAACAGATCTGAAAAATAAACTGAAGTCCGGCGACCGGCAGGTAATTGTAACAACGATACAGAAGCTGCAGATACTGATCAGTAAGCGAATTACAGAAGATACACCAGAATACAGAAAAATTAAAAATCTTAAAATCGCTTTTGTAGTGGATGAATGTCACAGGGCTGTCACACCAAAAACCAAAAGAGAACTGGAACATTTTTTTGGAAGATCTCTATGGTATGGATTTACCGGCACGCCAAGATTTCCGGAAAATCCATATCCACAGCTGGGAGATCTGCCACGTACAACGAAGGATCTGTATGGGGAATGTCTTCACAAATACACAATACAGAATGCGATTCATGATAATGCTGTACTGGGCTTTCAGGTGGAGCATAATGGACCGAAACAGATTACAGATGAAACCGATACCAGTGCATATGATAATGAAGCTCATATGTTGAAAGTGCTGGATGTTATTTTGAATAAATCTTATTATAAGCTGGGATTTCAGAACGGAAAAGGAGAGACCTATGAGGGACTTCTTACAACAAGTTCCATTCAGTTGGCACAGAAGTATTATGATCTTCTTTTAAGAGTAAAAAAGGGAGAAACGTCTCTGAAGATCGATGAGAGAATCCGACAGGTGCTTCCGGATTTTCCGAAATTTGCCATTACCTATTCAGTAACAGAAAATGAAGAAGGTTCCCACGTAAATCAGCAGAAGATGCAAAGATCATTAGATGAATACAATAGGATGTTTGGAACAAAATATGAGCTTTCTCAGATCCAGAGCTACAACGGAAATCTGAATAAGCGTCTTGCGCGCAAAGATGCAAAATTCAAAAGCCGAAACGAACAGCTGGATCTGGTTATTGTTGTAGATCGACTGCTGACAGGATTTGATGCTCCGTGTCTGTCCACAATTTTTATTGACAGACAACCTATGGGACCTCATGATCTGATCCAGGCATTTTCCAGAACAAACCGTATTTTCAACAGAAATAAAACCTATGGCCAGATTGTAACCTTTCAGGCACCGAAATTATTCCGGAAAAGTGTGGATGATGCTGTAAAATTATATTCCGCCGGCAGTACAGGCTCAACATTTGTAGCAGATTGGGAAGAAGTGGAACCGGCCTTTCGTAAAGCACTGGCAGCTTTACGTATTTCAGCAGAAACACCGGATGAAATAGCGGATATGTCACTGAAAGAGAAGAAGGTGTTTGTAAAAATATTCCAGAATTTTGACCGACTGTTTGCACAGCTGAAATCTTTTACAAAATATGAGGATAGTATGCTGGAGGAATATTGTATTACTCAGAAAGAATATGAGAATTATGCCGGGTATTATCAGAATGCAATGGAAGAGATCCGAATCGCAAACGGAGATGGAAAAGACCAGCCCGAGGATGATGAGACGCAACCAGCGGATTTGGATTATGAGTTGAGGGCGTACAGTAATACCAAAATTGACTATGAATATATCATTAATCTGATTCAGAACATTGTTACACCAGATGAAGACTCAGAAAATATGTCACCGGAAGAACGTCAGAAACGTATGGATGAGGTTAAACAATATGTCTGCGAATTGCAGAAAACAAACCCCAAGGTAGCAAAAATGATGACAGATTTGATTTATAAGATTGAGATGGATGACAGAGAGTTCAGGGGAAAATCCATTCTTAATATTATGGAAAAAATGAAATATGACTGCATTGATAAAGTGGTTTCGGATTTTTGTACAACCTGGTATGCATCAAAAGAAGATGTGATGTATGCAGCTATACATTACAGAAATGGAAAGATACCCAATGAAAGTGTGATCAAGGATACTATTAATTATGCAGGGTACAAGGCAGCACAGGAAAAACCTTTGCCAAAATTTAAGTATAATCGGCGTTGTATAGAAGAATTAGGTAAGATTCTGGATGAGGAAATAAAGCCACTGATCAATATTGCATAATATACTGTAATTGCTTATATCAGCGTAAGTGATTTCTGGAAAGGAATAACCTATGCAGAATGATGTAAACAAAAAACAGCTGTTTTACGAGTACTATCATCAATGGATAGAAGTATACAAAAGAGGCGCGATCAGAGAAGCGACAATGGCAAAATATCTGATGACGCTGAAATGGGTAAAAAAACTTGCTCCGAATCTGCAGGTGTCGGAACTTACCCGGACAACGTACCAGAAACTGCTTAATGACTATGCCAGGGAACATGAAAGACAGACAACACTGGATTTTCATCATCAGCTGAAAGGGGCGGTTCTGGATGCGGTAGATGAAGGTCTCATTGAACGTGATCCAACCAGAAAGGCGATTATCAAAGGAAAACCACCAGGTGCAAAGAAGATAAAATATCTTAATCAATTTGAACTTCATACTCTGATCGCACATCTGGACATTGGGGAGCAGTTAAATTGGGACTGCTTTATCCTTTTGGTTGCAAAGACCGGCATGCGTTTTTCGGAGGCACTTGCCATCACACCGGCAGATTTTGATTTTGCAAGACAGACTTTATCTGTAAGTAAAACCTGGGATTATAAAGGGGATGGCGGATTTCTACCAACAAAAAATAAATCATCTGTAAGAAAAATCCAGATTGACTGGCAGATCGTAGTTAAGTTTTCGGAATTAATAAAGGGACTTCCCCAGGACGAACCGATTTTTGTAGGTGAAACAAAGATATATAATTCTACAGTAAATGATGCACTGACCAGACATTGCAAAGAATGTGGAATATCGGAAATATCGATTCATGGACTCAGACATACCCATGCATCACTACTGTTGTTTGCCGGAGTATCCATTGCCAGTGTGGCCAGAAGACTGGGACATGCCAGTATGACAACAACACAGAAAACATATCTGCACATTATTCAGGAACTGGAAAATAAAGATGTGGACCTGGTTATGCGAACTTTATCCGGTTTGTAAACCAGACAAAGTTAACATATTAAAGAAACATTTACGCTGATAATAATAAAAAGGATCTGCAAAAGGCGAGATTTTACAAATAGTTCTGCCTTTTTCAGATCCTTTTTTGGTTAGTAATTGTAGGCTCCCTCATAAGCATTGCATCGTTCCTTCCGATGTCCCTGCTCTACACAGGAGCTGCACCGGTCACAAAATTCCTGTTCATAGCAGGTAGAACAGACACATCCCTTACAGGCATCCCGGTCATAAGCCGGCGTGCAGGTAAAAGGAAGAGTATCCTTCGTAGTTTCCGTACTCATAAAGATCACGCTCCTTTTTTCTATATTATAGACCTATCAAAAAAGCGTTTCAATACAAATAATCAGAAAATACAAAAAGATACCTGATAAAAAGTTACTGTTCACTCCGTTTTCAGTAATACGCTTTGTGATGCACAGAATTTATACTGATCGTATAAATTCGCGCGGTATATCTCGGGCTTTCTGTGACCTTCGCTAACTCCGAGTGCTTCCCCTTCTCGCAAACCTGCCCACGCCAAAGTGTCCCCTCGAAAGGAAAAACCCCAACTCACAGCAGTTCGCAACAGCAGAAAAAAAGTGCCAGCTAATAAGGATGCCACAACATCCCTATCCTACCGGGAGGAGCTCCACCGTCCGGAAGCTCCGCAAGGAAGAACCAGACCACTTTCTGTTACAGGAAGTCCGATCTCCTGTGACTCCACATTACCCTTCCAGGGTTTTAGCTCCGTGGCAAGCATATAAGTCAGAACAGCCGGTGCAAGACCTGTAGTATAGGAATTTACCAGGAAAAACAGCGGATCATCGCTGAGGATCTTCGTACAAAGCTTGATCAGCGGATGGATTGCATCCTCGATCTTCCAGATCTCGCCCTTAGGTCCGCGGCCGTAAGAAGGTGGGTCCATAATGATCGCATCATAATGATTTCCTCTGCGGATCTCACGCTCTACGAACTTCACGCAGTCATCCACAAGCCAGCGGATCGGTGCACCGGAAAGTCCGGAAGCAGCAGCATTCTCTTTTGCCCAGTTCACCATACCCTTGGAAGCGTCCACGTGAGTAACGGAAGCGCCGGCTGCAGCTGCAGCCAGAGTAGCGCCGCCGGTATAGGCAAAAAGATTCAGCACCTTGATCGGGCGTCCTGCATTGCGGATCTTTTCACCGAACCAGTCCCAGTTCACAGCCTGCTCCGGGAAAAGTCCTGTATGCTTGAAGCTGAAAGGCTTCAGATTAAAAGTAAGGTCCTTGTAATGAAGCTCCCACTGATGAGGCAGATCAAAGAACTCCCACTCACCGCCGCCACGGCTACTTCTGTGATAATGTCCGTTCATATGCTTCCAGCCACGGTTTTTGCGGGGAGTATCCCAGATTACCTGCGGGTCCGGACGAACCAGAAGATAATCCCCCCAGCGCTCCAGCTTTTCTCCTTTTGATGTATCAATAACTTCATATTCTTTCCATCCATCTGCAATCCACATGATGATCAATACCTCTTTCATAATAGTAAATTTATAAGATATATATATCATTTTTATATAGCATTTCCGGAGATTACTATACCAGATCCGGCTGACCGGGACATGAATCCATAAAAACGCCATAATAATGTTTTTTCCAGTATAGAGGAAAAATGGATGCTGTGCAAGAGAAGTACAGGATTTTCCACGAAAGATTTGACAACAGCGCTTTTACATACTAAAATGTACGCAGAGATTTTCTGCCGGGGCAGAGGCTTCCCGCTTCCGTGAAACTGTGGCTGTTTTTTGCGGAAGAGATTTTGCAGAGAATTCCTGACAGACAGAAATCGTTAACAGAAGAAACACAGCAACCGCAGATATGAAACTGTGCACAAAAAGAGGAGAAGCAAACTTATGAAAAAATATTGTGAGATGAGCAGGGAAGAGCTACTCGATTTAAAGAAAGAACTTGACCGTGAGTTCGACGAGATCAAAGCCGAAGGTCTGGCACTGGATATGTCCCGTGGTAAACCTGCACCGGATCAGCTTGATCTTTCCATGAAAATGATGGAAGTACTTGCAGGGGATGCAGATCTGAAATGTGAGACCGGTGTGGACTGCCGTAACTATGGTGTCATCGACGGAATCCCGGAAGCCAAGAGACTTCTCGGCGAGATGTCTGAGGTAGAGCCTGAGAACATCATCATTTATGGTAACTCCAGCCTGAACGTAATGTTCGATACCATTGCACGTTCCTATTCCCACGGAGTAATGGGAAATACACCATGGTGCAAGCTTGACAAGGTGAAATTCCTCTGTCCTGTACCAGGATACGACCGTCATTTCCGTATCACAGAATTTTTCGGCATTGAGATGATCAATATTCCGATGTCTCCGGAAGGCCCGGATATGGACATGGTTGAGAAATATGTCAATGAAGATCCGGCAGTAAAAGGAATCTGGTGTGTTCCGAAATATTCCAATCCGCAGGGTTACACTTATTCCGAAGAAACAGTTAAGCGTTTTGCGCATCTGAAGCCGGCTGCACCGGACTTCCGTATTTACTGGGATAACGCTTACAGCATCCATCATCTCTATGATGATAATCAGGATTTCCTTCTTGAGATCCTTGATGAGTGTGCGAAAGCAGGAAATCCGGACATTGTTTATAAATTTACTTCTACCTCCAAGGTAAGCTTCCCTGGTTCCGGTATCGCAGCAGTTGCTGCATCCAAGGCGAACCTGGATGACTTCCGCAAATACATGACTGTACAGACCATCGGACACGACAAACTGAACCAGCTTCGTCACGTTCGTTTCTTCAAAGATATCAACGGACTGCATGAGCATATGAAGAAACACGCAGACATCCTTCGTCCGAAATTCGAGCTTGTTCTCGCAACACTGGATAAAGAGCTTAACGGACTTGGAATCGGTGAGTGGACCAAACCGCACGGTGGATATTTCATTTCCTTTGATTCCATGGAAGGCTGTGCGAAAGCCATCGTTGCCAAAGCAAAAGAAGCAGGCGTTGTTATGACTGGAGCAGGCGCAACCTATCCATATGGAAAGGACCCGAAAGACAGCAATATCCGTATTGCACCAAGCTACCCAAGCGTTGAGGAGCTTGGCAAGGCAGCAGAGGTATTTGTTCTCTGTGTGAAGCTTGTAAGTGTGGAAAAACTTCTGGAGAAATAAATCGATCACATCAGACTGCCCGGTATTTCAGCATGCGTAATACCGGGCAGTCATAACTATTGGAGAGAGCTCATGGATGAGGAAAAAGAAAAAATGAAAACAGGCAAAAAGTTGGTCATTGCATTGATCATGATCCTGCTGATCCTTACAGCAGGGGCTTATGGATATGGTGTACACTATTTTACAGATCATTTTTTGCCGGGATCTCAGGTGAATGGTTTTAACTGCTCCTATAAAACTGCAGATGAAACAGAAAAGCTTCTTGCAAAGGAAGTGCAGGCATATGTTCTTACTGTTGATACAAGAAACAACGGAAAAGAGAGCATTACTGCAAAAGAAGCCGGCCTGGTCTACAAGCCGGATGGCGGAGCCAAAAAGCTGATCAAGAAACAGGACCGGTACAAATGGTTCCTTGCTTTTAATCAGAAGAAAAAATATACACTGGCAACGGATACTGCTTATGAAGATCAGAACAAGCTGACAGAGGCTGTGAAGAATCTGAAATGCATGCAGAAGGACAATATGGAAAAGCCTGCAGACGCATGCATTAAGGATAATGGCGAAACCTACGAGATCCAGCCGGAAAAAGAAGGAACGACCCTGGATACAAAAAAGGTTCAGAAGGTGATCCGTGCAGCTGTTTCCGCAGGAGACAAAACAGTCAGTCTGGAAAAGAAAAACTGCTACAAAAAACCATCGATATATAAAGACGATGAAGCTCTGAAAAAAGATTGTGACCAGATGAACAAGCTTACCAGCTGCGTGATCACCTATGATTTTTCGGACCGGTCGGAACAGCTTGACCGAAATACCATCAAAGACTGGCTGGTCAGGGACGCAAACGGAGATTATATAGTAAACAAAGATCAGGTTGCAGCTTATGTGAACAGCCTGGGATATAAATATGATACCTTTGGCTGCACGAGAACATTTACCACCTACGATGGTCGCCAGAAGACTATCAAGGGCGGTGATTACGGATGGGCTATCGATCAGACCACAGAGACTGAATGGCTTTATAATGCCATTCTTGCAGGAACTACAGAAGTGAGACAGCCGGCGTATGCTTACAGTGGACTTTGCAGAGATACCAATGATATCGGAAATACATATGTAGAGATTGACCTGACCAACCAGAGAATGGTATTCTATAAAGACGGACAGCTTCTGGTAGATACACCGGTAGTTACCGGCTGTGTCCGAAAGGGCCATTCCACACCAACCGGATGCTTTGCGCTGGATGCCATGCGTTCACCGGCGGTCCTCAAAGGACCTGGATATGCGTCGCCGGTTACATACTGGATGCCGTTTTCCGGGGGAGTTGGAATCCATGATGCAAGCTGGCGTTCACAGTATGGCGGGCAGATCTATATCACAAATGGTTCTCATGGCTGTGTAAACACCCCGAAGGATAAGGCGGCAATCATTTATAATAATATTAGTGTAGGAGTACCAATCGTAGTTTATGAATAAGAGATTAAAAGAAATATTAAAAGAATACGAAAAAAGAAAACACAAGATCATCAAGGGAGATGAAAGTATGAATATCGTTGTATTGGCAGGCGGAACCAGTACAGAAAGAGAGATCTCCATCGTAACAGGAACCGGTGTCTGCAAGGCACTTCGTAAAAAAGGCCATAATGCCATTCTTGTAGATATTTTCTGCGGACTGGAGCCGGTGGACTGGGATGAGCCCTTTGGAGATAAAGATTATGAGGTAGATTCTGCGGCAGAGTATATGAGAAGCTTCGATGATGATATCGAAGAGATCAAACGCACAAGAAGAAGCTTTTTCGGACCGAATGTACTGGAATTGTGTCAGGCAGCAGACATTGTATTTATGGGACTTCACGGTTCCAACGGAGAGGATGGAAAGGTTCAGGCAACCTTCGATCTTCTGGGGATCCGTTACACAGGAACCGGATATTTAAGCAGTGCCCTTGCTATGGATAAGGGCCTCACCAAGAAGATCTTTCTCATGGATCAGGTACCGACACCGAAGGGCGTTTCCATGCTGAAAGAAAACTGTACAAGAAACATCCATGATCTTGGTATGGAATTTCCTGTTGTTGTAAAAACATGCTGCGGTGGTTCCAGCGTAGGTGTTTATATTGTAAACAACCAGAAAGAATATGAGGATGCCATTGACGGTGCTTATTCTTATGAAGATGAGGTAGTTGTTGAAGAGTATATCAGGGGTCGTGAGTTTTCCGTTGCAGTTGTAGACGGAAAGGCTTATCCGATCATCGAGATCGCACCGAAGCAGGGCTTTTATGATTACAAGAACAAATATCAGGCAGGCTCCACAGTAGAAACCTGTCCGGCCGAGATCTCACCGGAACTGACTGAGAAGATGCAGCATTATGCGGAAGCTGGCGCAAAGGCTCTCTGCATTGAGGGCTATGCACGTTTTGACTTCATGATGAAAGAAAACGGTGATATGTATTGCCTGGAGGCAAACACACTTCCGGGAATGACACCCACCAGTCTGATCCCGCAGGAAGCAAAGGTTCTGGGAATCGACTATCCGGACCTCTGTGAAGAACTGATCCGCATTTCTTTTAAGAAATACAGCAAATAAAATATCTGACCGTAACTCCTCCTGTTGACAGGAGGAGTTTCTGGCAAAAGAAAGGATTTTATTCATGAAAAATCTTACATTG
>OLND01001958.1_pt1 | contig 19774 bp, 16 predicted proteins | sample 1672031 | NCBI WGS metagenome assembly OLND01 (sample SAMEA3136638, study PRJEB25190) | human gut metagenome | biome: human gut; feature: human-associated habitat; material: faeces | place: Austria | collected 2013 | reverse complement strand
TGCCGGGCCTTCGACCCATCGGCGCGCGGGCATGAGCGCGGCGTCCGGCACCGTCAGCCGGAAAGCTGCAAGGCCCTCCGCCACGTTCGCCTGCATCTGCGCCTCGATGCGCACCGGCAGCTTCAGCCGCTCCAGCACGCCGGCCAGGCGGCAACGCGCCTCCCATTCGCCGTCGTCGGACCCTCGGGGCGTGCCGGCCAGGCGCTCGGCGCCCAACGCCTGCGCCCCCGCCGTCTCTATCAGGTAGGCATCCCAGCGTGCGCAGTCCGCGTCGCCGGCCAGCGTCGCGCGGTCGCCGAACGCCTCCTCCATCAGGGTGAACCGGTTGAGCGCGGCCTCCAGGGCCCAGACGGTGCGGCGGTCGACGGCCGCGTCCTCGTCCTCTTGCGCTATGTAGTAAAGGTTGGCGTAGCGCGCGGTGCGCACGAGCCGCAGCGCCTCGTCCGGCACGGCCGGCGGGCGCAGGCCGTCCAGGCCGGCTTCCTCGAGCCACCGCACAAGGCTTCTCACCAGGGCGGGCGGCTGCACCACCGGGTCGCTCTCTGCGCTGCGCACCTCGTCGACGATGGTGCGCAGGACCGGTAGGAGCGGGGTTTCCCGCAGACGCTCGTGGACGAAGGCCGTGCCCCTCTCGGGCACCTCCGCCCCGCCCAGCCGGGGCCGGTGCACGAACGCCAGGTAGGCGCGGGCGAGAGCGTCGTCGTAGGAGAGGCCTGCGGCGTGCGGCCCGAAGTCGAACCACGTGTCCGTGAACGTGTAGCGGCCGCCCTTGCACAAGTACCGCGCCACCTGCTGCTCGTCCTCGCCACCCGTGCGCACCTCCACGCAGCCGTGCTCCCCGTCCGGGCGAGCCCCCGGGCCGCGCTCCGCGTCGGTGCGCGCTCCCCGGACGGCCGTATGCCCGTCCGCGCACGTCTCTGCAGGGCCACGGCCCATGTCCGCGGGACCCTCGTCGACAAAGCGCGCGAAGTCGAGGTCGGGCCTGCGGGCAGGCGGCGCAGTGAGCGGCCGGTCCGTGGAGAACGCGCGCCCGAAGCGGTCCACGTAGGCTAGGATGCGGAACTCCCGCCTGCCCGTGAACTCCACCACGTAGCGGTCGCCCTTGGATGGCGCCGCGCAGGCCCCGGCAATCCAGCCGTATACCGGCGCCTGCGCGTCTGCCGCTGCAGGCGCGGACGGCGGCGGCACGGCATCGGGCAGCACGCGGCGCGTGGCGCCGAGCAGCGACCTGGCCGCCGACACGGTGTACGTCCCGCCTTGCCCTGCGCTTCGTCCCTGTTCCTCTCCGCGGCCCAAGCCCGCTCCTTTCTCTCACCGAGCAGGATAGCACGACCAGGCAGCCCTGCGCCCAAAACCCAGCGCGTCTGCATGGCATACGTGCACGCCATCCCCTAGGAAGACGCTGGTTAACGGTGCTTCCCTAGAGCCGCCAAAAGGGCACAGCAGAAAAGCACCGCAGAAGGGGCGGGACGAAGTCGGAGGCTATGGCATGTTTTCGACGGCGAACCTCGGGGACGGCTTTTCGCCACCAGGGGTTTCTCGGATTCGTGTCGGCAGAAATTCGTTCAAGCATGCCCTAGCCTCTGATTTAGTCCATGGCTCTTTCAGTCGTATTTAAAGGGCCGTGTTCAAATGCTGCAAACCTAGCGCAATCAAGAAGGGTGTCGTTACGTTAATCAGTCTCTCCCTAGAACGCACGAGGGGCGCCTGCCGTTCGGCGGGCGCCCCTCGCAATCGATCGTTTTGCGAACTCAGTGATGGTGGTTGCAGGCGTTCTCGGCGCCCATGATCGGCACGCTGCCGGCCGCCACGAGCTTCGCGACCTCGCCCACGTTCGGCGTCTGGTTCTCGAAGTACACCGTGATGCCCGCGTCGTTGAAGCCCATCATCGGGCGCATGCCCATGCCGGCCGCCACGATGGCGTCCACGCCGGCGTCGGCCAGCAGGCCCACCGGGCGCAGGCAGCCGCCCTCTTCGTGCGGCGGGTTCGCCAGCTCTGACGTGCCCTTGATCTCGCCGTCCTCGATGTCCACGATGGTGAAGCAGTCGCAGTGGCCGAAATGGCCCGAGCGCTCGGATGCAAGGTCGGCTGCGCCCATCGTCGGCACCGCGAGTTTCAGCGTTTCTCCCATGATGACCCTTCTTTCCCGGAACGTCGCCGTTCCGCTTATCGTCTTCCGAGGCCTCGTCGCCTCGGGTCGTGCCCTTCTCGTTTCCCGAACGCCCGCGCAGACACCGCCTTGCCGAGTCAGCAGGACGGACGGTCGGCAGCCATCTGCGCGCCTTCGCGCCCGCACCGTCATCTGCCGTTTCGCTGGGCCGGTAAGAGCCTTCGCGCCCATCGCCAACAGCTTAGCGCGGTGCCATCCGGCGTTCTTCAGCCGTCGCTCGGCGCTTGCGCGCTCTCGCGGCTTCGGCCGGCGGCGTTCAGGCCGCCTTCCAGCAACCCCACCAGCAGCTCGTCGAGCCGCTGGCGTGCCCGAAGCGCGTCGAGCCACTGCTCGGCCAGCTCCAGGCCTTGTTCCGTGAGCTCGTACTCGCGCCGGCGCGGGCCGGAGGCGTCCTCGCACCAGCGCGACGCCACAGCGCCCTCGTCCTCCAGCCTCCGCAGCGAACGGTACAGCCCGCCCACGTCGACGTCCACCTCGCCGCCCGTCATGTCGAGGATGGTGCGGCGCATGTCGTAGCCGTAGCCGCCGGCATACAGCAGGGCCGCCAACGCCGCCGGCTCCACCAACGCGCCGCCGCCCCCGCCGCGCCGCCGACAGCACGGTTGCCGGGCACCCTCTCCTCCGCAGTCGCCTCGCGGCATGCGCGTCGCCTCCTTTTTCCCGGCCCGTCGGCCGTCTCTACGGCGGGTTAGCGGCTTGCACCGGCCAACGCGGCGCTTCCGTCGCGCTGCCTCAGCGGGCCGCAAGCTTTACGCCGTCTGGCCGCCCCTTCTGCGGCGGTCGTCGTTCCTCCGCGATCTGCCGGCACTCGCCGTTCGCCCGCTCTGTCGTCTACAGCTATATGACATGAACATATATACTCCCGAAACATCTATGTTGTCAACATATATCTTTGCCCATGCCGCCATGCGTCCCGAAAAGCCGTCATCCGGTCGTTGCGCTGATATCAACATGCCCGCGCCAGCCACAGCTTGGTTCGGCGATACCCGAGCAGGTGAGCTGCAGCAGCGCTATCCGTCCCAGAGCGTGCCCGAAGCGGTCCTAGCGCACCTTCGCCACGATGCCGACGAACGTGGCCACGGCGAACACAGCCGAGAAGGCGAACGCCAGCTGGTAGGGCAGTGCAGGGTTGGAGGCCGCGGCAGCCGAGGTGCCCGCCAGGGCAATGAGCAGCACCATGACCGACGTGCCGAGCGAGGCGCACGCCTGGCGCCCCGCGATGGAGAACGAGCTGCCGTCGGTAACGATACGCCCCGGCAGGCCGGCGAGACTCCACGAGATGAGCGGGCCCATGAGCCCCGACACGCCGAACGCGCGCACGGCCTGGCAGAACGTGGTGACGGCGAGCGGCGTCTCCTCGTCCAGGAACACCATGAGCACCGATCCGACCGCCAAGAGCGCGCCCGATGCCAGCGTCACGGGACGGATGCCGAACCGATCGGTGAGCACGCCGGCCAGCGGGTTCAGGAACAGCGCCGCCAACGTGCCGGGCAAAAGCACGATCCCCGCGTCGAGCGCCGTGCCGCCGCATGGCCCCTCCACGTACAGCGGGATGACCAGCGTCACGCCCATGAACGAGGCATGCAGCAGGCACAACACCGCGAAACCGACCGTGTACTGGCCCGACTTGAAGATGTCCATGTTGATGAGCGGATCGTCCACGCGCTTCTGCCGCTGCACGAACAGCACGAGGAACACCGCGCCCGCCACGAGCGGGCCCCAGACGAACGGGCTGGTGAGCGCGAAACTGCTCGCCTCGGAGAACCCCAGCAGCAAGCCGCCGAAGCCCAGCGCCGACAGCATGAACGACAGCGTATCGAACCGCTCGCTGCGGTTGCCCTCCCCGCCGCGCACGAGCAGCGCCGTGGCAACCCCCAGCACCACCACGCCTGCCAGCAGCAGCACGAAGAAGCTGCGCCATCCGAACGAGAAGCTGAAGGCCCCGCCGACAGTCGGTCCGATGTTCGGCGCAAAGCCCATGGCGATGCCCGCGATGCCCATGGCCGTGGCGCGGCGACCCTCGGGGAAGCGCGTCATGGCGATAGTCTGCATGAGCGGAAGCAGAAGCCCCGTGGATACGGCCTGGCAGATGCGCCCGGCCAGCAGCACGGCGAAATTCGAGGCCAGGCAGTCGGCAAGGGCCCCCACCAGGAAGAACGCCAGGGCGATGAACACGTGCTGGCGCGTGGTGAACCGCTTGCCCAAAAACGTGGCCGCGGGAACCGCGATGCCCAGCACCAGCATGTAGCTGGTGGTAAGCCACTGGCCCAAGCTCACGTCGAGTGCGAACTCGCCCATGATCTCGGGCATCATGGCGTTCACGGCCGTCTGCGAGAGGTTGCCGAAGGCGGAGGCCAGCATCACGATGGCGAACAGCGCGTACACGCGCCCCCGCTCGCCCTTGACCAACTTCCGCATCGTAGCCTCCTTTGCCTCCGTACCTTCGCCGTCCCTTCAAGTATAGCCCAAGCGCCGCGGCCCAAACGCTCCTAAATCGGGGAACGCTCCGGGCGGAGCGGCCGAGGTGCGCTCCCTGGGCAGGTGTCCTGCCGTCAAGCGCCCGGCAGGACGCAGCGCCCGGGACCCGCTTGCCTCGTTGATTCCCCTTCGTCTATACTTAGTATTGCTAAATATGCTTATGCGAGCGTTCGAAAGGACGGCGGCCATGTCTTCCAACTCCGAGCACAACTGCGTTGTCGACGGTCAAGTCCCTGCACGGCGGAGTCGCTGGCGCATCGCGGCCCTCATCGCGCTTGCCGCGCTTCCCCTCGTCCTCACCGCCGCCGCCCAGCCGTTCCTGCCGGAGACGGTTCCCGTGCACTTCGACGTGGACGGGCCCGACCGTTGGGGATCAAAAGCAGAGCTCTTCGTCGGCGCTGGCATTCTCTTCGTCATCGAGATCGCGGCCGCTCTCCTGTTCGCTGTCTTCGAGCGTCAGCGAGCGACCGGGCGCGAGGACTGGCTCGTGTCGAACAGCTTCGGCGGTCAGATGTCGTTTCCCGTCGTCGCCGGCGTGTTCGCCGTGCTCGACCTCTTCCAGGCGGCAAGCGTGGCGATGTGCTTCGCGGAAGCCGGGTTCGCTGCGCCCGTCGACGTGGTGCAGCTGCTCGTCGACCTGGGGATGGGCGCAATCGTGTTCGGCCTGCTCGCGTTCTCGCTGTACATGCTGATCACGGGCAAGGGGCTGCAGTTCGTGAACTCCCACCCGGGTTCGAGCGAGCTGGAGCGGAAGCTGGGAGCCGACAAGCAGCAGGCGCGCGCCATCGGCGCGCTGCTGCTGTTCATCACGGCGTTCTTGCTCGTGGAGTGGATAGTGACGATGAGATGAGCGAGAAACGGCTTTATTGCAGACAAGGAGCTGCTGAAGCGCAAACCCGCGCATCCGCATCGGGGCGAGCGCTAGGCGCGCCGCAGCCGTCCCGCAGAGCAGGGGCGCTGCCTTTGCCGCTCAACAGGTAACATACCGTAGGTCTCCAACGAGGGCCCAGCCCTTGCTTTACGGCACCAACGCCAATGCGGCGAGAATCGGCGCTTCCCCTAGTTGAACGCCTGCTGGGTCTTCTCCAAGCCCGCCGTAACCAGCGAGAGCGCGGCCTGGGCGCCGCGGTCCACGGCGTAGGCGAAGTCGTCGGCGGCCTCCTTCTTTGGCAGCGACAGCACCCAGTCCACCACGGGCATGCGTCCCGGCGGGCGGCCGATGCCCACGCGCACGCGGCTCCAATCGCGCGTGCCCAGCTTGTCGCAGATGGAGCGCAGGCCGTTGTGCCCCGCGTGCCCGCCGCCGAACTTCACGCGCACGGTGCCGGGATCGATGTCCAGCTCGTCGTGGATGACGATAAGGTGCTCCGCGTCCACGCCGTAGGCGTTCATGAGCTGCTTCACCGGGCCGCCCGACGTGTTCATGTAGCTCTGGGGCTTGGCGAGCACGAGGTCGACGTCGCGGTAGGCGCCCTTGGCCGTGAGCGACCCGCACTCCGTCTTCCAGTAGCGTGCTCCCACCTCGCCCGCGATGGCATCCACCGCGTCGAACCCGGCATTGTGGCGCGTGTGCGCATATTCCTCGCCCGGATTCCCCAGGCCTACGATCAGGTACATCGCACCCTACTCGAACAGCGAGGCCACGGAGCCGTTGTCGTACACGTTGCTGATGGTCTTCGCGAACAGGGAGGCCAGCGACAGCACCTTGATCTTGCCGGTCTGGCGCTCCAGCGGCACGGGCACCGCGTTCGTCACCACGACCTCCTCGATGATGGAGTTGGCGATGCGGTCGTACGCCGGGCCGCTGAACAGGCCGTGGGTGGCACACGCGTACACCTGCGCGGCGCCCTTGGCCTTGAGGGTGGACGCGGCCGCCACCAGCGAGCCGGCCGTATCGATCATGTCGTCGTTGAGGATGCACACCTTGTCCTTCACGTCGCCGATGAGCGCCGTGATCTCGGCCTGGTTGTGCTTCGGACGGTCCTTGTGCATGATGGCGATGTCGCAGTCCAGCATGGTGGAGAACTTCTTCGCCGCCTTCGCACGGCCCACGTCGGGCGACACCACGCACAGCTGCTCGGGGTCGAAGCCCATGGACCGGTAGTAGTCCACGAAGATGGGCATGGCCGTCATGTGGTTCACCGGCAGGTCGAAAAAGCCCTGGATGGCGTCCTGGTGCAGGTCGACGGTGATCACGTTGTCCACGCCCGCCGCGGCCAAGAGGTCGGCCACCAGCTTCGCCGTGATGGGCTCGCGCGGCGCGGCCTTGCGGTCCTGGCGCGCGTAGCCGTAGTGCGAGATGACGGCCGACACGGAGCGCGCGGAGGCGCGCTTGGCGGCGTCGGTCATGATGAGCAGCTCCATGAGCGCGTCGTTCACGTCGTAGCCCTCGGCGCCGCACACCGACTGGATGAGGAACACGTCGGCGCCGCGGACGCTCTCCTGGTAGCGCGCGTAGATCTCGCCGTTCGCGAACTTCTCCAGCTTCACGTTGCCGAGCGAGGCGTTCAGGTGCTTCGCTATCTCGTCGGCGAGCTCGGGGTTGACCGAACCCGAGAACAAGGCCATGCTCTTCTGCACTTCCGTCATGTGCGCGCTCCTTCATGTTGCCGCGGGGCCGCCGCGCCCGCCGCAGCAGTCGCCCCCTCTCACATGGGAACTATTGTATCCGCAGGCAGCGTGCCCGCACAGTGACAACTTCGGTATCTTCGCAGATTGACCGCAACGAAATATCCTGATCGGGAATTGCCCCCCTTCGAGGCATCTCGACCTTCCGGGGAGCTCGATGCACAGTTTTGGACGCCGTGAAGCTCTCGGACGCCCAAAGGGGGCCACGTGCTTTCGCCGACCAGGGGAAATGCGCTTGTGCTCCACGAAAAACGCGCCCGAAGAGCCTCCGGGCGCGTCAAAACACTTCACAGCGGCCAAAACGGTGACTTTCCGACCCCGTTTTTGCGAAGAACCCTTGGGCAGGAAGCGGCAGACCTACCCTTGGGCTTGCTGCTCGCGCTTCTTGGCGGCCCAACCGAGGATCTCGCGCTGCTCGGGGCGCGTCAGGGCCAGCGCGTCGGCCGCCACGTCCTTCGTGATGCAGGAGCCCGCGCCGATGATGGCGCCCGCGCCGATGCTCACCGGGGCCACCATCATGGTGTCACTCCCCACGAACGCGCCGTCGCCAATGACGGTGGACCACTTCTTCTTGCCGTCGTAGTTGCAGGTGATGGATCCGGCGCCGATATTCACGTCCTCGCCGATGGTGGTGTCGCCGATGTAGGACAGGTGCGGCACCTTCGAGCCCTTGCCCACCGTGGACTTCTTGATCTCCACATGGGTGCCGGCCTTGGCGCCCTCGCACAGGTGCGCAGCCGGGCGCAGGTAGGCGCGCGGGCCGCACGAGGCGCCGTCGTCGATGAGCGCCTCCACGGCCACCGTCTCGTCCACGGCGCAGCCGCGCCCCACCACCGTGTCGGTCAACCGCGAGTTCGGACCGATCACGCTGTCCTCGCCCACGGACGTGCTGCCCATGAGGAACGTCTGCGGCAGCAGCTCCACGTCCTGCTCGATGACCACGTCGGGCCCAATCCACACCTGGTCGGGGTCGGTCATGGTCACGCCGGCCGCCAGGTGCGCGGCGTTGATGCGGCGCTGGGCGAACTTCGTGGCCTCGGCCAGCTGGGCCCGCGAGTTCACGCCCAGGCACTCGGACGGATCGTCGGTGGGGAGCGCCAGCACGGGGCGGCCGGCGGCGCGGCAGATGGCCAGCACGTCGGTGAGGTAGAACTCGCCCTGGGCGTTGTCGTCGTCCACCTGGCCGAGCGCGTCGAACAGCGCACGGGCGTCGAAGCAGTAGAAGCCGGAGTTGCACTCGCAGATGGCGGCCTCGGCGCTGTTCGCGTCCTTCTGCTCCACGATGCGCTCCACGGCGCCCACGCGGTCGCGCACGATGCGCCCGTAGCCGTAGGGGTTCTCCAGCTCCATGGTGAGCACCACCACGGCCGCGTCGGCCTGCTCGCGCATGTCCACGAGCCGGCGGATGGTGTCGGCGGTGATGAGCGGGCAGTCGCCCGAGAGAACCACGAGCGAGCCGTCGAAGTCGGCGAGCGCTTCGGCGCACACAGCCACGGCGTCGGCCGTGCCGCGGCGCTCGGGCTGCACCACCACGTCGGTGTCGGCCTCCACAAGCGGCTCCACCTGCTGGCGCTCGTGGCCCACGACGGTCGCGACGCGGCTGATGCCGGCCTCGTGGGCGGCGTCCACCACCCAGCGCACGAGCGGCTTGCCCAGCACCTCGTGGACGACCTTGGGCTTCTTCGACTTCATGCGGGTTCCGGCACCCGCGGCGAGCACGATGGCGGCAGCTTCCATGGTTTCCCTTCGTTCGCATGGCATTTTCGACCGTACAGTATAGCGCAGGGCTCGCACGGCGGGCGCGAACCCCACGCAGAAGCCACGCGGACAGCGAGGCTCCGGCCAACCGTTTCTCGGGGCTCGCGCGCAGCGCAGCCTGCGGCAGTGCGGAAGCGCGGCACCGGCGGTCGCGGCATGGCGCAGGTGCGGCACGGCTCGCGCGGAGAACGGAAGCTCGGCGGCCTGGACGGGCGCATACCGGGCACCGGCACGCCCCCCTACGCGGATACCGGAGGCCGTTAATCCCGCGGCTCGTCCTCGTCCCCGCCCTTGCCACCGCTCATGCCGACGACGTCGTCGCTCTCGCGGCGAATCGCCCTCAAAAGGGCGTCCTCGCCCCTCTCGCGCAAAAGCGTCTCCTCCACGCTGGCCAGCGGGGGCTCGCCGGCGTGCTCCTTGAACTCCTCCTCCACCTTCTCCAGGAGGTCGTCCTTGCCCTCCTCGCGCAGCACGCGCACCACCTCGTTGCGCACGGCCTCGCGCACGTCCCCGATGGAGCCGCCGCCCAAAAGGCCGGTCGGTCCCAAGTCCACGGCTATCTCGAACACGCCGCCGCGCTTCTTCGCCGCCTCGACCTCGTCCTTGATCGCCGGATCCTCCAAATCGCGCAGCAGTTCCTCGGCCTCGCGCGCGGCCTCGTCGCCCGCCGTCTGGCGCGTGATGTCGTCGGCGCTCGACGACAGGTACGCCACGCCGCGCTTCTGCGCCGCCTTCGCCTGCAGCAGCAGCAGCACGAAGCCCAACACCCCGGCCAGGAGCGACGCCGCCAGGATGCCCAGCTTCGCCGTGGCCACCAGGCCCTCGTCGGGGAACGCCAGGTTCGCCACGAAGATGGCCATGGTGAAGCCCACGCCGCCCAGGATGGACGCGCCCAGCATGTGGAACCAGTTCACGTTCTCCGGCAGCGACGCCAGCTTCGACTTCACCACCGCCATGCTGAACAGCATGATGCCAAGCGGCTTGCCCACGAGCAGGCCCAGCAGCACGCCGTAGAGCACCGGGCTCGAGAGCATGGCGCCCACGTCCACACCCAGGAAGCTCACATCGGCGTTCGTGAGGGCGAACAGCGGCAGGATGCCGAAGTACACCCAGGGGTACAGCCGGTGCTCCAGGCGCGTGGCCGGCGGCACCACCTGGCGCGCCACGCGGCTCAGGTCCTGCACCGTCTCGATGTAGCCGCCCTGCGCGATGACGGGCGTCTCGGGCTGGTAGGCCGAGCGCGCCTCGCGCACCTTGTCGCCCGACCAGGTGAGGAAGCTCTTGATGTTCACGCGCGACCCCGAGGGAATGGTGAACGCCAGCAGCACGCCGGCGATGGTGGCGTGCACGCCGGACATGTACACGCAGTACCACAGCACGGCTCCCACCAGCAGGTACGGAATGAGCGAATAGATGTGGTTGCGGTTCATGAGCACGAGCACGAACAGCACCACGGCGGCCACGGCCAGCCACGGCAGCGACGGGCTGTGCCCGTAGAAGATGGCGATGACCAAGATGGCGATGATGTCGTCGGCCACGGCCAGCGTGCTCAGAAACACACGCACGCCGTTCGGCACGCGGTTGCCCAAGAGCGCCAGGATGCCCAGCGCGAACGCGATGTCGGTGGCCGTGGGCACGCCCCAGCCGTGCGCCGTCTCCGGGTTCGTCGCGTTGAAGGCCAGGTAGATGCCAATGGGAGCCAGCACGCCTCCCACGGCCGCCACGATGGGCAGCAGCGCTTGGCGGATGTTCGTGAGCTCGCCCACCGTGAGCTCGTACTTCACCTCCAGGCCCACCAGCAGGAAGAATATGGCCATGAAGATGTCGTTGATGACGTGTCCGAGCGACATGCCGGCGAACCCATCGCCGAAGAAAACGCCCACCTCCGTGTGCCAGAAGTCCAGGAACGCCTCGTACGCCCCGGTGTTCGCCACGATCAGCGCCACGACGGCCGCCAGGAGCATGGCGCCCGCGGCCTTCGTCGAAGAGTGCGTGAATTGGATGAGCTTGCGGTAGCGCGCCTGATGGCGTTGCACCTCGTTGATGAACAGCTTCTGCTCTTTGGCCGGTGTGGATGCCATGTCCGCCCTATCTGTCGACAATGCCTGAAGGTCGTATTATCCCTTATACACCCTCGTGGGCCACGCATTCGCCACTCGTTTCCAACCCGATTTCACAACGTAGCGCATTCTCTCCAAGACGGCACCCCGCATGCCCCCGCCGCGTGCGCCGTTTTGCCAACGACTCTAAAATACCCTGCCGCAGTCGGGCGTTTTGCGCTATGCTGTACCTATCAGTTTGGCGTGAGGAGTCGACTTGGGTCTTGCATGAGCGGCATATCGGTATCCGCCCCGCACGACCTCGGCCAGGGCTTCCGGCCAAGCTTTTTTTATTCGCCACGAGGTAAGAGGTGAGTGCTATGAGCATTACCGTAGCCGGACGCAAAATGCCCGTAACCGATGCACTGCGTCAATACGCCGAGGAGAAGATCGGCAACTCGATGAAGGTCATGGACATCGACCCTCTCGTTGCCGAGGTTGTTCTGTACGTGGAGAAGAATCCCGCGAATCCCCGTCCTGCCTGCTGCGAGGTCACCCTGCGCACGAAGGGCCATATCATCCGCGTGGAGGAATGCGAAGAGGACATGTACGCCGCCATCGACGTGGCCGCCGCCAAGGTGGTCCGCCAGCTGCGCAAGTACAAGACGAAGGTCATCGACCGCAAACTGCGCGCCGTGGACGAGACCATCCGCACCGAGCCCGTGCCGACCAAGGACCTCGACCAGCTCATGGAGGAGCTCGCAGCCGACGAAGAGGTTGTGCGCGTGAAGGAGATCGAGTTCGAGCCGCTGACCGAGGAGGAGGCGCTCGTGAAGATCGACCTGCTGGGCCACGACTTCTTCGCCTACACCGACCGCGACACCAACATGGTAAACGTGCTCTACCGCCGCGACGACGGCGGCTACGGCCTGCTCAAGCAGCGCGAAGAAGCCTAGCATCCGAAGGGGAGAACGGTGACCGGTCCCAACAAGCACGATGACGCTCGGTCCTCCCGTTCTCCCCGCCCTGCCCGGGCGGGGCGGGTCGTGCTCTCCGCCCGGGACTACCTGAAGAGCACCCCCGGCCAGACGGCCGAGCAGATCGGCCCGGCCGCGGAAAATGCGGGAAACCGGAGGTCGTCGACCCCGGAGGACGCGCAGACGCGCACGTGCGGCGAGGCAGTGGCACCCGAGAACGGGGATGCGGTTCGGCCGCAGACCCGGTCGAACCGCCCGCAGCGCCCCTCGGGCCGGCCTTCCGCGCACGTGACCGAACGCCCAGCGTCTCGGCCGGCCGAGCGTACCTCCCCGGCTTCAAAGCGCCTCGCGAACCGCACCGCACCGCGCCCCGACGCCCATCCCGCCGGACAGGCCGCCGCCCGCCCGTCCAAGCGCCCGGCGACCCGCTCCTCCGCGCGCCCCGCCCCCACGCTCTACGCCGGCAGCGGGCCCGACCAGAACCCGCTGCGAAGGATCGTGCTCGTCGCAGGCGTCGTAGCCGCGTGCGCATTGCTCTTTTTCGGGATATCAAACCTGTTCAGCACCTGCTCTGCTCCCCCGACGGAAGAGGAGCCCGCCGCCGAGGCCGAGGCCGAGAGCCCTCCCACGCCCGAGGAGCGCCTTGCGACGCTGCCCGCCGTCGAGACGGGGTTGGCCGAGCTGGACCTTCCGACGGGTACGGAGCCGCAAGCGTTCGCCCCCGCCCCGGCGGAAGGCAGCGCCGTGGCCGTGCAGCCCGTGCTGTCCGACGCGTCGAAAGCGGCGATCGACCAGGCATTCGCCCCCTTCGCGGAAAACGACCGCTCCTTCGGGTTCGCGCTTGTGGACCTGGGCACCGGCCGCGGCATCGCAAGCAACGTGGACGCCGTGTTCTACGGGGCCAGCTCGTTCAAGGGGCCGTACTGCGTCTACTTCTGCCAAAGCCAGATAGAGACGGGCCTCGCCACCCGCGACGATTTCGTCACGAGCGGCGTCATGAGCGAGTCGGGCGTGTTCTCCTCGCAGGGCTCCGACCTCATAGGCAGCATGATAGAGAGCGCCATCCTGTTCTCCAGCAACGACACCTACGGCGCCCTGCGCTACGACTACAGCGACGACGCGCTGGCAGCGTACCTGGAGGGCCTGGGCGTCGCCCCGGCGCTGGCCTACGACACGTGGTTCCCGCACTATACGGTGCGCGACGGCGTGCGGCTGTGGCTGAACGCGAGCGAGTACCTGTCCTCCGGCACCGAGACGGCCCAGTGGCTCGCGGGGCTGCTCGAGAGGGACGAGACATCTTACCTGCGCGAAGCTCTGAAGGACGAAGGCGTTCAGGTACAGAGCAAGCCGGGCTGGTCCATGGAATCGTTCGAGAACGGCGAGTACAACGCCTTGTGCGATGCGGGCATCGTGGCGAAGGACGGCCGCCGCTACCTGGTGAGCGTCATGTCGAACATACCGTACACCACCTCGAACGTCGACCTGTTCGAGGTGGTGATCGCCGCCGTGTTCGCCGCGCGCGGCGACCTGGCGTAGGGGACGCGCCTCGTCCGGTCACGCCACGCGGCAGGCCAGCTCCACGTCGCGGCGGTCGAACAGGTCGGCGTAGCGCGGGCCCAGCCAATCGCCCAGCTCGGACGGGCGCAGCACGAGGGGCATGCGGTCGTGCACGTCGCGCACCCAGCGGTTGGGCTCGCAGGTCATGATCGAGAAATGGCCGTCCTCGTAGATGCCGCCCAAGAACGTGACCGGGTTCTCCGGCAGGCCGAACGCGCACTGCACCTTCACCTCGCGGCCCGTCTTGGGGCTCACGGCGCGCTCGGTTCGGTGGGGCTCGTAGAAGCCCAGCGTGGGCACGGCGCAGCGGCGCTGCTCAAGCGACTCGCGCCACATCTGGCCGCGCGGGCCGGTGGCCGTGTCCACGCGCGTGTTGAACACGGGCCGCTTCGCCCAGCTCACCGGATACCCCCAATCGAGCTCCGCCACCGCCAGGCGCCCCGACCCGTTCGCGCCTTCCCCCGGCACCACCACGGGCACGCACGCGCCGGGGAACGCGTCCAGGCCGGCCAGCTCGTAGTCGGGAACGTCAGGCGGCAAACCCTGCTCCACTTCGCGCACGATGCGCTCCACCACGTCGCGCGGGATCATGACGAACCGTCCGCACATCGCCGCCTCCTTACCGCGGAGCCCGAACTCCGAGCGCCGCCCTTTCCGTGCGCGGGGCTGCGCACGCCCCCCGCGTCTGCTACCATGAGTGCCGACGTTTTCCCATAGAAAGGAAGGCCCATGGCCACCATCGACACCATCACGAACATCCTGCAGGAGAATCTCGACATCGACCCGTCCACCGTGACCGCGGAGTCCACCTTCGATTCCCTCGGCATCGACTCGCTCGACATGGTGGAGCTCATCTGCGACCTCGAGGAGGCCTGCGAGGTGGACTTCGGAGAGCCCGAGGGCCTGAACACGGTGGGCGACCTCGTGGCATACGTCGATTCCCTGTAGCGCCTCCATCCTAGCACGCCGGCGGCGCAGGATGCGCCCTCGAAGAAGCTGTAGCGAAAGCTCCGCCCCACCGATTCTCGCGGGTTGAACGCGCGGCAAGGGATCCGCCCTTGCCGCGACCTAGGGGACGGTCCCGATCGACGTCAGGGCGAAGCCCTTGCTACGCGGGACGATCCTGCGGTAGAGCCTTCAAGCCGGCGTCCCGAGCGCCGCCTTCACCGACCCTACCGAGTAAAGGCTGCCGAAGGCGCACACGAGGCCGTCCGGGCCGGCCAGCTCGCAGGCACGAGCGAGCGCGTCGGGCATGTCGCGCGCAACGTAGGGGCGCGTGCATGCCGAGCATCCCAAGAGGTCCTGGCCCGTCCAGCGGATGGCACGGGCCAGCTTGTCGGCAGGAAGCGCGCGGGGATTGTCGGGCGCCACGCACACGAACGCCGCGCCGAGCGGCAGCACCGTCTCCAGCATGGCCGGGTAGTCCTTGTCCTCCAGCACGCCGACGACGAACACGGGCTTGCGGCCGGGGAACACGTCGGCCAGCGAATCGGCGAGCGCGCGGGCCCCCTGCGGGTTATGGCCGCCGTCCACCACGACCGTGGGCTCGCCCGCCGCCGCGCGCACGATCTCGAAGCGCCCGGGCCACACGGTTTCGGCGACGCCCCGGCGAACTGCATCGTCGGCGACGGCCCAGCCCCGGGCACGCAGCGCCTCGGCCGCCTCGATGGCGAGCGCCGCGTTCGCCGGCTGGTAGCTGCCGAGCAGGCGCGTGCGCAGGTCGGCGAAGCGTCCGTAGGAGAACGGGCGCATGGGCGCTCCGAGACCCCCCCAGTCCACCGGACCGGCATCCAAGCGCGCCAAGTCGGGCACGGCCAGCGAGTCCCCTGCGGCCGCAGCCGCCGCCTCGATCACGGCCATCGCCGCGGGCTCCTGCGGCCAGGACACCACGGCCGAACCCGGCTTCACGATACCGGCCTTCTCGGCCGCGATGGCCGCCAGCGTGGTGCCGAGCAGCTTCGTATGGTCGAGCCCGATGCGCGCGACGACGGCCACCTCGGGCGCGTCGATGACGTTCGTGGAATCGAGCCTCCCCCCGAGGCCCACCTCGAGCACCACGATATCGCAGCCGCTCCGCGCGAAGTGCACGAGCGCCACGGCGCACATGAGCTCGAACTCGGTGGGATGGTCCGCCATGGCCTCGGCCTGCTCCTTCACGAGCAGCGTCGCCTCGGTCAGACCGTCAGCCGAGATGTTCGCGCCGTCCACGCGGATGCGCTCCTCGAACGTGATGAGGTAGGGGCTCGTGAACAGCCCCGTGCGCAAGCCCGCGGCCTGCAGGATGGAGGCCAGGTAGGCGCAGGTCGACCCCTTGCCGTTCGTGCCGGCCACGTGCACGAACCTAAGGCGGTCCTGCGGGCGATCCAGCCGGTCGAGCAGCTCGGCTATGCGCTCGAGGCCAAGCCGCGACTCCAACCAACGCGGCTCGTTGATGTAAGCGATCGGATCGAACGACATGGGAGCCTCCAGAAAGAACGAGCGAGTGCTTCACATGAAACACTCGCTCCAGAATACGATGGGTACCGCGCTAACCCTGCGTCAAATACTCGGCGATACCTGCCGCCGCACGCTTGCCGGCGCCCATGGCCAGGATCACGGTCGCTGCGCCGATCACTGCGTCGCCGCCGGCGAATACGCCCGGCTTCGAAGTGGCGCCCGTGCGCTCGTCGGCCACGATCAGGCTGCGCGGCGTCACCTCGAGCCCCGGGGTGGTCTTCGCGATCAGCGGGTTAGTCTTCGACCCAGCCGCCACCACCAGCATGTCGATGTCGATGACGAACTCGCTGCCCTCGACCGCCGTCGGACGGCGGCGTCCGCTCGCGTCGGGCTCGCCCAGCTCCATGCGCACGCACTCGACACCGCACGCCCAGCCGTTGTCATCGCCCAAGATGCGCACCGGATTCGTCAGCAGCTGGAACTTGATGCCTTCCTGCTCGGCATGGTGCACTTCCTCGGCGCGCGCCGGCATCTCCTCGCGTCCGCGGCGGTACACCACGGTCACGTCGGCGCCCAGGCGCTTCGCCGTGCGCGCCGCGTCCATGGCCACGTTGCCGCCGCCCACCACCACGCACTTCTTGCCCGCGTACACGGGCGTCTCGTATTCGGGGAACTGGTACGCCTTCATGAGGTTCACGCGGGTCAGAAGCTCGCTTGCCACCGACACGCCGTTGAGGCCCTCGCCCTCGATGCCCAGGTAGCTGGGAAGCCCCGCGCCCGTGCCCACGAACACGGCGTCGAAGCCGCGGTCCTCCATGAGCTCGTCAATGTCGTAGAGCTTGCCCACCAGGGCGTTCACCTCGAACGAAACGCCCTTGTCGCCCAGCTTCGCCACCTCGCGCTGCACGAGGTCCTTCGGCAGGCGGAACTCGGGGATGCCATAGGTGAGCACGCCGCCCACCTTATGCAGCGCCTCGAACACCGTGATATCGCATCCGCGCTTCACCAGCTCGCCCGCGCAGGTCAGCGACGCCGGGCCCGAGCCGACGACCGCCACGCGCTTGCCGGCCAGGTCCTGCGATACCGCACCTTCCGCACCGCGCCAGATGCTGCAGGCGAGCTCGTCGCCCGCAGCGCACTCCTCGCGCAGCCCGTCCATGGCCGCGGCCGCCTCATCGGGATGCGCGAACGCCCAGTCGGACGTGAAGCGCTCCAAGCGGCCGATGGCCACCGGCTCGCCGTTCCTGCCGCGCGTGCACACGCCCTCGCACTGCGTCTCCTGCGGGCAGACGCGCCCGCAGATGGCCGGCAACGAGTTCGCGCTCTTCACGATGGTGTATGCGCGGGCGAAGTTGCCCTCGGCCACCTGCTCGACGAACCGCGGGATGGGCACGCCCACCGGGCAGCCGCTCACGCAGGGGGTGTTCGGGCACTGGATGCAGCGGCGCGCCTCGGCCACCGCCTCCTCCTCGGTATAGCCCAGCGCCACCTCGTCGAACGTTTTAGCGCGCTCGGCCGGATCGAGCTCGGAAATGGGCGTCTTCTCCTTCTGCCGGTTCACCTCGTAGCTGGTCGCCATGCTACGCCCCCTTCCGCTCGCCGTCGGCCCCGCCGTTGCAGTCGCGGCCCTCGGCCGCCTCGCGCGCCGCGCTCTCGAAGCTGCGGTACATCACGCCGCGGCGCATGGCGTCGTCGTAGTCCACCAGGTGGCCGTCGAAGTCCGGCCCGTCCACGCAGGCGTGAAGGTACTCGTCGCCCACCTTCACGCGGCAGCCGCCGCACATGCCCGTGCCGTCGATCATGAGCGGATTCATGCTCACGAGCGTCTTGATGCCGTAGGGCCTCGTGGTGGCGGCCACGAACTTCATCATGATGACGGGTCCCACGGCCAGCACCAGGTCGTAGTCCGCTCCCTCGTCGATGCGCTGCTGCAGCGCCTGCGTCACCAGGCCCTTGTTGCCGTTGGAGCCGTCGTCGGTCATGATGATCTGCCGCGCGGAGCACGCGTTTATCTCGTCCTCCAGCAGGATGAGGTCTTTGTTGCGGAAGCCGGTAATCACGTCCACCTCGCACCCGTGCTCATGCAGCCATTTGGCCTGCGGGTACGCGATGGCCGTGCCCAGGCCGCCGCCGATGACGCACGCGCGGCGCGCGCCCTCCAGCTCGGTGGGGTTGCCCAGCGGGCCGGCGAAGTCCAAGAGCGCGTCGCCCGCCTTCAGCTGCGCGAGGCGCATCGTGGTGGCACCCACCGCTTGGAACACGATGGTGACGGTGCCCGCCTCCGGGTCGCATTCGTTCATCGTGAGCGGGATGCGCTCGCCGCGCTCGTCGATGCGCAGCATGATGAACTGGCCCGGCCTGATCTTGCGCGCTATCTCGGGCGCGCGCACGACCATGCGGGTGACTTCCGCATTGAGCGGTTCTACTCGTTCGATGGGATACACGGCTTCGCCCTCTCTCGTCTCATAGAGAGAAGCAGCACCGGACGATGCGCGGTGCCGCTCCCCATAGAAGTATGGCCGCCATTATAGCAACATGCCCGCCGTCCCCATGTTTCTAACAGGTTACCGAGCGGTCAGCGGAGAGAAAATCGCCGAGGTGGCAGGGAACCTATAATCGATGGAGGGCGCAGCCGGTATGCGCAGCCCCGCCTGTCCCTTGGTGAGGCGAGTGGCGGCGAGATCGGCCGCGGTCTTCCGCCGAGCAGCGCGGCGTAGCCGTCCGCATCGGCGCCCATCGAGGAGGAAAGAGCCATGGCGCAGAAATACGTGTTGACCAAGCAGCTGAAAGCCGTGCCGCTCGACCAGCCCATCGAGCCCGGGGCGTCGGTGGTGGAGGTCATCACCACCCAGGAGTTCGCCAAGCTCGGTGTGGCCGGCGCAGACGCGCTCTCGGCGCTGCGCACGCTCACCGAGGCCGAGAGCACCTACCTCGACGTGTTCCCCGACAGCCTCATCGGGTCGTTCGCCGTGCCCGACAAAAAGAACCTCATGGGCGAGACGCTCAAGTTCGCCTTCTACCTGAACAAGACGAACCTCATCTTCATCGACGAGGGACAGGTATGCACGCGCCTGCTCGACGACATCGAGCGCATCGGCGTTTTGAAGGAGCCCACGCCGGCGCACTGCCTGTTCGAGTTCATGAAGCTGCTCGTGAAAGACGACCTGGCGTACCTCGCAGACGTGGAGGACCGCATGGAGGACGTGGAGGAGCAGATCATCGACCGCTGCGGCAACGTGGCGAACCGCAAGATGCTGGGCTTCCGGCGGCGGCTTCTGCGCATCGATACCTTCTACCAGCAGCTCGTGGACATGACGGGCACCATCGGCGACAACGAGAACAAGCTGCTCACCAACGGGGAGGCCCGCCTGTTCCACTCGCTCGAGAAAACGGTGGAGCGCCTGCTCAAGCGCTCGCAGACGCTCAAGGAGTACAGCCTGCAGCTGCGCGAGCTCTACCAGACGCAGATCGACATCCAGCAGAACGACACCATGCAGTGGTTCACCGTCATCACCACGCTGTTCGCTCCGCTCACGCTCATCACCAGCTGGTTCGGCATGAACTTCGCGAACATGCCCGGCCTGGACTGGCAATGGGGCTATCAGGCCATCATCGTGATATGCATCGTCATCATCGTGGTGGAGCTCGTGATCTTCAAGAGGAAGAAATGGCTGTAGGGCGTGGCAGGGGGACGGGGTTGATGTCGCGCTCCCGCACGAGTTTCGGCGTC
>OLND01001948.1_pt1 | contig 19872 bp, 16 predicted proteins | sample 1672031 | NCBI WGS metagenome assembly OLND01 (sample SAMEA3136638, study PRJEB25190) | human gut metagenome | biome: human gut; feature: human-associated habitat; material: faeces | place: Austria | collected 2013 | reverse complement strand
CAGTACCCGCTGCTTCACCGTGGCGATGTGCCGCCCGTCTGCGTCCAGAATGTGCAGACAGTGACCCCAGGCCAGCTGCCCCTCCACCGTATACACCACATCGCCGGTGTCGTAGTCATAGATATCGTAGCTGTCAAACCACGAGAAAAAGCGCTGCTTGAAATAGAGCTTCATGTGTTGCACCCCCTTATATGACATCAGTATACTGCAGTACCACCTGAAACACAAGGGTGTATAGCCCGCTCTCCGCCGGCGCAGACTAAGGCGGAAGAAAAGGAGGCGCAGCCATGAACACAGAACCCACCAAGCCCGCACAGGAGGAAGAGGAGGACAGCCGGGTCCGCCAGATCGTGGACCTTGGCTCCTCCGTGGTGACCAACGACCACGGCACCGTCCACTGCCTTACCGTCATCGGCCAGATCGAGGGCCACGGGCAGGCCCCCTCTGGAACAAAGACCACCAAATATGAACACGTCCTGCCTCTGCTGGCCTCCATCGAGGAGTCTCAGGAGGTGGACGGCCTGTTGGTGCTGCTGCACACCATGGGCGGCGACGTGGAGGCGGGGCTGGCCATCGCAGAGATGATCGCCGGCATGACCAAGCCCACGGTGACGCTGGTATTGGGCGGCGGCCACTCCATCGGCATCCCGCTGGCGGTGGCCGGCAAGGTGACGCTGATGGCCCCCTCGGCCTCCATGACCATCCACCCCATCCGGATGTCCGGTTTGATGATCGCCGCTCCTCAGACCTACCACTATTTCGAGCGCCTGCAGGACCGTATCACCCGCTTTGTGGCGGCTCACTCCCATATCACCGAGGAGCGCTTCCGCCAGCTGATGCTCTCCAGCGGCGATATGGCCAACGACGTGGGCAGCATCGTCTACGGGGAGGAGGCTGTGGCCGAGGGCCTTATGGACCGGGTGGGGACTCTCTCCGATGCGCTGAACGCCCTGTACCGGCAGATGGAGCAGTGACCCCGCAAGCGCTGCACCATGCAGCTGCCCGCAGCCCCAGCCGCCGCAGCCACAGGCCGCAGCGGCCTGCAGCGCCTGCGACCTTTGACACCTGCACGCCGTTTCGCCCCAACACAAAAAAGGCGGAGCCGGACAACTTGTCCGGCCCCGCCTTTTGCTGCGTATTCGTGTGCGCTTATTTCTTCTCGCCGTGCCGCACGGCGTGGGCGCAGATAGCGGCAAAGGTCTCGTCGCTGATGTCGTGCTCGATCTTGCAGGCGTCCTCCTCCGCCACCTTGGGGTCCACCCCCAGAGTGATGAGGAAGCGGGTCAGAGTGTGGTGCCGGTCCAGCATACTGGCGGCAATGGCCATGCCGGAGTCCGTCAGGGTGATGAGCCCCTCCCGGTCCATGGTGATGTATCCGTTCTCCCGCAGACGTTTGGTGGCGTAGCTGACACTGGGCTTGGTGACACCCAAATGCTCCGCCACGTCGATGGAACGGATATAGCCGCGCTCCTGCTGCATCATCAGCATGGACTCCAGATAGTCCTGAGAGGATTTCTGTATCTTCATGGCAAACTGCACCAACCTTTTTCGGATATTTCTTATAGGTTAACACAGACTAACCAAAAATGCAAGGAGAGAAAAAAATTTTCCAAATTCCCTTGACAAAGTAGGTTAGAGCGGTTAAACTTAGTCGATGGTTAGGGCAACTTAACTTTAATTTTGGCACAGAGGTTAGCAGGTGCTAACCGTTTGGTTGGGAGGAATGATGTGATGATGCCTTTGGCACTGGCCAACCCCGGCGAGGAGAATCTCATTCGGAAGGTGGGCGGAAGCCCGGAAGTAAAGAAGCATCTGGAGGATCTGGGCTTTGTAGCCGGCGGTACGGCTACGGTGGTGGCTACGCTGGGCGGCAATATCATCGTGAAGATCAAGGAATCCCGTATCGCCATCAGTGAAGAGATGGCACGGAAGATCATGATTTAACAAAAAAGGAGAGAAAAGTATGAAAACACTGCGTGAGGTCAAGATCGGTGAGACCGTCAAGGTGGTAAAGCTCCACGGCGAGGGTCCTGTCAAGCGCCGCATCATGGACATGGGCATCACCCGCGGCACCGAGGTATTCGTCCGCAAGGTAGCCCCTCTGGGCGATCCCATGGAGGTCACCGTCCGTGGCTATGAGCTGAGCCTGCGAAAGGCCGACACCGAAATGATCGAGGTCGAGTAAGCTTCCCCAATTTGTTAGTGATAAGTTAGAGAAATCAAACCAAAAGGAGCAAGCATCAATGGATAAGCAGATCAAAATTGCCCTGGCAGGCAACCCGAACTGCGGTAAGACTACGCTGTTCAATGCGTTGACGGGTTCTAACCAGTTTGTTGGTAACTGGCCCGGTGTTACCGTGGAGAAGAAGGAAGGCAAGCTGAAGAAGCACGAGGATGTGGTCATCATGGACCTGCCCGGCATCTACTCCCTGTCTCCCTACACGCTGGAGGAGGTGGTGGCTCGTAACTACCTGATCGGTGAGCGGCCCGACGCCATCCTCAACATCATCGACGGCACCAATCTGGAGCGTAACCTCTACCTGACCACCCAGCTTACCGAGCTGGGCATCCCCGTGGTCATCGCCATCAACATGATGGATGTGGTCCGCAAGAACGGCGACCAGATCAACACCGGGGAGCTGTCCCGTGAGTTGGGCTGCCAGGTGGTGGAGATCTCCGCCCTGAAGGGTACCGGTGTCATGGAGGCCGCCGAGGCCGCCGTGGAGGCTGCCAAGAACGGCAAGACCATCCCCATGCACACCTTCTCCGGCCCCGTGGAGCATGCCATTGCCCACATCGAGGAGGCCGCCGTACATACCATGCCCGAGGAACAGCAGCGCTGGTACGCCATCAAGATCTTCGAGCGTGACGACAAGGTGCTGGAAAAGCTCAGCATCCCCGCCGACGTGATGCAGCACATCGAGACGGACATTCAGGCCGCCGAGAAGGAGCTGGATGACGATGCCGAGAGCATCATCACCAACGAGCGCTATGTCTATATCGCCGAGATCATCAAGGGCTGCTACAAGCAGAAGCGCAAGGGTCAGCTCTCCGCCTCCGATAAGATCGACCAGATCGTCACCAACCGCTGGCTGGGCCTGCCCATCTTCGCTCTGGTGATGTTCCTTGTGTACTGGATCGCCATGGTGGCCGTGGGCGCCCCCGCTACCGACTGGGCCAACGACGGCCTGTTCGGCGACGGCTGGCACCTGCTGGGTATCGGCTCCAAGGCCTATAACGAGGTCAACGACGAGTATACCGCATCCCTGCAGGCTGTGGAGGCCTTTCTGGGCATCGAGATCGACCCCGAGGCCGATGACTTTGATCCCTCTGCCGTCACTGCTCAGATGAACAGCTTCACCGCCAACAGCAACGCCACCGCTACCGTGGATGTGGAGGACGAGGAGACGCTGGCCATCAACACCATGACCGCCTACTACGACGCCATCCCTGAGGGTGCCGACAAGGACAGCACCGTGGGTGTCACCTATGTGGACGCCGTGGCCTACCTCAACAAGAACGGCTTTGACGCCCCGGATCCCGCCGACTACGGCGTGTGGGTCCCCGGCGTGCCTGTTCTGGTGGAGAGCGGTCTGGAGTCTGCCGGCGCAGCCGATTGGCTCAGCGGCCTGATCCTTGACGGTATCGTGGCCGGTGTCGGCGCCGTGCTGGGCTTCGTGCCTCAGATGCTGGTGCTGTTCCTGATGCTGGCCTTCCTGGAGGCCTGCGGCTATATGGCCCGTATCGCCTTTGTTCTGGACCGTGTGTTCCGCAAGTTCGGCCTGTCCGGTAAGTCCTTCATCCCCATGCTCATCGGCGTGGGCTGCGGCGTACCCGGCGTCATGGCCTCCCGTACCATCGAGAATGAGCGTGACCGCCGCATGACCATCATGACCACCACGTTCATCCCCTGCGGCGCCAAGGTCCCCTTCATCGCCATGATCGCCGGCGCCATCTTCGGCGGCAGCGCATGGGTTTCCACCTCCGCTTACTTCATCGGCATGGCCGCCATCATCATCTCCGGCATCATGCTGAAAAAGACCAAGATGTTCGCCGGCGACCCCGCTCCCTTCGTCATGGAGCTGCCCGCCTACCACTGGCCCACTCTGGGCAACGTCCTGCGCTCCATGTGGGAGCGTGGCTGGTCCTTCATCAAGAAGGCCGGTACCATCATCCTGCTGTCCACCATCTTCGTGTGGTTCACCACCTACTTCGGCTGGGTGGACGGCACCTTCCGTATGCTGGATGAGTCCGAGATCGACTCCTCCATTCTGGCTGCCATCGGCGGTGCCATCTGCTGGATCTTCAAGCCTCTGGGCTGGGGCAACTGGCAGGCGACCGTGGCCTCCATCACCGGTCTGGTGGCTAAGGAGAACATCGTGGGTACGCTGGGTATCCTGTATGGCGGCGGCGACGGCACCGTGTACCAGAACATCGCTCAGGCCTTCACCGGCATCACCGGTTACAGCTTCCTGGTGTTCAACCTCCTGTGCGCCCCCTGCTTCGCCGCCATCGGCGCCATCAAGCGTGAGATGAACAACCACAAGTGGACTTGGTTCGCCATCGGCTATCAGTGCGGCTTCGCCTATCTCATCGGCCTGATGATCAACCAGTTCGGCAACGCCTTCACCGGCAGCCTGAACATCATCGGCCTTATCGCTGCGCTGGCTGCGCTGGCCCTGATCGTCTATATGCTGGTCCGCCCCTACAAGGAGGCCACCAAGCTCAGCGCCAAGGTGTAAGCACCTTATCCCAGCCTTTCCCATGGATACGGAGGGCTCCGGAGTCGGCTACCCCTCCCTCGGGAGACGAGGCCCACGCCGCCCCTTCGGACCCATGTCTGAAGATGCTGCAAGTATCTTGAATGTTCCAAGTATATCAGAAAAGGAGTGAGTTTCCATGCTGCAATGGATCAGCGAGAATGTAGGCACCATTTTGATTTGTATGGGACTGATCGTCATCGTAGCGTTGATCGTCCGGAGCCTGATCCGGCAGAAAAAGCAGGGGAAGTCCTCCTGCGGGGCCGGATGCGCCCACTGCGCCATGCACGGTCAGTGCCATAAGGACTGACGGGCGCAGAAAATGCCATAAGGGAAGGGACACGGAAGCACCCCGTGTCCCTTTCCTTATGCGCTCTCCTGTATGCTGCGGGCGTCCCTCTCGGCGCAAGACAATGGAGTGGGGCAGCAGAGGGCCTTTCCCACGGGAGAGACCCTCTCCTGCTTCTGACAAGGGCGGATCATACCTGCAAGCGGCGCATCACGGCCCGCAGGCGGCAGATAAAAGGCGGGACCCTTACGGGTCCCGCCTTTTCGCTTATGCGGTCATGCCTTGCGGCAGGTGGTCATGCGTCGGAAGGCTTTCCCTTATCCCCGGCGCTTCTTGCCCACCAGCAGAGCCGCACCGGCCATGGCCGTGATCCCCATCAGGGAGACCCACAGCACCAGACGGCTCTCGTCGCCGGTGGCGGGCTTGGTGGGATCGGTGGGCTGGTCGGGTTTACCGGGCTGATCGGGCTTGCCGGGATCCACGGGATTCAGCTCAGCGCCGCAGGTATCACACTTGCCGTCCTTGTCCGCATCCGTATGACCGGTGGCGGGGAGCACACGGGTCTCCGTCTCGCCGCAGGGGCAGGTGCGGGTCTCCACGCCGTCCCCGGTGCAGGTGGCGGGAGTGGTGACCTCCCACTCACCGAACTGGTGGGTGTGGGCGGTGCAGATGATGTCGGCACGGTTGCTGATGCGGATACGGGGCGCCATAGCGGTGCCGTCGGCCAGCACGAAGGTGTTGTCGTAGGAGGCCAGACCCGTGGCGGAGATCTCGCAGCCCGGCTCCAGGTTCTTCACCTCGTCGTTGGGGCAGATGTAACCGTCGATGAACACACGGGACACCACACCGGCGCTGTCACGAACCAGAATGGTCTGCACCAGACCGTTGGCCATCTCGATGCCCACCACATAGCCCTTCAGGGTGATGAGCTGGCCCAGAACGGAGCCGTCGTTGACCTGGGTGGAGGTGACCTCTCTGGGGGTCACGGCCTCACCCTCGCCCAGCTTGACGATGCCGGTGACGGCCAGCTGGTGCTCACCCTGATAGGAGCTGGTGGTGCCGGACACACGCACCCGGTCGCCGATCTTGAAGTCGCCGGCCACGGGGAAGCAGTTGATGCCGCCGGTCTCGTCCTGCACGTAGATGCAGTCGAAGAAGGCCGTCTCCTTGTCGTAGCCGGAGGCGTTGGAGGTGACCACGCCCTCGATGGTGTACTTGTAGCCGTCCTCGGTCTGGGCCTGCACCTCGGCGATGGGCGTGATCTGCACGGGGTTGATGAGCCGCAGCAGATTCTCGCAGATCTTGTAGTTGGAGTAGTTCTTCTCGGAGCCGTTGTCGCTGATGCTGGCCTGCACCTCAAAGTTGGACATGAAGGCCGCACCGGAGACCACCACCATGCCACGGCCCTCCAGCTGCTCGGTGGCCATGACCATCAGGCGGCTGTCGTTTTCGGCAAAGGCATACTTGGGCGTACCGGCGCCGCCCAGACCGTCCTGATCCACGTCCACGGAGTAGGTGGTGGCATGGCCATACACCACGGGGGACACGGCGGCGGGCAGCGTGGAGGTGGCATTGCCGCTTGCGTCCACGGCATAGATGGAAGCACCGCCGTAGTGGCTGAAGCGCTCGGTGTAGAGCTTGTCATAGGGATGGTCGGGATCGACCTCCACGCCGTCCATCAGGGGGTTGTCCATGTTGTAGGAGCTGAAGTACAGCCGCCACTTATCCACGCCGTCGGCGGCGCTGCGAACGTCGTCATAGGTGGCGTCGTCGCTGATGCGGAGGCTGGAGCCCAGAGCCGCCAGCACCTCATTCTGGGTGGCTGCCATGTGCTTGATGGCGGGGTTGCTCTGAATGACGTCGTAGTTCTCGTAGTTGTCGGACCAGCCCGCCAGAATGACGGTGCCTCCGGCTGTGTTGAAGGCGTTGATGGCCGCCAGCTCGTCAGCGCTGTACGTCTTGGGATCGGCCTGAGCGGCCTCCAGACGGCGGCTGGGAGCGGTGAGGATCAGAGCCTTGAACTTGGGATTGCCGCAGGCGGCGATGAGCTCCTCGCTGGAGTTCAGCTGCACGGTCCGGACGCTGTATTCAGCGGCCAGATTGCTGAAGTTGCCCATGGAATCCTTATAGTTGCCCGCCACATACTCGTTGTAGTGGGAGGCGTCGATGCCAATGTATACCAGTGCATCCGCATTGAGCACATCCAGATCGATGGTCTTGGTGAAGGTGTACTCCTTTCCGTTCTGCTCCACCACGGCGGTGACCTGAACGGTGAACACACGGGCGGCGGTGGGGGTGTAGCGGAAGGAGACATCCAGCGTGCTGCTCTTGCCCAGCGTGTAGCCCTTGTCGCCCTCACCCTTATCCACGCCGATGACGGTGCCGCCGATGGTGTAGGTCAGGGACTTGATGGTGGCATCGGTGTCCTCGCTGTTAAAGAGGGTGGTGGTCAGGGTCAGCTCCTCGTCGGTGACGGGAGTGGCGGTGCCGCAGACCATGCTGGAGATGCCCAGCTTCAGGCTCTCACCCACCCACACGGGGGAGGTGACCGCCAGATCGCCGTCACCCTCGGTGACACGGATGAAATAGTAGCTGTAATCCGGATCCAGCGTCACGGACAGGCTGCCCTGATTCAGCTCGGCGGGGTCGGACCAGGTGTGGACCACCTTGCCGGAGTTGACCACCACCTCCACCTTGGAGATGGAGTCGCTCTTGTCGGGATCGTTGACGGTGACCTCCAGATTCAGCTTCTCGGGGACCTCGGTGATACTGGAGCCCATCATCTGACCGTTGACGGTGTAGCCCAGCTCCAGGTTCTTATCCTCGGTGGCGTACATCCGCAGGGCCCGGATGGCCTCGTAGATGCCCTTTTCGGTGAAGTTGTCGGTGAGGATAACGTCACGGGCGTCGTTGGCATTGCCCCAGCGGCCCTTGTGGTTGTCCTGGTTGTTGGTGGGAGCCAGATGCCAGCCCTTATCCAGCGCCATGATGTACTGCTCATAGCTGGGATAGTAGCCGCCGGCGCCGATCTGGCCCTCGCCGTTACCCACCTCCACCATATACATGCGGCTGTCAATGACGGGATCCCAGTAGGAGAAGTCACTGAAGTTGCCGAAGGTGGTGCCGGGATGGTTGAACTGGCTGATGGAGTCCACGCCCTCGGCCTGACTCAGCAGAGCGTAATAGGCCTTCATACCGGCGTCGTCGGTCTTGTTGTTGAGGGTGGTGTTGTTGCGGGAGACCACGCCGGGGGTGTTGAAGGTGTTGATGTGGCCGGGGCCGCCGGACCATGTCATCTCGAAGCCGCCCAGCGCCACCATGGAACCGGCGTTCTCGGCGTTGAAGGCATCGATGGTGCTCTTATAGGTGCTCCAGCTGTGGTTGGCGTCGGAATCCTTCACCAGAGAGGTGTCATACAGAGCGCCCTCCACGTTAGCATTGGTCTTGGAGTCGAAGTAGTTGGAGTGGTCGGTGAAGGCCACGAACTGCACGTTGGCGCTGGCGGGGATGCTCTTGATGTAGTCCAGCGCAGAGGTCAGCGTACCGGAGCCGTCGGAATACTGGGTGTGGCTGTGAAGCTGACCGAAGTACAGCTGATACTGGGTCTTGCCCACGGTGAAGAACCAGTTGAAGCTGGCCTCCTTGCCGTCGGCACGCTTGGCGGTGACTACCACCTCCGTGCGGCCGTCGGTGAGGTCGGCAGCGGGCGTGTAAGTGACACGGCCGCCTTCATACACAGCATCCACGGTCTTGCCGTTCACCGTCATGGTGATGGTGGGCTCCGTCCCGGCATTGGCCAGCGCCACGGAGATGGCGGGCCGCTTGTCGCTGCCGGTCTGAGCGCCCCGCATGGGCGTGGGATCGGAGAACACCGGCTCGTCCTTCACGGGGATCTCCACCGTGCGGGTGATGGCCTTGCCCTGATTGTCCACGCCGCTGATGGTTACGGTGAGCTTGTCGCCCGTCACCTTCTCCACGGGGATGGTGACGGTGTAAACACCCTCCTCCTCGGTGACAGTCAGGGCCTCGCCCGCCAGCGTGGCGGTCATGTCGCCCTTGACACCGAAGGGAGCATCCACGGTGAAGCTAAAGGTGTAGGCCTGCCCCACATAGGCGTCATACAGGTGGTCGATGACCACGGCGGGCATATTCACGATGCCGCCGGTCAGCTCCGTCCCCTCCGCCACGGGATAGAAGGAGAATGAGTAGATGGTGTAGTCCAGATCACCGGTGGAGCTGTACATACTGTATACCTTGAAGCTATCGCTGTAATACTCCAGCCACTGGCTGTATTTGCCGTTATACTTGGCGGTGCGGCTCTCCATTTCGTAGCCGCCCACGTTGCCGGAGCACTCCCGGACCAGCCAGTCGGCGTCCTCGCTGGCGGTGAGGGAATAGAAGGCGTTGTTGCCGGTGCCGTTGGCACACAGATAGCCGTAGGTGTCGTTGCGGAAGCGATAGTACTCACCGCTGCGCTCCACGGTAAAGACCACGGCACCGTTGGAGCAGACAGCCTTGCCGTTGGCAATGGTGGCGGCCGCCTTGTTGATGGCGGGGCTGTCAGTGTTGTCATTTTGCTCCGCCAGAACCGCCTCAGCGTTCTGGTTGTAGATGACCACCTCATCGCCGGCCTGAGGCAGCTGGCCGGGGGTGGGAGGCGTCACGTTGGTGACGTAGTCGGTGCTGGCGCCGTTGCGGAGCTGATAGGTGCCGTTGTAGGCGGAGCAGCAGGCATACAGGGCCGTGACGTCGGCCTCGGTGACGTTGGCAGGCAGCGGCACACCCTTGAAGAGCTTGGTGCTGCCGGTGGCGTCGGTGACGGGGGTGCTGCCGGAAGCGTTGTAGGTACCCAGCGTCACGTCCTTGATGTAGACGTACTCACTGAGATAGTCGGCGCCCATCTGGGAGACGGTGATTTCCTGTGCGGGGATGGCCTCCACACCGGCCTTTACCACCTCCATGGCAGGGGACTGCATCTGAGGCACGCCGCCGTAGGGGCTAACGGTGCCGGTGACCTTCACCACGTCGCCGACCTTATAGTTGGCGTGGTTGGCGTAATCATAGATCTGGAAACCGTAGATCTCACCGCCGATGACGTCCTCCAGAATGATGGAACTGATGCTGGCGGCGCCGTTATAGGCGTTGCCGTAGTGATACACCACCTGACCCACCACGGAGACATTTTCGGTCTTGGTGGTGATGGCCCCGGCCTCCTTGACGGTGAGCGTCCCGTCGGGGATCATGTCGCCCGTGATGGGGTCATTGACGGAACCGGCGGCCCGGATCTCGTCGGCAACGGTGTTCCGCAGCTGCAGGGTGCCGTTGTTGGTGCCTACGGCGGCGGTAACATCTACCTTGTCGCCCACGGCAAAGGCCCAGCTGTCGCCGTTCTTGGGCAGAACTGCCTTATAGAGCTGGATGGTCTTACCGTCGGCATCCTTGAAGGTGACATTGGGGTTGGCGTACTGACCGTTGTTGTCATAGATCTCGGTGATCTCCAGCCCCTTCAGCTGCACATAGGTACACACATCGTCGGCGGTCAGGGCGGCGATGGTGGTGGGCTTGGCGTCCAGAGTCAGGCCGCTGGATTTGACGAAGGTGCCGCTGCCCAGCTGCGCCATGCCCCTGAACTCGGCCCGCTTGCCGGTACCGATGATGGTGTCGCCCAAGGCGATCTCATCGGTCTTGGCAGCCAGACGCAGACAGATAGCGCCGGTAGCGTCCTGCAGATAGTAGTTCTGGCCGTCCACCAGCGTCACGACGCCCTTGACGGTGAACTCGGTGTCGGTGGCGCCCTCCAGCGCCGTGCGGATGGGTACGGTGGCGGGCTCCTCCGGATCAGGCTCCGGGGTGGCGTCCACGTACTGCTTCTCCTGCGCCAGCTTGTAGAAGGTCATGCCGAAGTCCGCTTCCTTCAGCCGGTCGGTGCTGGTGCAGTAGGCGGAGAACTCGGTGAACTTGGCGAAGTATTCCAAGTAGACCTTGCCGTACTGGCCGGTGACGCCGCTGCCGGAGAGGTAGTAGGAGGCGTTCTCGGCATTGCAGGTCTCCACATCCCAGCGGGTGGTGCCGTTGGCGGCCACGTTGAGATTGTACTTGCCGTCATTTTCGCCCAGCGTCAGGGTCTTGTCACCCTGCGTAAAGGTGTAGGTGCCGTCGTCGTTGGCGGTGACATCCCAGACCAGCGCATCCATGGTGCCGGCAGTCAGCACGTTATTTTTCACCGTGGCGGCCACGGGGGTCAGGTAGTAGCTCCCCAGCATGGTGGAGCTGACGGCAAAGCCGTTGCCGGCGTTGAAAATGACCACCTTGTCGCCGCCGGTGAGGGCAGCGGTCTTAACATACTTGTCCACCAGATGATAGGCTTTGTAGGTGAACACGACCTCCTGACTGTCGGTCATGCCGTCCTTCACAGCCTTGACGGTGATAGTGCAGGAGGCGGTGATGGTCACAGGGCCGGTGTAGTCCTGATAGGCGCCGTCATCCACCTTGTACCGCAGGGTGGCATCCGCCGTCTTGCAGGCAAAGGCCACGGTGTCGCCCACCTTCACATCGCCGGAGGCGGTGCCGGTGGGGGCAGCTACCTGCTCCAGCCCGCCGCCCAGCTTATAGAGGGTGAAGTGGCAGGGGTAGCCGCCGGGAGACTTCGTAATGGTTTCATTTTTGTAAGCACGGAACCTGTTCTGGGAGGCGGCATTGCTGGCCAGCTTGACCGTATCATCGCCCTGTCCGGCGAAGGTAAAGGTCTCGTCGGTGGCATCGAAATCCACGGCCCACCGGTAGCTGCCGCTTTTAATGCCATTGTTGTTGCCGCCCTTGGGAGCAATGGCCTTGCCGTTGGCGTCGCTGAGAATAGTACCATTCTTGTCCACGGTCAGCGTCCAGACGCCGCCCGTGGGATCAATGACCTGATCGTTGGCAGCTGTCACGGCCACTGCCGTGACCCATGAGTCGTCAAGCACACCGGGGGCGTAACCGTTGTTGGCTACCATCACATACTCGCCGCTGACCAGTTCATCGGCGGACGTGACCTTGGTGTAGGTCTTTGTCGCTGATTCGTCTGCCAGAACTGCTGTGGGCAGCAGCGAGAGCAGCATCATCAGCGACAGCAGCACGGACATGATCCGACTGCTGAGTCCTCTCTTCTTCAATGAGATCCCTCCTGTTCAATATTACACGTTTACACGGCGGCCTGCTTCTGTCCTTCCGTCCCCCCGGAGATAGTACAAAGCCGCCTGACCCGCATCCGGCGGGCAGACGACCTTCCACAAGCTATCCTGTTTTTGGCACGGAGGCAGCGTCAAGGGCTCCGATCAGCTGAAACAGGCAGACTGTGGGGGATACCGTTGAGCAAAGACAAACCTTTCGTGTATAGTGCCGCCGGTCAAAACCGTGTACGCCGCTTTTGGCCGTACATACCGCCTTTGACCGATGGTAACAGTCTATCATAAAGCTACCAGAATGGCTACCCCTTTTTCAATGATTTTGTCAGAAACGTGCAATAAGTTTGTATAATATTTGCAAAGTCTATTGACAGATGTAGCTGACTAGTGAACACTATTGACATCAGGGGCGGAAGTTGCTATGCTGTAACCAAATATCATTGACGGAGGAAACGCCCATGAAGCGGAAGAAGGGGAATGCGGACCGGCTGACAGCCGGGGTCTGGTGGAGCAGGAACCGGTGGAGCTGCGTCATTCTGGCGGCGGCGCTGGTGCTGTTCATCGTCGTGCGGATGGCGGCTGTGACCTTTGAGCAGCCCCAGCCCCGAGGGGATGAATATGCCGAGTACGAGACCGGCGTCGTTACGGATATCCTGTCGGACAACACCGAGGCGGATACCGTGGCCGACGGCGGCTATCGGGGGGAGCAGCTGCTGCTGGCACAGGTGCGCTCCGGTCAGTACAAGGGCGAGACCATGCAGGTGTATAACTATGTGGGCCCGTTGTACGGCCAGCCCCTGAAGGTGGGGCAGCGGGCGGTGCTGCTGATCTCCACTTACAGCGACGGCAGCCACACCGCCACGGTGTACGAGTATGACCGGGCGGTGGGTCTGGCGGTGATCGTGGGCCTGTTCCTGCTGGCAACGGTGCTGGTGGGCGGCAAGGTGGGAGCCAAGTCTCTGGTGGCGCTGGCGGTGACGCTGGTGTGCCTGTTCTGGATCCTGATCCCCCTGCTGATGAAGGGAGCGTCCACTCTGCTGACGGTGTTTCTGGTGTGCGCCTACATCACCGTGGTGACTATGGTGATCTTGGGCGGCGTGTGCCGCAAAACGGTGTGTGCTGCGCTGGGTACGGTGGCCGGTACGGCGCTGGCGCTGCTGTTCGGCCTGCTGTCTCAGAGCCTTCTGCGAATCGACGGTCTGCGGCTGACGGATGTGGAACCGCTGCTGCAGCTGCGGCAGACGGGTACGCCCTTGAGCCTGCGGGGCCTGCTGGTGGCGGGGGTAGTCATCAGTGCGCTGGGCGCCGTGATGGACGTGGCCATGAGCATCTCCTCTGCGCTGACGGAGGTACATACCGTGGCCCCGGACCGGGACGGCCGGGCGCTGTTCCGCTCCGGTATGAATATCGGCCGGGATATGGTAGGTACCATGACCAACACCCTGATCCTGGCATTTTTGGGCAGCGGCCTGTCATTCATCATCTATCTGTATTCGCTGGGGCTGGATCCCCGGCAGCTCATCAGCTCCCCCTATATGGCCACGGAGGTCATCAGCGGCATCGCCAGCAGCATCGGCGTCATTCTGGCGGTCCCCCTGACGGCGCTCATCACCTCGTTCATTTTGGTGAAGGATAAAAAACCGAAGGCCCCCTGCGGATCGAAACCGGAGGATAAGAAGCTTCCCAAAGAGGTTCAATAAGGGAGGCACCACCGGCGGCTGGACAAAAAGGCGTCCAAAGCTGGACAAAAGCTGGACAAAAACCGGGACGCTCCAAGGTCAGAAAATGGGGCAGTAACTGGACAAAACCGGCGGATGCAGACCGAAAAAACGACAGCGCAAAATCCAAAGGGATAAAAGCAGCCCTCTTTGAGATCCAAAAACGGAACACCGGCAGAGAAAAAACTTCCGGGCACCGGACTGCTATCGATTCCGGAAAAGAGAAAATACCGGCATATGATCGGCACCAAAAAGAAGCAGGAGCCGAGATGATAGCAGCGCCGGGAAAAGGCGGGATCCATGCCGATGACAGAGTCGGAAACGGGGGAATATCGGGCCGATCAAAGAAGCCGGAGAAGTGCAAAAGCCGGTTCGGCAGCAGTGCCGAAAGTGCAGGTACCGGAACGATAGCAGCGCCGGGAGAGCGAAAATACGGAGCAATGCCAACGCTGAAAATACGAATACCGGCAGAATAGAAAAACAGCAAAAAAAGGCGGGGAAGGCAAAATTGCCTTCCCCGCCTGCTTGCCGCCGGATGCGGCTGTACAGGAGGAGAGCTCACCTGCTTGCGGCGCAGGGAGGAATGATCTATATACCTCCCAGTATATACGAAATCCGGAGAAATGGTAATGTTTTTCCGGAAAAATTTTCCCGATGGGAGCATGAATTTTTTGAATATTTCGCATAGAGAAACTACTGAGGCGCAGAAGGGACACAGAGCCGCTCCGGATTTTTCGATTCTGGCAGCGTGGCGGCATCAGGGAAAAGTGGCATCAAAAAACGAATCGTATCAGAAGATGAAACGGTATCGAGAAAATCAGGAAGCAGCGGGAAATCAGGCGACGGCGGAGAAGCCGGGTGATTTCGGAACAGCAAAAGGCGGAGGGGGGACCCGGTAGGGTCCCCCCTCCGCCTTTACAGAAAGAGAGATGCGCTATTTCAAGGGGCCTTGCCGCCGAAGGGGCTACGCCGCCAAGGGGCCTTGCCGCCGAAGGGCTACGCCGCCAAGGGGCTGTGCCGCCAGCTTCTGAGCGGCGTTATAGCTGATGAAGGCGGCGGGCAGCTGGTAGTAGTTGGTGGCCATGCGGATGGAGCAGTCATCGGGATGCTCGGTGTCATTGTTGTACACCAGAATACCGATGGCGTTCTTCCACAGGGCGTTCTGGATCTTGGTGACGAAGGTGATGGGCTCGCCGTTTTTGTCGGTACCGCCGCGCTGCACCACAGCGATCTTGCCGGTGACGTCGATGCCCTCGTAGTCGGAGTCGGCGCCGTAACCGGGAACCATGACATAGTCATAGGGGGCGGCCAGATCGTCAGATACGTCACCGTATACCTTCAGGAGAGAAACGTAGGAGTCCAGACCCAGGAAGGAAGTCTGGCTGTCGGTGTAGGTGATCTTCTCGTCGCCCAGCAGCACATAGTTGGCGTAGATATCCTGACCCTCCACGCTGGCGATGGACAGGTTGGCGGGGTACACGGAGGGGGCGGCCACCACGCTGTTGTCGGGGTCCCCGGTGAGGGGAGCGTCGGTACCGTAGCTGTTCATATAGCTGGAGGAGGTCTCGTTGCCGGCGGCAGTGATGACCATAATGCCGGCGGCATCCAGCTTGTTGTATACGTCGTTGATGAGGGCGTCCTCGTCCACGGTGAAGCCGCAGTAGAAGCCCAGACTCAGGTTCACGGCGTCCACGCCCAGACGGCAGGCATCCTCCAGAGCCGCCAGAATGGTGGTGGTGGCGGCGCCCGTGCCGCTGTCGTCAAAGACCTTCATGGGGATGACCTGAGCGTCGGGAGCCACACCGGAGAAGGTGACGGCGCCCTCGCCGTCCACGGCGTAACCGGCGGAGATGCCGGCCACATGGGTGCCGTGCTCCAGATTTGCTGCATCCCACTTGCTGCCGGGGGCCACCTGAGCGCCCTTACCGGCGTAGTCAAAGGCGAAGGGGATCTTGGCGCTGAGATACACATCGTCGGCGGTGACACCGGACATCAGGGCCTCGGCGTTGAGGTCGGCCGCCTGCAGAATACCGCTGACGTAGTCCTTGGTGAATTTGGCGTCTGCCGGGGCGTTGGCAAAGGCGGGATGGGCGGTATCCAGCCCGGTATCCAGCACGGCAATGGTCATGCCCTTACCGGTGAACTGATTGGTGGCCAGCGCCACCTGCAGGGCCTGCGTATCGGCCTGCTCCACGGTGGGCAGGGTGTAGGAGCCTGCCACGAAGGCACGGCTGACGCCCTTGGTGCTCCAGATGGCCTCCAGATTCTTCCGGGCGGTCCGCAGGGCGAAGCCCTTGAAGAGCATGGTATAGGAATAGGTGTAGTCCACCTGCTCCTGCCGCAGAGAGCGGCCCAGGCGGGACTGCACCGTGGCCTGACGGCGCAGCAGGGTCTGCTGGACCTTGGCGGCGGTCTTTTCGGATGGAGTTGTGCGTCCTTTGGCTACAAAAGAAGGCGGCGGATATCGTCCACCATGGACTCGATGGCCTCCGGGGCCAGACTGCACCGCAGGCGGCTGCCGTCCTTGGCGATACGGATGAATTCGTCCCGCACCAGCACGTTCAGGTGGTGGGAAACGGTGCCTTGGGAGATGCCCAGCTCCTTGGCCAGCTCCTGCCCGCTGCGGTCCTGCTCCTTCAGCAGCTTCAGGATATCCAGACGGCTCTTGTCACCCAGCGTTTTCAGGCAGGCCAGCAGATGCTCGTCGTTGGCGGCGTATTTCTCCGTCAGGCGCAGAATGAGCCAGTACAGCACCCCGGCGATGACGGTGATGTGGTCGTCACCGGTGAGGAAGCGCATGGAGTGGAAGGACATGACGCAGGGCAGAAAGGTGATGCTCTGGTCGGACAGCGTCTGGGACTGGGCAAAGGCGCTCATAAGACGGGGGGTGTTCTCCCGTGTCTGTTCCAGACACTGCCGCAGCAGACGGTCCGTCTCCGGCGTCTGCATCACTTGTGCCAGCAGGGCGGCGGACTGCTCCACGATGCGGCAGGCGATGCGCTCGTACTCCTCCAGATGGGCGTACAGCGTCAGCAGCCGCCACCGGTCGGCAGGGGGCAGGCGGGTGAGGTCCATATAGTCGATGAGGGCGCAGATGGTGTCCAGCTGCTGCGGCGGGGGGAGGGGGTCCTCCTGATACTGGCCCACGGCGGAGATGATGTCCCGCAGCCGCTGCTGGGGTGTGTGGCCTGTATATTTATAAGCTTTTTCGCCGCCGGGGCGAACATAATCCCAGACCAGAAACCATGCCAGACAGGTGTTGCCGCCGGAGAGGGGAGTGAACAGGAATTGCAGCGTCTCCTCGTCCTCTGACAGGTGCTCCAGCAGGTACTCCTCAGCGGCGGCGATATGGCGCACCTGCGGCACCAGCTCCCGTTCCGGGATGCCGTAGGTGTCGCAGATGCGGACGGCCTCTGTGACGGCGGTGCAGTATTTTTCCTCCGTGGGGGTGTAGTGGCGCTCCAAGGCCACCAGGGCCTCTACGCCGTATGCATTGGCCTCCTGATAGATGAAACCCATATGATCCTCCAGAAAATTTGATGGAGATAGAAACGTTTTAATTATTCTGCAATGTATTGTACCCCACTTCTGGCGCTGCGTCAAGCATAAGGACTTCCTCTGAGGGCATAGGCTGGCAGAAGAGGAGGGATCTGTATGCTGTCTGCGGCGTTGCTGCTGCTGTCCAACAGCCTGTTTTTGTCCCTGCGTCTGACGGGGAATCCCGGTTCGTTCCCCCGGCCGCTGCCGCCGGAGGAGGAGCGGGCGTGTCTGGAGCGGTGGGCGCAGGGGGATCTGGAGGCCCGGAACCGGCTGGTGGAGCACAATCTCCGGCTGGTGGCCCACATCATCAAGAAATACTATACACAGGCGGACAATCAGGAGGATCTGATCTCCATCGGCACCATTGGACTCATCAAGGCCGTCAACACCTTCCGGGCAGACCGGGGCATCAAGCTGGCTACTTATGCGTCGAGGTGTATTGAAAATGCTATACTATCGCAGCAGAACAAGCGGCGGTTGAGGTGGAAAACCATGAACCTTTTGGGGCAAAATGGCGTCTGCTGGCGCAAGTGGAAGTCCGCTGCTATATTCTGATTTCCAATGTATCAGGTGCGGTAAAAGTAGCCCTGCTGCAAATCCTGCAATTTCCGGTGGTGCTGCCGCACAAGTTTCAGGACGCAGAAAAGTTCAATTTGCAGTTCTCGGACTTCTCAGAAATTACCGAAACAGCAGACAAACTGCGCTGGCTACGATACCAGAATGGCCTGCGGCAGAGAGACGTAGCGGACTATGCCGGTATAGACCGGAGCACCTATGTCCGCTACGAGGAATACGGCAAAGACATCTATCCGCCGGAGTACATGGAGAAAATCGCGCAGCTTTTTGAAGTGCCGGTCGATACGCTTCTGGATGACTACAATCTATTTCTGAGGAATGGTCAGGGCAATCAGATCAAGGCAATCCGAATGAAACTGGGGCTGACGCAAAAACAATATGCGGACAAGCTGAGTGTCAGCCTCGGCAGCCTGAAACAGTGGGAGCAGAATCGGAAGCAGATTTTCAAATCCACATGGGAGAAGTATTTCAAACAGGGTCTTGAAAGCTGTGAATAATTCCGATAGAATTATTACAGAATCATTCAGGAGATACAGACCCATGATTATTAAATCTTCGACTGCACTGTGCAACGACTACAGCATGATCTCTGATCTGGCGAATGAAAAAGCCGAACAGCGTGAGGAAATCTTGAAGCTGCGCGCAAAGCTGGAGGCAGCAGAGACCGCTCGGCTTTCCCGCGCACCTGCCTACACACTGGTGGAATCCAGAAAACGGTTGGAGGCAATCTATCAGCGTGACTGACCTTGCGCTCAGCGGGAGCTTGAAGCCATCGCGCAGCTCTATATAAACCTTGTGGGGCCAAATTCAGCGAGAAACATATGAAAAACGGGCAGACCGGCGTTGAATGCCGGCCTGCTCGTTTGCTATGTATTATTGCTGCGCTTTCAGATGCTTCACGGCTGCGTCCACCAGTTCCAGCTTCTGCTCCGTGGAACAGGGCAGCTTCTGGACAGTTTTCAGCACCTGCTCGGACTGGAACTTCGCCAGCTCCTGCCCAAGCTCCTGCCGAGCCTGCTTTGATTTCGGGAAGATCAGAAATACTTCCATGGCTGCCCTCCTTTCCAGAGCGTTTTCTTCTTCAATCTATGCGTGTGTTCCGGCTGCTATGTAGACAAATAGAATTCGATTTCGCGGCTGCGAGGGAAATCGTATTGCCGTGCGGCTTTGGCGGTGCGGGAATGCTTGCAATTCAAGGGCTTTTCGCCCCTGAATTGTCTACACCGGACCGCCGTTTGCGGGCGGACTTTGCTTTCTGCTGACGGTGGATGTCCTTGGCGCAGGCGGGGCAGTATTTTGTCCTGCCGGAGCGGGCGAGAATGCCCGTGCCGCAGACTTCGCAGCGGCGGAGTTTTTTCGGGCTGAGAATGGCCTGTTCCAGCTTTGGCTGCTGGGGCAGCACGGCGCGGCGGAACCACCGGCAGATCAGGCTGCGGGAGATAAACTGCGGGAAGACACCGTCCAGCAGCAGGCAGTCACCATCCAAGAAGTTGCAGCAGCGCTTTGTAAGGCCGCGCACGCTGCGAAGCTGTCCCGGCGTCAGGCGGAAGAGCGAGCCGTCCGGCAGCCGCTCGATGGGGTCAAGCTTATGCATCTTCGCCCTCCTTTGCGATGAGCTTTGCGTCCGCCGGGTAGTTCAGCGTAATAAGCGCGGGCTTGCCCAAGCCCTGCTTTTTTCGGATAATCAAGCCGCTGTACTCCAACTCCCGGAAGATTCGCGTGGCGCTCTGACGGCTGCGGTGAAGTTTGGTTTGCGCCTGTTCCAAGGTGAAGTACAGCCGAATCGTGCCGTCCGGCTCGACGTAGCCGTTCTGCCGGGAAATGCT
>OLND01001941.1_pt1 | contig 19934 bp, 17 predicted proteins | sample 1672031 | NCBI WGS metagenome assembly OLND01 (sample SAMEA3136638, study PRJEB25190) | human gut metagenome | biome: human gut; feature: human-associated habitat; material: faeces | place: Austria | collected 2013 | reverse complement strand
GCGATACGGCCCTGATGCAGGATGATACCACCGATCAGCTGTACACGGTGGTGCTCCATACCGAGGGAACGTTTTGCTGCCTCGCGGACGGTTGCGAATGCTTCCGGGAGAATGGAATCCAGGGATTCGCCTCCGTTGTAGCGGTCTTTATATTCCTTTGTCTTGGCACGCAGCTCTTCATCGGTCAGCGCCTGCATGGTCGGGCGGAGAGCTTCGATTTTGTCTACGATTGGATAGATTCGTTTCAGCTCGCGCTCACTGTGCGTACCAAAAAGTTTTTCTGTGAATTTCATAGAATGTTTGCTCCTGCTTTCTCTATTAATTGCCATATTAACATATGGTACTATTCTACCACTTCTGGCACAAGATAACAATGAATTTTTCGTAAACATTTGGTGCCGTTCCCCGGTTTTCCGCTGTTTTTACGGCTTTTCCCGGACTTTCCGGCCCTTTCCGCGAAAAAATCACCCTGTTTCACAGCTTTTCTAAGCTGGAAACAGGGTGACTGTTCATTCTTTATTTACTTTTCAGCACTCCGGCTCGATCAGACCGTAGGTGTTGTTCTTTCTCTTGTAAACGACGTTTACTTCGTCGGTCTCTGCATTGCGGAATACGAAGAAGGTGTGTCCAAGAAGTTCCATCTGTACACAGGCATCTTCCGGATACATCGGTTTCATGCCGAATTTTTTCGTACGGATGATCTGGATGTCTTCGTCCTCCAGATAGTCATGCTCCAGATATTCTTTCTGGAAGTTTCCTGCTTCCTGCTGTTTGTCGGCAATTTTGTTTTTGTATTTGCGAAGCTGGCGTTCGATCACTTCCTCTACCAGATCGATGGATACGTACATATCGTTGCTTACCTGCTCGGAACGGATGATATTTCCTTTTACCGGAATGGTAACCTCAATTTTCTGTCTTTCTTTCTCTACACTTAAGGTTACAATGACATTTGTGTCAGGCGTAAAATATTTCTCCAGTTTGCCAAGTTTTTCATTGACCGCGGCTTTTAATCCCTCTGTCACGTCAATATTTTTTCCGCTGATGGTAATTTTCATTATGCCCAACCCCTTTGCTCTCAAATTTTACAGGTTTTTCACTTCCCCTGTAAGTAACTCTAATTATAGCAATAGTTGTCTTTATTTGCAATAGTATTTAGAAAATTCATGAATATTTTAGAGTTTTTTCCTGCAATTTTTGTGATTCTTTCTTTCCGTCCATTTTTTCTCGCATCTATATGAGGAAATCAAACACACTTTATCCTGTCATGTTATTTTCTTTGCTTGTTATCTTTTTCCTTACCTTCTGCACATTTCCAGTACGTCTTCAAATTTCATGTTTCCGCCAAACAGATCCAGTGCGCTTCCGATCGTCACATCCACATGATCGTTCCCAACCTTTTTCAGCAGTTCCAGATCCGCAAAGTTTCCGACGCCGCCGGCATATGTAACAGGGAAATCTTTCATTTTCGCAAGTAATTCCACCAGTTCTGTCTCGATACCGGATGCTTTTCCTTCGACATCTACCGCGTGGATCAGAAATTCATCACAGTATTCCGTCAGATGATGCAGGAGCGGTTCCGTTACTTCTTCCTCTGTAAACTTTTGCCAGCGGTCCGTTACAATATAATATTTCCCGTTTCGTTTCCGGCAGCTTAAGTCCATGGTCAGCCGCTGTTTTCCAACAGTCGTTACCAGTTTTTCGAGATTTTCATAGAATACATGGCCATCCCGGAACACATACGATGTCACGATCACATGGCTTGCACCGGCCGTCAGAAATTCGCAGGCATTTTCCGCGTCGATACCGCCGCCAACCTGCAGTCCGCCCGGATACGTAGAAAGTGCCAGCAGCGCCTGCCGCTTTGTTTCCGGATAATATTCGGAATCTTTTTTGTTCAGAAGAATCACATGACCTCCGGTGATCCCTTTTTCTTTATATAACTGCGCATAGTAAGACGCATCCTGCTCCGAAACAAAATTTTCATTTGCCTGGTTTCCCTGATCTTTTAAGGATCCCCCAACAATCTGTTTTACTTTTCCATTGTGGATATCAATACATGGTCGAAATTTCATAAATAAAGTCCCCTGTCCCTTTCCTGTTCATCGAATGGATATCTGTAGTTAGCGATGATTCGGTTAAAAAATTTTTATCTCCCTCAAATTTCTCATATTATATCAAATTTCGGACTTCCTGTGTGCAAATTCACTCTTTTTTCACTAAAAAGCTCCCCTTGGATCTTTTGTTCGTGTGCATGACAGCAAAAAAATGCCGCAATCCGGATTTTTTCCCAAACTGCGGCATCCCATTATACTTTATCTTATGTTTTGTCCTATCCCGTGCTTATGCCTAGACTCATGTTTCAGTCTATCCTTGGGTTTATGCCTGGAATCATGTTTTCTACTCCTGTACCACAGAATAAGAATAGTCAGAAAGATTGACACGGATCACCGTTTCTTCTCCGGACGGTGTACCGTCCATTTTCACATCAACATGATCACCTTCGTAATGTACTTCATATGCCCAATAGTATCCCGGATAGAAACTTTCTACTTCATACAATTCATTTCCGTCTTTATCAATTGCGCCAAAATCCGGTCCATAGAAAGAGCAGTAATAAAGTGTTCCGTCCGGTCCGAAATCCGTTCCTGTCATGGAACCATGTGATGATGCACTGTGCCAGATTTCTTTTCCGTCCCGGAGGCGTACGGCATAAATAACTCCACAATGCGCATAATAATACCTGTCTTCATAAATTCCAATTTCTGTATTGGCTGTTATCTCCGCTGCCGGAGATTTTTCTGTCTCAATGGTCCATACTACATTTTCATCCTGATCCAATCCGGTAATCACAGCATACTCCTGATCCCGATTTTCTTCTGAAGCAAACAGGTCATGCGTTTTTTCTCCGTTATTATAAAAGGTTTCCAGTATTACATGTGTTGCATCTTTTTTTGCCACCTTTTCCAGGGCAGCTTTCAGATTCAGCATCGGATACTCTTCCCGCTTGTCCTCCTGACAGGTTGATCTTGCGGTTCCGGCTGTGGAGATCAGTGTCTCTTTTACCTCCTCCGCCGAAAGTTCCGGAGCCACAGACCACAGAACAGCCGCAGAACCGGAAACCAGTGGGGCCGCCATGGATGTTCCAGACAGATTTCCATATTTAATCCCGTTTTTCACTGTTCTAAGATTTTCATGGCCTGGATTTTCTTCGGTATAGGAATCATCTTTTTCTGTAATCGTGCTGTAAACATCATATCCAGGTGCAACAATATCTATATTGGAACCATAATTTGAAAATTCTGTCATTTGATATCCCTTTTCTGTTTCCTGCACTGCACCTACAATCAGGATATGATTTCGAATTTTCTCATAGGAGTATCCGCTTCTGCTTAATCTATGCGTTTCTCCATCCAGTCTGTTATAAACCTCCTCATTAATTCCGCAATAATCTCCTGTCTTTTGAACATCAAATCCCACACCACCGTTATCATACCCATTGCCTGCACTCTGGACAATTAAAAATCTTTCCTGTTGATTTAAAAGCAATTCAAAAAGCATCACTATCATCTGACTGGAAGTGCATTTTGCGCTCGTTTCTAATTCCTTTTGATAACTTTCGTACAACTCATATTTCTGATCAATCTTCCCTTTTTCTATGAGAAACTCCGCTATTTTTTCTTCCCATACCGGTCTTTCCCCGATTAGCGTATCTTTTAAATACTGCTCTCTGGATTGTATCACAGTTGCCCATGAATTATTCACCACGCAGGCCGTATGTTCACTTAGCATCGTTTCAATCATCTGTTTTGTTACATTTACATATTCTCCTGTACTGAAGAGATCTTCTTTCCACCAGCTCACAAAATACAAATCCGTCCGATCTGCCACACCACGGATTCCGGCCTGATTATTTTCCGCACCGATCAATCCCGTCACATGTGTGCCATGGTCAAATGCCAGATTTTCTTTGTAATCTTCCAGCCAGTGAATTTTACTTTCGCCGTTTTTCTGAAATTCTTCGTGTTCCGCATCAACTCCATCATCCATAATGCCGACCGCCACATTGGCAAGATCCTGCTCGTGGGAATCAACATAGTCCCATGCAGAAAATGCTCCAATTGCCTCTGCCCACCAGTCATTTCCATCTGGTTTGCTTTCATTATGGTCATTATTCTTTTTATCCTGTTCTCCTGCCTCCCATGGATTCTCATCTGCAGTATTTTCCATCATCATCGGAATTTCCGTCGAACTGTAGAGCACATTTTCTTCTTCCATCAGAATTTCAGCCTTCTGTTCCAGATCCGCATACGCGGTGTCCTCCACCAGGATTTCAATCACGTTCATGCTTCCGCTCATATTTCCAACCAGCGTTCCATCTACCTTTGCTGCAAGTGCTTCCCGCTCTTCCTGGCTGCTGTTTTCTATCAGATAAACAATCAGCAGATTTTCGTAGTACAACAGGCCGGTATCTTCATCATAAGAAACGGTACTTACCGACGGCTGATAAACCGTATCCCCATTGGCACATTTTTTCATTGTGCCTGGCTCTTTCACATCCTGACTATCCTGCGACTGTTCTCCATTCTGATTCTTGTTCTGTTTTTGGCTTTGGTCACCTTCATCTGCCTGCACTTTTTCCTGTTTTTGTTTCCATTCTTCCAGTTGTCTTTCTTTCCATCCCTGTATTTGCTTTTTCTGTGATCCAACTGCAATGGCAAGCAGGATACCTAAAAACAGCACAATCACAATGACAAGTACCAGAAATCTTCGAATTTTCTTTTTTCTCTTCTTCTTTTTTTCTTCCGCCACATGGCAGCCACAGTACTGGCAATAGGCATCTTCTTTCTGAATCCTGCGTCTGCACCTGGGACATTTGATTTCCTTTTTCATTTTCTGCTCCTCTTATTGCAGTTTTGATCCGCAGCGCGTACAAAACTTTTCTCCTTCTTTCGGAATTCTTCCGCAGGAGGGACACGCTGACCGCATCTTCGAAGCTGCCGGGTTCTTTGATACGGTTTCTTCCGGCTTGATTTTTTTCGATTCCGTTTTTTTTTGATTTGATTTTTTCCGGCTCAATTTTTCTTGAAATACTTTTCTTTGAAGCACTTTTCTCTTTAGAAACCATTCCCCACAGTGCAAATATAAGAATCAGAACATGAAGTGCTATCCACACCCACACAAATTCCATGCGAAGCGGCATTCCTGTCATCTGGCCGTTATAATCAACCTTGTTTTTCCATCCCCAGCTGAGTCGTTGCATTGACCACGCAAGACCTCCGTTTGTCACGATGGATAATACAATTGCCAGAACATAGGTCTTTTTTCCATTTAACAGCGTAACCAGAACTGATCCCACAAGCGTTACTGCCGCTGTTCCAATCAACCATGCGTTGATATTTTCAAAGACACTTTCCTGCATCAGTTTCCAGATCATCCCTCCGACAAAAGAGTCTCCTTCCTGGCTTTCCATTCCATAGAGAATCACATCGTAAAGCCGGATGGCATCATCTTTCCAGCCGATCATTCTGCAGAAATATAGTGGTATCGTACATAAAAACAGAATTACAATGACGTATTTTGCTTTTGTTTTCATCTGAAAATTCTCCTGTTCTGCTCTATTTTTATACTTCTTCGGATGGTTCCAGCACCATTTTGCTATCTGCTGTATCCATTTCCGAAAATAACTTTTTGCCTTTCAGATCGTAATAATCTGTCTTATCTACCTCGACATATTCCGACTCACCATCCACAGTCTCTTTTTCTTCCTCGCTGTATGTTACCTGCAGGATTCCATCACTGACCAGTTCTCCTTTTTTTCCATCCTCAACGGTATATAACAGATTCCCGCTTATGTTCTGCAACTTTCACGGGTTCGTCTGGATCGCTTAAATCATACAATTCTTTCTGATCGATCAGTAATGTCTTATCTTCCATGGAAAAAGATTCTCCGGCAATCGGATCGGCAATTTCTTTCATGGTATCCGCATTGATCAGGCAGACATAAAACTGATTATCTTCCCCATACATGGAAAGTGCAAGAACATTATCCTCGATGCAGCTTGTTGTAGTGGAATAATATTTAAAATACGGCGCATACTTTCCTGTATATTTTTTGATATCGCCTGTCTCCAGATCACACAAAAAATAAATGTCCTGGTCGTCCTGTCTTACCGTAAAAAGTGCATATTTTTTTGTCCAGTCGAGCAGAGTCGGATATCCGCCAAACGGGCCAAGATACTGACTCGGGATTTCAATTTCTTTTTCTTCTCCATTCCCGATCACTGTAATATGAAACGGATTTTCATCCCCTGCCCAATATCCATCGTCCATTGCGCCCGTTTCTATGATAAGTCCGTCCCGCATTCCATGTTCTTCTGCTTTGTCAAACGAAACGTTTAACTCTGTTTCTTTTCCCAGTTCCGGCTCAACCAGAACACAGACTTCTTTCGTACCGTCCATTTTTTTATACAGAAATTTTCCATCACCCATGTAGGATCTTTTAAAGCTCAGATTTTCCAGGTCCTGATTGCTGACTGTATAATCACACACTTCACCCCCTTCCGGACTATACAGTGTATATTTCCAAAACCCGGCATCATCCCAGGATACATTTTCTTCCTCCTCCAGCCAGGTATAACCACCGCCGTAATCTGCCACTTTGTCTGCATCATACTGGCTTTTTATCATTCCATCCGTGTCAATCACATAAAAAATATTGTCATAGACGAACCAGTTATAACCATTATTAAAATTCACATCGTACCGATAAATATCTGCATCAATTGCATCTTCATCAAAAGGTATATAAAACTTTAACTTTCCCTTTTTATCCAGAAAGCCTTTGTAAGATTCCCCCTTTCCGTGAATTCTTACAAAGGCAAGTCCATCCTGAAATTCTCTTGCATCAGAAAATTTCATATTTTCCAATGTATGAGACGTCTCCGCATTTGAACTTATATCGTCTTCATCATCCGACCATGTATCATCATCATCATCTTCTTCTTCTTCGTCGTCGTCTTCGTCGTCATAGTTTTCTTCCGATCCATCGTCCCAACCCTCAAAGTCGAGATACCATTTTCCGTCAATTTCAACAACCGCTATCTCCATTTCTTCCGGTTCTATGCCGGATGCACTCACTTCCACAAACACATTTCTTGCATCGGTGACCGTATCTCCTTCTTCTCCATAATGACTTTTTATTTTTTCCATGTTGCCTTCGGACTGTTTTTCTGATCTGACTGGCCAATGGGTAATTTGTATATCCCCAACTTCATCTTGCAGTTTCTGAAGTTCCTCTTCCACTGCATTTTCTATGATCCACTGTAACGTTTCCCCATATTGGCCAAAATACCGCTCCGGCAACAGGCTCAGAAGCGTATCGGTATCTCCTGTAAATAATGCTTCGACTGCACGATCTGCCACCTGCATATATTCCTCATCGGACTCCTGGCTTTCCGCTGTTTTTCCAGCTTTTTCCCCTGATTCCGTCATCTGGAGTATTCCATATTCCGGAACAAACTTCCATGGATATAAAATTGCTATAGCCGCCATAATTCCAAAAGTAATGATCAAAATTTGGCTTCCTGCTTTTTTCATATATTCTCTACTCCTTTTTCTCTCATCGTATCTTTACTTCTGAATAGAGTCCTAATATAATTTTCCAGATTTTTTGCACTCTCTTACTCTGTAAGGACACTGCTACTCTGCTTTCCACAATAGGTAATAGGGATCTCTTCTCACCAGTCCAGCCGGAAATTCTGTTCCGTTTTCATTTCATCCGCATACCAGAAATCTACTATACCGATTCCAATCCGCTCACTTTCTTCCTTTTGATAAAGCATCAGATCATGCCGGCTGTCATACACAATATCTCCATCCTCTTCCCGAATCGCCTTCGTGACTCCATCTGCAATTTTTGTCTTATTTCCTTTTTTATCAAAAATGGAAAGTTCATATTCTCCATCGGAATTCCGATCCGTGTAAGCCATGACTGTTCCATCTTCGTAAATCTTGACATAGTCTTCCAGCACTTCTTTTGCAAGGCATCTGCTTTTTCCATTTTCTATCACGTTGACATCGTAGTACGCATTGTCCCCTTCCGTGTAGAAATTGCTTGTATAATAAATCTCTGTTGGCGTAACAGATTTTACATAGCCTTCCGGCATCTCTTCCAGATCGCTGACTTCATCATTTTTGATTGCGGCGTGCCAGAAATCAGATCCGCTTTCCAGGAACAGATCTGTTTCGTTTGCATAGATCCAGAAGTTTTCTCCTTCCTCATCTATGTCTTCAATTTTTTTCGCAACTTCTCCTATGATGTGAATGGAATTCTTCCTGCTCGTTGGTTTAACATACATTCCCTGCTCATATATTCTCTGATCTAAAAGGTCAATCATATAATCTGCATCCTTCACTTCTGCTAAATCTACCGGCTCCATTTTCTTTACATCCAGGTATAGTACGCTATTTCCCCTATAAAGTCCGGCATTATTAATGTCATTGGCTGTAATCTGTTTTATTTCACCATCTTTATATTCATAAAGACTTTGACACTCCGTTGGAACAGGATGATATGATTCCGCTTCTTTTTGTAATTCCTGCCACTGTTCCGTGTTTCCTCTGCTGTCAATCACGAAGTCTTCCAGTTCACATTCTGTATTCTCGCCGGAAGCAAAGTAATAAACCGCGCCATTTTCCCATGCATACATATCACTGACTGGTGTTCCCAGCTCTTTTGTCTCTTCCTCAAAAGATGTTAGAAAAACAAGCTGATCATCCTCTGACTGACCGTCATATCGTCTGCACAAAATATGCTCCTGATCATCTGCCAGCATAACATCGGTCATCCCATCCGCCAGAAATACTTCTTCCGTTGGATTGTTATAGCTTACGCCACAGACATCAAATCCTTCGTCAGCGTTTCCCTTCGTATAAACGAGTCCCGTTCCGTCTTTGAGCTGATAATATCCCTGCAGTGAATCTGCAATCTTCACAGATACTTCCCCGTCATAACAAAACAGCTCGGAATCCTTGTCGATATAAAGGAGTTTTCCGTCTTCCAGCGGATAAAAAACTCTGACATTTGCCGCAACTTTTGTTTTGTATTTCTCATTTTTTTCTTCTTTTTTGGACAACTTCTGATATTCACACCGGTAGAGTCTGGACGTTCCCGTCGAAATATCATAGTTTTCCATATAATAGAGATATTTTCGATCCGGTGAAAGCTGCATTACGGCATCGCCCAGCCAGTCCAGCCCATTGTCTGTAATGGTTATGGTATGTCCCAGTTTTTCTTTCGTGAGAATTTCATAACTGTCCCCATATAATTCTACAAATGGGTGTTCCATGTTTTCCCCGGACTTCACACAGAAAACTACTGCTCCGACTGCCACTATTGCAGTCAGGCCAAGTGCTGTCGCAATTTTCCATCCTTTTTTTCTGCGTTTTACCGGCAGCACGGCGTCCGATTTATTGTATTCTGCTCTTTTACGTTCAGCTGTGTTTTTTTCTTCTTCTTTTTCTTTCTCTGGCAGTGCAGCCAGCTTTTGCAGCGATGCTTCTGCTGAAAGTACTTTTTTGTGTATTTTTTCTTCTTCTTTTTCTATTCTTGTGAAAACTGTAGCCGCGTCGTTGAGAATAAGACGTTTCAGAGGTTTGACGGCTTCTTTGTATTTTTCGTATTTTTGCATTTATTTTTTCTCCTTTGTTTTATTTTTTTGTGTTATTTTTTTGGGTTTCTTTTACATATACAATATGTCGGAAAAATAACAAAACAAATGTAATCCTAACCATTAGGATTTTGAAAAAGACAGCAAAAAACCCGCCAAATTAATGGCGGGCTAGTGCAAGAAACAAAGAAAGGAATTGCGACGGCGAATCCGTCTTATGTCTGGGAAAGATTTACTTTTCTTTCTTTTTGTTAAGTATATGTTACCATATTCGCCAGACATTGCAAACTTTTGCCGAGTTTTTCAGGCTTCGTCTATATCTGCCGCTTCAGCCAGTACTGAATCTTCTTCAGCTTCTTTTTCTCTTTCTTTTTCCTCTTTTAGATACTGTTTCACAAGAGACTCGTCAACTTTAATGTAGATATCACAATATGTTGAATCGAACCAGTCATCCACTCTTTCAATGAAAGCCGGGTGCTCTGCAACCTGTGGACCGTCAAAATATACCCAGTTATTTCCACCAATCCGGGCATGTACATATAGTACATCCTTTCTGCCGGCATATTTATTGAAGATTTCCATAGACTTCCGGATTCTTTTTGCCTGTGTTTTGGCAAGCAACTTAACTTTCTTTCTTTTCTTGCCGTGGAGTTCACTCCATCTTACGGCAGTTGGTTGTTTATACCCTCTTTCGTCCTCAGTATAGACAAGAAATCTCTTTAAATTTTTGTCTGTCCTGTTACAATATGAATGACAGCTGGAGCCAACTGACCACGGCGGGCAGGCCCTGACAATGTCCTCAACTGCATCAACCTCTGCAGAATCAGTCATCTCTTTAATCTCATCTTCTGGAATCTTCTCTTCTGTCGCCATCAATCTTAACCCGCGAAGGCGTGGAATGTTAATCCCTGTAGAAGCCAGGATTGCTGATAAGTCTTCAATTCTTGCGTATGCTCCAATATCCATTTTTTAATCTCCTTTTTCGTTTTTTGTATATATGCAGTATGCTGGATTTTTGTGGAAAAGAAAAAAATATTTAAAATTTTTACAAAAAAAATCTGCCTTAGCTGGCAGATTTAATACTTACAAACATACTACACCTCTTTGACATCGTATATCATTTTTCTTTTGACTTCCAATTTGGCGCGATTCGGATAGCTCCAAAATCTTCTGACATCTTCGTACGTTCTGAATTCCGGAACGACATATTCGTCTCCGGTCCTGAACAGGAGCTCTCTTTCTGCAATCAGTTTGTTAGCCTCATCGTATTTCAGAAATTTAACCGGCTGCTGTCCTGGAAGACCAATGCGGATTTCGCCAAATCTGACGATGTACTTTGCGTTTCCGTGTATTATTGTGTTTTCTTTTATCATTTCTTTTTATTCCTTTCTTTTTGTGGTTTTTATACATTTAGTATGCTGAATTTATTTTTGCAGAAAAATATGCAAACACCATTCCTAACGGTTAGGAATTAAGTTTAACTTTCAGAATTTACGTCTGACCACTCGCCATTGTCAGCTCGCTCAGACAGGAAACAATATTTTTTTCTTCTTTAAAATCCTGCATATTGACGTTATAAAAAATAAAAAAAAGAAAGGAATTAAAAAAGATGGAAAAAGAGATTGTTGATATAATTAAAAAGGTCAAAATTACAAAACGGTCCAAAACTTTAATATTGGATTGCCCTTTTGGCAAAGACCAGGTTGTTTACGATTTGCGTGACATTAAAGAAACATATCCAAATGTGACCACATTACAAATTAAAGAGAATGTTATTGGTATTCATCTTCTTAATCGGACATTTCCGAATATCAGAGCAGTTTTATCAGATTCTCCATATTTCTTCAACAGAGAAACAATGTTAATCAGAACTGGAATATTTGAAAATACAAGAGGTGATTTACTGAATGCATTTTGTTTGAAGCCTGATGAAGTTCTGGATTTGCGACATGTTCGTCGTATTTGTGATATGGCACTTGACGGATGTGAAACCTCGTCAATTAATCATGCAGATTATATTGAAGACATTGACGCCGGAGGATTGACTGGGTCATATCTTGACAGACCAGAAACACGTTCCGGAGATGGCCCTATTATGTTTGGTGACTGCCTCATTGGATTTAAGGAGGAAACAACGTCTTTTGAGTTAACTTCATCTGTCAAGAGCATTGCTCTAGCAGTAAATTTCGGAAAAAATATAATTCAGAAACTTATTATTTCAGATTACAATCTTCTGGATTTACTCTGGACAGTTGGTGAGGATAATCAGATTTGTGATACTTTAATCATTAATGATTGTTCTGATTTCAGGAAGTCTATTTCTAAAAACTTCTGCATGAATGCAAATCATGTAGAGATTACCCCCAGAAATAACTACTTAAAAGCTGAAAACGATATGATTTACGGGAGCATGGACCATAAGCTGTATGCATCAGCAAGGTTTTTATCCGGTGACATTATCATCCCAAAAGAAGTCTGCTCAATTGGAGATTATGCGTTTCCAAGTGACCGCTTTGCTTCTATTGAGATTCATCAAAATGTTCAAATATGCTCAAAACAAGCTTTTGTAAACCCAGAAGGCCTTACGTTAATTAAGTGCCATGGCAACAAACTTCCAGAAGGCCTCATTTCTGCAGTAGCATACCCTATGAGCTGCAGATATAATGAATGTTATGATGATTATGGAGACAGGAATGCAGTTATTGAAGTTATATCAGACAATGCACATTTTTTCATTCCACGCGATATGACCAGTTCATCAGAGCTTGATGAAATTTGTTCCAGAGATATGTCGAAAGTTGAAAAAACTTATATGTATGCTGGGTCATGGACTGCGGCGAAAGCTGTCATGGTTAAGACGTATGCCCTCTCGCAGGATGACGAATATATTGAAAGTGTATTAAAAAAAGAAGCGTTGTAGAACAATATTTTTACTATCTGACAACTTTTTCAAAAAACAAATGGAGCAGTTTTGTCTGCTCCATTTTTGCCGTAATCACATTTCAAAAAATTCTTACCACTTCTATTTTTTAGAAATATTTTTTGCAATTATTTTCAGCATATTGTCAAAGTCTTTAGGATAATCATAATATCATCCTGGTCCAAACCTTTTTCTTCCATTAATCTTTGCAGTTCTTCTATTTTTTCATATGAGCCAACAGCTGAAAAGATTCTTGCATCAAGATTTAACATTGCATAATCAGAAGAATCTGGTGCTTTTTTTATAATAAATGCAGCTTCTCTTTCTTTTTCCCATTTTTTTACTTCTTCATCCTTCTCATTACTACGGAACAGTTTTAACTTTTCAACAAGGTAATCAGTGTCGATACTTGATTTTAATCCAACATATTCAGATATAGGAAAATCCTCGTATTCAGTGCCAACAAATAAATCTTTATGTAAAAAGAAGAAATGGCTTACATCAGCTTCTCCATATAATCCATATTTTATTTTCCATTTTGGGATTATTTCATATTCCAGTGCAGGACAATCACGCTTTAAGAACGCCTCTAAAGCCCAAGCCATTGGCTGCGGGATGTAAATAATATTTTCTGCTTCTACCAATTTTATATCTTTAAATGTCATTGCTTTACTCCTCCTTATACACTTAATATGCCAAAATATTTAATTTGTGGCAATTTTTTTGCGGATTTTTTACGATAATTCTTCTTCATCCATTTTTAATTCATCTAATTGACGATTTAATTCCGTGTGCTTTATTATCTCCATTGAGTTTTGGATTTGTTGAATTTCCATAGATAGTTTTGGCCATTTTACTTCAAGTTGATGTTTCATATATTCATTTGTTAAATCGACGCTATTATTTATCATAGCATCGTGTTCTTTGGCCATTTTTATCAACTGAGTTTCTATTCTTTCGCTTCCAAGTGCATGATTTAATTGATTATATTGTTTTGCAATTAATGTTAAATCATTTTCCGTGATTCTTATATTATAATACTTATCAGGAATTCCAGCTTGCCTTTTCATGTTTACTCGTAAAATAAGCTCCTCTTCTCCATTTACATTTTCAAATAGTTTAAGATTATGATTACTATTAGGGTTTACCATATGTTCAAGATAAACTTTTTTAAGCATAGAGGCAGTATTATATTTCTCAGTTTTTCTTATTTCGTTTGTTAAATCTCTATTTGTTTTTTCTAATGGCACCATAGGTTCGTTTAATTCCGGATATGCTGTAACTACAGTGAATCCATACTTTGCTGCATAATTTCTCTTAAAAAGGACTGTAATTGTATCAGTTGAATATTCTTTTATGTTTCCATTCTTATCCTTTAATAAACCAATCCCAACCATCTCTCCATAATCTGCGGTAAGCTTATATTGGTCATCATTTGGCGCATATTTTATCCATGCCAACATTTCGCGCTCTTTTGAGAATAACACCTCTTCTATGATTTGTTTCATAAGCTTTAAATTTGCTTCAATATTATTTGGTGCATCCTTATCTAAAACAAAACGACTATGAGCTTTTTTCCCTTCATTAATTAACCTGTTTATTCCGTCTGCATCAGAAAGCGATACATGTTTTTGGTCTATATGAGTCCGCATGTCTATCAAATCATCACATTTTATTTTTCTATAGTTTTGTTGAATTTCTTTGTATGTTGCCATTACTCTCATCTCCTGTTAAATTACACATAAATACTACTTGGTAATATGGCGAATGAAATTTTTGACAAAAAAAAGAGGAAACATTGTTTCCTCTTAAAATTCTGACAACTATTATATATTTTGGCAGCCATCCTGCCTTGCAGGACTCGTTATCGGCATAAATTAATTAGTTAATTTAACGGCATTTAATACAGTCAGGACATCATCCTGGGTTAAATGCTTTTCCTTAACTAAGTCTTCAAGAAGCTTCATGCTTTCATAGGAACCTGAGCCCTGAATTTTATTTGGGTTAAAATACAAAACAGCAATATCATCTCCATCAGGAGATTCTACCGCAATCATAGGTTTTACTTTTTCTTTACCCCATCTTGCGACATCTTCATCTTCTTCATCACCATCAATATAAAATTTAGGCAAGTTTTCATAAATCCAGTCACTTGCAATATTTGTAATCATACCAGCATATCTTTCAACTGGATAATCTTCAAACGAAGAGTCCTTAAAAAAAGCGGCATGCTCTTTAAAATATTTCTGTCGCGCTTCACATAAATCCGCATCTTTTCTTATTTTAGCAGGCTGAAGCATCTTACATTTTAAAGATGTGTTTTGAGTCTTATTATCCATCAAGTATTCCGCAATATCATTAGCAAGACATACCGGTAAAAAAATCATTTCTTTATGGTCCATAATCTTTATATCATCAAAATTAATCATTATTGTTCCCTCTCTTTCTGTTTGCCTTTCTTAATATGCCAATTTTCTTTATCCGTTAAAACATTCTTATCGTATATATTTCTAATATGTTAAATCTTTTTTTGCTTTTTATTCTCTTTTAAAAACTTACCCCACCCGTGGTTCAGACAGGTGGGGCGCCAAACAAAGAAAGGTTAGACGGAATTTCTTCCGCCGGCAAAAGGTTGAGGAGAATTTTTTCAAATTCTTTTTCCTTTCCTTTTGTTAAGTCTATCATATCACGTATTCATATGTATGGCAAATTTTTGCCGAATTTTTTGGTTGTTGATATGAAAAGATGTTTTTATTTAATTTTTATGTATGTGTCGGCGACGTTACTTGGGAAGTTTCCTTCTGTAAATGTTTCGCCGGCGGTGTTTTGCCAGGTGCCGGATAATCCATAATTAGTGCCGATGAATTTAAAGTTTGGACCGGTGGTAATGGTTGTCAGCCCGCTGCAGCCAGAGAACATAAACCCCATATACTTCACATTCTGCGTATCAAGCGTAGACAAATTCAAAGCTGTTAATCCGCGGCAGCCATAGAACATAGAATACATATCCGTCACGTTTCGCGTATCAATCGGAGACAAATCCAAAGCTGTCATACCGCTGCAACCAGAGAACATATAATTCATATTCGTCACATTCTGCGTATCAAATGACGACAAATCCAAAGTCGTCAGACCGCGGCAGCCATAGAACATATTACTCATATCCGTCACCTTTTGTGTGTCAAGATTTGTAAAACTAATATTGACCAATTTTGATTTGCTATTGAACACACTTCTGCTATTTTTTGCTGCTTGCACTTTCATTCCTTTGATTTGTGTAGATATCTTCATAATTGTTCCATTATATTCTGTCCACGCTACAACGCCGCCATCACCATCTGCATCTACATCAATCACAGAAGCAGTTTCAGGTTTTATTTCGTCTGTAAAAAAAATTTCTGTTACAGTATTAGGAATGAGTCTGTTAAATTCATTGCGCAAGCGATTAGAGTATCCTTTAATTTCAAACGTCATCTCTTTTGCCCACAAATCCAAATCGCCAGTCATTTCAATCTGCGGTGTTCCGTCGTCTAAAAATACAACCCTGTCTCCTTTATTTTTACCAGTACACCATCCTACACAATTTCCAACCGCCATCTTATACTCTCCCTGCACAATCTCGCCGGCAGAATTATAAACAATCATATTTTCATCCGTTCCATCTGCAAACTTTAATCCGTTCCCATGAAACGTCACCGTATACCCAAGCGTGCTCTTACTCGGCTTCTCCGTACTGATTTTAATATCCGGAATTGCCCTCTCCTCATTTGTCTTGTCATCATCCCATACCTTCGTCACCGTCACGGTCCCGGTCGTCTTATTGTCTTTAAAGTCATACACACCCAGATTTTCGTCTCCGGCTGTATTCCCGCTTTTACTTACCCCCTCCCACGAGTTTTCTGACAATCCGCCGGCAGTATCAACGCCAACGTCAGCACTTACATCTACATTCATATCATTCACAACCATCTCTTCGCCAGCACTCTCTGCGGCCATCACAGGTTTCGCATTCATCAATCCAAGTCCACCGGCTGCGGCTGTGATGGTTCATTAAAACTCTCCTTTTTTTTGATAACTCGCGCTTACGCCCTCGTTACCAGATTAAAAAATTGATACTTCGCCGTATCGGCTCGGCACCAGATTAAAATTGATAACTCAGGTTTAGTGCCTTCGTCACCAAGCCTCGTAGATGCTGACAAACAAAGCAGTGAGGCTGAGTGCAGTACGGCATTTTGCCGCTGGCAAACGAATCCGCTAGGATTAGTGCAGAAGCTAAAAATAATATGACAAATAAAAACCGAAACGTGCGGATTTGCAAACAAAAAAAGCACCTTTTTTCAAGGTGCTTTCGTTTTAGCATGAAAAATCTTCCGTACAGAAATTCTTACACATTTCCATCAGATATGCTTTTGCGGCAAGCATCTTATCTGGTATATTTTGATAGACTTCAGAAAAGTCATTCCGGTTGTCTATCAGGCCCAATTTAAGCAGGTCAATAATCTCGCCCTCTTCATTGTTGTTAACATAGTATTTAACAAAGTCAGGAAGCGTATTTTTAAGATGTTCTTTTGCATAACCACTACCAAGATGTTGATACTCGTCAATGGCAATCTGATGCCGCATCAGGTTGTTTGGAGCATATAAAAACATACCATCAGGAAATTCATTGTGTACATTCACTGCTGCATTCAGCTGGCGCAGTGTTGTAGCCTCTGCATATGATGGTACATATATGGTACGTTTCGGAGTATGCACCCTGACATAAGGTCTTCTCAATGCATCTTTTGATTTTCTGACATCATCCTGCACACGTACACCCTGCACAATGGAATTTACTGTGTTATCGGGTATAATGCCATCGGATTCAAGGTATAAATCCGTCAGCCTGAAAGCACCAATGTCTGCAAGATGCTTTACAGAAGCCGGAACATGGAGCTCTTTAATATGCGTGTTAGCAAATGCCGCATACCAGATTGACTCAACATTACTTCCAAGCTGTATTGTCATCAATCCTGAATCGCGGAATGCATACTGGCCAATCTTTCTGACATTGTCAGGGACAGTGATGTGATGCAGCATTCCATCATTTTCAAAGCATCCATCCAGAATCGCAAATATTGATTCACTCAGTTTTACTTCGGATAAGAACACGCAGCTTTCAAAAGCCCTGCTTCCGATTTTTGTAACGGAATCCGGAATCTCAACCTTTGAAATCATAGCGCCCCAGAATGCCATGTGTCCGATTCCTTTTGTACCTTCTTTTATTTTTACAGTTCCGCTTTTCCGTGGAGGGCAGGCAATCAGCGTTTTACCATCCTTGTCATACAAAATTCCATCATATGTAGTGAAACTTTTGTTCTTTTCTGTAAATACGATGCTTTCCAGGTTACTTTGGATAACATAATTATACATCTCTGCTTCAGTAAACTCATAATCGTCATCTATTACAATTTCCTTTGGCTGGCTGCGCACTCTTGTATTTTTAAAATACAGCCTGCAGTTCCTTACAATCACCCTGTCACATTTGCTGTATATATTACGTGCTGCAATATAACCAAGGCAATTAGCAAAATAGTAGGTTGCATATTCCGGGATGATAATTTCTTTTGCCTGTTCAGAAATCCCGACTATCATGTTCCCTGCCATATATACACCGTCAACAGGTTCTGAATCAAATACCGCAGAGCCATAAAAAGCGTTGATACCTGTGCTTTCAATCTCTTCGTCATTGATAATGTTAGTTGAAAGGCACCCGGAAAAAGCATAATCCGAAATCTTTTTTATTCCGGAAAGGTCAACCACTTCATCTTCTGTCCTGCAGAAAGTGTTTAACAGTCTTGGTTTGAAATCAACCATCGCTGACATATTGCCATTACTTATCAGCATGTCAGCAGTCTTGAATATCTCGCTGTGTGATATCACCTTGCGCACATTCGGAAACATTTCGTTTGGTATATCAATATACAAAACACTCTGCCCGATTATCAATGTCGTCACACATGAAAAAACAAACTCTGATGCCCTGCCGATTATTACACTTTGGAACCCGTCAAGTATGACAGTGTCAACGCCATCTTCAACCTCAATCTTGAAGACACTGATATTATCTGTATTTTTTACAGCAGCCATGAATCTGCAGCCATTCTGTACAAATTCTTTTATCATTTATTTTTTCTCCTTTCTTTGTGTATATATGCTTAATATGCCGGAATTACTGCACAACAAAAGCGCCGTCAGCATTCATGACGGCGCTTTCCAAACAAACAAAGAAAGGATGCCGGGTCTTACACCCGGCGTGCGAAAAATATACAATCCACACCCGGCAAGCCCTGCCGGGTGCAACATCAGGTATCTTTCCTGTGTTGTATATACTATACCATATCTTCGTATATTATGCAAATTTTTGCCGAATATTTTAAGCATCCTTTTCTTTCTTTTTCTTTCCAACTACATATCCAAGCATGAACGCAGACAGCAAAACCTGGACGAAATCGATGTAGAACTCTATCCGGTCATATCCGGTTGACGGTCTTTTGTTGTTGTTTTTTAGCATTTTCTTTTTCTCCTTTTTTATGTTTTTTTTGTTTCTTGTAGTATGCCGGAAATCTGCATCAGAAAGAAAAAAATAAGCAAAAAAAATTTACATACAAAGAGCCGCAGTTTTTGCGGCTCTAACATCTACAAAGATAAATCTGTTCTGAAATTCCCATCCTTTGCACATTCCATGACATAAGCCATTGCTTCTGTCATATTGTTTTCGCTTAAGTATTGAATCAGAGATTTAAGTTCAGTCCCTGTAAAGAAATCAAGCTCTAAGATATCTTTGACCATTTTATATTTTCCAGATTCACAAATATGTACTATTTCAGAATATGTCCACTCTTTCAGATATCTCAGTGCATTTGCATCATCGTCAAGAAGATAGAGCTCTAACGCCAGCGCGTAATTTGCATCAGGATTGTTAACAAATGACGTTAACAATGTTAGCCTGTTGCGAAAAACTGAACTGTGTACTTCTTTTAACCAATCCCGCAGTAGACCATCAAGCACGTAATCCTTATATTTTGGAATTGGTACTGGAAGACGCAGACTCTTCTCTCCAGCTGTAATCTTGATTGTCATCTGTGGAATTTTTGCTGTGAGAAATTTTTCCATCATAGAATCACATAACTGAAAATTATTTACTGACGGGAAAACTGATTGCTGCCTTACATTCAGGTTCGTGATTGACCGACGGGCAACCATTGAAATCTGGTAACGACTCCGGCAAAGCCGGGGAGTTATCAAAGGTTGACCGCGGCTTCTTTGCGAGGCCAAATTCGCCTCGCAGGACTAACACTATCCCT
>OLND01001938.1_pt1 | contig 19968 bp, 17 predicted proteins | sample 1672031 | NCBI WGS metagenome assembly OLND01 (sample SAMEA3136638, study PRJEB25190) | human gut metagenome | biome: human gut; feature: human-associated habitat; material: faeces | place: Austria | collected 2013 | reverse complement strand
GTTATGCAACCGCCATTGGCTTCTTGTTTACGATATTATTTTATAAAGGCAAAAGTCTTTGGCCTTGCATCATTACCCATGGAATCGTTAATTCTTTAAGCATTCTTTCTGTAAATCATTCTTCGTTTATCAGAAGCGTAATCACCACTGCGCTATTATCGATAATTGCCCTTGCGTATGCACTATGGATAATAAAGAAAACTGAAAAGTTTGATGACGAAAACAGAGATAGGCTGTGATTATTTCATGACAAGAGAAAGCAGAAAAACAGAGAGTATTCCTTTGAGAAGGGATGAACTCTCTGTTTTATTTGTAAACGCGTTTGTCAGTTCAGTGATCTTAATCTTCTCATACTATAAAATTAGAACTTTTATATATTTTTACAATCAACGAGATTGGCAGCCTTCCGGCAGATCCTGCTGATAAAACAGCTGGACGACTTTGTCATCGGACAAGGATTCCAATGAAATCGTCTTATGATACGCCATATTCCCCGCAAGCGCATAGACGTCCAGCGACTTCGCAGTTTCGTTAATGTCCAGGGTTTGCGTATTGAAGTCATGATTCCGATAAAATTCGTCCAGTTCTAATCTCATGCCATTACGAATTTCGTCTAAAACAGCTGAATCGCGAACAGATTCAACGTCTGCCCGGCAGACGGGATTCACCCCTTCTCCACGCTGTTCGTCATACTGCAGGTAGATCATATCCACTTCGCTGATTTTCTCGATCTGCTGAACTTGAACTTGATAACAGAGCGTATGAATTCCCCGATTGATTCCCCAGGCGGTTAATCCCAACACGAGAAAACCAAGGATTTGCTTCAGCGATACCTTCTTACTCTGCCGGCACAGCATCATCCCGCCGAAATAAATAACGATGAGCAACAACACTTTAAACGGCTGGCTTCGATATCCTGATATATCGCTCGTGCAGTTCAGCATCAATAAAAAGGAATACGTCAATAAGAAAACCGGCAGAACCCGCTTCGATTGAAAGTTTCTTCCGACATCTTCGTTTCGCTGCCGCAGACTGATCCGCAGGGTCAGCCACAGCACCGCAATGCTGATGAGAAAGACGACGCTGAATTCAATCCAATTCAAGTTTATCCGGACAATCCCGGCAGTTAAAAGCGAATCAAAATCTTCTGACATTCTGTTAAAAGCATATTGCCATGGCGAGAAGAATTCGGGCATGAATGAACGATTGTCAAACAAAAGATGCCGGCTCAGAATCTCCGTCCCATCGTTAACGATAGCGATCGGCAGCATGATTGCTCCGGCTAGTGCGATCATGCCCTCAACGGCAGAGCGGCAACAGCTCAGAATGAAGAGATTCACCGAAGTCATCAGAAGCAGACTGCCGCACTCATTCAGCAACAGTACCGTCATGGCGGCAAACGAAAGGTTTTCCCTGGCGGCAGCAACGAACAGGAGGAGGCATGCTGGAACCAGAACCAAAAACAGGATAACGCCAAAGCGCACAAGGATCAACATTTCCCTCCGGATCGGCAGCGCTCCATAAGTATAAGCCGCTTTTCGTCTAAACTGCCAGAACTGAAACACAAATGGAATGATCAGCGATATCACGGTAAGAACCATCGGCAGGGATTCGATGTTGATGAAATCAAACGCAAACAACAACTCAAACCCTGAAATCATCAGAAAAAGTGGCAGCGATTGCTTCATCAGATATCTAAAATATTTTTCCGTCATTTTCCCATCCCCTTTCTATACAGAAGCATTCTTCGTCCTGCTTGACGAGTTTCCGCTGATCATCGCGGCTGGCAGCATGCCGGCAGATCCTGCTGATAAAACAGCTGGACAACTTTGCTGCCGGACATTAAATCTACCGGGATATTCTTATAATAAGTTAAATTTTTATAATCGTGAAAACGCACCTGCATTGCCCGCGAAGCATCGTCGTACCAGTCATCATATTCATAATAGCCGGCATCTTGATAAATTCCTTCCAGCGAAGTTTTCATCCACCCCCGCAATTCGTTCAGCACTAACGGATCCTTTACCTGATCGACTTCAACCTTGCATAGCAAATTTTCGGGGATCATCTTCTTGTCGTTATATAAATAATATTCCATGGATACTTCGTTCATTTTTTGAATTTCTCGTTTCTCAAGACGGTAACAGAGCGGACGAATCCCCAGGTTAATCCCCAACGCGATCAATCCCATCGCCAGAAAACCAACGACCTCTTTACGCGACGGTCTTAAGCTTTGCCGGTAAAGCATCAGCCCGCCGAAATAAACAAGAATCATCAGAAGCGCCATTAAAATCCAGCTGCGGTTGCGCGGCAAACCCTGCGTGCAGTTCAGCATCAGCAGAAACGCATAAGCCGAGGATAAAACCGGCAGCACCCCTGCTGAGCGGAAGCCTTTCCCGGCCTCCTCATTGTGGAATTTCCGGCTTAAGCACAGGGTCAGCATCAGGGCTGCCATGCCGATCAGAAAGACAAGTCCTGATTCCATTCCATCCCAGTGTTCTCCCGTAAAAACGCCGGTTAAAAACGCCTGAAAATCGCCGCTCATCTTACTGAATCCATAGGTCCAGGGTGATAGAAAGTCCAGCCACTGAGGGCTGTTAAACCCAAACAGAAGATGCTGACGAAGGATATCAGACAGATTATTAAGGATTGTCACCGGCAACAAGAGATATCCGGCTAACGCAATGATCCCTTCCGCAGCTGAATGGCAGACACTCAGAATCAACAGATTCAGCGAAGTCATCAGAAACAGATAGCAGATCCAGTTCAACATCAGCGAGATCATCGAGGTAAAAGAGATGCTCTCGCGAACGACCACCGCGAACAGAAGAAGGATCGCCGGAACCAGCACCAGAAACAGAACGACGCCGAGCCGGGCAATGACAAATTTCTTTCGATCCATCGGCAGCGCCATATAGGTGTACGCCGTTTTTCGCCGGAACTGCCAGAACTGAAACAGAAACGGAATCGCCAGCGATACGATGGCCAAATAGGCCGGAAGATTATCCGGATTGATAAAACCGAGCGAGAACAACAGCCCAAAAGCCAAAATCAACGCAAACAGCGGCAGCGATTGTTTCATCAAATATTTAAAATACTTCTCCGTCATTCTCCTCATCCCCCTTCCAAGTCGAATCTGTCATCAGGCTGAAATAATCCTCCAGACTGAGCGGCTGAACGTCGGCCAACGCCGGGGACAGCCCGGCAATCGCGCTGCGGATCGCCTGTTCCTCTCCGCGCACAACGGCATTCCAGCACTTTCCGATTCGCTCAGCCTGCACGATTTCCAGCGTCTTCAAATCCAGCTCACACTCCTTAAGAAACACCAGCTGCACGCGAAACAGATGATTCTCCAGCAGATCCTGCTGAGCGACGATCGTCTGATCCTTCATCAAGAAACAATGATCGCAAATTCCCTTGATCTCTTTTAAACTGTGCGAGACCAGCAGCACGCCCATGGATTCATCGCTGATCTTATCCGTCAGACACCGCATGAGATACCGCCGGACGTTCCAATCCAGGCCGTCGAACACTTCGTCGATCATCAATAACCGCAGATCCAGACTCAGCGCGATGGAAAACAACGCCTGCCGTTTCTGACCTTTCGACAGGCTGTTGATCCGCAGCTTTTCTTCCAGCTGAAAATGCTTTAAATGCTGCGCGAACACCTCCTCATCGAGCGGATAAAACATGCTGTAAAATTCTTTCATCTGACGAATCGTGAAAAACTGACCTTCGTCAAAGTCCTCGCTGATCAAAAACAGCGCTTTCCGGTTCAATGGTTCATGAATCAGATCTTTACCATCCAGTTCAATCCGTCCCGCTTCCGGCGCCAGCACGCCCGCGATGCAGTTGAGCAGCGTCGTTTTCCCGGCGCCGTTGGGTCCCGCCAGACCGCAGATCTGACCGGCCTGCACGCTCAGGCTGCAATCCTTGACGATTTCCTTCGCCTGAATCGACTTTGTTATCTTGTCAACAATCAACATTATTTTCCCCTTCCTTCCTTATGATTTCGATCAACTCGTCCGTGCTGATCTTCAGCGTGCGGCATAACTTCAGCAGCTGCCGGACTTCCGTTTCCACACCGCAAACTTTTCCATTCGCAGGCCGGCCGCGGACAAACACCCCTTTTTTCGGCAGCGTATACAGCACGCCTTCCGCTTCCAGTTCCTGATAGGCTTTCTGCACGGTGTTGGGATTGATATTTAATTGCTGAGCCAGCGAGCGCACCGAAATCAATTTTTCATCCGGCTGCAGCACGCCGGCTTCCACGAACCGGACGATCTGACGTTTAATCTGTTCGTAAATCGGTTCATTGCTTTGCGTATTGATCAGAAACAAGCTTCCGCCTCCAATCTGTATCATCTGTACTATCTGTATTAACTGTATTACTAAAAATTAAGAATGTCAATCCTGAATTGACGCTTTTCTCCCTCCCTCCTCTTTTCTTTTTTCATCAGCCTTGTATAATCTAAACAGAAGGAGAAATCGGTTTATGAAAATATTTGCCAATCATGCGCATGTGTTCCGCCGGGATCAGCGGGCAGACGGAACGGTCAGCGCTCTGCTTGAAGTCATGGATAAAACAGGAATTGAGAAATGCGTCTGTTTCGCGCCGTTTTACGAATGGGGGCTGGACTATAACCCAAACCTGTGGATGGCGGAAGAACTGAAAGCCCATCCGGAGCTGACGGGCTTCGGCGTCGTGGACATCCACGGGCAGGATCTGGCCGGTCAGGTCAGACAGATCCGCGAACTGGGATTGAAAGGCATCAAGCTGCATCCGGCTTTCCAGAAATTTGCGATCGACGGACCGGAAGCGTTTCAGGTTTACGCGGCCGCGCAAGAAGCGGGATTATTTCTGTCGTTTCATACCGGCGTACACTGGCATCGGATCAAGGATTATCAGCCGCTGCTGTTTGACGAAGTCGCCTGGAATTTTCCAGACTTGAAATTCTCAATGGAACACGTCGGCGGCTATTGCTTCTTTAACGAAGCGCTGGCCGTCATCCTGAACAACCGCGCGGAAGAAACCGGCAAGTGCAACATCTATGCCGGATTAACGAGCGTGTTTGACAATGACCGCAACCGTTTCTGGTATTTAGGCCAGGAGAAGGTGCGGACGCTGCTGCACATGACCAGCGATGAGCTGTGTCTGTTCGGATTGGATTTTCCTTACAACAACGCTGAAAAAATCACGGAAGCGATCGAAGAAATCCTGCGTCTGCCGATTGATGAAGACGCAAAGCAGCGGATCCTGGGCGGCAATCTGGCGCGGGTTCTGGGCGTTGATCTCTAATCTTGATTCTGGAATGTTAAAAATCCTGGAAATCAAAAAAAACTTGGTCGGCAGGCGGCCTTCGCTGTTTGAAAGGCCTCCTGTCCTCGCCAAGTTTTTTTCATTTCCGCGCTATGGTTCAATGATCGCGAAGCGTTTATCAAAATCGGTGATGGTCTCCGTCAGCTCCGCGATACAATTCGGATCGCCGTCGATCTGAATCAGCTTTGCCTGCAGATCCTCATTACGGGTCAGCATAGCCGCCAGCCCCATACGCGGCATCGTCAGTGTCGCCCGGGCGTCTTTCTCGTGAATCTTTGGATAAACTAACAGAGCGCCGTGAATCAGATGCACGCAAAACTTTTCCTGGGTGTCCGTGATTGCCAAGTTCAGCTTGATATCCTTGTCCTCCGCCTGTTCGCCGTCGATCAGAATACCCAGATAGTCCAGCATCATGCGGCTATCCATACAGCGGGCCAGATCCCCGGAGTTTTTCGCCTGCCGGCCTGTTTTGACTCCGTGGCGGAGTTCGTCCGCACCGTTGAGATAACAGTTGCGCCAGGGGCCGGATTCAGCCTGATAGCCCAGTTGTTCCAATGCATCCGCGCAGAGATAGCGGGCTTTCTGATGGTCGGGATGGACAAAGACAACGGCGTTGGCCAGCTGCGCCGCCCATTGATATTCACCCTTTTCCAGTGCTTTTTCCGCTTGTTCCAACACAGCCTCAAGGCCGCCGGCCAGCTCGATCAGCTTCTGCCCCTGCTCGGATGGGGTCAGCGGATTCAGATTGACCGGATTGCCGTCATACCAGCCCAGATAACGCTGATAGACCGCTTTGGCATTGTGCGACAGCGTACCGTAATAAGGCCGGGTCGTCCACACTCTTTCTAACGACTTCGGCAGCCGGATCGTATGGGAAATTTCATTCGGCGTCAGGCCTTTATTCATATACAGCAGCGTCTGATCGTTGATGAACTTGTACACAGCCGCGGTTTCCTCCAGAATTTCGTTGACTTCCTGATTCCCCCAGTGCGGCCAGTTATGCGCCTGAAATAGCACTTCGGCCTCGCTGCCAAACAGCGCCCTGGCCTGCGTGATCGCGAACGCCCACGCATTGCCGTCGCGGATCTGCGTGCCGCGCAGCGTATATAAATTATGCATCGTCGCATTGCACAGTTCGGCCATCCATAAGGCCTTAAACTGCGGCAGATACCAACACATTTCTGCCGGCGATTCTGTTTCCGGCGTCATCTGGAAAATAAATTCCACGCCGTCGATGATCCGTCTTTCCCCCGTCTGCCGGATTTCATCCGTAGGCCGGATAAACGTGACCGTCCCGCGCGACTGCCCCCATCCCGATCCCCATCGCAATCGCTCCGGTTTCACCAAAATCCAGCGCCGTTCCATACTGGTAACAGGCCCGCCGCTGCATCGCGTTCATCGCATAGACATTCTCGCTTGCGGCGTAATCGGTATAATGCTCGGGCACAATGATTGGAACCGAACCGTTTTGAACCGCTTCTTCGCTGACAATGCCCTTGATTCCGCCGAAATGATCAAGATGCGGATGTGAAATTACAACCGCGGAAACCGGCCGCGTTCCAAGCACGGCATTGACTAAGGCCAGCGCCGCGGCTGAGCATTCGCAGCTGATCAGCGGATCGCAGACGATCCAGCCGGTTTCCCCGGCGATGACGGTCAGATTGGACATATCGTAGCCGCGGACCTGAAAAATTCCGTCGACAACCTTGAACAAACCGGTCTGATGATTCAGCCAGGCGTTGCGGTACAGGCTTGGGTTGATCGTTTCCACTTCCTGTTCCTGATCCAGACAGGCGATTTTCTGACTCCAGATCACTTCGCCTTCCGCGTTTTTGATTTCCAGGTTTTCTACTTTTTTCAGACAGTTGCGCAGTGCGCATTCTTTCTCATGCGGATCATCAAAATCCAGCAGCGTCTTCATCGCTTGATGAATCTGGCGGGTCGCCTCGCTTGCGGGTTTTGACAAATCGTTGTATTCCATAACTTATCCCTCCGTGCTTGATGATAAGAAACGGAATGCAGCTTGTCCATGGGCACTCTCCTGTTCTGTTTGATTTTTGGGCAGATTCTCAATTTGCCCAAAAGAATTTGGACAGCGGAACCGGGGTTTGTTACAATAATGAAAAAGGAGTGAGACTGATGGCGACTTCCGAACTGACCCGGCAGGCGCTCTTCAACGCCGTAGAAAACTTGATGCGCAAGAAATCGCTGGATGATCTGCAAATCGGACAGATCAGCGATGCGGCCGGCGTCAGCCGCAATACGCTTTATTATCATTTTTCCGATAAGTACGAAATTCTGGACGCGCTGTTAAAAAGCCGGCTGATCCCCGTTGTCGAACCGCTATTGACGCGGGAGAGTTGGGCGCGGTCTCTGGAAGCGGCGGCAGTCCAGCTGCGGCAGGATCCGGCGTTTACGATGCATGCCCTGCACACTTACGGGCGAGTCAATTTAGGCACGGTCCTGCGCGAGATTTATGAAGGCTTCCTGCGGCAGCAGCTGCAGCTCAGCCATCCGGATTTAAGCGCTAAGGAACAGGGGCTGATCGTGCGTTTTTATACGCATGCGATTGTCGGCTTGCTTCAGGATTGGATCAATCTGGGGATGAAGCAGGACGTCGGCGAAGCGATTGCCGTAATCACCCGGGCGATTCATGAAAACATCTTTCAATCCCGCAAAGAATAAAAATCCGCAGCGAATGAACTTCTGAAATTCATCCGGCACGGATTTTTTTAATTATCGGCGGCGGGTGCGCTGGTGTTTCGCTCTTTTCGCCAGGGCCCGGCGGCGTTTTTTATCCGCCCGCCGTTGTAAAACAAGGACGGTGATAAACAGGACTAACAACACGATCACGGCTGCCAGCGCCTTGATCATCAGCTGCGGCCAGTCTAAACCGTTCTGGGCGATCGTCATGACCTCAACCGGCGCCGCGTCTTCATATTGGTTAACCGTCTGACGACTGACGAGCACAAACTGGCCTAAGGCTTCCGTCGAGAAGGTCAGCGTTGAAGCACTCTGCGTCGTCGGCATCTGGATGACATCGCCGGCCTCCAGCCGCCACACCGTTACCTTCTTTGAGCTGTTCCAGCCCTCCGGCAGACTCATCGTCACGCACAGAGGCGTGCGCAGCGTCAGCGTCTTGTCATAGTTCTTCTGTCCCGACACGCTGAACCATTGTTCAATCTCCGCGCCATTGCCGCTGGCAATCGTCTTCACCTGCACCTGGACCTCCGCCTCCGGCACGGTTTCTTTCAACGTCAGCTTGTAAGTGTCCGGGATGCCTTTTTTCTGTCCCTGCAGCAGGGGCTGACCGGAAGAAGCGTTTTCTTAAGAAATCCTTAGAAAAATTTCATGGAAAATGCAGGAAACTGCTGTTATACTAGAACCGAGAATGACAAAAAGGGGAGAAGACCATGGCAGAGCAGACCATTCTGATCGCGGAGGACGATCCGGATATCCGGGACGGCGTGCGCATCCTGCTTTCCGGCGAGGGATACCATATCATCGAAGCCGAAAACGGTACCCGGGCACTGGAGGTGTTCCGCCCGGAGGTCGATCTGGTGATCCTGGATATTATGATGCCGGGCATGAGCGGCCTGCGCGTCTGCGAGGAGCTGCGCAAGCTTTCCACAGTGCCGATCCTGTTCCTCACGGCAAAATCACAGGAGTCCGACAAGCTGCTGGGCCTGACCGCGGGCGGGGACGATTACCTGCCCAAGCCCTTTTCCTTTGCGGAGCTCAGCGCCCGGGTCAAGGCATTGCTGCGGCGGTACTGTGTCTATCAGGGCAAGGGGCAGGCCCCGGCCCGGGCCGAGAACCTGACCCTGTGCAGCCATGGCGTGAAGCTGGCGCTGGACTGCAACCGCGTCTGGGTGGACGGGGAGGAAATCGACCTGACCGAGACGGAGTACAAGATTCTGCGGCTGCTCATGCAGAGCCCCCAGCGCATCTTCCCGGTGCAGGTGATCTACGAGGATGTGTGGCAGGAGCCTTATTTCTACACCTCCAACGGCACCGTGATGGTACATATCCGCAATCTGCGGATGAAGATTGAAAAAGACCCGCAGAACCCCGCCCGTCTGCAGACCATGTGGGGGAAAGGGTACCGCTTTGTGGCCGGGGAGGAGAAAGATCATGCGTAAAAAGCTGGGGCTTTCCGGCAAGCTGATGCTGATGATCCTGTTCTCAGCACTGGCAAGTGCTGTGTTTCTGGTGGGAATGCAGGTCGTGCTGAACAAAGCCCTGTGGCTTTATTTTGACCAGCCGGAAACCCAGCAGAGGGCTGTGGAAAAGCAGGTGCAGGAGCTGCAGAGCTATATCGACCGGCGCGGTCTTTCCAGCCGGGATATCGACAAACTGGACGACTGGTCTGTGCGGAACGGCAGCACGATGTTCATCATCTACGACCGCTCCCGGATGCTCTATTCCTCCTATCCGCTGGTCGCTCCGGTCTACGAGGGGCGGGGAAACGTGACGGAAGCGGTTCCGGCCGTTTCGGCCGAGCACTGGCTCCCGATGTACTCGCTCACCTTTTCGGACAAAGAGACCACCGCCATGTTCTATTACAACGGCGTGGATGCCTATTACGGCAAGGGGTGCGAGATCCTGCTGCTTGTCAGCTTTGCCCTTTTCCCGCTGTTTTTCTTCCTGAGCAGCCGGAAGATCATCCGCTATATCCTCCTGCTCAGCGGGGAGATTCAGGCCATGGAGGGCGGTGACCTTGACCACCCCATCACGATCCAGGGGGATGATGAGCTGGCCCTGCTGGCCACCAGTCTGGATGGCCTGCGTCTGACCCTGCGCCAGCAGCAGGCCGAGGAGGCTCAGGCTGCCGCCAAGGTCAAGAGCCTGATCACTGAGATGTCCCACGACCTGCGCACCCCGCTGACCACCCTGCTGCTCTATACCGAGATCCTGCGCCACCACAAATACGAGACCGAGGCCCAGCAGGATGAATATCTGGCAAAGATCGACGGTAAGGCCCGGCAGATCAAGCAGCTGTCCGACAATCTGTTCGAGTACGCGCTGGTCACCCGGGACACCGTGGTGCAGCTGGATGCCCCGGCCCGCTTCTCCCAGATCTTTGAGGAGCCGCTGGCAGAGATGGTGGAGATGCTGCAGCAGCGCGGCTTTGCCTGTGCGCTGGAGCTGGGCAGCGAGGATGTGCTCCTGACCGTGCGGGCGCAGTACATCCGGCGCATTCTGGATAACATTGGCTCCAACCTGATCAAGTACGCCGACCCGGCCCGGCCCATCGAGGTGCGGTTCCTGCGGCAGGAGGGGAAGGCGGGCCTTGTGTTCCGCAACCATGTCCTGCCCGCGACCCCGGCAGTGGAAAGCACCAAGGTGGGCCTGACCAGCATCGAGACCATGATGGATAAGATGCACGCAGACTGCAAGATCGAACAGGAGAATGAGCAGTTCACCATGACGCTGCTGTTCCCCATCAGCCAATAAAAACGACCCTCTCCGTCACGCTGACGCGCGCCGCTCCCCCTCGGGAAAAGCGGAACTGCGAAGCGATGACGGGGAGGGTCTCTTTTTACACTTTTTCCACCGAACTTAAGCAAGTCTTAAGAAATATCTCCGGCGAATGTTAAGAAAGGCCCGCTATACTGTTGGAAGAAGGGCGGGTGCGGCTTTGCACCCTGCCACAACATCAGGGAGGGGCAACCAATGCTGCGAAAAAAGAAACAAACGCCGCAGGAGCAGAGCGACCAGGAATTCAATCTGGCGCTGGAAGTGCCTGCAGAACAAGAACCGAAGGGTTGGAGACCTTTTGTAAGGCGCAACTGGAAGCGCATTGCCGCTGCCGCCTGCGCAGCCGCGGTGGCCGGTGCGTTCCTGCTGCCCGGGAAGGGCGCAAAACCGGCAGGCGCGGATGCCGCCTATCTGGAAAGCGCGGTGGAGCGCCGGAATATCACCAATGTGTTCAGCGGCTCCGGCACCATTGCCGCCGCCAACACCTACACCGTCAATGCGCTGGTGTCCGGCACCGTGCTCACCGCCGATTTTGCGGTGGGGGACACCATTGAAGAGGGAACGGTGCTCTACACCATCGACAGCTCCAACGCCGCTAACAGCGTGGAAAAAGCCCAGCTCTCGCTGGATCAGGCCCAGCGCAATTACGAGGATGCCGTGGATGCCCAATACGTCCGCAGCACCATCGGCGGCACGCTGGCTTCCTACAAAGTGGCGGTGGGCGATGTGGTCACCGCCGGGCAGGAGGTGGCCACCGTGCGGGATGCCTCCACCCTGCTGCTGACGCTGGAATTCCCGGCAGCAGATGCGGCGAACTTTACCGTGGGGCAGGCCGCACAGGTCACGCTGGACGGCACCTTTGAGGCAGTCTCCGGCACCGTGCGCTCTGTCTCCGGTGCGGATGCCCTGAGCAGCGGGAACCTGCTGGTGCGCACCGTGACCATTGCGGTGAACAACACCGGCAGCCTGACCACCGCGCAGGCCGCAACGGCCAGCATTAACGGGGTCAGCGCACTGGCATCGGCAAAATTCAGCTACCAGAACGAGCAGAGCATCACCGCCTCCACCGGCGGCACCGTGACCGCCCTCTGCGTGAAAGAGGGTTCCTCTGTCAGCGCCGATACCGCGCTGGTCAGGATCTCCGGCAAGGAGCTGACCAAGCAGGTGCAGAACGCCTCCGATAACCTGCGCAGTGCCCAGATGTCCATGGAGGACACCGAGGATCAGCTGAACAACTATACCATCACCTCACCCATCAGCGGCACGGTCATCTCCAAGGAGGTCAAGGCGGGCGACACCGTGAGCAATACCGCGGGCAGCACCAGCCTGTGCACCATCTACGACCTGAGCTATCTGCAGATGACGGTGAATGTGGACGAACTGGAGATCCTCTCCATCAAGGAGGGGCAGAGTGTGACCATCACCGCGGATGCCATCTCTGACCGCACCTTTACCGGCGTGGTCACCAGCGTGTCCAAGGCGGGCACCACGGCAGGCGGCACCACCACCTATCCCGTCACCATCCGCATCGACGATACCGGCGACCTGCTGCCCGGCATGAATGCCACCGCCGAGATCACGACGGCCAGCGCCGAGAACGCGCTTTCCATCCCAAATGCTGCTGTGGTGCGGGGCAATTATGTGCTGGTGACCAGGGATTCCCCCAGCGCTGCCAATGCCGACCCCAGCATGACCGCCCCGGAGGGCTATGTCTATGTCAAGGTGACCACCGGCACCAGCGATGATGATTACATCGCCGTAACAAGCGGCCTGCAGGAAGGCGACACCGTGGCCTACACCGCCAGCAGTACCGCCTCTGTCAGCGCTGACGGACAGATGGAGGAGATGATGGTGGTCGGCGGGCCCGGTCAGGGCGGCGGTGGAAGCGGCGGCCCGAACGGCGGCGCACCGGGAGGTGGCCCGCAATGAGCGCTCTGATCGAATTTGAGGATGTGTGCAAATATTACCGGATGGGTGACACCACGGTAAAAGCCGCCGACCACATCAGCATGAAAATTGAAAAGGGCGAGTTCGTGGCCATCGTGGGCCAGTCCGGCTCCGGTAAATCCACCTGCATGAACATCATCGGCTGCCTGGATGTGCCCACAGCGGGCAGCTACCGGCTCAATGGCCGGGAGGTGGGCAACATGTCCGGCAATGAGCAGGCCGAGGTGCGCAACGAGATGCTGGGCTTCATCTTCCAGCAGTATAACCTGCTGCCCAAATTGAATCTGCTGGAAAACGTGGAGGTGCCGCTGATCTATGCGGGCGTGCCCCGCGCCGAGCGCCGCCGCCGGGCCCGCGAGGCACTGGAGCAGGTGGGGCTGGGCGATAAGCTGAAAAACAAGCCCAGCCAGCTTTCCGGCGGCCAGCAGCAGCGCGTCTCCATTGCCCGGGCGCTGGCCGGGAATCCGGCGGTCATTCTGGCCGACGAGCCCACCGGCGCGCTGGACAGCCACACCGGCCGCGAGGTGCTGGGAATGCTGCAGCAGCTCCACCGGCAGGGCAACACCGTGGTGCTCATCACCCACGACAACTCCATTGCCGTGCAGGCCCAGCGCATCATCCGGCTGGAGGATGGCCGTGTGGTCTACGACGGCGATGCCCGGGCACCGGAGGCCATCGTTCAGCCGACACTGAACTTTGAACCGGCAGAACAGGAGGGGGACGCATGATCTACGAGACCTTCCGCGAAGCAGTCAAGAATATCTGGAGCAACAAGTTCCGCACGGTTCTGACCATGCTGGGCATCATCATCGGTGTCACGGCGGTCATCGTCATCGTGGGCTTGGGCAATGGCATGACCCAGAGCATCAAGGACAGCTTTTCTGAGATGGGGACCAATGTCCTCAGTGTCCAGATCACGGGCCGCGGCTCCCGCACTGTGACCGTGCAGCAGCTGTACGACATCGTGGACAGCCACCCGGAGGTGTTCACCGGCATGTCGCCCACCACCACGCTGGACAGCACCGTGAAGGTGGATACCACCACCTATGGTTATACGAGCGTCAAAGGCGTGAGTGAGACCTACCTGGATATGATGGGGCGCACGCTGGCCCAGGGCCGGGGCCTGACCTATGTGGACATCACGGACAATAAAAAGGTCTGCGTGGTAGGCGATTACATTGCCCGTGTGGCCTACGGCGGCAACGCCATCGGCCAGACCATCAAGATCGGCAGTGAGAGATTTACCATCGTGGGCGTGCTGGAAGCCAATGTCAGCAGTACGACCGATCAGGAGGGCACCGACGATGACATGATCTTTGTGCCCTATACCACCGCCCAGCGCATCAGCAAGACCAGCGCCAGCTCCTACGGCGTGGTTCTGGTGAGCGATGAACTTGCCGATGAGGGCAAGAATCTTCTGGTAGAAGGGATCGAATCCATCCTCCACGCGGAGGACGGCTATTTCATCACCAGCCTGAGCGAGATGCTGGAGACCATGACCAGCATGATCAACATGGTGGTGGCGATTCTGACCGCCATTGCAGCCATCTCCCTGCTGGTGGGCGGCATCGGCATTATGAACATTATGATGGTGTCCGTCACCGAGCGCACCCGGGAGATCGGCATCCGCAAGGCGCTGGGTGCCAAGGAACGCAGCATTCTTGCCCTGTTCGTCACTGAGGCAGCCACCACCTCCGCGCTGGGCGGACTGCTTGGCATTGCACTGGGCTATCTGTTCAGCGCTCTGGCCAACCGGGTGCTTCCGCTGCTGGTGTCGGATATGGAACTGACGGTGGCCCCCTCCATGACCTCAGTGCTGGTGGCCTTTGGCATTTCGGTGGGCATCGGTGTACTGTTCGGCTACCTGCCCGCCAAGCGCGCCGCAAGGCTGAACCCCATTGAAGCATTGAGATATGATTAAACCTCTCACCGCTTCGGTCTGGCTTCGCCAGCGCCTTGCGGAGCTCCCCTGGCAGGGGAGCCTGGAATAGAGGAAACACGATCTTAAGGAGAATCTTCCATGAAAAAAAGAATCCTTTCCCTTTTGCTGGCGGTGAGCATCGCCTGCTCGATGCTGGTGGTGCCGGCAAATGCCGCTGCCAGCAATGCGGCGGTGCAGACTGCCGTGACGCTGGGCGGCTTGACCAGCGAACAGGCCTCCGCCCTGAGCACCGCCCTGACCCGGGGCCAGCTGGCAAAGCTGCTGGTGGCATTCTCGGCTTACCGGGAGAGCGCCGCCACGCAGGGGAACACCGGCACCCTATTCACCGATGTGGACAGCGGGAACGAATATGCCCCCTGTATCCGCATTGCCGTCCAGCAGGGGTGGCTCAGCGGCTATACCGATGGCTCTTTCCGGCCCGATAACGGCGTGACGCTGGAAGAGGCCTGCACCGCCGCCCTCAAGCTGCTGGGCTATGATGTTACCACCCTGAGCGGCAGCTTCCCGGCGGCACAGCTCAACAAGGCCGGCAGCCTGGGCCTGCGGGCCGGTTTGAGCGCCGTGCAGGGGCAGGGCCTGACCCTGGAAGATGCCGCTGTGCTCTTCTATAATGCCCTGACGGCCAGCACCGCTGAGAACCAGACCTATGCCGCCACGCTGGGCTTTACCGTGACGGATGGCCGGATCGACCTGTCCTCAGTGCTGCTCAGCAGTGTGGAGGGCCCCTTTGTGGCCGATGGCACCACCCAGCTGCCCTTTGTCCCGGCGGCGGTCTACCGCAATGATACCGTGGCCACAGATGCCGCTCTGAACGCCTACGATGTCTACTATTACAGCGCCAGCGCCAGAACGGTCTGGATCTACTCCCGCAAGGCGGCGGGCCGCATCACGGCGGTCTCGCCCAGCGCCAGCGCCCCCACCAGTGTGACAGTGGCAGGCACCAGCTATACACTGGCTTCCTCGGCAGCGGCATCGGTCCTCTCGTCCCTCAACGGCGGCGGAGTGGGGCAGGTGGTCACCCTGCTGTTGGGCATGAACAACGAGGCGGTGGCCGTTCTGACCGGCGAGGAAGCCGACAGCGTGTTCTACGGTGTGGTGCAGACCTCTTCCCGCAGCCTGACCGAGGAAAATGGCGCGGATGTGCTCCAAAGCGTGCAGGTGGCCTGCACCGATGGCGTGACCCGCACCGTGAATGTGGACAAGAGCCTGAACTTTCCCACCGGCTGGCTGGTGAAGATCACCGTCAACGCCGACGGTGAGAACGTGGAGACCCTGAGCGGCCAATCGGTCAGCGGCACCATCCGTGCGGACGGCACCGCGCTGGGCGATGCGGCCCTTGCTTCGGATGTGGAGATCCTGGATACGACAGCGGAGGGGTTGGCTGGGACAGTAAGTCCCAGCCGCCTATCGGGGGTGACACTTTCTGCCTCGGATGTCCGTTACTACACCGTGGATGAGAACGGTGCCATTGACCGGCTCATCCTGAACGATGCCACCGGCGACCTGTGGACCTACGGTGTGCTGGATGATGTGACCAACCTCATCAGCACCGCAGCCAGCTCCACCACGAACACCGGCTCCGGCTCGTCCACCTCCAACACCACCGGTTCCAGCGCCTCTGACCTTGTGGCCGGTGCGGTGGAAAGCGTGATGCCCTCCACCAGCACCCTGCTGTATGGCCTGGTCGATGGCAGCATCGGCAGCACTCTGTGGGAGAGCGTGACCAGCAGCACCGCCAGCCTGGCAAGCTATCTGCTCAAGATCGGTGCCAACAGCACCACGGGCGTGGTCAGCTCGGTGCTGGATTACCTGAGCAGCGGCGCGAACTATGTCTGCTACGTCAACGGTGAGCAGACCACCTATAAGACCAGCGTGAAGTATCCCGTGCTGGCGGGCGGCATCTCGGTGCGCAAGACTGCTTCCGGCAGTGTGGGCACTATGGCTCAGCTGCTCCCGGTCACGGTGGATCAGCTGGGGGCGGCCTCCGTGCGGAGCGGCTCCACCCGCTATGAGACTGCCGATGACATGCAGGTGTATCTGTGGTACAAGGGCAAGTATTACGCCACCACCCTTTCCCAGATCAACGCCGAGGATTACAGCCTCATCGGCTGGTACGATGCCTACGGCAGCGCGGCGGGCGGAAAGATCCGCGTTCTTGTGGCCGTGAAAAAAGACTGACCGCGTCTCCGGCAGGCTGTGAAATGGGACGAAATCCGGTCATAAAAAGGCAGTTAGGCGACATTTTTCACGATTTATCCATTGAAATTCTCCCCCGGGGATGATATGATAGACCTGTTCCTGCGCGGCAAAAGGCCGGGAACGAAATCTGAAGTGGGAGAATTTTGTGCCAGATGCAGAAAAAGAAGCTTTATCAGCTGGCTGCGGCCATCGTTCTTGTGGTGGCCGTGGCAGCTGCTTTGATCCTGACAGGGATGCGGAAAAGCACCCCTGTGTCCGAGGCGCAGGCCAGCTCTGTGCCGTCTTCCGCTCTGCCCGGAGGGGAAGCTGATGGGTCCTCCAGCGCCGCCGCCTCCAGCGAGAGCGCCGTCAGCAGTGAGGTGACGGAAGAATCCCCGGTTTCGTCCTTTTTGGAACAGCTGGAAGAGGAACTTGGTATTTCCTCTTCGGAGACAGCTTCGTCCAGTGAGGTCTCCTCTGCCGCCAGCGCAGGCAAGGCGGACAGCGTGAGCTCCGCAGTGTCCGGTTCCAGTGCCGCACACTCGGTACCCGCGTCCTCTGCGGCTTCCGGCAGCCATGCGGCCAGCAGTCAGGCCCCCGGCAGCAGCCATGCCTCCAGCAGCTCCGTTGCTTCGGAGAATGAGGTGGATGCCAAGATCAACAGCTACATCCGTAGATTGGAACGGCTACAGCGGCAGACCGAATCCAGATTGTATGCTGTGATTTGCGAAGCGTATGATGAGTATATGTCTCATCCAATCGAAGAGAGGAATATGGGAATGAAGATTTCCATTGTGCTCTCCAAGACGGCCAAGTTGGGCAGTGTCCAGAGCGAATGCGATCAGGAGTTCAACGCCATCCTGAAAGAGCTGCGCCAGTACCTGCGGGACAATGGCCGTGACCAGACAGTTGCTGATGATTCTGAAAAGGCGTATAAGAAAATGAAGTCTGACCTGACCAGTGAGCTAACCGACATTGTCTACAAAAGTGCCGTGGGTAGCGGTGACGGGGGAAGATGGATTACCGAGCACCGGCAGTATAAAACTTAGTCATAATGAAAGGAACCCGTGTCTTTCTCGGCACGGGTTTCTTTGCGTCACAACAGTTCCTGCGGCTGCAGCAGGGTAAAGTGGTTCTTCTAAAATTGATCAGCCCTTATTCTCTTGCTTTGCTCATCTTCTTGAAAATCCGTATGTGTACGGTAATCAGGAAAAGAAAGAATAAAAAGACAATTTAAAAATTTTTTGTATTGAAGACAAAAATGCAATGGCTATACTGCCTGCGTCACTGCCATGAAGAATGATGGCAATTTCTGCTCTGGAAGGGGTGACCTTTTCGGCAGTCAATTATTGTACCGCCTTCAGTGCGGAGCCAAGCAGATCGGCAAACTGCTCCAGACGCTCCCGGAGCTGGACGATGGAATCGATGTCACTGTCCGAAATGACACTGACGGGAGCCGAAAGGCTGTTGACACTGGCCTCCAGCGTGCCGCTCAGGGCTGCGTTGACACCGTGGGCGGGGATCTCCACATGGACATCCACGGGGATGGTGTCATCGAAGAGCAGGGACTTCAGCGGCAGGCCCACCACAAGGACAGCCGCGTCCTCCCCCTCAGAGGGGAACTGGTAGTAGGTGTAGTCCTTCTTGGCATAATCGGGGTGGACGACGCACTGGCGGCTAAGGGTCATGGTATAGCCGGACATCTCCTGCATGGCCACCTGCGTGTTGGGCACGCCGAGGATCTTTGCCAGCTGGGCCTGCGTGATGTAGTTGGGCAGAGACCACTCCGGCAGGAACGCACCCACCAGCGGCGCGCTGTCCGCGATGGAATCCCGCAGGGTGCGGTAGAGCCGCCCGGCATCGAAGTAGGTGTCGTTGGCATCAATATAGAGGTCGGTGAAAAAGTCGGTGCCGCCGGTCTCGGCGCGGGCAAGCCCGCCGGAGGGGTAAAGGTACAATTGCAGCTGCCCCGGCGAATACAGCCCGGCCACATCGCCGGAGGTTGCACCCACCTGTTTCAGAATATTGTACAGGGCCGGGGTACTGGCACTGTCCTGTGCGGTGATGTTATAGCTGAGCTCAAAGGTCGCACCCTTTTGTAAGGCACGGACTTTGCTGTTGACCAGACTGAAAAGGACCAGCGCAGCCACCAGACACACCGCCAGAATGCAGGCCACCACCGTGACCACGGCGCGGGAACGCTTTTTGGAAGATTTCATGGCAGAACCTCCTGTTCTCTTTATAAGGAATACGATCCAGAGCTTAAAAATCGTTCAAGATGGCTCTGATTCTTTCATAATTTATTTGCAGGCTGCCACAAAGGCATCAAAGATCCCCTGCATGGCGGGGTCGGCAGCGCTGAGCCACTCAGGGTGCCACTGCACGCCCAAGCAGAACTTCGCGTCCGGCTTCTCAATGCCCTCCACGATGCCGTCCTCGCTCAGGGCCGACAGCACAAGGCCGGGGGCGACCTTGTCTACCGCCTGATGGTGCTGGCTGTTGACCAGAACGGTATCCTGCCCCAGAATGCGGGAGAGCAGGGTGTCCCGCCGCACGGTGACGGTGTGGATCTTGCCCCAATGGTCGTTGTGGGGGACGTGCTCAAAGGGTTTGATGTCCTGATACAGATCGCCGCCCAGCGCAACATTCATCAGCTGGATGCCCCGGCAGATGGCCAGCACCGGTTTGTCGGCGGCAAGGAAGGCGCGCAGCAGCAACGGCTCGGCGGTATCCCGCAGGACGTTGGGCTCGCCGCAGGCGGGAATGCGCTCCTGCCCGTAGAATTTCGGGTCGATATCGCCGCCGCCCGGCAGCAGCAGGCCGTCACAGGCCAGCGCATCCTGCACGGCTTTGTCGGGGTCGTCCAGCTCGATCCAGCACATCTCTGCCCCGGCCCGGGCAAGGCTTTCAGGATATTTTGCGTGGGCCTCTGCCAGCAGCTGGTTCGGCACCATGCGCGGCATTGCAATCGTAATAGCAGCAGACATTGTAGAAACTCCTTTTTACGTCAACAGAAAAACCCCGGAACATTCGTTCCGGGGTTTCTGGCGGAAAGATGGGGATTCGAACCCCAGAACGCTTTTGACACGTTACACGATTT
>OLND01001924.1_pt1 | contig 20055 bp, 18 predicted proteins | sample 1672031 | NCBI WGS metagenome assembly OLND01 (sample SAMEA3136638, study PRJEB25190) | human gut metagenome | biome: human gut; feature: human-associated habitat; material: faeces | place: Austria | collected 2013 | reverse complement strand
CCGCCTGCGTACTGCTGGCGGCTACGGCGGTGTGGTGGTACTTCGCCGGGCGGTTGGGCAACGCGGCGGCGAACGCCACGTTCGCCGTGCCCCTGGCCGGCGCCGTGGGCGGCAACCAGCTGGCGCCCGTGGCGGCCGGGTTCTTCCTGCCGCCAGCCCGCGCGCTCGGCACGACGGCGTTCGCGCTGCTCGTGGCCGCGCTGCTGGCATCGTTCGGTTCCGGCAACCTGCTGGGATGGGACGCGTTCGCCCGTTGGGATTTCGCCGGCACCGACGTGCAGGCGAACCTGGGCGCGCTGCTCTTGCAGCCCGCCACCTGGTGCGTGGCCGTCAGCTGGCTGGCCGCCGCCGCAGTTCTCTCCGCGTGTCGGTGCCGTCTGTCGCGCATCCTCGCGGTGCTCGGCATCGTGCTGGCCGCCGCCGCGCTCGTGGCCGGCATCTGCGCTGCGGCTTGGCTTGCCTCGGGCCAGCTCACCTGGATGCCCTCGATTGCGGCCATCGCGTCCACGGCCGCGGCCGTCGCCGTCCTTGTCGTTGCCAGCTACCTGGAGCCACCTGCGCTCGACCTGCAGGAGGAATGGGAAGAAGCCGCGCCGAGCGAAGGCTGACCGGCATTTCCTCCTAAATAGCGTGTGCGTTCGCGTTCCTTCTGGAGTATCGTGTGATGCGCCAACGGTAGAGCGCTCTACTGCGCAGGAGCGTTGCGCCCACGGCATCGGAAGAATACGAGCAAGCGAGACGAAGAAAGGGGAAACCCATGCATCAGCTAGGAGACGAGTGCGTGCTGTTCGCGTTCGCGCGCGACCTCGAACCGGCGCTCAGGGTGGCGTCGGGCGACACGGTGCGCATCCGTACGCAGGACTGCTTCGGCAACCAGGTGCAGGCGCCCGAGGACCAGCTTGACGAGATCGACTGGGACGCCATCAACCCGGCCACGGGCCCCGTGTACGTGGAGGGGGCCGTGGCCGGCGGCGCGCTGAAGGTGAGCATCGACAACATCGAGCTGGACGCCCAGACGGCCTCGTGCACCGGCAAGGACGAGGGCGTGTGCGGCGACTGCTTCGACGCGTGGAGCACGCGCCTGTGCGCCATCGAGGACGGCAAGCTCAGGTGGAGCGACAAGCTGTCCATCCCGCTCAACCCCATGATCGGTGTTATCGGCGTTGCCCCGGAGGGCGAGCCCGTGAACTGCAGCACACCCGGAAGCCACGGCGGCAACATGGACAACACCGCCATCACCACGGGGGCCACGCTGTACTTTCCGGTGGCCGTGGAAGGTGCGCTCTTCGGCTGCGGCGACATGCACGCGGCCATGGGCGACGGCGAGATCAGCGTCTCGGGCGCAGAGGTGGCTGGCTGGGCCACGGTCACGCTCACGGCACTGCCGGGCCTGCACCTTGCAGACCCGCTTATCGAGAACGACACGCACTTCGGCGTGATCGCCTCGGCCGAGACGCTCGACGCAGCGGCCGACCGTGCCGTGCACGAGATGGTGGACCTGCTGCACGACCGCACCGGCGTGGCCCAAGACGAGCTCGTCATGCTGCTGTCGCTCGTGGCAGACGTGCGGGTGTGCCAGATGGTCGACCCGGAGAAGACCGTGCGCTTCATGGTGCCGAAGTACGTGCTGGACGCGCTCGGCTTCGCGCTGTAGGGCAAAGACAAACCAAGAAAACAGGGGGGATCCAATGACCGAGGAGCAGAAAGCGGTCTCGTCCGCCAACGACGCGGCCTAATCCCAAAGCGCTGCCTCCGAGGCTGCGCTGGAAGCCATGGGCTACAAGCAGGAGCTCAAGCGCGCCATGTCCGTGCCCGACATGCTGGTGTACGGACTCATCTTCATGGTGCCCATCGCGCCGTTCGGCATCTAAGGCGGCGTGTTCGGCGACTCGGGCGGCATGCCCGCGCTCGTGTACCTGGTGGGCATGGTGGCCATGATCTTCACGGCGTTCTCCTATGCCACCCTCTCGCAGGCGTTCCCCGTGTCCGGCTCGGTGTACGGCTACACCAGCCGCGGCATCAACAAGCCGGTGGGCTTCGTGACCGGCTGGACCATGCTGCTGGACTACCTGCTGGTGCCCACGCTGCTGTACGTGGTGGCCGCGCAGGCCATGAGCGGCATCGTGCCCGAGGTGCCCGCGCTCATCTGGGGCATCCTGTTCGTGGCCATCAACACGTTCGTGAACATCCGCGGCATCGAGCTCACGGTCATCGTCGACCGCGTGGCCGTGGTGCTGGAGATACTGTGCCTGGGCGTGTTCGTGGTCATGGGTGCCCTGTGGATCGCCATCGACCCGCTGTCCAACGGCTTCACCATCCAGCCGTTCTACAACCCCGAGACGTTCAATCCCGGCCTGGTGATGAGCGCCGTGTCGCTGGGCGTGCTGTCGTTCCTCGGCTTCGACGGCATCGCCACGCTGTCCGAGGAGGCCAAGGACGCGAAGAAGGGCCCGTCGAAGGCCATGGTGGGGTCGCTTCTGATCGTGGGCTTCCTGTTCATGCTGCAAACCTGCATTGCGGGCTGTATCAGCCCTGACGGCGCCGTATTCGCGAACGACCCTGACAACGCGTTCTACCTGGTGGCCGAGGTTGCCGGCGGCAAGTTCCTCTACGTGCTGCGCGCGCTGGCCACGGCCATCGCGTGGGGCATCTTCAACTCGCTGGCCGCGCAGACGGCCATCAGCCGCATCCTGTTCGCCATGAGCCGCGACGGCAACCTGCCGAAGGCGTTGGCGAAGGTGCACAGCAAGTACCGGACGCCCTACGTGGCAGCCGCGTTCGTGGGCGCGCTGTCGCTCGTGCTGGTCATCGTGTTCGAGCAGCTGGGCATCGACGCCATCTCGCGCCTCGTGAACTTCGGCGCGCTCACGTCGTTCTGCGTGCTGCACGTGACGGTGGTGTGGCACTTCTTTATCAAAGAGCGCGACGGCAAGGTGTTCACGCACCTCATCCTGCCGCTTCTGGGCTTCATCGTCGTGGGCTACACGTGGATCAGCCTCGACCCGGCGTCCAAGACCATGGGCATCATCTGGGTCGCAGTCGACATCATGTACTACTTCGTGCTGCACAAGGTGATGAAGAAGAACGTCGACCTAGAGGTATAGCGCCCCAACCGCCCGCTGGAGCATGGCGCAAAAACGCCCTCGGGAACCCAATCCCGAGGGCGTTGCCTGTCGGCTGCGTGCGATCGCGTCCCTCTACAGCAGCTCGCACACCTTTCCCAGCAGGGGCTCGAAGCTCACGCCGCGGTCGCGGAACTCGGGCTGCTTCGCGCTCACGATCATGGCGTCGTGCACGAAGTCGCCGGCGAACTTCACGGCCTCCTCCAGCGTGCGGCCTGCCATGACGGCCGCCATCAGGCATGATGCGTACAGGTCGCCGGTGCCGTGCAGCATGTAGGGCAGATACTCGTTGTGCACCTCCACGGTGTCCATGTCAACGCCGCCTACGAAGTTGCGGATGCACGTCTCGCCCTCGCGCTGGATGCCCTTGAGCACCACGTGCTTCGCCCCCTTCGCAACCAGCGCGTCCACCAGGCGGTGCGCCTCCTCGTCCGAGATGTCCGTGCCGGCCCACTCGTCGCCGATGGGCTCGCCCAGGATGATGGCGGCTTCCGTCAAATTCGGCGTGAGGATGTCGGCGCCGCAAGCCAGCTCGGCCATGGCGTCGCAGAGCTCCGGCGTGTAGGTGGGGTACACCTTGCCGTGGTCGGCCATCACCGGGTCGACCACGCGCAGCGCGGCGGGGTACAGGGCGTACAGGTCGCGGATGCGGTCCACCTGCTCGGGCGCGCCCAAGAAGCCTGAGTACACCGCGTCGATCTCCACACCGATGTTCTTCCACGCCGCCAGGTAGTCTTCCAGCATGGCAGTGGTGTCGTGCATGTACCAGCCGGGGAACGCCGTGTGCGACGAGAACAGGCCGGTGGGCACGGGGCACACGTCGCAACCAGCGGCCGACAGCACGGGAATGGCCACGCCCAGCGAGCACTTGCCGTAGCCGCACAGGTCGTGCACGGCGGCAACGCGCGGGATGTAGTCGCCTTCGCGGGAGTACAGGGTGGTTTCGCTCATGGTTCGCTCTTTCTCGAAGGGGTCGGTGTCTGGCTCGTTGTCTGGCAATGGTACGATGCGGCGGGTGAGCGGCTCGAACCGTTGCCAAGTTGAAAACGGGCGCCGTGGGCGCCCGTGGTGTCCTCTGCTCGAACCGATGCGGTAGGAGCTTCTGTTACTGGTCCTTCTCCTCGTCGTCATCATCGTCGAAGAACGACCAATCGTCTTCTTCGGCCTCGCGGCTGACGAAGCGCTTGCGCGTACGCCTCTCCATGATAATGCAGGCAATTATGCTAATAACCAGTCCGATGGCGATCAAGCATCCGATGCCCTCGAACGTCTCGAACAGAAAATGGTACAGTTGACCGAAGTCCATGGCAGCCTCTTCGTCCTATCTAAGCAAAGTCCGCCCGCAGGCGGCACTTCTCCGGTTAAGTTTTGCGGGTAGAGTATACTATGCTCGTGCAAATTCGGGATACCTCCACGACGAGAATCCTTTATATACGTGAACGTACCAACTGAAGACTGCGAAGGTGGGCGCATGCGCGCTGGAAACCAGGCGGGACGCGGCAGGCGGCTCGCCCTCTATATCGTCGCCGCCTTGGCAGCGGTTGTCGTCCTGGGCACCTCGCTTGGGCTCATGGGCTACATCGACCAGAAGCTCAAGCAGGGAGCCGAACAGCAGGTGGTCACGTTCACGCAGCAAGCCGCTTCCAATGTCGCAGACCGCATCTTCATCGTACAGAACGTTATCGGGGCGTTCGAGGTGCAATCGGCCGATCCGATCACCGTCGTGCCGGCGCTGCAGGGCCTGCGCGACCAGTTCGGTTTTGCCGAAGTTGCGTTTTCGGGCATGGATGGCCGAGGGGTCCTCTCGGACGGCACGCCGTTCTCCGTGGACGAGATGGCCCAGCCCGAAACGGCCCTCTCGCAGGGCAAAGACTCCTACTCTTCCACGTTCGAGTTGGACGACGGCCTCCGCGTACGCCTGGCGCAACGTCCCCTCTATCTCGATGGGCAGCAGATAGGCGCGCTGTACGTGCAGATTCCCCTGTCCATGTTCTCCATGAGCAGGCAGCTGGACATGTTCGACGGACGCGGTTACTTCATGCTGTTCCAAGGGACGACGGGCGAGATACTCGTGCCTCCCATCGAAGACACGAAAACGCCGGTGAACAGCGGCATGACGGTCTACTCGTTCCTCGACCAGGCAGCGGACTACGAGCGACCTCCCGACGACGGCATGACGGAGATGATGGCCTTGTCGTTCGGTGACGATGCAGAGGGGCTGCCCACGCTGGACGAGACGGTTGCGGCGGGCGAGACGGGGCTTGCCGTCGGGTTCGTGGACGGCAAGGACAGCTATGTGTGCGTGGCGCCGGTGGGCGAGGGCAGCTGGTACGTATGCAACATCATACCTGTGGAGAACGTGCGCGCCGAGGCGTCCATCGTGCTCACCGCGTTCCAAGTGGTGTTCGCCGTGGTAGTGCTGTGCTTCGCCGCCGTCATCGCGCTTATGTTCTCCTCGTATCGCAAGCGCATGCTCGAGCGCAACGTGGCCATGAAGTCGCGCCTGTACAAGGCCCTGTCCGACAGCTTGGATATGGCGGTTAACCTGTACTGCCCCGTGGACGGCACCGTCACGCCCATCGTGGCGAAGGCTGCGCGCATCCTGGGCTTCACCATGCCCGAGATCATCGCAGACCCCCGCGTCGCCGACGAGCTGCAGCTGTCGGAGCAGGGCCGCGGCCTGCTGGACCGCCTGCGCGAAGGTGCAGTGCAGGCCCCGCAACAGGGCCAGTTCTCATTCGTGCACCTGCAGACAGGCAAGGTGCGGTGGATAGCGTATTCTGCCAGCCCCTTGAGCTACGAGGGCAAGCAGCGCATCCTGGTGGTGTTGCGCGACGTTACCACCGAGAAGGAGCTGCAGCTGTCTATGAAGGATGCCATGACGGCCGCCGAGGCCGCCAACCAGGCGAAATCCGAATTTCTCTCGCGTATGAGCCATGAGATACGCACGCCTATGAACGCCATCATAGGCATGCTGCAGATAGCGAAGCTGCATACCGACGATGCCGAGAGGACCGAGGAGAGCCTGCGGAAAATCGGTGCGGCGTCCGACCATCTGCTCAACCTCATCAACGACGTGCTGGACATCTCGAAGATCGAGAGCGGGAAGATGGTGCTAACGAGCGAGCCGTTCCGCTTGTCGGTGCTTTTGGAGCGCGCGGCCGCCGTCATCGGCCCGCAATGCGAGCAGAAGGGCCAGGCCTTCGAGGTGGTCGTTCCCGACGACGACGAGGTGTTCGTGGGCGACGCCGTGCGCCTGCGCCAGCTCCTCATCAACCTGTTGACGAATTCCGTGAAGTACACGCGGCCGGGCGGCCATGTGCGGCTGGAGGCATCCATCGACGCAGACTCGATCGTAGCCTACCGCTGCGTGACCTTCGTGGTGGCCGACGATGGCATCGGCATGACCGAGGAGTTCCATGAGCACCTGTTCGAGCCATTCGTTATGGAGGGGCGCGCGAACGTGCAGGGTACGGGTCTCGGCATGCCCATCGTGAAGAACATCGTTACCATGATGGGCGGCGACATACACGTGCGCACCGCGGTCGACCAGGGCACGACGTTCACCATCACGGTGAACCTGCGGCTGGCGTTCGAGCCCGAGCGCCGCGCGCTGGCGGCGGCCGAGCGGGCGGGCGATGCATGGGAGGGCTCGCTCGACGTGTCAGGTCGGCCGCAGAAGCAACCGCAATTGCACTTAACCGAGGTGGCTTTCGACGGCCTGTACGGAACGGCGTCGCGTGTGCCCGCGCCGTCCTCGTTGTTGCTTTCATCGGCCACGAGGTCGCCCCTGCTGCGGCCCGACGGCCCCGCGACGGCTCCACTGCCCACGGTGGCGAGCCTCGCGGGCACGCGCGTGCTGCTGGCCGAGGACAACGACTTGAACGCCGAGATAGCCTGCGAGCTTCTGGGCGAGTCCGGCCTGGAGGTTGAGCGGGCCGAGAACGGCGAGGAGGCGTGCCGCCTGTTCGCCGAGTCCGAACCGGGCTACTACGACGTGGTGCTCATGGACGTGCAGATGCCGGTGATGGACGGTTACGAAGCCACCCGTTGCATTCGCGCGCTCCCGCGTACCGACGCCGCCGACGTGCCCATCATCGCCATGTCCGCGAACGCCTTCGCAGAGGACGTGCGCGCCTCGCTGGAGTGCGGTATGGATGCCCACCTGTCCAAGCCCATTGACATGCGTCGCGTGCTCAAGGAGATAGCCATCCACCTCCAAAAGCGCCGCAGCTAGTGGGCGCGCGGCCGGAAGAGGCGCTGCTTGCGGGCTGCGCGGGAACATGCCGAGCGAGTGAAGGATTGCATGAGGCGCGCGTGGGTGCGATATACTGAAGTTATACTGAAACGATAACCGGGTCCTACCGAGAAGGAGCGCGTCATGCTAGACATCAAGTTCGTCCGCGACAACCAGGCAGCTGTCGCCGAGGCGATGGAAAACCGCCATGCCTCGTGGGATGCCGCTCGCTTCTCCGAACTGGACGAGACCCGCCGTGCCGCCATCGCGAAGGAGGAGGCGCTGCAGGCCGAGCGCAACGCCGCCTCGAAGTCCATCGGTGCCATGATGGGCGCCGGCCAGAAAGACGAGGCCGAGGCTGCCAAGGAGCGCGTGCGCGCCATCAACGACGAGCTGGCTGTGATCGGCAAGGAGCGCGAAGCCGCCGACGAGGCCCTGCGCGAGCTCTTGCTGGCCACGCCGAACATGCCGGCCGACTCCACGCCCGTGGGCGAGAGCGAGAACGACAACCCCGAGGTGCGCCGCTGGGGCACGCCGCGCGACTTCGCCGCCGAGGGCTTCGAGATGAAGCCGCACTGGGACTTAGGTCCCGAGCTCGGCATCATCGACTTCGAGCGCGCGGTGAAGCTCGCGCGCAGCCGCTTCATCCTGCTGGGCGGCCTGGGCGCCCGCCTGGAGCGCGCCCTCATCAACTTCATGGCCGACACGCACTCCTCGCGCGGCTACAAGGAATGGTGGTGCCCGGCCATGGCCAACGCCGAGACGCTCACCGGCACGGGCCAGCTGCCGAAGTTCGAGGAGGACCTGTTCCACACCACCGAGGGCCTGTACCTCATCCCCACGGCCGAGGTGCAGCTGACGAACATCCACGCCGGCGAGGTGCTCGACGCCGACCAGCTGCCGCTCAAGTACTGCGCGTTCACGCCGTGCTTTCGCGAGGAGGCGGGCAGCGCCGGCCGCGACACGCGCGGGCTCATCCGCGTGCATCAGTTCGACAAGGTGGAGATGGTGAAGTACGCCAAGCCCGAGGAGAGCTTCGACGACCTGGAGGCCATGGTGGCCGACGCCGAGAACATCCTGCAGCTGCTGGGCCTGCCGTACCGCGTGATCAGCCTGTGCACGGGCGACATCGGGTTCTCGGCCGCCAAGACGTACGACCTCGAGGTGTGGCTGCCGTCGTACAACGGCTACAAGGAGATCTCGTCCTGCTCGAACTGCACGGACTTCCAGGCGCGCCGCGCGAACATCAAGTACCGCGACCCCGCGAACTTCAAGGGCTCGCGCTTCGTGCACACGTTGAACGGCTCGGGTCTGGCGGTTGGCCGCACGATGGCCGCCGTCATCGAGAACTACCAGCAGGCCGACGGCACCGTGCGCGTGCCCGACGTGCTGGTTCCCTACATGGGCGGCGTCGAGGTCATCGCGCCCGAATAGGCGCGGCGGGCTCGGTCAGGGGCGAAGCGCGTGGTAACGAAGCGCAAGTCGGTAAAGAACGCGAAGAAGATCTCCAGCACGCCGGACGCGGCGAAGGCCGCACCTGGCGTTTCGGCGAAGGCTGCCGCCACAAGTCCGGTTAAGGCCGCCCCCAAAAGCCCGGCGAAGGGCGTTAAGAAGGAGCCCGCCGAGGTTCCGGCGAAGGCAGCTTCGACGGATGCGGCCAAAAGCTCGGCCAACCGTGCGGTCGAGGGCCTGGCAAAAGGCCCCGCCAAGGGTCCTGCCGAGGGCGCGGCCAAGGCGGGCGGCGCGAAGCCCAAGCCGTTGCCTCTGCGCGCAAGGTTGCCGTTCCGCCGGCGCCGGCGGAAGCCTCGGCATCGACTGGCGCGCGGTCGAAAAAGGCGGCGAAGCGGAAGGGCGCACCAGGACAGAGCGGGCGTCTCGAGAAGCAGGCGAGCGCCGCGGCCGGAACGGGCGAGGATGCGGAGGCGGCCCCGTCCCGCGAGGGCGCGCCGCGCAAGCACGCAGGAGGCCGGCGCCGCTGGCCCTGGTGCGTGGCGCTCGGCGTGCTGGCGGTGCTGCTGGTTGCCGCGGCCGGGTTCTCGTGGGACCGCTGGCTGCGTTACGACGACGCGCGCGAGCTGCAGGGAGAGTGGCAGGTCGACGGCACGACGCGGGGGATCGTGATCGACGGCGCGTCTATCAAGCTCACCGACGACGTGGCCTACGCCTACACCATCGATCCTACGGCCAAGACCATCGAGTTCACGTTCGGGAACATGGAGGGATCTGGCCGCTACCGCTTCTCGGCCGATCGGTCGCAGCTCGTGGTGACGGAGGGGTCCTCTTACTCCGCCCTGTCCACGCTGTTCGAGGATGTCGGCTGGATGTGGGACGGGCTCGTGCGCTTCGTGCAGGGGCAGGCCCCGGCGCAGCCGGAGGCGGGGGAGGGCATCACCGTTCTCGCGCGCGTCTCGCACGACGCTGCGGCGCAGCCGCGTAACGACGAGGGGCTTGCCGCAGGTGCAGCAGGCGACCTGGCAAACGGCGCCCCGGGGGCCGGTTCGTCCGACGCTGCCAACGGCTCGGCAGGCGATGCGGGTGCGAACGGCGGCGCCTCCGCGGATGCGGGCGGCACGGGCTCCAACGCGCCCGCCGGCGATGCGGGTTCCAGCGGGGATGCCGGCGGCAGCGGCGCCAACGCGGACGGCGGGAACGCCGCCAACGCCGGTGCCTCGAACTCGAATGCCTCCCCATCCGGCGGTTCGGGTTCGAACACCCCTGCGCCCGACAATCTTTTCGACCTGAACGACGTGAACGACGCGGGTGCCTGATTGGACGCCCTTGCCATCGAGCGCCTCGTGGTGGGTGCGGGACGCATCGGCTGCGACGTAACCCTTACCGCGCACGCGCCGCGCACCACCGATCCCGTGCTTGCCGCCCGCGTGCGCGCGTCGTTCCCCGACCTTCCGCGCCATGCCTGCGTGAACGGGGCGGGCGACACGTTCGGCGCCGTCATGGAGGCCACGTCGCTGCCGCATTTGCTGGAGCACCTCGTTATCGACTTGCAGACGCAGGCGGCGCCTCCCGATGCGTCCCCCGACACCGCCTACGTAGGCATCACCAGGTGGACGGACGAAAACGCCGGGCGGGCGCACATCGAGGTGAGTTTTACCGACGATTTGGTAGCTTTGCGGGCTTTTCGCGACGCGACGCGCTTTCTGAACGAAGCGGTGGTACTCTAATGCAATGACTACGGCACACCTCACATTCGACCAGACGGGCGACAAGATCGCCGAACGCGTCGTGAAGATGCGCTCTTCCGCCGTGCGCGACCTGTTCGCCGCTGCGTCGAACCCCAACATCATCTCGCTCTCCGGCGGCATGCCCGACGTGTCGCTGCTGCCGCACTCCGCCATCCGCACGGCCGCGCGCGCCGCGTGCGACGACGAGCGTGCCGTGGCGCTGCAGTACGGCTCCACCGACGGCCGCGTGGAGACGAAGCAGGTGTTCTGCGACCTCATGCGCGACATCGGCGTGCGCGCCAAGCCCGAGAACGTCATGATAACCACGGGCGCTCAAGAGGCGCTCGACCTCATTGCCAAGACGTTCCTGAACCCGGGCGACATCGTGCTGGCCGAGGGCCCCACCTACCTGGGCGCGCTGCAGGCGTTTTCCGCCTACGAGCCCGACATCCACTGCATCCCCTTCGACGACGAGGGCATGCGCATGGACCTGCTGGAGGAGGAGCTCGCGCGCATCGGCAAGGGCAACCCGCGCCTGAAGTTCCTCTACACCATCCCGAACTTCCAGAACCCCGGCGGCGTGACCATGGTGCCCGCCCGCCGCAAGCGCCTGCTGGAGCTGTCGGAGGAGTACGGCTTCATGGTGGTGGAGGACGACCCCTATGGCCGCCTGCGCTACGACGGCGGCCATGTGCTGCCGCTGAAGGCGCTCTCGGACGATGTCGTGTACCTGGGTACCGTGTCGAAGGTGTTTGCGCCGGGCCTGCGCACCGGCTGGATCGTGGCGCCGAAGAGCGTGCTGGCGAAAATCAACCTGGTGAAGCAGGGCACCGACCTCTGCGGCAGCGCCTTCAACCAAGTGGTGGTGGAGCATTACTTCACCGACACCCCGTGGCAGAAGACGCTGCAGAAGTTCGTGAAAACCTACCGCACGCGACGCGACGCCATGCTGGCCGCGTTGGACGAGCACTTCCCGGCCGAGGCCACCTGGACGCGCCCCGAAGGCGGCTTCTTCGTGTGGGTGACGCTGCCGCCGTACGTGGATACCGGCTCCATGCTGTCCGTGGCGCTGGAGAGGGGCGTGACGTACACGCCAGGCGACGGCTTCTATCCCGGCGGCTCCGCCGGCAAGAACTGCATGCGCATCGCGTTCTGCTACGAGAGCCCCGAGAACCTCGCCGAGGCCGTCAAGCGCCTCGCCGCCGTCATCAACGACCGCCTGGAGCTCTACCGCGCCTTCCTGGAGGCGGGCGCCATCAAAGCCGAATAAGCCGAACAAGGAGTTATCGATGGGCCTCAAAGTTGCAGTGTTGATGGGCGGCGCTTCATTCGAGCGCGAGTTTTCCCTGGCCAGCGGCAAGAATGTGTGTGCTGCGCTCGAAGAGGCCGGCCACAAGGCGGTGCCGCTCGACACCACGGGCGAGCTGGTGCCCACGCTGCGCAGCGAGCGCCCCGACGTGTGCTACAGCGCCCTGCACGGCAAGCACGGCGAGGACGGCACCATTCAAAGCCTGCTCGAGTTCCTGGACATCCCCTTCATCGGCTCGCCGTCGCACGTGTGCCATCGCTCGTGGAACAAGGACTCCATGCACTACGAGCTGGCCACGTACCGCGCCATCACCGGAGAAGCGCCGGTCGCCTCGTGGCCGCAGGGCATCTACCTGGCGCGTGACGCGTTCAAGGACATGGGCGCGGCCACGGCGCTCGACCTGGTGCAGGAACGCGTGATCGGCGGCTTCCCCGTGGCCGTGAAGCCCGCACATGGAGGTTCCGCCCTGGGCGTGCACAAGGTGGATTCCGTCGACGATCTGGGCGAGGCCATCCTCGACGCGCTCTCGTTCGACGAGGCCGTGGTCATCGAGCAGTGGGTGGAAGGCGTGGAGATGGCCGTGTCGGTGCTCGGCACCGGCTGGGACGCCTATGCGCTGCCGCCGGTGGAGATCGTGCCCATGAAGGGCCTCTACGGCACCGAGGCGCGCATGGAGCCTGGCGCCGTGCAGTACTTCGCGCCCGTGCGCCCCGCCTCGCTGTCCGACGACGAGGGCGACGCCCAGGCCATCCGCGCCGAGATCGAGCGCGCCGCGCTGGAGGTGTACCGCGCCTACAACGCCCGCGACCTCGCCCGCATCGACCTCATCTGGGACGGCGCCCAAGCCCGCGTCTTCGAGGTGAACGTGTCGCCCGGCATGGCCGAGCGCTCCCTGTTCCCCGCCGCCTGCGCCGCCGCCGGCCTATCCCTCTCCAGCGTGCTGAACGAGCTGGTATCCCAGTACGCGAAGTAGTATCGCGGCGCTCTCGCTTCTGGCAACGAAACGGCAACTGAATCATAGAGCGCTCGTGTTTTCCCTACTGGTGGTTGGCGGGTGCCCCTATAATGGGCTGATCGACAAACGTCCAGGACATTCCTTTAGGAGGCAGATATGGGCAACAAGGTAGGAACCTTCCTCATCGGCGGTTTGGTCGGCGCCGCCGTCGCACTGCTGTACGCTCCCCGCTCGGGCTATGAGACGCGCGCCATGGTCACCGACAAGATGAACGCGGCGTGGGGCGAGGCCCAGGAGTTGGGCGCGCAGGCGTCTGACAAGGCGCAGCAGGTGTACCAGGATGCCACGTCCAAGGGCCAGGAGGTCGTGCACGACGTGGCCGCCAAGGGCCAGCAGGCCGTTCAGGACGCCCAGACCAAGGGCCAGGAGCTGTACGGCGCCGCCAGTGCGCGCGTGCAGGAAGCTGCCGACAACATCAAGCCGGTGTTCTCCGAGAAGAACGACGACCTGCGCGAGAAGATCGAGGCCGCCCGCCAGCGCATCGCGGCCCAGGTGGCCAAGAACGCCGAGCAGGCGCATGACGCCGTGAGCGACAAGATCCCCGTGGCCGCCGACAACGCGCACGAGGCGGTGGACAACGTGGCCGGCAAGGCCAAGGAAGCCGCCGATACCGCGACGAACGCCGCCGAGTCGGCCGCCGGCAAGATCGCCAGCGATACGGAGGTTCCGGTTGACAAGGGCCCTGCCGAGAGCAAAGAGAACTAAGTAGCCTGCACGAATGAAGGGTGCACCGCGCCAAGCCGGACGGCGATGACCGTCCGGTTTCCGCATGCCCCCTTCGCGTCATCGGCACGCAGGAAGACAGCGGCCGACGCGGCCTGAGAGAGCCGCGCCGCTACACAGCTGCGCGCCTGGGGGAAGATCGAACATGGCCAACAAACTTATCACGACCGACGAGCTCACGGGCGTGCGCGTCGTCGGCGGGAAGAAGGGCACGAAGCGCATCGGCAAGGTGCGTCGTTTCGTGTTCCACCCCAAGGAGAAGCGCGTCGTGGGCTTCGTGGTGAAGCGCCCCGACCTGCTGTGGATGTTTCGTCGCAAAGACCTGTTCGTGGCCGTTAACGGCTATGAGATAGAGGACGGCCGCATCGTGGTGAGCAACGATCCGGCTGCCACCAACCGCGCCGCCTGCAAGGAGCTCGGCGTTGACTGGGACGCGTGCGTGCTGTGGGTGGGGCTGCCCGTCATGACCGAGGACGGGGATACGCTCGGCGTGGTGGGTTCCGTGGCGTTCGATTGCAGGACAGGGGCTATCGCCTCCGTCACCACCGACAGCGGTGCGACGGCCAATGCGCTGCTGGGCAAGCGCGAGATTCCGGCCAATCTCGTGAAGGGCTTCAAGCGCGGCATGGGCGCAGCTCTCGCCCAAACGGGCGAGGAGGGCGAGGAGTCCGAAGAGGTGGTGCTCGGTGCCATCCTCGTGGCCGACGAGGCGCGCGACATCGCCGTGGAAGGCGGCCTGGCCGAGAAGGCTGGCGAGGCCACGGCCGTGGTAGTGGACAAGGCCCATACCGCCGTCGACAAGGCGAAGCCCGTCGCCAGCGCCGTCGCCAAGAAGACCGGCGAGGTGGTGAACAAGGGCGCGTACGCCACAGGCAAGCAGATCGCCGCCACGAAGGGCATGTTCTCCGGCTTCAAGGAGGAATACGACAAGGCGCGCGGCCCGAAGCCCTCGCAGGAAAAGGCTCTGGAGAAGACAGGCGAGCTCGAAGCGGATGAACTGCCCGAACCGTCATCGCAGGCCGAGAAAGCCCCCGCCAAGCAAGCTCCGACCAAGAAGCAGTCCGCCAAGAAACCGGCGCCCAAGAAGAACATGTTCTCCGCATTCAAAGAAGAGTACGACAAAGCGCGCCACGACGATTAGGCATACCATTGACGCAGAAACCATCGCATGAATTCGATACCGGCAAACTGAAGCAGAAGGCGGCCGAACGCACGCACGAGCTGCACGAGAAGGCGCAGCAGGAGACGACTGTGCACGGCCACAAGATGGAGAAGGGCGACATCTTCAAGTTCGTCGGCCTGATCGCATTCTTCGCCATTATGGTGATTATCTGCCTGCTCATCTGGCCGTATGTGGCCGACATCTTCGAGCCGGGCGGCATCGACCGCGTCATCGCGGACGTGCGCGGCGCAGGGCCGGTGGGCTTCCTCATCCTGCTGGGGCTTCAGTTCCTGCAGATCGTGGTGGCGTTCATCCCGGGCGAGGTCGTGCAGATAGCGGCCGGCATGCTGTACGGGCCGTGGTTGGGCGCGCTCATCATCCTGATGGGCTGCGTCGTTTCCAGCGCGTTCATCTTCGCGCTCGTGCACAAGCTGGGCGCGCCGTTCGTGCAGAGCATGGTGCCCACGAAGTACCTGGAAAAGTTCCGCGCCTTCGAGAAGACGGGGAAGCTGAACATCGTGGTGTTCATCCTGTTCCTTATCCCCGGCTTGCCGAAAGACACGTTCACCTACCTGGTGCCCCTCACGGACATGAACATGCGCACGTTCCTGCTGCTGTCGAACATCGGGCGCATACCCGGCATCCTCGTGTCGACGTACGCTGCCGACGGGCTCATCGACGGGCGCTTCGCAGAGAGCGCCGTCCTGTTCGCCGTGGCCGCGGTTATCGCGGTGCTGGGCATCGTGTTCCAGAAGCGCATCATGAAATTCCTGGAGAAGCGGTCGCACCGCGACAAGTAGGCGCAGCGCGCACCAGCCACGTCGTACGGCGCGACGGGTGCGCGCTTTCGGAACTTTCGGCAACGGAAACCTTAACGATGGTACACAGAGGGCAACGACACGGTGACGGTTTACCGTCAGAGCCGTACGGCCGGATACCATGGCGCTATCACCTTGGAACCTCACGATAAGAGAGGCATGCTATGAACCTCAACGAACAGAACGGTAGCGCATCGGACGAGGTCGCTGCTGCTGAAGCCGAGCTTCGCGCTGCACAGGAAACCCTCGAGGCCGCTCGCGCGCGCCTTGCCGAGCTCAAGGGCGAGCATCCCGCCGTCGAGCCGGGCGCCGCTCCGTCCGACGCCGCAGAGGATGGGGAGGCCGCCGAGGCCTTCGGCGTGGCTGCCGTCGTCGTGGACGAGGACACCGCCGAGATCGAGGCCGTCATCTTCGAGGAAGAGGCGATGGCCGCGGCTGACGATGACGTGCAGGGAGATTCCGTGGCGGATGGAGATACGCCTGCCGAGGCTGCTTCGGATGATGCTGGCGATGCGCCTGCGTGCGCGGTGGACGAGGCGGATACGCCTGCGGCTGGCGACGCTCCGGATTATTCCGGCTTCGATGAGCCTGCAAGCGGCGAATCTTCCCCGAACGATGCGCCCGAGCCGGCGCCGGCCTCCCCGGCCGACACGGCCGCCATTCCGGCGCAAGGCGAACCGACGCCCGAATGGGTTCCCTATACGACGGCTCCCGTAGCGGACCCGTCGCTCGGTTCGCAGCCGACGCCCCCGTCAGGCGTATCCTCTGATGCGCCGTACGTTCCGCCTGCCGGCTCAACTGCGCCCGGTCCCGTGCCTCCTGCACCTGGCCAAGGCTCCTACCAGAATCCCCAGCAACCGCCGCAGCCCCAGCAACCCTATGGCGGTTATGCCGCACCCTACGGCCAGACGCCCCATGCGGGCCCTGGAGCCGTGCCTCCGCAGCAGCCGTATTACGGCTACCAGCAACCCTATTACCAGCAGCCGTACCAGCAGCCTGTCATCGCGACGAAGGATCATGTGGCCGCCGGCCTGCTCGCCATCTTCCTGGGCGCGTTGGGCATCCACAAGTTCTACCTGGGCTACAATACGGCCGGCTTCATCATGCTTGCCGTCACCATTCTGGGCAGCCTGTTCACGTTCGGCCTGGCGGGCGGCGTCATGTGGGTCATCGGCATCATCGAGGGCATACTCTACCTGACGAAGTCCCAGTCCGAGTTCGAGCAGATGTACGTGGTAAACAAGCGCGAGTGGTTCTAAGGTTACGACGACCTCCCGGCTGCCGGGAGGTCGTCGGAGCGCCCCTACGCTAAGCGCTTTGCCGGGCGCCTGCCATCGTTCAACTGCCAAACGCCCGCTCGCCTGATAGTTCCCCGGTTTTTCGGTGGAGCAACGCGGGCGGTTCCGTCCATTGGCTAGAATAACCTCATCGATTAAGGCAGCGTTGCCTTGCGACTGAGATCCTATAAGGAGGAAATCATGCCCCAAATTACTCGTGACCAGGTGAGGGTGCCGGCCGACGTCATGCCGGAGTCCCGCGACGAGTACATCGCGAACTACCTGAAGGCCACCCGCGGAACGGGCCGCCTCATGCTGTTCGCCTGCGATCAGAAGATCGAGCACCTCAACAAGGACTTCTACGGCGAGGGCATCGACATCGCCGACGCCGAGCCGCAGCACCTCTTTGAGATCGGCCGCCAGGGCGTGTGCGGCGTGCTCGCCGGCCAGCGCGGCCTCATCGCACAGTACGCGGCCGACTATCCCGAGATCAACTACCTCGTTAAGATGAACTCGAAGACGAACCTCGTGGGCACGAAGCAGGACGACCCCTATTCGCCGCAGCTCTACGACCTGGACGCTGTGCTGGCCATGCGCGAGGCCGGCGTGAACGTGGTGGGCATCGGCTACACCATCTACCTGGGCAGCGAGTACGAGTCCACCATGATGGCCGAAGCCGGCGAGCTCATCGCCCAGGCCCATGCCAACGGCCTGCTGGTCGTGCTGTGGATCTACCCGCGCGGCAAGGCCGTCACGGCCGAGAAGGACCCGGCGCTCATCGCCGGTGCGGCGGGCGTGGCCCTGTGCCTCGGCGCCGACTTCGTGAAGGTGAACCCGCCGAAGCCCGAGGACGGCACGGCTCCGGCCGAGGCCCTCAAGGTTGCCACGATGGCGTCCGGCCGCACGGGCCTCGTGTGCGCCGGCGGATCGACGGTAGACGCCGAGACGTTCCTCACCCAGCTCTACGACCAGATCCACACGGGCGGCGCCGTGGGCAACGCCACCGGTCGCAACATCCACCAGCGCTCGCTGGACGAGGCCGTCCGCCTGACGAAGGCCATCAGCGCCATCACCTTGGCCGACTACTCCGTCGCCGACGCCCTTGCCGTGTTCAACGGCGAGAAGGATTTCGCTCTGTAGAGCTTCGAGCTTCCATTGCGAACAGGGAAACGGACGCTTCGGCGTCCGTTTCCTTTTTATACGCCTACTGCGGCCTGAGAGAAGGGGAGCGCCCTTGGCCTCACCTTCGAGACCCATCTGCAGCGAATCATGGACGATCTCCGGGATACGTACTCTGATATCCCTCCTCATCACGCTGTTTCACATGAAACGCCCCATTCCGACTCGCCTCCCCCGAGCTCGTCTCGTCCCGGCTCGCCCCTTCCTCCCATGTCTCATTCCCCGCCTTTTCGCTCCTCTCCTTGTCTCTCCACCTCTAACATTTGCGGCTTATTTCGAAATTCAAAAATCAACTCGCTTGATGAAACTGTGATCTAAATGAAAATTATTATCAATAATATGGTGAAGTGAGCTCCTCGGGTGTTATGATCGCGGCAACCGATAGATGTGAACGATGCCCATTGGGGCAACCACCAGGAAGGGGTCATACCATGGCCAGCGAATCCGACACCACGCGCCTCACGAACGAGGTAGGCAACCCCGTCGCCGACAACAACCACACGCTCACGGCGGGCGAGCGCGGCCCCATGATGCTCCAGGACAACTGGATGATCGAGAAGCTCGCGCACTTCGACCGAGAGGTCATCCCCGAGCGACGCATGCACGCAAAGGGCTCGGGCGCGTACGGCACCTTCAAGGTGACGGGCGATATCAGCCAGTACACGAAGGCCAAGGTGTTCCAGCCGGGCGCCGAGACCGAGGTGTTCGTCCGCTTCTCCACGGTTGCCGGCGAGCGCGGCGCAGCCGATGCCGAACGCGACATCCGCGGCTTCGCCATGAAGTTCTACACGCCCGAGGGCAACTGGGATCTCGTGGGCAACAACACGCCGGTGTTCTTCCTGCGCGACCCGAAGAAGTTCATCGACCTCAATCACGTGGTGAAGCGCGACCCGAAAACCAACATGCACTCGGCCCAGAGCAACTGGGACTTCTGGTCGAGCCTGCCCGAGGCGCTGCACCAGGTGACCATCGTCATGTCCGATCGCGGCATCCCGGCCAGCTACCGCCACATGCACGGCTTCGGCAGCCACACCTACAGCCTGATCAACGAGCAGAACGAGCGCGTGTGGGTGAAGTTCCATCTCAAGACCAACCAGGGCATCAAGAACCTCACCGACGACGAGGCCGCCCAGATCATCGCGGGCGATCGCGAGAGCCATCAGCGCGACTTGTTCGGCGCCATCGAACGCGGCGAGTTCCCCAGCTGGCGCTTCTGCGTCCAGATCATGGACGAAGCCACGGCGAAGAACCACAAGGAGAACCCGTTCGACATCACGAAGACGTGGAGCCAGAAGGAGTTCCCCCTCATCGAGGTGGGCACGCTGGAGCTGAACCGCAATCCCGAGAACTACTTCGCCGAGGTGGAGCAGGCCGCGTTCGCGCCGACGCACCTCGTGCCGGGCATCGGCCTGTCGCCCGACAAGCTGTTGCAGGGCCGCCTGTTCGCGTACGGCGACGCGCAGCGCTACCGTCTGGGCGTGAACCACAACCATATCCCGGTGAACCGTCCGCGCTGCCCCTACGCCGAGTTCCATCGCGATGGGGCCATGCGCACTGACGGCAACTTCGGCGGAACCATCGGCTACGAGCCCAACAGCTACGGGCAGTGGCAGCAGCAGGCCGAAGCGGCCGAGCCGCCGCTGGACCTGTTCGGCCCGATGGACGCGTGGGACCCGGCGGATGACCCCACCGACGACACGTTCTATCAGCCGGGCGACCTGTATCGCCTGATGGAGGAGCCGCAGCGCGCTGCGCTCATCGGCAACACCGCGCGCAACATGGAGGGCGTCACGGAGAACATCCGCCTGCGCCACGCGGCCCACTGCTACAAGGCCGATCCCGAATACGGCGACCGCCTGGCCGAGGCGCTGGGCGTGGACGCGAACCGCGTGCACGAGCTGGCGCAGATGACTCACGAGGAACGTATGGCTGCCACCGGCCAGCAGGTCCCTGCCCGGAAGATCGGCGGCGAGGTGCGCGCGTAAGCGAAGGCCGCAGCAACTGTCTACCGAAAGGGGCGCGCCGCATTCCGGC
>OLND01001919.1_pt1 | contig 20127 bp, 17 predicted proteins | sample 1672031 | NCBI WGS metagenome assembly OLND01 (sample SAMEA3136638, study PRJEB25190) | human gut metagenome | biome: human gut; feature: human-associated habitat; material: faeces | place: Austria | collected 2013 | reverse complement strand
GAGGTGCGGCAGCTGCTAAGCCAAAAGCGCAGATAATACTGGATGTCTTATCGAGTATTTTGGCAACGCAGATGCCGTGCCGCAGCCGCAGTAGCGGTGCTTAAGCCGTCAGGCGGGAATTGTGCGGTGTTGCCTTAAGGACATCTGCCGCCGCGCCGCCGATGTGGGCGGCGTTGGGGACCGGTATACCTGTATGATTCAAGGCAAAGAGCGCGAATTATGGTTTGAAGATGGACGGTGGTTTGTGGCGTCGAAGGTGATCAAAGAAAAATCCCCGCAGCAGTAAAGCCCGTTGAACCCGCGCTTCCTTCTCTTCTCTGCGTTCATTCTGACAGGGGGGCAGGCTCAGCATTCTATACAAAGCGGCAGTGCCTGTTTTATGCAATTACACAATAAAATATACCCCGCTTCCCCTGTGAATTGCAGATTGTGTACAAAAAAACAACAGCTTATGCAATTTCTGAAACAAAAAGCCTGAAATCTGCTACTATAATAGCAGTTCCACACCGAACCCTGCCGGAAACGGTGAAAACAAAAACAAGGAGGAAAAACATGCAAAAGAAAAAACTTACGCCATGGCAGGTGGCAGGACACATTCTGCACACCACGATCCTGTCCATTTTGGCGATCCTGATGGCGGCCATACTGGTGCTGGCAAACACACTGCTGCCCACCTATGGCCGAATGCTCAACGAGATCATTGGGTATAAGCAGTCGTGGAAAACCCCTGCGGAGGGCAACAATCTGGATTTGGAGTATAGCAAAGCCGATTACAGCAGCGCTGACGAAATCAAAGCCGCGCAGCAAAAACTGAACGAGCAAATTGTCGGGGAAGGTACGGTCATGCTCAAGGGCGACACCGAGCATCTTCCCTATGCAGCCGGCACAAAATTCAGCCTGTTCAGCCATTCCAGCGTGGATTATCTGGTTGGCGGTTATATGGGCAGTGGTGTGTCGCTGAAAAGCGCCTTGGAGAGCCGTGGATTCACGGTAAACGATGCCCTGTGGAACTTCTACAGCACGGGCAACGGAAAAACGTACACCCGCGGTACCGGTTCTATAAACTTTGGCGCGGCGGAGGATTTCCGCCTGAACGAGTGCCCCATTGATGTTATCACCGGCGAGGCGGGTCTGACCGACACCTTTGCGGACACAACGGCCGTCTTTGTGTTGAGCCGCGTGGTTGGCGAAGGACGCGATATGCCGCGCTCCATGTATAACCACACGGACATTCTGGAGGATAAGCCCAAAAGCTATCTGGAACCCGATTCCGTTGAGCTGGGCATAATCGACTACCTGAACAAGAACTTCAAGGATGTTGTGGTTCTGATCAACAGCCCCAGCGTTATGGAAACCGGCTGGGTAGAAAACTACGAAAATATCCACACCGTACTTTACACGGGTCTGCCGGGAAGCTACGGTCTGAATGCCGTGGCAGACATTCTGGCAGGCAATGTGAACCCCAGTGGTCATCTGGTGGACACCGCCGCCTATGATGCGTTCAGCAGCCCTGCCACGCAGAACTACGGTTCTTACTACTACTTTGACGAGGAAGGCAACATCACCCCCTATACCTACCTCAACTATGCCGAGGGCATCTATGTCGGCTATAAGTATTACGAAACCCGCTACGAAGATGCCGTTATGAAGTCCGGCAATGCGGGGGACTATGATTACCGGAAAACTGTACAGTATCCGTTTGGTTACGGTCTGTCCCTGACTACCTTTGACTGGAAGGACTACACCGCCACCTGGTCCGGTGACACCTGCACCGTCAGCGTTACTGTAACGAACACCGGTGATGTGGCAGGCAAAGAGGTAGTGCAGGTTTACGCCCAAAGCCCCTACACCGAGTACGACAAGGAAAACGGTGTGGAAAAAGCCTCGGTCGAGTTGGTTGGCTATGCCAAGACCTCGATTCTGGAACCGGGCGCAAGCGAAACCGTGACGGCGACCTTTGACAAGGAACAGCTGAAAAGCTATGATGCCAACAAGGCAAAAACCTATATTCTGGACGCGGGCGACTACTACATCACCGCAGCCGAGGATGCACATAAGGCAGTCAACAACATTCTGGCGGCTAAGGGTTACACCGTGGCAGACGGCATGACCGAGGACGGCAACGCCGACCTCACTGCCGTGTATACGCAGCCTAAGTTTGATGCGGCGACCTACGCCGTTGACACTAAGACCGGCACGGAGATCACCAACCGGTTCGATGCGGCGCGCGGCGATTTCACGCTGCTGACCCGCAGCGACTGGACGGGAACCTTCCCGCAGCACGGCGGCGAGGCAAGCGATGTCATCAGCACCTGGGGCAATGAGATCAACGGCACGGATGCCGACGGCAACCCGGCAAGCTACGAGTACAAGAAAACCGCCTCAGCAGAATTCCTTGCCACCATGGAAGAAAGAAACTCCGGCAATCCGACTGACCCCGCCACGCTTACGGACACCATCGTTTACGGTGCCAAAAATGGTCTGGGGCTGATCGACCTGCGCGGCAAGGCGTATGATGACCCCCTGTGGGATGACCTTTTGGATCAGCTGACGCCCGATGATTACCAGACCCTGATCAGCTCCTCCGGCTACGGCACCCCTGAACTGCAGAATGTCTGCAAGCCGTACTGCATGGATGCCGATTCCGCCACGGGTCTTGTGTTTGGCAGTGCCGGCGGTGCAACGTTTAACGGCGCCGAGGTGACCGCACAGACTTGGAACCGCGAGCTGGCATTGGAATTTGGCCGCCTGCTTGGCAATGACGCCCTGCTTGGCGCCGGCACGGTGGGCTGGTACTGCCCTGCCACCAACATCCACCGCACCCCCTTCAGCGGCAGAAACAACGAATACTATTCGGAGGATGCCTTCATGTCCGGCAGCATGGCGTCTGCCGCCGTACAGGAAGCCGCCAAAAAGGGTCTGTACACCTTTGTCAAGCATTTTGCCCTGAATGATCAGGAAAACCACCGTGGCGATGCTCAGGATGCCGCTGCTGCCACATGGAGCGGCGAACAGGCAATCCGAGAGATTTACCTCAAACCCTTTGAAATGTGTATGAAGCTTGACCCGGTTGAGATGAACTATCTGGAAAAGCAGGCGGACGGAAGCTACAAGAACGCCACCACGACCATTCCTGCCTGCAATGCGTTGATGACATCCTTTAACCGCCTTGGCGTAACGTGGACAGGCGGTCATTACAATCTGCTGACCGGCGTGCTGCGCGGCGAATGGGGCTTCAACGGCTTTGTCATTACGGACGCGAACAGCTATCTGGGACGCATGGATGCGCGGCAGATGATCGAGGCCGGCGGCAGCGGCAGTCTGCGCTATCTGAAGGACACACAGTTCACCTTCGATAAGGACAGTGTTTCTGACTACCACTACGGAAGAAAGGCAGCACATAGCATTCTGTACACGATTGCAAACTCCAAGGCAATGAACGGTGCTATGCCCGGCAGTACCTTGGTGGGTACGCCGACCGACAAGCAGCTTCGCGTAGTGCTTACGATCCTTCCTACTCTGGTGCTGGTGCTGCTTGTTTACCGCATCTTCCGCGTATGGAAGCCGAGCAAGCGCAAGCTGGCAAAGCTGGAGGCAAAGGCCGCAAAAAAGATTGCTAAGAAAGAAACGAACTAATTACTAAAGAATCCCCCGTCCGCAAGCCGAACGGGGATTCTTTATACAGAAATCAACATAGAAAAACAGTCTTGCGATGGCATACGAAAGCCTTAAAAATCGTTCCTGATTTCAGGAATTTTATCAATCGGCATGAGTCACCCCCGCTGTATCACCCGATACAGCGGTATTTTTATTGTCAAAAAGGAGTTATTGCAATGTCTAACGAGAAAAAAATCCGTATTCTGTATGTTCAGCCGGGCAAATATCCGGAAGAACGCTTTGTTGCAAATGAGCTGCATCCCCTTCAGCGGCTTGTCGGCGGGGATATGCAAGCCGTATACCCGTGGTCAAAGGACAATGTAGCGCTTATCTGCAACGATTCGGGCAAGGTGGACGGCCTGCCGCTGAACCGCTGCATTGAGGACTACGATGTTATCGCGGGCAATTTCTTTATCTGCGGTTTTTCCGGGGAGGAATTTTGCAGCCTGACCGACAAGCAGTTCCGGCGCTATGAGAAGTTGTTTCGTGACCCGGAGCTGTTCTTGCCGACCCCCATTGGCATTATGCCGATGAAATGTACCCCTGACCAGTATAGACGCCTGATGCAGGAGCGCAGTGCCGCCAACCGTGGGGAGCGCTGAGTATGGAGTATAAGCGCAAGCGGCTGATACGCGCGGCATTACAAAAAGCCGAAGTCAAAAGAAAGCAGACGGCGCAGCAGGCGGAATCGGCAGCAGATACCGAGCAACAGACGCCGGAAGAATACGCCCAGACGGTTGTTTCCGAAAAAGCCGCACGCGCGGCAGAGAACCTGCAAAGCAAGGCGCTGGACACAGGACGAATCAGCTACCGTCAATTTCGGATTTTACAGGAAAAGCGCCAGCGTATGCCAACAGCACACGCCGCCCAGCCCGCTGAAACAGAAAATACCCCCTTGGGGCAATCCGCTGACAAGAGAGAAACCTTCAAGCGTCAGCGTTTTCGACAAAAGGCGCTTGATAAGCAGGAGATCAAAACTCCCGATTTCTACCGTGACAAAATGCAGGCGCTGAAACGCCAACATCTCACGCGCGAAACAGTGCGCCGCCATCTGCAAAAGCAGACGGGCGGCACGGTGCTTGGCAACAGCGTCAGACTGCCCGATACCGTCCCTGCTTTTTCCGGTGGTATCAGACAAGCCGCGCTTGGCAGAGTACGCACGGTGCTGCAAGCTGCTTGGCTGCGGCTGAAAACGATACTGGCGCGCACGATACGGCGCGCAGCCGGTTCGCTGATGGCGCTGCTTGGCGCAGGCGGCGTGGTGCTGGTGTTGGCCATGGTCATCGGCGCGGCTGCGGCGGTAATTGGCTCACCGATGGGCATTTTGTTTTCCGATGAATCCGGCGACCCGAACAGCATCCGCATTGCCGAAATTGTTGCCCAAACCAATGCTGACTTTGGCGCGGCCATCAATGACATCGTATCCGTCCATCCGGAGTGCAGCGAAACCACGATTGAATACGACTACGAGGACGGTCACACTTGGGCGAGCTACTGGCCCGAAGTGCTGGCCGTCTTTGCCGTGCAGAACAACCTGAACAACGACGGCGATGTGGTAGTCATAGACGAGGGCAAGAAACGGTTGATTCAGGATACCTTTTGGACGATGCACGAAATCCGCGCAGAGGTGGAGGAGGTGACCGCCACACCGGAACCGACCGAGGACGAACCCGACCCGGAGCCGGTCACGGAGTACATTCTGCACATCACGGTCAGCAGTAAATCAGTGGACGCGCTGGCAGATTTGTACCACTTTACGCAAGACCAGCGGGACATTTTGCACCAGCTGCTATCCGAGGAAATGCGCCCCAGTCTGCTTGCTCTGTGCGGTGGGACCACCGTTGCTGATGGCGAGTTGTGCTGGCCGCTGCCGGGACACACTTATATATCCTGCCACTTCGGGGAAGTGGACGCTTTCGGCAATGCCGGGCATCGCGGCACAGATATTCCCGCGCCGGAGGGCACACCCATCCTCGCTGCCCACAGCGGCACGGTGCTGGTCAGCGGCTGGAACGACAGCTACGGCAATCAGGTGCTGCTGGATAACGGCGCGGGCTTGTCCACGCGGTACGCCCACATGACGCAAACTGCCGTTACCGCAGGGGAAGCGGTAACGGCAGGGCAGGTTATAGGTTATGTAGGCAGCACGGGGGATTCCACGGGAAACCACCTGCATTTTGAGGTAATGCAAGGCGGGATTCGGGTTGATCCGCTGAGTTTGGTGTGTTAAATGTTTTCGCCCCAAAAGCCTTGAGCATAAAGCGCCAAGGCAAGCAGAAAGCCACCATTGCACAAAATCATTCCTGTTTCTTTGCCACAACGACAAATCTTCCCTCGTCTGTGTGGTAACTGCAGGTGGAAAGTGTAAGCAGCTGTTCCCCATACTGCGCATTTACGCCGGTGTCATACAGCGCCGCTTTTTGCACCTGCTCCACATAGGCGGCAAAGTCCGCCTCGTTCGACAGGTCGGCGTACTGGTAATACCGAAACACCTTGCTATCCTCTTGGCTGTAAACCTGTGAATAAAATGCCGCCATTACCGTGTAATCCGCACACCCGGTTGCGGTATTCAGCGTGATAGTGGGGTGTGCCTCGCAGTAGGCAGGCTTTGCATAGGCTTGCAGCGAGCCGAACATGGTTCCGTCCTTCATATAATGCCCGTAGATGATGTAGTTGCCGCAGCCGTCGTAACATCTGGCGTCCAAAAACGGTACGCCACGCAGTGAATAAGCCCCCTCAAAATCTCTGCGAAGATAATACTCCGGTTCCTCAGGCGTATCTCCTTGTCTTTGATCTGTGCTTGAAGCAGCTTGTTTTGCACACGAAGTTTCTCGACTTCGGTCATTTCACTCTCCGGCTTGTTCCTGCCTCTGCCATCCACCAGACCTGCAACGCCTTTTTCTTCGTACTTTCGTACCCATGCGTAAATCTGTTGATACGATACGCCATAAGTCTTTATCGTCAGCGGATAGTTCTTGCCATGTTCAATACAAAACGCTACGATCTCCGCGCGTTCCTTTTCTGTTGTCTTTCTGCCCTTGGTCATATAAATCTCCGTTCCGGCTGCTCGCCTCTCCTTGATTTCTTTATGACCATTATACCACTTTATCCAGTTCCGCAGCTGCTTTTTGTCTTTAATCCCGTGTTTTTTGCAAATAGTCCGTAAACTGCCACCGCCTCCAAGATAATCTTGCACTGCTTGCAGCTTTAGTTTCCTGTCGTAGTACTTGTTCCTTCTTCTTGACATAATAAAGCCCCCTTAGTGTAGACTTGAAAATTTTTGCTTCTTTAGATGTCTACTCTAAGGGAACTATATCAGTTCATCCTTTGAACTGCCGGGACGTTGTTCATTCTTTTCGTCGCTGATACTCCGTAGGGGTCAGGCCGTACTGCTGCTTGAACTGCCGGGCGAAGGCGCTCGGGCTGGGGAACGCCAACAGATTGGCCAGCGTGGCGATGGTCGGAGAATAGTTGTCCAAAATATAGCGGGCGTAGTTCAGTTTTTGTGCGCGGATGTACTCGGTGGGGCGAAAGCTGGTTTCCTTAAGAAACAGTGCGGACAGATGATTGGGAGAAAGATTGACCAGCTCGGCCAGTTCCGTCAGGCTGATGGGCTCGTGGATGTGCATCAGGATATACTCGCAGCACTGCTTGATCTCCTTGCGGCAGGATTGCAGCCGCCAGTCCTGCATGACCTGGCAGTATTCCCGGAACGCGCTGAGGGATAAGAACTGGATCTCCTCAATGCTTTCGGTCTCGTCTAAGTGCAGCAAATAGGAATCGCTGATGCTGTAGGCGAGATTCTCCGGCAAGCCGTTGTCGATGGCCGTGCGGCAAAACAGCGTGACCGAAGCCACGGTGGCGTATCGCGCCTGCTGGATCGACGAGGTGCTCATCACCCCAAAGCGAAACGATTCCTGCTTGTTGTAAGCACGAGCCAGAAACTCATCGGCCAGCACGGCGTTGCCCAGTGCGATGAACGACAGAAAGCGTTTTTCCTTGACGCGATTCGAGTCTCCACTTGCCGTTTCCTCCAACTGTGCGTAGGTGCTCGCCCGATAACGCTCACGAATCTTGACCGTGACTTCCTTCAAGTGGTTGTTGGATTTTTCCTCAAAGATACCGGGCCGCATAAAAAATCACCTTTTCGTTGAAATCGTGTTGAGATAGTTTATACCATATAGTCATTATACGTCTTGCTGTGTAAAATAGCAAGTAAGGAATGCGCGGTACAATGCCGTTGCCAAATAACAGACAAGGAGAATAGAATATGAAGCGCGATTTGAAAGCATTGATCGGCCAAATGACATTGGAAGAAAAAGCCAGCCTTTGCTCCGGCTCGGATTTCTGGCACACGCAGGGGATCGAGCGGCTGGGCATCCCGGCCGTGATGGTGACCGACGGCCCGCACGGTCTGCGCAAGCAGGCAGGTGAAGCGGACCACCTCGGCCTGAACGACAGCGTCGAGGCTGTCTGCTTCCCGGCCGGGTGCGCCACCGGTTCCAGCTTTGACCCCGACCTTTTGGAGCACATGGGTCAGGTTTTGGGCGACGAGTGCCAGGCCGAGGATGTCAGCATCCTGTTGGGACCCGCCGTCAACATCAAGCGCAGCCCGCTGTGCGGCCGCAATTTCGAGTACATTTCTGAGGACCCGTATCTGGCCGGTAAGCTGTCCGCTGCGTACATTCGCGGCGTACAAAGCCGGGGCGTGGGGACCTCCATCAAGCACTTTGCCGCCAACAATCAGGAGACCCGCCGCCTGACCATCTCCTCGGACCTCTCGGAGCGTGCGCTGCATGAGATCTACCTGCCCGCCTTTGAGGAAGCCGTCAAGGCCGCCCAGCCCAAAACGGTGATGTGCAGCTACAACAAGATCAACGGCGTGTATGCTTCCGAAAACAAGATGCTGCTCACCGACATCCTGCGGGACCAATGGGGCTTTGAGGGGTACGTCGTCAGTGACTGGGGTGCCGCCAATGACCGTGTGAAAGGCTTGGAAGCGGGTCTTGACCTGGAGATGCCTTCCTCCAACGGTTACAACGATGCCAAGATCGTCGCGGCTGTGCAGAACGGCTCGCTGGACGAGGCGGTACTGGACCGCGCGGTGGAGCGCATCCTGAAGGTCGTGTTCTCCTATGTGGATGCCCGCCGCCCCGACACCGTGTTCGACCGCGCCAAAGACCACGCCGAGGCTGTTGCCGTCGAGACGCAGTGCGCGGTACTGCTGACCAATCAGGGTGTTTTGCCGTTGGGCACGGATCAGAAGATCGCCTACATCGGCGAGTTTGCCGCGGCACCGCGCTATCAGGGCGGCGGCTCCAGCCACATCCATCCCAGCCGCGTGACCTCCGCGTGGGAGGTTGCGCAGCAAAAGGGCCGCAACGTCTGCTACGCCAAGGGCTTCTCGGCGATGCGGGACGAGATGACCGACGCAGAGTTGGCCGAGGCCATTCAGGCGGCACAAAACGCCGATGTCGCCGTTGTCTTTGCCGGTTTGCCCGAATCGTTTGAGTCTGAAGGGTATGACCGCACTTCGATGGAACTGCCCGCCTGCCAGAATCGCCTGATCGACGAGATCGCAAAGGTCCAGCCCCATGTGGTCGTGGTCCTGCACAACGGCAGCGCGGTCGAGCTGCCGTGGGCCGACCGCGTCTCGGCCATTCTGGAACTGTATCTCGGCGGCGAGGGCGTCGGTGAGGCCGCCGACCAACTGCTGTACGGCGAGGCCAACCCCAGCGGACATCTGGCTGAGACCTTCCCGCTCCGTTTGCAGGACAACCCCAGCTATTTGCACTTTCCGGGCAATGACGAGCGTGTTGCCTATGGCGAGGATGTCTTTGTCGGCTACCGCTACTACGATACCAAGCAGGTCCCTGTCCGCTTTGCGTTCGGTCACGGCTTGTCCTACACCGAGTTCGCTTACAGCAATTTGCAGCTTTCCGCGCCCGCATTGCAGGATGGCCAGACTGTCACCGTCAGTGTGGATGTGACCAACACCGGCAAGGTGGCCGGGCGCGAGGTCGTCCAGCTTTACGTCCGCGACAAAAACGGCACACCGGAGCGTCCCAGCAAAGAGCTGCGCGGCTTTGCCAAGGTACTGCTGGAACCGGGCGAGTGCAAGACGGTGACCCTGACGCTGGCGGCACGCGACTTGAGCTACTATGAGGAACGCCTGCACGACTGGTTTGCCCCCAGCGGCGTGTATGAGGTCATGGTGGGTCGCGCCAGCGACGACATCCGCCTGACGGCCGAGTTGTCCTTTACCACCGAAAAACAACTCCCCTTTGTCGTAACACTGACCACCACACTAGGCGAGTTGCTGACCTGCCCCAAGACCGCGCCGACCATCATGCAGTTGTTGGCCCCGCTTGCGCAAAGCGCCGGTACCGACGGGTTGGATGAAGGGTCGATGAACATGATGAAAAAGATGATCATGGAAATGCCGCTGAAATCTCTGGTCAGCGTGATGCCCGGTGATCAGATCGAGCTGCTGATCCAGCAGATGAACCTGCTGCTGGCGCAGTAAAGGGCTTTGTATCTGGAGTTCTCTCGTGATCCCCTGTTACACGGCGCGGGACATCCGGAAACTCAAGTGAAGAAAGAGGATAGTTTGTATGAAAAAAGTAGGAAAAGTCCTTTTGATCATTGCTCTGATCCTGGTCCTGCTATTAGCGCTGGCTTATGGTGCTCTGCAAGGTCTTTTGGGCCATGGGCCGTTCCGCTTCCTGAACACGATGTACCTCAAAAGCTTGCCCGGCAACGCCGAGATCTACCGCCCCGAAAACGTGGCGCCGGTGGAGAACAGCCCGTTGAGCGGTATGAACCTGTGCTTTTTGGGGTCCTCGGTGACCGAGGGGGCTGCCTCGCTGGAAACCTCCTTTGCGGAGTACATTGCCGTTCGCAACAACTGCACCTATGTCAAAGAGGCTGTCGGCGGCACCACATTGGCCGACAACGACAAGACCTCCTACATCCAGCGGATGCTGCACAATATCGACCCCAACGCACAGTTTGATGCGTTCATCTGCCAGCTTTCCACCAACGATGCAAGCAACGCGATCCCGCTGGGGGAAATCAGCAGTTCCCGCAATTTGGAGGACTTTGACACCAAAACCGTCCTTGGCGCGCTCGAATACATCATCGTATATGCCGACACCACATGGCATTGCCCGGTGGTGTTCTATACGGGCACCCAGTACGACAGCCCCGCCTACGGCAAGATGGTGGAGCAGCTGCTGAAGTTGCAGGAAAAGTATGAGATCGGGGTCATCGACCTGTGGAATGATGCCGAGATGAATCAAGTTTCTGAGGAAGATTACAAGCTCTATATGTTCGACGGCATCCATCCCACGCAGGCTGGCTACCTGAACTGGTGGACCCCCAAGATGGAGGCGTACCTGTACGATTATCTGGGCCAATAAAGGGCCGCGTTTTCCTTCTTGACACAACAGGAGGCACCCAAAATGGGTGCCTCCTGTCAGCTTGTAGAAAAAGCCTGTTACCGGAAGATTTGTAGGGATGGGTCTATCTCCGCGCTAAGAGCCGCCGCTATGCGGCGGTTGCGCTCCGAAACGCGCCTGCGGGCGCAGTGACCCATCCGCACATCTGGCCGCGCGCAGCGCATAAAATCGCGCCGAACGGCGCGCGGTTTTCTCGTTACGTCGTGCTTTTGGTAAGGCAGCACGGAACGGTCAAGACCGTTCCCTACAAACAAACCGATAGGCCGCAAATGTTGCATAAAGCCAAAAAAGGTTTTTCGACAGTCTGACAGGAGGCACCCGAAACGGGTGCCTCCTGTTGCATTTTGAAACTATAAAAACGGTGGTCTTGGCGCGGATCGCGCCAAGACCACCGTTTGCTATGGCATACACCGGCGGGTGCGCCCAGAGCCACGCATCGTAATATGATAGTCGCTTAAAAATATATCTTCCGCTTCTGCTCCGGCTGATATTGCTCCTTTCAAAAAGGCGCCGGCAATGACATTGGTTGCACTATTGCATCCGGCGGGACTTCCGTTAAATACGGTTACCTTCATCGTTTTCTCCTAAATTCGTTTCTTAAACAGTCCATGATGATTACAATACCAATACAGTGTTCCATGTCCCCTGCTGAAAAAGCGCACTTCGATACTGCTTTCCGGGTAGAGCTTTACAGACTCAAATCTTTCTCCGGTGCAGTATGCCACAAACGAAATATAATGTTCTTTGGTCATTGGGTGCTGTATGGATATGAAAAATTCATCTTCGATTTTTTCGCATTTTATTTCATGTTCCTCGTCGGCCTGCTCTGCCTCTAAAGCCGGCAGTGTAACGCCACAACACGAAATCATGGCTGGTCCAGTAGAGTGAAAAATATTTCCGCAAATAGGACAGACATAAAGATTGGATTTCAAAATATTTGCTGAGCGATTGGTATTGATGATTTGTTCTCCGGACAACAGTTCCGGAAGAGAAACCTGTAGTATGTTAGTTAAAGGTTCAATCAATGAAATATCAGGAAATCCTTTTCCTGTTTCCCATTTTGAGATAGCCTTGTCGCTGACACAAAGTTTCTCTGCCAGCTGATGTTGTGTCAATCGCTTCTTCTCGCGCAGTGCCCTGATTGCAGCACCAGTAATATAATTATTCATTTCTTAAATCTCTCCTTTCTGTATTTTACGATAACATTTTTTTTAGCGTTAGACAACCTACGCATCGTAGAGTATCTTTATATTTACGAAATAGTAGGAATGGCAATCCATGTAAACAATATTTTCACTTCTTTATCAAACCTGAGCATTCCCTTGCGGGATGTACTCCGCTTTCCCGGAACTGCGGAGAAAGCCGTTGAAATCATACAGGATTAGTTGTTTCCGTGTGGTGGCAGCACGTGGAGCGTGCTATAATAATGGCGAGAACCAACCCAACAGCGTAAAAAAGTCGGCATCAAAACCGATGACTGACCATGGACGGCACGCTCTTTGGTTTCCGTTGGGGTAAAGCAGATTTCCCGTAAGATATTCGTAAAAGGGAGGACGAAACGGGTATGAAAATCGTTTGTGGGGCATTGGCCGCTCTTTTGTTCTGTGTGGCAGGCGCGATTTGGTATGTGTATCAAAAAAAGGCGGTGTTTCTGCCGGCACTTTTCGGCTTATGCGGCTTCCCCAAGATAAAGGAAAGCTGTTATTATGATGGAAGCGGCCACTTCCGACCGGCAACCAAGGAGGACAAGGTCGGTTTTTTTATGCAGCATCCAATCTTTGGCGGCTTTTATCATATGTTCTTCAATCTGGAGGATAACGCGCTAAAAGCCATTGCCCCTGCAAAGTACAAGGATTTCATGCAGGCACAGGGCCGTGCGGAACAGACCGACACCGCGCTGGATGCGTTCAATTATCTGACGGGCCTTGTGGAGAAGGGACAAGCCAAATTGGTGTCCGGCCTGTACCCGCAGGAAGCCATGAAGGACCATCCCGATCGAAGCCATCTGACGGGAATGTTTTACTACGGGCAGCCGGGCAAGCCATTTGCCATTGTGGTTCCCGGGGGCGGTTTCATTTCTAATGTGACGGATTGCGAGGGATACCCCATCGCGATGGAACTGCATAAAATGGGATATTCCGTCTTTGTCCTCAGCTATCCGATCGGCAAGCAACTGGGCGAAACAGAGCCGTTGAAGCAGGGGCAGGCAGCTGCTAAGGAACTGACACAGGCGATCCGTTATCTGACGAACCATCAAAAGGAACTTGCGATCTGTATGGATGATTATGCCATCTTCGGGTTCTCGGCCGGGGGACTTATGACGACAGCCTATTCTTTTGCAAGCTATGCCGATTGCTGCCACAATCATCACCTGCCAAGGCCGAAGGCGATTTTTCCTATGTACGGACTGGATTGGAATATCAAAGCACTCCCGGAGGATCAAGGTTTGGCCGTGTTTTCCATCGCAGGGCGTCAGGATGAGTTCGGCTTTGCCAACGTAGAAGCACAGCTTCCGGCGTTGGAAAAAACACTGGGCAGAGAAAATGTGAGCGTCAAAATCATTGACGGTCTGGGGCATGGCTTTGGCATTGGGTCAGAAACCAAAGTGAAAAACTGGCTTCAGGAAGCAGTTGTCTTTTGGGAAGCGCACAGATAACAGAGAAGCGAGGAAAACCGTATGGGCGAGATTTATGCTGCAAAAACCAATCACATCACAAACCCTGTAGGCTATGCTCTGAAGCCGCTGGTGTTTTCGTGGAAGGTAAAAGGGTGCAAAGGGCAGGAACAGCGCCACGCAAGGATCATGATCAGCAAAGAGCCGACCTTTACCACGCTTTGCTTCGATACGGGAGAGGCCGCACTTGACAGCCGCGCCGCAAGGGTAGAATTTGATCCACAACCCTGCACAAGATATTACTGGAAAGTCCTTGTGGCAACGGATGCCGCAGAAACGATCGAGTCCGACGTGCAGTTTTTTGAGACCGCCAAAATGGAGGAGCCATGGACAGCCCAGTGGATCACCTGTGACAGCAGCCAGCAACGTCATCCGATTTTTTCCAAGCGGATCAGCCCGACCCGGGCAGTTGCACGCGCAAGGCTGTATATTTGCGGTCTGGGATTGTACGAAGCATATTTTCTGGGGGAAACCAGCAAAGTATCGAGCAAAATCGGCGACGAGTATTTAACGCCGTACTGTAACAATTATGCACAGTGGATTCAGTACCAGACTTATGATGTTACGGAGCAGGTATCAGAAGGTGGTATGCTGTCGATCCTGCTGGGAAACGGCTGGTACAAAGGGCGGTTCGGATTCAGCGATCCTGAGCGGAAAGAATACTATGGAAGTGAATGGAAGCTGATCGCGGAGATTCACATTGCGTACCAAGATGGCACAAACGAGGTGGTCGGCACCGATGAGACTTGGTCGGTAAAACGAAGCAACCTGTGGTTCTCCAACATTTATGACGGCGAACGGCGGGATGATACCTTGCCGCCTACCCCGGAATGCTGCGCACGGATCGCACAGGCACCGAAGGGGCGGCTTATGGAACGGCTGTCTATCCCGGTCAAGGCACAAATGCTGCGGAAGCCGGTGGCGTTGATCCATACGCCGCGCGGTGAAGAAGTATTCGATTTGGGGCAGGAAATCACAGGAATTTTCCAACTGCGTGTGCGGGAACCGGCGGGGACAACGATTCGCATTCAAACCGGCGAGGTGCTTCAAGATGGGTGTTTCTATAACGAAAACCTGAGAACGGCACTTTCGGAATATATCTATGTCTCAGATGGAAAAGAAAAAACCATTGTTCCCCATTTTACATACTACGGCTACCGTTATGTAAAGGTCAGCGGTGTTTCCAACCTGTCATGCGAGGATTTTACAGCCATCGTGCTGCACAGCGATTACGAGAGCATCGGCAACGTGAAAACGGGCAATGCGCTGGTAAATCAACTGATCTCTAATGTAGAATGGGGCATGAGGGGAAACTTTCTCGATGTGCCAACCGATTGCCCGCAACGCGATGAGCGAATGGGCTGGACCGGCGATACGCAGGTCTTTTCCGCAACGGCAAGCTATCTGGCCGATTCGTTTGCCTTCTATCGGAAATATTTATACGATCTGTATCAGGAACAGCTCTTGGCTGGCGGTATGGTCCCCGAGGTCGTCCCCACATTCGGACCGAGCAAGTGTTCCTGCGCATGGGGCGATGCTGCGTGTATCATTCCGTGGAATGTATATTTGTTCAGCGGTGACAAAACGATCCTTGAAAACCAGATCGAGAGCATGAAAGCATGGGTCGATTATATCCGCAAGATCGACGGCAATCACCATGGATGGAGACAGGTTTTTCATTACGGAGACTGGCTGGCGCTTGACCGTGCCGGGGCCGTTGCAAACAGCGTTTACGGGGCGACGGACGAAGCCTACATCGCTGACATCTACTATGCGGCAAGTGCCCAGATCGTTGCCAAAGCGGCCGCAGTTCTCGGTCTGGAAGAAACAAGACAGAACTACCAGGCCATCGCCGACCGCCAGTGGCAGGTGGTGAAGGAAGAATATTTTACCGCTACCGGCAGATGTGCCGTGAAAACGCAGACAGGGCTCGTCCTTGCACTGAAATACCATTTGTCGGACAATGAACGTCTGACGGAGCAGATGCTCCGAAAACTCCTTCGGGACAACAAAAATAAGCTGAACACCGGCTTTGTGGGGACCCCGCTGCTGTGTAACGTCCTGACCGAGCATGGCATGACGGATTTGGCTTATCGGCTGCTCCTGAACGAGGAGTACCCGGGCTGGCTCCACGAAGTAAAGTTGGGGGCCACAACGGTGTGGGAGCGCTGGAACTCGCTGGATGAAAACGGTCGCATTTCCAGCACCGGGATGAACAGCCTGAATCATTATTCCTATGGCGCTGTATTGGAGTGGATCTTCCGCCATGTAGCCGGGATCGATGTGACGGAGCAAGGCCCGGGCGGCAAGATGATGCGCATCAGCCCCAAGGTGGATCACAAGTTGGGCTCGGCAAGCGCGGTTTACGATTCGGCCAGCGGGTGCTATCGCTGTGGGTGGCAGATCGAAAACGGCGACCAAATCACAGTCACCATCACCGTTCCGTTCGGTGCAAAGGCGCAGGTAATCCTTCCGTATGCGCCAGACTCCGTATACCACGATACGGATAACCCTTTGTTTGAAACGGTGGAAAACGGGATCTGCTGCGTAAAGGCCGGGCAATATACGGTCACCTACAAGGCCGCAAGCCCCTTGAAAAAAAGCTACAGCGTAGACTCCACGCTGGAAGACTTGTTGGCTGAGCCGGCGATCAGGGCGTTCCTTTCCAATATGATGGAGGTGGATATGATCCCGGATCTTGCGTATGGGCTTACGCTGCGGCAGGCCGCAGAAGCTTTCGCGGGCGGGGTGAGCGCGGAGCAAGCACAACGTCTCAACGTATTGCTGGAAGAATTTTGAACGTTTCAGGAACACGTTCCCGACGAAGGAACGCTAATTTCTACAAGCGCAGGAGACCATTATGGAGCTTACAAGACTTAAAGCAAACAGTCAATACAGACCATGAAGATATAGAAGTGGATATCCCCTGCAACACTACGGCAGTGGTAAACCTGCCAGACGGAAGTTCGTACAAGATCGGAAGTGGTTCCTATACGTTTGATTGCGATGTAAAGCAGTAATTCCGGGCAAAAACGTCAGATCAGCGGGCGGCGCCGCGATGGAACGCCCCATTTTCCAACACACGGAAAGGAAGGATAACATAATGGAAAACACTGTTACCAAAAGGGAAAAATTCAGCTACGGTATGTATTTTATGGGCCAGAACGTATTCTACGGCCTGATTGGATACATGACCACTTATTTCACGGATATCGGCATCACGGCGGCTTTGGTTGCGGTCGTGGCACTGATCACAAAAGTATGGGATGCCATCAACGATCCCATCTTCGGCATGATCATGGATAAGGTGCATTTTAAGAAAGGAAAATTTCTCCCCTGGCTCCGAATGTCTGTCATCGCGATCCCGGTCTCTACCATTCTTCTTTTCGTGATCCCTACGGGCATCCCGTTGGTGGCCAAGCTCATCTGGGCGACCCTTGCCTATATGCTGTGGGATACAGCCTATACGCTTTGCGATGTGCCGATTTTTGGCATTGTCACTACAATGACGCTTGATCAGAAAGAGCGCGTGTCCCTGAACAGCATCGGAAGAATTTTTGCAATTTTTGCCGGCATTGTGACCGGCATCCTTTTGCCACTGGTCCGACAGAGTTTGGGCGGCTGGGCTACGACTGTGATCGTGTTGTCCATTTTGTCCGCTGCCATGATGATCCCGATGTGTCTGTTTGCAAAAGAGCGCGTGATCGAAAGAGAAAAAGCACGGGATGGAGGAGCCGAGGAAAACTATACGCTGCGCGATATGGTTGAATGCCTGCGTTCCAATAAATACCTGTTGATTTTCTTTGCTGCTCCTCTTATCAGCGGTCTGCTCAATGTTGGTGCCACCTGGGGGTTATACATTGCCCGGTATTGCCTCGGCGGCGAAGAAATTGCTTCCTTTGTCTCGATGGCGGTGATCGTTCCAACACTGATCGGTGCGGCGATTGCTGTACAACTATGCAAGAAATATGACAAATTCAAAATTTTCTATTTCTCCTATATGTTTGCTTTGATTTTGGGCATCGTTCGCTACATAGCCGGATATGAGAACATGATGGTCTATGTGATCCTAAACGCACTGGGTGGATTTCCGCTGGGCATCGCCGCGATCCTGCAATACCAATTCACCCCCGATTGTTATGAGTATGGGCAGTACAAAACCGGACTGAAAATGCGTGGCGTTACTTTTGCGGCGCAGACGTTCTTTACCAAACTGAACGGTGCGGTCGCAGCCGCCGTCAGCGTTTTTGCCCTGACTCTGATCGGTTTCAAAGAAGGTGAGGGCGTCATTCAGGCGGCAGGATTTGCCGATAAATTGTGGACCTTCAGCTGCCTTGGCAGCATCATTGGGGGGATCTGCACGCTGCTCATCCTGCGCCTGTACAAACTCAACGACCATGATGTTCAGCTCATGTCCAAGTGCAACAATGGTGAGATCACCCGCGAGGAAGCGGAAGCACAGATGATCAATCGGTACTAAGTCATCTCTACGTCAATCACTTGCGGCTGAGAAGCACTTTTTCCTGCATCCCTCCCAAAAATCCAATCGGCATCAGAATCCCGGATTTTTTGGGGGGGATTTTGCCGCATGATCCCGTTGGACGATCTGATCGGCTGTTTCTCGTTTGTACGGGAGAACAGCATAAAATCATTTGTTTTGCTAAACTTTGGAGGCAAGCTGCAACACATGAATGGATAACGCCCAAAGGCACCGACGACGAACGGTATAGCCTGCGGGAATTGTTTCAGTTCCTTCGCTTCAAGCCAGTCTGGACGCACTTCCTCACGATTCTGCTATCCACGGTCGGCACCTCCCTTAGCAGTGGCACCGGCACCTTTTTCTACACTTATATTATGAAGGATCTCAAACTGATGTCAGGTGTTTCGGTTGTTTCCCTTGTGATTACTCTGCTCGGCATGGCTGTGGCACCTGTTTTGGCAAACAAACTCGGAAAGAAAAACGTTTTTCTCGCGGGGATCATCGTTGCCGTAGGTGGGTCACTGATCCGGTTTATAGATGTCCGGTCTCTGCTGCTGATCTATGTGGGCGCTGTTTTCGCCGGGATCGGTGGGGGTTTTATCGGACCCCTTGCCTACGGCATTCAGGCCGACAACACGATGTATAAAGACAATTACAGATTGTTTTTGGCCCGACAGCCACAACGGCTGTCGGGCCTTTTTTTGCGTTCGCTTAATGTAAGATGCGCTGCCGTAATTCTTACCCGACCCGCGCCCCTCCGAATTTTGAGGTCTATTCAATGAAACCCAAAATTCAGGAGGTTTACGATGGCAAAGAAAAATAAGCTATGGTTTAGTGGTGAGGACGCGCAACTGGCTGCACGCTTTACAAAGTGTTTGACGAAAGCCCTTTACAATCGCCGCGTATCCTATCTGCGCGCGAAAGCGGAGCAGGCTGCAAGCGAAATTTCTATTGAGGAATATTCCGAGGAAGTGGATAAAATGTATGTGCCTACGACAAGACCGGTGGAGGAAATTGTCGAATCGAAACTGATGTGGGAGAGCATCCGAAAGTATCTGCACAAGCTGACGCCGAGGGAATGCGAGGTTATGATTTCGCTGTATGTGGAACAGCTTTCTGTGTCCGAAACGGCTGCCAAGCTGGGTGTCGAAAAGAACACCGTAAGTACACACCGGCGCAACGCTTGCGAGAAAATTCGCAAGGAAATGGAGGAAAACTAAGATGGGAGCATTTCGAGATGCCCTTTTTGGGGCAAAGAACGGCGACAGCAAAGCTGTGGAACTGCTGTATGACCAGTTCTCGCCGCTTTTGCTGAAATGCAGCATGGTGAATGGTTACCGCGATGAGGACTTGTATCAGACTTTGCTGATCGAGTTCTTGCAGGTCATCCGGAAATTCAGGGTCTAAAAAAGAGAAAGTGGAGCCTCGGCTCCACTTTCTCTTTTGGTTTGGTATTCGCAATTACAGTTCCAGCAGAATAATCACAAATATGTCGTAATCGTAGGAACCGTCTATATTCAGGGTGTTTTTCCGGAACACCATATAGCAAAAAAAATCACCATTCGTGTAGCCCGAAAAAATATTTTGCCAAAATCAAAAATTTTTCTCGAACTTTTTCCATTTTTCGCGTTGTTCTTATATAGAGGGACAAAAAATCCCTCATTCCCCCTTTTCTGCACCTTGATAATCGAATATCCGAATCACCGGCTACATACAACTGACCTTGCCGCAACCCAAGGAGCGTCGGCAGGTGCGTCCCGACTCTGACGCGATGAGGCTGCCTAACCGCAGCGGAGCGCCTCCAGAGGCGGGAGAGGTGGCGTGGAACACATACCTCAAGCGAAGGGTCAGCAATC
>OLND01001918.1_pt1 | contig 20129 bp, 14 predicted proteins | sample 1672031 | NCBI WGS metagenome assembly OLND01 (sample SAMEA3136638, study PRJEB25190) | human gut metagenome | biome: human gut; feature: human-associated habitat; material: faeces | place: Austria | collected 2013 | reverse complement strand
CGGTGTTGTCGCCGACATAGCAGCTGGTCGCGCCCAGATGGATGATGCCCTTTGCCTTGGGGCACTGCAGGCCGTAGGCGTAGACGTGGCTCATCACGTCATGGCGGACGAGCTTCTCGCGCGCAATGGCGTCCTCATAGTTGATGTCGTCCTTGTGCGCCTCCAACTCGGCAATCTGCTCATCGGTGATGGCCAGCCCCTGCTTCTGCTCGGCCTTAGCCAGCGCGATCCACAGCCGGCGCCAGGTGCGGAACTTGTTGTCGTCAGAGAAGATGTACTGCATCTCATCCGACGCATAGCGCGTAGAGAACGGCGAAATATATTTGTCGTGTTGTGCCATTGGGTCAAATCCTCACAATCTTTTAAGCTGATAGTTCCAGTATAGCAGAAACTTCCCGAAATATCAAAGCTTGAAATAATTCACGCCGCCCTCAAAGATCGGCTGGTATTTGTCACCGGTGACGTTCTTATAGAGCTGCTCGCCGCTGCGCTCGCTGTGGCCCATCTTGCCAAAGACACGGCCGTCCGGGCTCGTGATGCCCTCGATTGCCAGCACGGAGCCGTTCGGATTGTAGCGCATGTCCATCGTCGGGCGGCAAAGCAGGTCAACGTACTGGGTCGCAATCTGGCCGTTGTCGATGAGCTGGTTCAGCAGCTGCTCGTTGCAGACAAAGCGGCCCTCGCCGTGGCTGATGGCAATCAGGTGCTCGTCGTTGATGTCGCATTTGCTCAGCCAGGGGCTCTTGTTGCTGGCCACGCGGGTACGCACCAGCATGGACTGGTGGCGGTGGATCGTATTAAACGTCAGTGTCGGGTCGCTTTCGGTGATGGGACGGATCTCGCCGTAGGGGACCAGGCCCAGCTTGATGAGTGCCTGGAAGCCGTTGCAGATGCCCAAAGCCAGACCGTCGCGCTGGTTCAGCAGACGGTTGACTGCGTCGGCCACCGACGGATTGCGGAAGAACGCCGCAATGAACTTGGCGCTGCCGTCCGGCTCGTCGCCGCCGGAGAAGCCGCCCGGCAGCATCAGGATCTGCGCCTCGTCCAGCTCCTTCACCAGCGCCTCGCAGCTCTCGGCCACGTTGGCGGGGGTCAGGTTTTTCAGCACCAGAACATGCGGGTCGCCGCCTGCGCGGCGGAACGCGCGGGCCGTGTCGTACTCGCAGTTCGTGCCGGGGAATACGGGGATGACGACCCGCGGCGTCGCCAGGCGCACAGAGGGAGCCACGCGCTTGTTGGCGGGGCAGTCATGCTCCAGCGCGGGGACGAACTCACCGGCCTTGCGGTAGGGGAATACCGGCTCGAGCTTTTGCTCCCACAGCTCCTGCAGACGGGCCAGGTCAATGGCCTTGCCCTCGGCCTCCAGCGTGTAGTCCACGGTGGTGAAGCCGAGGAACTCACCGGCGGAGGCATCAAGCAGCTCCAGAATGACCGCGCCGTAGGCGGGCTTGAACAGATCGTTCAGGTCGATGTCATTGGACAGCTGCAGACCCACATGGTTGCCGACGCACATCTTGAACAGTGCCTCGGCCACACCGCCGTAGCCCGGCGTGGCGGCAGCCAGCACCTTGCCCTCGTCGATCATCTGCTCGACGGTCTTGTAAATGGAAATCAGGCTGCCGATCTCGGGCAGACCGTTCTTGTAGTTGGGGCGCAGGATGACAACGGAGCTGTTGGCCTTCTTGAACTCGGGGCTCTGCACGTCGCGGGTGTTGCCGATGGCCGTCGCAAAGCTGACGAGCGTCGGGGGCACGTCCAGTCCCTCAAAGCTGCCGGACATCGAGTCCTTGCCGCCGATGGACGCAATGCCCAGACCCATCTGGGCATCCAGCGCACCGAGCAGGGCGGCCAGCGGCTTGCCCCAGCGCTCGGGCTTATCGTTCATATGCTCAAAATATTCCTGGAACGTCAGGTACATATCCTCGTGGTGGAAGCCCGCGCAGACCAGCTTGGTCACGCTCTCGACCACGGCCATATACGCGCCGCGGTAGGGGTCAGCCTCGGTCAGGTAGGGGTTGAAGCCCCACGCCATGCCGGAGCAGGTCGTCGTCTCGCCGTCCACTGGCAGCTTGGCGGCCATGGCCATCGTCGGGGTCAGCTGGTACTTGCCGCCGTAGGGCATCAGCACGGTGGCTGCGCCGATGGTGGAGTCGAACCGCTCGCCCAGGCCCTTTTGGCTGCAGACGTTCAGGTCGCTGACCATGGATTCCAGCTTCTGCTCAAACGTTGCACCGGCAAACTGGGGCTGCCAGACATGGCCCGGCAGGATGTGCGCATCAGCGTGGCACTCGGCACCGTTGGAGTTCAGGAACTCGCGAGAGAGGTCAACGATGGTCTTGCCGTTCCAGACCTCGCGCATCCGCTTTTCCTCGGTGACGGTGGCAACGATAGTCGCCTCGAGGTTTTCCTCGGCGGCGTACTTCATAAAGGTCTCGGCGTCCTCGGCGGCGACGGCCACGGCCATGCGCTCCTGGCTCTCCGAAATGGCCAGCTCGGTGCCGTCCAGACCCTCGTACTTGCGGGTGACCTTGTTCAGGTCGATGTGCAGGCCGTCGGCCAGCTCACCGATGGCAACAGACACACCGCCTGCGCCGAAGTCGTTGCAGCGCTTGATAAGGCGGCAGGCGTCCTCGCGGCGGAACAGGCGCTGTAGCTTGCGCTCGATGGGCGCGTTGCCCTTCTGCACCTCGGCACCGCAGGTCTCAAGGCTTGTCAGTTTGTGCGCCTTGGAGGAACCGGTGGCACCGCCGACACCGTCGCGGCCCGTGCGTCCGCCCAGCAGGATGACGACATCACCCGGGGCGGGCTCCTCGCGGCGGACATGGCTGGCAGGCGTCGCGCCGACAACTGCGCCGATCTCCATGCGCTTGGCGGCATAGCCGGGGTGGTACAGCTCTGCGACCTGACCGGTGGCAAGGCCAATCTGGTTGCCGTAGCTGGAATAGCCCGCGGCAGCCGTCGTGACCAGCTTGCGCTGGGGCAGCTTGCCGGGCATTGTCTCGGAAACAGGCTTCAGCGGGTCAGCCGCACCGGTCACGCGCATGGCCTGATAGACATAGCTGCGTCCGGACAGCGGGTCACGGATGGCACCGCCAATGCAGGTCGCCGCGCCGCCGAAGGGCTCGATCTCGGTGGGGTGGTTGTGGGTCTCGTTCTTGAACAGGAACAGCCAGTCCTGCTGCTCACCGTCCACGTCACACTTGATCTTGACGGTGCAGGCGTTGATCTCCTCGCTCTCGTCAAGGTTCTTCAGAATGCCGCGCTGCTTCAGCGCCTTGGCACCGATGGTCGCGCAGTCCATCAGGGTGCGGTTTTTCTTGTCGCGGCCCGTCTCGGCGCGCAGTGCCATGTAGCGGTCAAATGCGGCCTGCACCAGCTCGTCGTCGATCTTCACGTCGTCCAGGATCGTGCCGAACGTCGTGTGGCGGCAGTGGTCGGACCAGTAGGTGTCGATCAGACGAATCTCGGTGATGGTCGGGTCGCGGTGCTCGGATTTGAAGTAGTTCTGGCAGAACACGATGTCCGCATGGTCCATCGCCAGGCCCTTCTCATTGCGGAACGCTTCCAGCGCGTCGTCGCCCAGCGCGGTGAAGCCGGTCAGTGTCTCGACCTCCGTCGGGATGGCAAACTCCATTTTCAGGGTGCTGCGCTCGTCAAGGCTTGCCTCGCGGGCCTCGACGGGGTTGATGACGTACTTCTTGATGGCGGCCAGGTCGGCGTCGGTCAGGTCGCCGTCCAGCAGGTAGACGCGGGCGGAGCGCACCGCGGGGCGCTCGCCCTGGCTCAGCAGCTGGATGCACTCGCTGGCAGAGTCGGCGCGCTGGTCAAACTGGCCGGGCAGGTACTCGACGGCAAAAACGGTCTTGGCGTCGGGCAGCTTGTCGTAGGTCACGTCAACAGGCGGCTCACTGAACACGGTGGGCACAGCCTGCTGGAACAGCACTGCGTCGATGCCCTCGACGTCATAGCGGTTCAAAAGGCGCAGACCGGTCAGATTCTGGATGCCGACCAGATCGACCAGCTCATGCAGAAGCCCCTGTGCCTCGCCGTCAAAGCCGGGCTTTTTCTCAACATAAATGCGATATACCATTGTATTTCCTCCTGAGAGTTAAATTTGCAGGAAGTGACGGACGGAAAGCCTTCCCTCTGAGGGGAAGGTGGCCGAGGCCCCGTCCGAGGCCGAATGAGGGGAAAGTGTACCGCTGTATCCCGTTGACGGAAAGCTGCGGGAAGTTTGCCCTCATCAGTCACCTTCGGTGACAGCTTCCTCCGATGGGGAAGCCTTTTTACTGCATTGCTGCCAGCGCTCTTGCCCCAATGTCACTGCGCTTGTGCAGCTTGTCAAAATGGATGCTCTCCGTGGCAGCATACGCCTTTTTCAGCGCCTCGGGCAGGGTGTTGGCCGTGGCGGTCACGCCCAGCACGCGCCCGCCGTTCGTGACGAGGCTGCCGTCCTTGATGGCCGTGCCGGCGTGGTAGACCGTCACATCGGCGGCGTTCAGCTGGCCCGCGGTCAGGCCGGTGATCTCCTTGCCCTTCTCGTAGGCGAGGGGATAGCCGCCGCTGGCTAAGATGACACAAGCCGCCGCGCCGTCGCTGAACTTGACACCGGTCTTGTCCAGCGTGCCGTTCGTTGTGGCCTCCATCACGGTCAGCAGGTCGCTTTCCAGCAGGGGCAGCACGACCTGCGTCTCGGGGTCGCCGAAGCGGCAGTTGTACTCGATGACCTTCGGGCCGTCGGGGGTCAGCATCAGGCCGAAATACAGGCAGCCCTTGAAGGGGCAGCCCTCGGCCTGCATGGCCGCAACCGTGGGCAGGAAAATCTCCTGCATGCAGCGCTCGGCGACTGCGGGCGTGTAGTAGGGGTTCGGGGCCACGGTGCCCATGCCGCCGGTGTTCAGGCCCTCGTCGTGGTCGAGAGCACGCTTGTGGTCCATGCTCGAGACCATCGGCTTGACGGTCTTGCCGTCGCAGAAGGACAGCACGCTGACCTCGGGGCCGGTCAGGAACTCCTCGACGACCACATGGTTGCCGGACGCGCCGAACTTTTTGTCCAGCATGATCTCCTTGACGCCGTCGGCGGCCTCCTGCTCATTTTGGCAGATCAGCACGCCCTTGCCCAGCGCCAGACCGTCCGCCTTGATGACGACGGGGTATTTGCCCTCGGCTTTGATGTAGTCCATGACCTTCTCGGGGTCGTCGAACGTCTCATATTTGGCCGTAGGAATGCCGTATTTCTTCATCAGGTCCTTGCTGAACACCTTGCTGGCCTCAATGCGGGCCGCGGCCTTGTCGGGACCGAATGCCGGGATGCCCACAGCGGCCAGCGCATCGACCATGCCCAGCGCCAGCGGGTCGTCCTGGGCGACGACGACATAGTCAAAGGCTTCTTCCTTGGCAAATTTGACCATGGCGTCCACGTCGGTGGCCGGGATGGCCTTGCAGTGGGCGTCATAGCTGATGCCGCCGTTGCCGGGCGCACACCAGATCTCGGAGCAGCGGGGGCTTTTTTTCAGCGCGCGGATGATGGCGTGCTCACGCCCGCCGCCGCCGACAACCAGAATTTTCATAAGCGTCCTCCTTGACAGCACAACAGCCCGCGACGAAAAATCGCCGCAGGCGAGTTGTTTTTTGCGTTTAATGATGGAACAGCCGGATGCCGCAGAACGCCATCGCAATGCCGTACTTGTTGCAGGTGTCGATTACCTGTGCGTCGCGGATGGAGCCGCCCGGCTGTACAATGGCGGTCACGCCGCTGCGGCGCGCGCGCTCGATGTTATCGCCGAACGGGAAGAAGGCGTCACTGCCCAGGCTCACACCGGTCACGGCATTCAGCCAGGCGCGCTTTTCCTCGACGGTCAGCGGGGCCGGCTGCTCGGTGAAGGTCTCGGCCCAGACATCGTCACCGATGACATCCTCCGGCGTGTCGCCGATGTAAACATCGATCGCGTTGTCGCGGTTCGGCTTGGCAATGTCAGCGCGGAACGGCAGGTCCAGCACCTTCGGCATGTGGCGCAGCTGCCAGTTGTCGGCCTTCTGGCCTGCAAGACGGGTGCAGTGCACGCGGCTCTGCTGGCCCGCACCGACGCCGATGGTCTGGCCGTCCTGCACGTAGCAGACGCTGTTGGACTGGGTGTATTTCAGCACGATCAGGCTGATGATGAGGTCGCGGCGCTGCTCGTCGCTGATGACCTTGTTCTCGGTCACAACGTTCTGCAGCATCGTCTCATTGGAAATGTCCAGGTCCTGACGGCCCTGCTCGAAGGTCACGCCAAAGACCGTGCGGGTCTCCAGCGGCTTCGGCTCGTAGTCGGCGTCGATCTGGACGATGGCGTAGCCGCCCTTCTTCTTGGATTTCAGCACCTCCAGCGCGTCGGCGTCGTAGCCGGGCGCAATGATGCCGTCGGAGACCTCGTGCTGAATCAGCTTCGCGGTGCTCAGGTCGCAGACATCGGACAGCGCGATCCAGTCGCCGAAGCTGGACATACGGTCCGCACCGCGGGCACGGGCGTAGGCGCAGGCCAGCGGGGAAAGCTCGGTCTCCGGCGCAATGTGGTACATGGCGCGCAGGGTCTCATCCAGCGGCAGACCGATGGCCGCACCGGCGGGGGAGACGTGCTTGAAGCTGGCGGCAGCGGGCTGGCCGAGTGCCTTCTTCAAATCGCGCACGAGCTGCCAGGAGTTGAACGCATCCAGAAAGTTGATGTAGCCCGGGCGTCCGTTCAAAATCTGCACAGGCAGGTCACTGCCGTCCGCCATGTAGATGCGGGCGGGCTTCTGGTTGGGGTTCGTGCCGTATTTCAGCTGAAATTCGTTCATATTAACCCTCCACAGCGGTGTATTTATTCAGGATAATGTCCTCGTACTCGCCGGTTTCCAGCTCGATGCTGCGGACAAACAGGCTGACCTTGTTGTCCTCGTTCAGGCTCGCCCACAGCTTGTCGGCAAACTTGTCCGCGTCGTTCGTGTCGATGGCGACGCGCAGCGGCTCACCCGCAAAGCTGGGGATCGGCGCACCGTTCTTGACGTAAGTGCTGATGAAGTGTCCCTCACCGGCCACAGGCTGCGGGTAGTCGAAGGTCTGGCGCTGCACGCTCTCGGCGTTGCCCTCGTCGGACTTGACGATGGACAGCTTGTAGCCGCCGCGGCGCATATCGACGACGCCGGAGATGCGCGGGGTAAAGTTCGGCGCGTCGTCCTCATAGGTGCGGGTCGCCAGCGCAGCCTCAAAGCTGTAGCCGGGGAAAAGGTTGCCGTTCATGAACTGGGCAATCGTGTCGGTCTGGTCGCCGTTCGTGACCACGGTGGTCTCCCGCAGGGTCAGCACAGCGTTGTAGATGATGAGGTGCGGGTCCTCGAGCTTGGCCGGGTCAGCGGCCACCGTGCGGATGCCGCCGTCGATAGGCTCAAACACACGGTTGCGGCTGTTGGCGCTGCGGCCCATGATCCAGTAGGCGACGAACGCCTTCTGGCCGTCGGGGCTTTTGCCCAGCACAATGCCGCGCCCGGGGTAGTCATTCCCGGCAAGATATTTGTAGATGTTTTTTTTCATAATTGACCTCGTTTTGGTGTATACAAAAACATAAAACGGGATGTGGTGGCAAGGCTCTCTCCCTCAGTCCGCTGCGCGGACAGCTCCCTCGCAGAGGGAGCCTGGAAGCCTTGGCCCCCTCTGCGAGGGGGCTCCGCCCGCAGGCGGTGGGGGAGAGAACTTTGCCATTGTTGCGATTTTACACCTCGTCACTGCACACCATCGCCAGCGCCTTGGGCAGCAGCTGCCACTCGGCCTCGACCATGACGCGCTTCTGCAGCGTCTCGGGTGTGTCGCCGGGCTCCACGGACACAGCCTTCTGCAGCAGAATGGGCCCGCCGTCGCATTCCTCGTTTACAAGGTGGACGGTAGCGCCGGTCAGCTTCACGCCGCGGGCCAGCGCGGCCTCGTGCACGCGCAGTCCGTAGAAGCCGGGGCCGCAGAAGCTGGGGATCAGGCTGGGATGAACATTGATGATTTTATTGCGGTAGGCCGCAATGACCTTCTCGCCCAGCACGCTCAAAAAGCCTGCCAGCACGACCACGTCAATACGGTGCTTCTGCAGGGTGTCCAGCAGGGCGGCGTCAAACGCTGCGCTGTCAGCATAGTCCCTGCGGCTGACAACAGCGGATTCCACACCGAAATTGGCGGCGCGCTCCAGCGCGTAGACGCCGGGCTTGCTGGCAACGACCAGCTCGATTTTGCCGTTCGGGTTCTCGCCGCGGCGCTCGCTTTCCAGCAGGGCCTGCAAATTCGTGCCGCCGCCCGATACCAGTACCGCTACACGCTTCATACCAGCTCGACCCCGTCGCCCTCGACGATGGTGCCCAGACGGTAGGCGTCCTCGCCGTGGGCCTTCAGAATGGCAATGGCCTTGTCCGCATCCTCGGGCGCGACGGTCAGCACCATGCCGACGCCCATGTTGAAGGTGTTGAACATATCGTGCTCGGAGATGCCGCCCTCGCGCTGCATGACGTCGAACAGGGCAGGGGTGCGCACATCGGCCTTGGCGATGCGGGCCGCACAGCCCTTTTTCAGGCTGCGGGGAATGTTCTCATAGAAGCCGCCGCCGGTGATGTGGGACACGCCCTTGACCGTGATCTCGTCCATGACAGCCAGCACGGGCTTGACGTAGATCTTCGTGGAGGCCAGCAGGGCCTCGCCCAGGGGCTTGTCCATGCCGTCGAATGTCTTTTTCAACACATCGGGGTTGTTGTCGATGTCGAAAATTTTGCGCACCAGCGAGAAACCGTTGGAGTGTACGCCCGTGGAGGGCAGCGCGATGATGACATCGCCCGGCTGCATCGTGGAGTTGTCCAAAATCTTTGCCTTGTCCACGACGCCGACGGTGAAGCCGGCCAGGTCGTACTCATCCTCGGGCATCATGCCGGGGTGCTCGGCGGTCTCGCCGCCCACGAGGGAGCAGCCCGCCTGGACGCAGCCCTCGGCCACGCCCTTGACGATCTCGGCGATCTTCTCCGGGATGTTCTTGCCGCAGGCGATGTAGTCGAGGAAAACCAGCGGCTTGGCACCGGCGCAGATGACGTCGTTGACGCACATGGCCACGCAGTCGATGCCGATGGTGTCGTGCTTGTCCAGCAGCATGGCGATGCGCAGCTTGGTGCCGACGCCGTCAGTGCCGGAAATCAGAACGGGATGCTCCATGCCGGTGCAGTCCAGCTCAAACAGGCCGCCGAAGCCGCCCAGACCGCCGATGCAGCTCTCGGTCATCGTGCGGGCCACATACTGCTTCATCAGCTCAACAGAGCGATACCCGGCGGTAATATCCACGCCTGCAGCGGCGTAGCTGGCAGAATAGCTTTTTTCCATGTTGAACTCCTAAATGTGTCACATTACTCGGAAAATCGGGTGGCAGCGGCAAGCTCTCTCCCTCCGGCGCTGCGCGCCACCTCCCTCGCAGAGGGAGGCAAGGAGGCTTGGCCCCCCTCTGCGAGGGGGCTCCGCCCGCAGGCGGTGGGGGAGAGAAGTTTGCGCTATTGCTGCGCTTCCGTCGTTATGATTACAGCTTTTTATTCGTCTTAGACTGGCTCAGCGGCTTGTCGTAGACAATGTCCATCGTCTCGGTGGGCGGGGCGACGGGGTATTTGCCGGTAAAGCAGCCCGTGCAGAAGCCGCACTTGCTGTGGATGGCCAGCTGCTGCACATGCTCAATGCTTAAATAGCCCAGCGTGTCAGACCCGACCAGCTCGTTGATCTCCTCGACGGTGTGGCCGGTGGCGATCAGGTCCTTCTCGTCGGGAATGTCGGTGCCGAAGTAGCACGGGTGGGCGAACGGCGGCGCACTGATCCGGTAGTGTACCTCGGCAGCACCGGCCTCGCGCAGCAGGCGGATGGTGCGGGCGCTTGTCGTGCCGCGGACGATGGAGTCATCGACCAGCACAACGCGCTTGCCCTTGACCGTGGACGTGATAGCGTTCAGCTTGATGCGCACGCTGCTCTCGCGCTGGGCCTGGCTGCCCTGAATGAAGGTGCGGCCTACATATTTGTTCTTGATAAAGCCAACGCCGTAGGGGATGCCGCTCTCCTGCGCATAGCCGAGCGCTGCATCCAGACCGGAGTCCGGCGCACCGATGACGACATCGGCCTCCACGGGATGCTCCTGCGCCAGGAACCGGCCCGCCTGCAGACGGGCCTCATGCACACAGGTGCCCTCGATGACGGAATCCGGGCGGGCAAAGTAGATGTACTCAAAGACGCACATCGTGTGCGGCGCGGCGCCGCAGTGATCTTCCATCGTGCGCAGACCGTTGCGGTCGGCAATAACGATCTCGCCGGGGCGCACGTCACGGACGAACTTCGCACCCACGGCGTCCAGCGCACAGCTCTCGCTGGCAAAGGCATAGCCGTTGCCAGCGGGCAGCTCGCCGATGCACAGCGGGCGGAAGCCGTTGGGGTCGCGCGCCGCGATCAGCTTGGTGTGGGTCATAATGACGAGGGAGTATGCGCCCTCGATGTCGTCCATCGTGCGGCTGACGGCCATCTCAATGTTCGGCGTCAGCAGACGGTTCTGGGTCAGCAGATAGGCGATGACCTCGGTGTCCGACGTGCCGTGAAAGATCGAACCGCTCATCTCGAGCTTGCGGCGCAGCTTCGGCGCGTTGACAAGGTTGCCGTTGTGGCAGACCGCCATAGCGCCCTTGCAGTGATGCAGAACCATCGGCTGCGCGTTGGAACGGCTGCGCTGGCCCGCCGTGGCATAGCGGACATGGCCGGTAGCCATCTTTGCGCCGCGGGGCAGCTCCTCCAGCACGCGCTTGGTAAAGACCTCGCTGACAAGGCCCAGATCGCGGTAGCCGGACAGCACGCCGTCGACGTTCAGCGCAATGCCGCAGCTCTCCTGGCCGCGGTGCTGCAGGGCGTACAGCGCACTGTAGACGGCGTTGACCATATCGGTCTCGCCGGTCTTGTCATACATACCGAACACGCCGCACTCCTCGTGCAGGGACTCGGTGTATTGGGAAATTTCGCTCATTTATTTGCTCCAATTGTCGGAATGGTAAAGCCGTAGGGGCGAATCCTATATCGCCCGTGGGTCGGCTGCCTCTTGCGGGCGCATATGGAATGCGCCCCTACGGGAAAGCGCACGGTAAATTATGCGGGTGCAATCAGCCAAGCAGGCGCTTCATGACTTCCTGGTAAGCGTCGGCTTCGCCGCCCATGTTGCGGCGGAACAGATCCTTGTCCAGATGTGCGCCGGTGGTGGCGTCCCAGAAACGGCAGGTGTCGGGGCTGATCTCGTCGGCCAGGATGATCGTGCCGTCGGACAGGCGGCCAAACTCGAGCTTAAAGTCCACCAGACGGATGTTGGCGTCCAGCATGATCTTCTTCAGCACCTCATTGACCTTGAAGGCATACTTCGCGATGGTGTCCAGCTCCTCCTGGGTAGCCAGGTCGAGGGCCAGAGCGTAGTAGTGGTTGATGAACGGGTCGTGCAGATCGTCGTTCTTGTAGCTGTACTCGAGGATGGGGGTCTTAAAGACCTTGCCCTCGGGCACGCCCATGCGCAGGCTGAAGTGACCGGCTGCAACGTTGCGGACGATGACCTCCAGAGGCACGATCTCGACCTTCTTCACAAAGGTGTCACGGTCATTGACCTCCTGCACGTAATGGGTGGGGATGCCCTCCTTCTCGAGCTTCTGCATCAGAGCGTTGGACAGCTTGTTGTTGACAATGCCCTTGTCGCGAATGGTGCCCTTCTTCTCACCGTCACCGGCAGTGGCGTCATCCTTATAGTGGACCATGACGATCTCGGGATCGTTGGTAGCGAAAACCTGCTTGGCCTTGCCTTCGTACAGCTGCTCTTTAACTTCGTAATTCATGAGAAACGCTCCTTTTTATAGTATAATATAGTAAAGTATGTATGTGTACCTGTCTTTGGCTTCCCCCTTGGGGGAAGGCTCTTTTACAGTGCTGCGGCTTCGGCGGCAATGGCGGCGTCCTTCTTGGCAATCGCGGCGGCGGTGTCGGCGCGGAAGCTGTCAAGCTTCGCGGCCAGCTCGTCGTCGGCTACGGCCAGAATCGCCACAGCCAGATACGCGGCGTTCTTCGCGCCGTTCAGCGCTACGGTAGCCACGGGAAAGCCGCTGGGCATCTGCACAGTGGCCAGCAGGGCGTCCAGACCGTCCATGGCGCCGCCCTTCATCGGGATGCCCACAACGGGCAGGGTGGTGTTGGCGGCAAAGGCACCGGCCAGGTGCGCGGCCATGCCGGCAGCGCAGAGAATGACGCCGTAGCCCTCGGCACGGGCGCTCCTGGCGAACGCGGCGGCGGCCTCCGGTGTGCGGTGGGCCGAAAGAATGTGCGCCTCATACGGCACGCCGAAATCCTTCAGCACCGTGCAGGCACCCTTGACCACCGGCCAGTCACTGTCCGAGCCCATGATGATCGCAACTTTTTTCATACGTTTTGAAACCTCCCTTACAAAGCAAACAGCGCAGTGCTCCGCATCAGGATACACTGCGCTGTGGTGTCGACGTAAAAAGGGTATGATGGTACAGAACACCCGCGAAGAAGCCAATACGCTGCATTGCGTTTGCCACGGAAGATCCCCCTTTAATAAAAGTAAGATGTGCCCTGTACTTGTAGTGTAAACGCTGGGCAAAAAAAATGCAAGCGCCCGGCGGACATTTCAGCCAAAAAACGGTGCAAAAGGGTTTTGACCGTCGCTTTTTGTCGTTTTTGATAGGTCTTGGAGGGTAGTTGTCATACTTTAAAACGGCCTGTAAAATTTTGCTGGTACAGGACACAAAAATATGATAAAATAGAAAAAATACATAAACAAGGAGCTTTGTATGATTGCACCCAAACGACGCCTGACAAATCACGCCCTGCACGGCAGGGAGGAATGGTTCAAGCGCATCTTCCGCGACCAGATCGCCGAGGCTGCGGGCATCCTCGAAGTCGTACTCTCCGGCATTGTGCTGGCGGCCCTGCTCATGAGCATTGTCCCGCTGGTGGAGCTGATGCCCGGTCTGCTGACCGATGCCGACAGCCTGGAGATCCGCACCTTTCTGGAACGTGCGCTGGACATCGTCATCGGCATCGAGTTTATCAAGATGCTGGCCAAGCACAGCCCCGGCAGCGTGTTGGAGGTGCTGCTCTACGCCATTGCCCGCCACATGATCGTCGGCCATGAGGACGCCGCGCAGAACCTGGTCAGCGTGGTGGCCATCGCACTGATCTTCATCATCCGCAAGTATTTCTTTGTGCCGTCCTTCGGCCACAAGATGCCCGGCGGCAAAATTGCCCCGGACATGGAGCAGAATGCCGCAGAGCCCCCGGAAGCAAAAGCGGGAGACATGGCGGAATAACGCCGGCCTGCCCCCGGGGACAGTGCCGCATGGTATGCAGGGGCCATTGGTGCGAACGGCGAAAATTTGTAAGCCTGTGTGATAACTATCAATAAGAATCCCCCTTCCGGGAACTCTGTAGGGGCCGATGCAAGCAACGGCCCCTACAGCCTCCCGGAAGGGGGATTCTTTATTTTACGATTTTACCAAATTTTCCAATCAGAACAGACCCGTGATCTTCCCGTGTACATCCACGTCAATGTCCATGGCGGCGGGGTGCTTGGGCAGGCCGGGCATCGTCATGATGCTGCCGCAGACAACGACCACAAAGCCCGCACCGGCGCTCAAACGCACCTCGCGCACATTCAGCGTGTGACCCTCGGGCGCACCCGTCAGCTTGGCGTTGTCGCTGAAGGAATACTGCGTTTTGGCAATGCAGACCGGCAGCTTGCCATAACCCAGCGCGGTCAGCTCGTCCAGCGTCTTTTTTGCGGCGGCGGTGTAGCTTACACGGCCCGCGCGGTAGATCTTCGTGGCGACGGCCTCGATCTTATCCGTCAGCGGCGCGTCCAGCTCGTAGGTGTACTGCACCTCGGCGCTGTCGTCCAGGATGGACAGCACGGTCTCGGCCAGCGTTTTGCCACCCTCGCCGCCCTTGGCAAAGACCTCGCTCAGGGCGCAGGGCACACCGGCCTTGCTGCAGACGTCATAAATGACATCCATCTCCTCCGCAGTGTCGGTGGGGAAGGCGTTGATGGCAACGCAGACCGGCAGACCAAAGCCCTGCAGGTTCTCAATGTGGCGGGCCAGGTTCACGCTGCCCGCACGCACGGCCTCGGCGTTGGGCTTGCCCAGATCGGGCTTGGCCACGCCGCCGTGGGACTTGAGCGCGCGCACCGTGGCCACCAGCACAACGGCGGCGGGGTGCAGCCCGGCATAGCGGCACTTGATGTCAAGGAACTTCTCCGCGCCCAGATCCGCGCCGAAGCCGGCCTCGGTCACAACGTAGTCGGCCAGCTTGAGGCTCAGCCTGGTGGCGATGGCACTGTTGCAGCCGTGGGCAATGTTGGCGAACGGACCGCCGTGGATGATGGCGGGGTTGTGCTCCAGCGTCTGGACAAGGTTCGGGTCGAGCGCGTCCTTCAAAAGTGCGGTCATCGCGCCCGCCGCGCCGATCTGCCCGGCGGTGACGGGCTGGCCGTCGTAGGTGTAGGCGCAGACGATGCGGGACAGGCGGGCCTTTAAGTCCTCCAGATCGGTGGCCAGGCAGAACACCGCCATGACCTCGCTGGCAACGGTGATGTCAAAGCCGTCCTCACGCGGGGTGCCGTTGACCTTGCCGCCGAGGCCGTCCACGATGAACCGCAGCTGGCGGTCATTCATGTCCATGCAGCGCTTCCAGGTGATGCGGCGGGGGTCAATGTTCAGCGGGTTGCCCTGCTGGATCGAGTTGTCGATCATGGCAGCCAGCAGGTTGTTGGCCGCGCCGATGGCGTGGATGTCGCCGGTAAAGTGCAGGTTGATGTCCTCCATCGGCACGACCTGGGCATAGCCGCCGCCGGCAGCGCCGCCCTTGATGCCGAACACGGGGCCGAGCGACGGCTCACGCAGGCAGAGCATCGTTTTTTTGCCCAGCGCGTTCATGGCGTCCGCCAGACCGACGCTCGTCGTGGTCTTGCCTTCGCCCGCGGGCGTGGGGCTGATGGCGGTGACTAAGATCAGCTTGCCCTCGGGCTTGTCAGCCTTGGCCAGCTTGTGGTTCAGCTTGGCCTTGTAGTGGCCGTAGGGGATGACGTCCTCGCCCTGCAGGCCCAGATTGGCGGCGATTTCGGTGATGGGCTGCATTTTGGCGGCCTGGGCAATTTCGATGTCGCTCAACATTGTACGATTCCTCCGTTTTTGTAAAAACAATAAAGGGCTGCACACACCATACTCCAGTGTATGCAGCCCAGACGGTCGGCTTAAAAGGCAAGTGATAACGCCGCGTCCCCTGTGGTAAGCCCCACAATATCCCGTCGGTCAGCGGCCTTGCGATATTCTTACTGTAGCATAGGAACGCGGGTTTGTCAAGAGAAACAACCGGAGCTGTTCTTACGCTGTTTTTGCGCTGCTCTTGCGTTGTGGGGGCCGATGGTGAGCATCTGTCCCTACAAGTTCCGAAATGTCGGCAGGGTCATACCGTCCCTTTCCCACAGCCCCACTTTTTGAAATACCGTCCCATGCTGACAAGCTGCATCTTGAACTTGCCTGCGTCGCGCATGGGGGCGCGGTGCCACGCATGAATGGCGGAAAACTGCGGAGCCAGCCAGACGGTGCCCTTCTGCAGCACCTTCTGGGTCAGGTCGGCGTCCTCCACATACATGAAATACCCGGGGTCAAACCCGCCGATTTCCTTGAACACATCGGTGCGCACGGCCATAAAGCTGCCGGTGCAAAACTCGATGCGGCGGGGCACGGTCAGATCCCCATCCTGCATCGTGTAGTGGTCGTCGGCCTTCTTAAAGCAGCCGCCGAGCTTCGGGGCCAGCTGCCGCGCCAGCAGCAGCCAGGGCGTCGGCTTGCGGCGGGGCAGGTGCTGCAGCTTGCCGTCCGGGTAGCGCAGCTGGGGCGTTGCCATGGCGGCCCCGGGCCGGGCCAGCAGCCACGCGGCCATGTCCTCCAGCACGTCGCCGGTCAGCAGGATGTCCGGGTTCAGAATAAAGTGCACGTCGCTGGTCAGACGATCCAGCACATAGTTGTGGCCTTTGCCGAAGCCGATATTTTTTTCCAGCGGCAGCACAGTCACGCGGCTGTCGCCGAAATCGGTCTCTGCCAGCTGCCTGCCGCAGCCGTCGGGACTGCCGTTGTCCACAACATACAGGGCAAGATCCGAGGCAGGGGTATAGTGCAGGATGCTGCGCACCGCGGCGCAGACCTCGTCATAATCACAGTACGCCACAATGCAGGCGCTGATTTTGGGCATAGTAAGCTCCTTGAGACAAAATTCTACTTTCGGGGAACCTGTAGGAGTCGATGCTTGCATCGACCCGCGGGCAGATGCAAGTATCCGCCCCTGCAAATGGGCTATTACTTCTCCAACGCTTCCAGACGGCTCAGATCATACGGCGTGTCCTGATATACGTAGTAGTTCAGCCAGTTCGTGTACAGCAGATACCCGTGGGCGCGCCAGCGGAACAGCGGGTCGCGGTTCGGATCGTCGTCGGGGTAGTAGTTGCACGGGATGTTGATGGGCTTGCCGGCCTTCACATCGCGCTTATACTCCCTGTCCAGCGTATATTTGTCGTACTCGGGGTGGCCGATGACAAAGATCTGCCGCCCGGACTCGGTGGAAAGCAGCATCGGCCCGGCAATGTCGCTCTCGGCCAGAATGCGCAGGTCGCCGCAGGCGTCGATGGCGGCGCGGTCCAGCCCGGCCCAGCGGCTGTGCGGGGCGTAGAATACCTCGTCGAAGCCGCGCACCAGCGGGTTGGAGGGGCGTGTCACGCGATGCTCAAACACGCCGAACATCTTCTTGTCCAGATGCACCTTGGGAATGCCGAAGTGGTAGTACAGCCCCGCCAGCGCACCCCAGCACAGGTGGATGGTGGAGTAGACGTTCTCCTTGGTGTAGTCCATGATGCGGCAGAGCTCGTCCCAGTAGTCAACATCCTCGTAGTCCAGGTCCTCAATCGGCGCGCCGGTGATAATCATGCCGTCAAAGCGCTCGTTTTTGATCTCGTCAAACGTCTTGTAGAACGCCTTCATGTGCTCGGGCGCGGTGTGGGTCGTGCTGTGGGTCGCCGTCTGCAAAAAGGTGACCTGCACCTGCAAAGGGCTGTTTGCCAGCAGGCGGGCCAGCTGGGTCTCGGTCACGATCTTGGTCGGCATCAGGTTTAAAATCAGGATGCGCAGCGGGCGGATATGCTGGCTCATCGCGCGCTCCTGTTGCATGACAAATACATTTTCCTGCTGCAATTCCTCGTAAGCAGGCAGGTCTTTCGGGATGATAAGAGGCATAGGGAAGGACTCCTTGTTCAGAATACCTTTATTATAAAGGTTTCCCCCGCAAAAAGCAACAAAAAAGCACTCCCGGTGCAAAACCGGGAGTGCGGCGGCGCTTACCGCTTATTCGTACTTGACGTTGTCAATCAGGTTCTGCATGACGTCGCTCTGCAGAACGTTCATCTTGATGTAGTTCTCACCGTAGGCGGAGACATACTGGCTCGGGTCGGTGGTGCCGTAGTAGCGGCCAAAGTCAGCGCTCATGGTGGCGGTGTCGCACTTGAAGCCCGTTTTCTCGGCCACGGCCTGCATCAGCAGGGCCTGCTGGGTGATGGACTTGATGCTGTCGTTGGCATCTGCCAGATAGGCATCCACGCTGTCATAGCTGCTGCCCATCATGCCGGAGGAAAGCAGGGTGTTCATGTCGGTGCCGTATTTCTGGGCGTTGGTGTAAATGCGGTACAGCAGCACATCGCGGTAGTAGTCCAGCGCGGTCTGCGGCAGCTCGTCCGCGTAGCTGGCCTTGTCATGCAGGGCGGTGTAAACGTCACTGGCCTGGTTGTCATAGAGCATCGTGGACTTGACGAAGGCTTTCAGCTCATCGACGTTGTTCAGGCTCATGCTCTCGCCGAGATTTTCCTTGACCCAGTCGTCGGTCAGCTCGGGGGTGACGGACTCCTTGATGTAGTTCAGGGTCGTCTCAAAGACGGCTTCCTTGCCGTTCAGGTCCTCATTGCCGTAATCCTCGGGGAAGGTGACCGTGACGTCAAAGGTCTCGCCGGGGGTATGGCCGACGATCTGATCTTCAAAGTTGTCAATGTAGGTGCCGCTGCCCAAAGTCAGGTCAGCGCCGCTGCCCTTGGTATCGCCGCCGTCGAAAGCAACGCCGTCGATGCGGCCCACATAGTCAATGTTGACCGTATCGCCGTCCGCGGCTGCGCGGTCCTTGACCTCATTCGTGGTCGCAAAGTTGGACAGCACGTTGGAATCAATGTAATCATTGATGTCGTCGTCGCTGACCTGGCCCAGGTCGGCGCTGATCGTGATGTCCGCGTAGTCGTCGGGCAGGGTGACATAATCGGTGGCGGTCACGCCCTTGAGATAACCGTTCTCGTCAAACGCATCGGAAAAGCTGAAATCAGCCAGATAGGCGTACTCGGCGTCCGCGGTCTCAGCGCTGGCCTCCTCGGCGGTGTCAGCCGTCTCGGCGGTAGATTCAGCGGCCTCGGAGGAAGCGGCGGTGTCAGCGGTATTGCCGCAGGCCGCAAGCACAGCAGTCATGCCGACAGCCATGCCAAGGGCTGCCACACGGCGGAAATTCTTCAGTTTCATGGAATTCTCCTGTCTTTTTCAAAATTGCATACTTTCTTATTATACACGCTTTTTCGGAAAAGTAAAATGAAATTGCTGTGAAAATGTGGTATAATGGTAAAAAACAAACAACAAGGAGACATACACCATGGAAAAATCCAAAATTGACCGCATCAACGCGCTGGCAAAAAAGGCAAAGGCCATCGGTCTGACCGAGCGCGAGACCGCCGAGCGCGACGCTTTGCGCAAGGAGTATCTGGCCGATATGCGCGCGGCCTTCAAACAGCAGCTCGACAGCACCTATGTCCAGACTGCGGACGGCGCAAAGATCCCCTATGCCGAGTACGCGAAGCTCTCTAAGCATTGATCTGCCCCTGCAACTGCGCCAACGGAAACATTTGAATCTTGTACAAAACAGCTATAGTATTCTCTTGACAAATATGGTATAATACAGAACGGCAGCGGATCCCGGAGATTCCGGAAAAGGCTGAAATGCCTATTTACTTACAAAAGAGGTAGAAACGTATGCTTACTTCCATTACCGGCATTAACTGGGGCGATGAGGGCAAGGGCCGCATGGTCGACCTGCTCAGCCAGGACTATGACATTGTTGCGCGCTATCAGGGCGGCGACAATGCAGGCCACACCGTCAAGACCGAGCGCGGCAAATTTGTCCTGAACCTGATCCCCTCCGGCGTTCTGCGCCCCGACGTTGTCTGCGTTATGGGCGGCGGCATGGTCATCGACCCCGAGCACCTCGAGAAGGAAATCGCCTCCCTGACCGAGAAGGGTGTTGAGATCAGCCCCAAAAACCTGAAAATCTCTGACCGTGCGACCATCACCATGCCGTTCCATGTCGCACAGGACGGCCTTGAGGAGGAGCGCCTGTCCAAGACCGGCGCTCAGTTCGGCTCCACCAAGCGCGGCATCGCCTACAGCTACGGCGACAAGTACATGAAAAAGACCCTGCGCATGGGCGACCTCGTCCACATGGACGCCAGTGTCAGAAAGCGTCTGGAGACCATCGTCGAGTCCAAGAACCTGACCATGGAGAAGATCTACGGCCAGAAGCCCGTCAGCGTTGACGAGATGTGGGCCTGGTGCGAGAAATATTCCAAGCTGTTTGCCCCCTACATCTGCGATGTGGGCGACTATCTGGACAAGGCTGACCGCGAGGGCAAGAAGATCATGTTCGAAGCCCAGCTGGGCGCTCTGCGTGACATCGACTTCGGCATCTATCCTTACACGTCTTCCTCCAACACCGTGTCCGCCTATGCACCCATCGGTGCGGGCATCCCGGGCCACAAGCTGAGCCTCTCCATCGGCATTATGAAGGCTTATTCCTCCTGCGTCGGTGAGGGCCCCTTCACCACAGAGCTGGCTATGACCGAGGCGGAAAAGGACATGCTACGTGAGCACGGCCATGAGTACGGCGCTGCCACGGGCCGTCCCCGCCGCGTCGGCCCGTTCGACGCTGTGGCAAGCCGCTACGGCGT